>Ga0307968_1000422_pt1 | contig 29521 bp, 31 predicted proteins | sample OrgLakmetagen650_FD_201834 | JGI IMG/M metagenome (GOLD analysis project Ga0307968, IMG submission 201834) | Saline water microbial communities from Organic Lake, Antarctica - #650 | ecosystem: Environmental > Aquatic > Non-marine Saline and Alkaline > Saline | place: Antarctica: Organic Lake...
CAAGGAGGGTTTTTCTGTTTTAGGCAGGAGTTTTCCTTTTCCCAGTCTTATAGGTTTTTTTCCTTCATTCTGTCAGGCCCTTGCTGAGGACCGTGTAACAACCCCCACCAAAAAAAAAAAAAAAAGTAATCCTAGCAGCAATAGCGATAATGCAATAAGTGACAACAGCACGGTGGCTGCTCCAGCACCCTCCTTGTTTTCTCCGTCTCTCCTGATCAACCTGTTGGATCTGCTGGGGCTCCCCACACCTCCTCAACCTCCTTCCCTTGTGCCACCTCACGAGCTTGTGGCAGCCATAATTGGGGTTGAAAGGATGCAGCGTTCAAAGCAGTTGACACAGCAGCAGTTGGTCGAAACCTCGGGATACGAGGATACATTACTACAGGCCCTGTATGGACTTCGTGGCGCGCAAGACGTGATGGGTGCAGCTCAACTAAGGCGTGGCAATGAGAGCGCTCTTTCGTCTGGCAGCAATCTGAACTTTAATCCAGTGCTAGTGAACCTACTAGGTAGCAATGCAAGCAGCTCCAATCAAACCAGTCAATCAGGAGGAGGTGAAACCAGCTATTTTTCAATTCCAGGTTTGTGTTCTTGTTGTTGAAGCAAAGCAAGTCACCCAGTAAGCAACTTGAAAGTTTGAATGAGAAAGGTGAGAGCAATTATTGTATTGAGGGTCGTGATCTTGAGGGTCGTGATCTTGAGACAAGGGTACGTGCATAGGAGGACTTACTTCATGTAGTAATAAGTTTTTACTACTACTAAAAATTTCAAGGGTTTGTTATCATCGTCGCGCCCAATCGTTGGCAGCACGCGAATTGTGTGACAAGTTGGTTAACAGTTGAGAGTTTCTGTATGTCTTGTTCAATTAGCTGGAGTAGCCAGTCTTATTGATAACCTTGATAACCTTGATCTTCTAGATTTGATAGTTTTGGTAATCAATTGACGACATGTGAGCATTCTAAGAGGTACGTGTACAGGGAATATTTAAGATTCTGTATCATGCAAGGTATTTTTTTCCGCTTAGCCATATAAACGTATAACAATGAGGCTGAGAATGTCTGAGTAAACAGTCCCAGCTCCGGGAAGGGACAGTGGTGTGGCAGCCAATGCATGGTGTGGTAGCCAACCAAAGATGAGTACCACTAGCAGACACACAGACACGCGCACACGAGTATGAGCAGTGAGCGCAGAGGCTTTGATACACAAAACTTTAGAATCCCCTACAAACCACAGCGATGCAAAGAACTCTCATTGCCACGCCTTAAAGGAGCTACACCTAATAGGTAGGCGCAACTGTCAATCTGTTTGGTTAATGTGGAACAACCCGTTTTGGTAGTTAGAAGCCTATGTCTAAGAGGACATTGGTTGTGAAATTCAATAGTGCAGCTGTCGATCTTTTTGATTGATTTATTTGTTGGGACTTATAGGTTGAGCAGCCATGCCAGACTGGAGGCCTTTGTAATCCAAACTAAACATAAACATTAAACATAAAAGGGCATTGCTTGTGTAAAACGACAGTTGTGCACAAGTGCATTCTTGGTTTCTCTTATTTTTTAAACTATCTGCAAACACATTGGTGTTTCTGCAAAATGCATACGCTTTTGTGTGTTTACTTCTCCCCATCCTGACGCCAAGCGATTTAATTAACCTGTGATTGTCTAATTCCCTAAGTAAATGATTGTGAATCTACTGTCAGCTGCTCGCTAAGTTCGCACACAAAAAGCTAAATTCAAGTCAGAGTAATGCTGTGAGTGCAAAGTATACAGGACCTTTTGAGGAGCAGTGCATTAAACGACTATCTAAGTAGCAGCAATCACAAGTCAAAAGGGATTTCCATCGGCTGAGGCCTCCCACTCTCTTCCTCTGTCCCGGTCGGCCTACTCAACCCTCCTCCTTGTTGTGCTCCTTCCTGCAGCTGCCCTTCACTTCCCCTTTCCTGCTGTTGCTGCAGCTCCTGCGGCCGCCTCTCGTGCTCTTGTTGTTGTTGCTGCTGCTGCTGCTGCTGCTGCTGCTGTGGCGGCTGCTCCTGCCCTCGCCCTCCCTGCTGCGGCTTCCCACTATGTGACCCTGTTGCATGCTCATGTAGCCCTTCACCTATGTCGGTGCGTTGCACGTGCTGCTGCTGCTGCTGCTGCTGCTGCTGCTGCTGGCTGGCACGTGATGCTCCTGGCGCAACGCCCTCCCCCCCCCGTTCTTGGTGCTCAAAATTGTTCAGTGCAGCACGAGACAAGGAACGCCCCATGACCATCAGCCCTGCAAGAAAGGTGTTCCATTCCAACAAAATCTAAAGTGGCATTCCTATGAATACTGTCTTAGTTGTTCAATGCAGCACAAGACAGGGAATGCACTGCCACCATCAGGTTGCGTAACGTGTTCCACCCAAAGAAGATTATTGGGTGTTGTTTGAGTCGTTAACTGCAAGACAGCACCACCCACCAGCGTAGACACTCAAGATCAGACATATTTTAGGTTTGTGCGAAAGGAAAACGTATTTGCATACTTTCATGTGTGTTGCACCTCAATATGCCTGCCTGCATAATTCAAAGTGGAGGAATCACGCGGGGTATGCAAGAAAGGGCTAGCAGTTTGCAGGCCTAGTACTGCTATTCATGCTAGCGCTTTTGGATCAACGGTGTATTCCCAAAAGGTACAAATAGAACAGAGATACAAGAGGAAAGGAAGAAGAGTGGCTGGGCAGGCAGTGACAACAACAGGTGTACACAATGGTATATGTAGGGTTGGCCAGAGCCGTAATACCCGTATAAATACACCGTACATTTGGTGGTTTCCAAGCCGAAAATACCGTATGTACATCGTATTTATATGGTCCTGGACAGGAGGCTGCAGAAAGCATAACGTTTTGGACGGCACGTGTCGAATCGATTAAAATTTATATATTCGGAATCCTGGCGTCGAGAGCTATCGATTGGTATATATATGAGTCAAATCGGAGGGGGGGGGGGGGTCCAGAGTTTTATGGACTCCCCCTCCACAAATTTACTGTCACTCCTACGAAATTTTAAATATCATTGGAATCCTCAGCTTAAATTCAGTCGATTGGCACCCTTTTTGAGCAAATTGGGCTAAGGGGGGGGTCTGTGGACATGTCCAAAAGTCAGAGGCACACGCGCTCGGGTGCAGGCCGCGGGGTGAGTCAAGCCAATGAAGCAGCAATTTATTCCAAACTTACAGGACTTTTAAAAAGCCTGTGCCAGCATGAGATAGTCAGTGGATTTCTGAAGAATTGGAAGTATTATGGGACTGTGCAAGCCAGTTATGGGTGCCTGGTGGGTCACGTGTTCATGGGCGTCCGTATCTCAGTTTTTGCCCCATAACTCTGCAACACCAGTTTTAGGCCTTGATGATTATGCAGATGGATGCCTATTTGAAAAAGGAGCAGCTCAGTACCCTTTTTGTTTGGGTAGGGGCACTGGAAGGGGGGTTGGGGGGGGGGGGGTCCCTCAGGGGTGTCCACCCCATAAAGTATACGTGCCATCCCAAAAAAGCAGCCTCCTGTCCTGGCCAACCTTATGTATACGTGGTACAGCAGGGTGCCGTTGCAACATTAATCCAGGAAAGTGGCTTTGCAGCTCAGAATTTGGTTGCAAATTAAGAGCGTTAAGTGCGGGCTCTTCCTATTAGTCTTGGCTTAGGCTGTGGAAATATTTGTGAGATAAAGGAACAGTAAATTAGAGGGTGTAGTTTCATATCACTATTATGCTACATCTACACATACTAAAAAGTAAATACCGTAGGTTCACGATCACTTCGGAAATTAAATGATTTTTTGGCAACAAAAGGGAAATTTTAAATAATTCTCGGTGCCCTCTCCGAACTGAATTTGAAGTGATAAATAAATTAATTAAAAGTGGTTTAGAGGATGCTTTTGAAAATGAGCTCCCAGCGTGCCCTGGTTGTGAACCCCCGACCCGTTTTTTGAGCCCCTGTCCCCAGCTGAGAGGCTGGCCGCTCAGCAGAGGGACCATGAGAAGCTACAGAGGGAGAGGCAGCTCAGGGAGCTGGCAGAGGCATAGGCAAAGGCAAGGGGCGCGGCTGTGAAGGGGCGTCCATGCATGCTGCTCCAAGAACAAGCCTCCTCCTCTCACAGGCCCTTCAGGCCCTTCCTTTGGGGCATCCACACAGAGCTAATGGAGATGGCAAGTGGGTAAAAGATGGTTGCTTCTCTGATTGAGGGAAGCACACGTGCAAGCACTCAGCCACAGGTGGTTTTCCCCATGCAGCCAATGAGCAGTCTGCCCAGCAGCAGCAGCAGCAGCATCATCAGCAGCAGCCAACAGTGGGGGGCTCAAATTCACACATTAATTCCCGGCAGAGCCTGCCCGAATTGGATTCAAACTCGAAAGTTAATCCCCAGACCCCCTCACGAACTAAAATCGATAATTAAATTAATTTCCAAAAATGTGAACCTACAATATTTCACAACAAGAAACGTTCACCGCCCCACCCCAAATCCCGGAAAATCCCTGCAAATTCTGGAAGATAAATATTATAAAGATTTAATTCGATCACCGGCCCCCCCTCAGAATTTTAATTCCGAGCGGTGGTACTCTTTACATGTGGTATATGTACATCAGCCAAGGAAACAAAGACGTCCCTTGCAAGCTGATGCTTTTATAGACACTGCCATTGTATCAATTACCTCCAGACAATCTCCCTCTGCGTTACTATTTTGTTATCAGCAAATGTAGGCCATCCTTTGCAATGGGGTGCAACTTTACCCACCACCACTGTTGTCTGTTGGCCCCCCGTTGCCTTCTGCATCGTCCCCCTCAGTGTCATCACTGAAGCCCCCAAGGTGTCCTGACCTTGGGCCCGTGCCTAAGCCACCAGAGCCACTGCGTGAGTTATGTGTGTGCATGTGTACCCGTGTCTATGTATGTGTGTACGTGTGTGTACATAAAGATGCAGCCAAGAGACAGACACATTGAAATTGAAGGGGGGAACGTATTCAACGTGCCCCGACCTTGGGTCGGTGCCTAGGCCACTCAAGCCACAGGAAGTCAAGGAAATAGCCATGCAGCTGTTAGACAAAACAAACAAGAGGGTCAAAAGATGTGGCCAAATATTCCTGTGAGTTGTGAGGCACGCAGCCAACAGAGACAGACCTTGAATTCCTACGTGAGTTGTGAGGCGCGCAGCCAACAGAGACAGACTGTGAATTTCTACGTGAGTCGTAAGGCACGCAAAAAATCAAGACAGGCCTTGAATTTCTATGTGAGTTGTGAGGCGCGCAGCCAACAGAGACAGAGCGTGAACAGAGGTCTGTACAGGAAGAGGAAAAAGGTTTGCTCATCCCTCCTTTCATTTCCAACCAAGCCAGGTGTTCCTAGAAGCAGCACATGCCAACCAACCATGCGACCCAGTTCTGTGCATTCACCTGACTTCACCGTAGATCTGCACTCATCCGACTTCACACACTTATCAACCCGACAGTTCCCTACTTCACTGTTCTAGATCACCGTTTGTCTGACATTACCACAGATATGCACTCATCCGACTTCACCGCAGATCACCCTGAGCCGCACCCCCCAACCCACCCCTTCCCCCTCACCTAGATGGAGACCACAGCCCTCCTGCCTTCAGGTCGCTCATGTGCCCTGGCCCCCGCGCGCTGAGCAGGAAGCTGCTGAAATCCATGCCCTCCTGGCCATAGGTGAGAGGGCTCATCGCAGGTGAAGGTAGGGCCAGACCTGCCAAGAACGCACACACACATACACAAGGCACTGGTCAGTGGAGGTAGTTGTGATGTCTTGCAACCAGGGTCAAACGGTGACTTCAAAATCATGACCATCGTGTGGGGAGGTCTCATTGCAGGTGAGGGTAAGGCTGTGCCTACGCAAACATCCACACTCACATCCACACACACACACACACACACACACACACACACACACACACACACACACACACACACACACAGATGCACCGAGTAATGGAGGGAGCAACAATGTAGTCAGAGATGAGTGAAATGCACGTGGGAAGATGCAATGCCTGGGCAATGCAAGCTTGCGCATATGCACATGTGCATGTGCGCATGCATACTCACATGTACACGTTATCTACAGAAATGCATAGTCTACGACCACGTGGAAAAAAGCAACGCCGGGAGGGTGCAAACTTTCGCACATGTACATGAACATGTGCGTGTGGATACTCACACCACGTCATCTACAGAAATGCATAGTCTACGACCACGTAGAAGAAAGCAACGCCAGGAGAGTGCAAACTTACGCACATGTACATGAACATGTACGTGTGCATACTCACATATACACACGTTATTACTAAGGGTGGGTCATGACCTCGCCAAGACCTCTTTCCTGGTGTGGAAGACACTTGTCGGCCAGCGAGGGTGTCCAATTTTTGGACGGAATCAGCCCCGTCTCCCCAGATTCCCAAATCCGAAATTTTCGTGGCTGGATCGGATGACAGGCCCATCTTTACCAAGTATATTCATTAATAATAATAATAATAATATTATTATTATATAACACCAATTAAAAGGGGTGTGCAACAGGGGGGGGGGGTGTAAACGAAAACCGAATTTTCCTGGCTCACACGCCCATATTTTCCACCCGGTCTCAACGTTAATACCGTCCATGTACGATCACTTCAGAAATCAATTAAATAATTGGCCAGAAAACGAAAATTCGTATTAATTCTCGGAGGCCTCTCCGAACTGAATTCGAAGTGGTATATTAATTATTTATAGTGGTTTTGAGGGAAATCGAAATGAGCTCCAAGCGCGCCATTGTGAACCCCCTGGCCGGGTCCTTGAAGCCTCAGTCCCCAGCTGAAAGGCTGGCTGCTCAGCATAGGGACCGTGAGAAGCTGCAGAGGGAGGGGCAGCTCAAGGAGCTGCAAGAGGAAGAGGCAAAGGCAAGAGGAAGAAGCAGCAGAGGGAGAGGCAAGAGGAAGGAGGCAAGAGGAAGAGGCAAAAGCAAGGCAAGAGCAAGGCAAGAGGAAGAGGCAAGGCAAGAAGAAGAAGCTGCAGAATGAGAGGCAACTCAAGGAGCTGCAATAGGAAGAGGCAAAGGCAAGGCTTTCCCTGCTTCTGAGCAGCATCAGCCTCAGCCACAGCTTCAGCCATAACAAACAGCAGTAGCAGTGCAGGCAGCATTCACAGGGGGGCTCTCGAACTCAAAAATCAATTCCTGACAGGGCCCTCCCAAAGTGCCCTCGAACTCATAAATAAATCCACAGACCCCCTCACGAACTAAAATCAATAATTTAATAATTTATTCGAAAGTGTGATCCCGAAGTGATCGTGAACGGACGGTATTTATAATATAATACCGTAGGTTCACGATCACTTCGGAAATTAAATGATTTTTTGGCAACAAAAGGGAAATTTTAAATAATTCTCGGTGCCCTCTCCGAACTGAATTTAAAGTGATAAATAAATAAATTAAAAGTGGTTTTGAGGGTGCTTTTGAAAATGAGCTCCCAGCGTGCCCTGGTTGTGAACCCCTGACCCGTTTTTGGAGCCCCTGTCCCCAGCTGAGAGGCTGGCCGCTCAGCAGAGGGACCATGAGAAGCTACAGAGGGAGAGGCAGCTCAGGGAGCTGGCAGAGGCATAGGCAAAGGCAAGGGGCGCGGCTGTGCAGGGGCGTCCATGCATGCTGCTCCAAGAACAAGCCTCCTCCTCTCACAGGCCCTTCAGGCCCTTCCTTTGGGGCATCCACACAGAGTTAGTGAAGATGACAAGTGGGTAAGAGGGTTGCTTCTTTGATTGAGGGAAGCACTCAGCAGTGGTTCTCCCCATGCAGCCAATAGGCAGTCTGCCCATCAGCCTGCACGCAGCAGCAGCAGCAGTGGGGGATTCTTGACAGGGCCTGCCCGAACTGAATTTGAACTCGAAAATAAATCCCCAGACCCCTCACGAACTAAAATCGAAAATTTAATTAATTTTTGAAATGTGTGGTCCCGAAGTGATCGTGAACCTACGGTATATATAACCGAGCAACAGAAAAAGTTCCGGCTCAATCTGTGCAGATTTGAGAAAGTGATTTTCTAACCGTAATGCACTAACTAGGGCCTCCCCAACGAGTTCCGAGCCTCTTTGAGGCTCGCCGAGCCTCGCTGGCAAAATCAGACAACCTATTTACCCACCCTTAATTATTACATATATTTACATAAATGCACAACCAAGTATAAAGCCCACATAAATGCACAATCAAGTATAAAGCCCTCTCAGCGCAAATCTGCCTGTGCTTGCATGCTTGAACGTGAGCACTCAAACAAGGCTAGGAACGCCCCTCTCACCTTTCTGAACACAGAGACGGCATTTGATGATTTAAGCTACAATGCACACTTTCAGCTGCCTTTCCTAAACATGGTATTCATCGCAGGTTCTGCCTAAAAAAGGACATTTGTATGCTCGTACTTGCACACGCACACTGACCACTGAGCACAATCATCACTGCACCAACCTCACATCCCCGCACAGAGCTGGGAGCAAGGTCACCCAATCACGTGTGCGTGCAATCAAACACACATGCCTGCCACCAATCGCAACTTTCACCACGTCCCTCACCTTCGGGCACTGAGCTGCCTATCAGGACGCCCCCATTTGACACAGCAGCACGTGCGCCTGCCCCAGGGGCATTGGCTGCATGAGCCCCTATGGATCCTGCTGCACCAGCAGCTGTGCCTGTGCCTGTGCCCTGTAGTCCCCCATTGGCACCTGTGAAAACAAAACGCCACACACAGACTGTCTGTCAGATACATACACACATACACACACGCACGCACAAACACACACAGAAACATGAGATGGATGTTCGTGCATCATTACGTCATGTGCGCAGACCCCTTACAGGCTAAGGTGCAGCAGCATAGCTTCAATTCCCAAGCGTCTCTGAAAGACACGCGCACGCGCACGCGCACACAAAAACACACATGCACGCACACACACTCACACATGCGTGCGCATGCACACGCAGACGCGCATATACACATGCCCACACCCCCACCCGCACCCACACACGCGCGTGAGCTACCTGCAGGCTGGTCCGCCGGCTTGCTGCCCCCGCCTGGAGGTGCACCCCCACTGTCCGGTACCAAGATAGACAGGTTCTTCTTGAAGCGCTTGCCCTTGCCCCCACCCCCTAGCTCATGATCCCCTTCATCCCCTTCCTCTTGTCTGTGTGACGCGTCGGTGTGAGCAGCCCCTTGCTGGTTTCCCTGCGTTTGTGAGAACATGCGGCAAAAGGTGGTTTTCAAAGAAAGATGCTGGTCCAGGCGTTCCCTATCCCCAATTCTTGGTCAAGGCTACTGTGCACTCGCATGCAGGTGGCAAGCAGTGGTTGTGTACACAATGGTAGTTACATAGAACAGGCCAAGTGGTTGCCCTGTGTGTATGTGTGCTCCTTGTAGCAAAACGTGATGGGCAGCAGCAGACACATGCAAGGCTTTCGCAACAAAGCAGCAGCAGCAGCAGCAGCAGCAGCAGCAAGAGCAAGAGCAGCAGCACTTGTGGCTGCTGGGGCCACTTGGCCTAAAATAAGTGCTCTTTATGTGTGAGCAGGTGTGGCAATGTTTGGTCGGCGCTCAAGTATTTATGTCTAAACGATAGCACATGCCTAAGCAATAGCAAAAGCACACACACACAAACACATACACACACATACAACATATGCACAAACCCAGCCCCACCCCCACCCCTACTCACAAACACGCACACGCCTTGTACTTGCATCGATTTATATGCTGAATACTATTGCAAACCTGAAACGTTCACCCCCAAATGCTGAAGCACCACAGCGATCATCTCAACCACGACCTAAGATTACTTCCTGTGTGTTTCGCGTGTCAGATGGATGCACACACTACAGCATTTAGTAAAATGTGAGGAAATGGACGCATGCGTCTTTGCACCCCTGCTCTGAGACCTGGCAGCATGGCGTGACATCACTGCCTTCCATGACATATAGCAATATACAGATATACACAACCTCTTGCACCAGCAAGTGCCTCCCCATTTCTTAGGACTTTCCCCAGCACGGCACCTGCGCTCACGTGCACACTCACACTCACACTCAGACCCCAGCATCAGTGCTCACGTGCGCAAGAGTGATACGTGCATCTGTGCTCATGTGCACACCTGCGCTCAGGCCTCACTGAAAGGCACAACAAATTGCGTATAGGGCCCACCCTTCTCAAGACAACACCATAATGCCTTTCCCTCTACAGTGAATACGTGCATCTGCGCTCACGTGCACACATGCGCTCAGGCCTCACTGAAAGGCATAACAAGGCGCGTACAGCGCCTGAGGGCCCTTCTCAGGGCAACACTACATTGCCCCTCCCCACTGCCTTTCCCTCCACAACACACTCCACCCACCTGCTGGGGTTCCCCCTCCCTTTTTGAGGGACTCCCCTCCATTATTGAGGGCACACACTTTTTTTACAAACTGTGCTACAAGTGCGCACGTGGGCAAATTCATCACCACGTTCCCCTCCACCAACACACATGCCACCCACCTGCTGCCCCTCTCTTTCTCTCCTGCCCTCCCCCAGGTGTGCTAATCTGTCCAACTCAGAGCTAATTAATGTGTACGCGGTCTCGCAGTCTGCATGCACTGGTACATGGCTCTTGTCTAAGAAGCCTGCCTGCCGCACACCTGTGTGAATTGTGGGTAGGACCAATTACACGTTTGCTGGGAAATGTGCAAGGGCGTGTCCGACGCACCCTCTGTGTGTGTAAATCAAGCCGGAAAAAAACAAAAACATTATGTGTGACGTTAAGAGCTGGATGTACAGAGTTGACTAGACCTGCGTGTGTGTGCACTCCCTCTTTTCTTTATGTGGCGTCTGCATGTCCACTTCATATGATACACCTGGTAACTTACGCGAGATAAAGCAAATGCACCTGATGAAGTAGAGAGTGTACAAAACACAAAGTGATCCTTGAGGTGTTTGAAATAATAGGATGAGTGTACACAAATTTGACCTAGGGTTTGCCAGAACCACATTTAAACGGTGCATATACTTTATTTTTGGCAGGAAAATCATCAAATATACGGTCATATACGTTGGATATATACCAGAGGGGGGACACTGAGGCCAAAATGGGTATGGTTTTTGCATGCTCCCAGGGTATGGGCCCCTAACTGGCACGTTCCAAGCTCAGCTCTGATCTGTAGTGATTCCAATGCAGCTGAGCTTTAAACGTGCAAATTAGGGGGCCCATACCTAATCGGCTGCGGCATGAACCTAACATTTTGAGCAGCCATATGCTGTAACTGACCAGCCAGCGCACCAAACCCGGTGATTTTTAGAGTTTTGAAGTCCTTACAATAAATTAATATCATTGCAAGAGGAGTGGGGCAAAAAGACCAAGTGGTTGGCGAGATGTGCAATTAATGTGCCATTCCCCCTGAAAAGCACCCATATAGGGTACATGTGCACGACGCGTGCTTTTAGTCCTGTCATTCTGTACGTAGGGCGACTTGTCTAAATCTGAGCACATGCTCGGGTTGCTTATAAAGTCGGCATCAATCTGAATCTAGGTTGAGTCCAATTTGATGAAGTGACGTGTGAGTAGTTGCACCTTTCATGCAAAAAGGAGCATGTTTTGGCTTTTGCCCAGTGTCCCCCCTCTGGATATACCGGGTACTGGGTATACGGTTCTGGCCAACCTTATAAATACCTCTCTGTGTCTGCTCCCATTCCTATCATTCACATCACACGGCTGCCCCTTCTGTGTCGTCTGTAATGCATGCCCACTTCAACTGATGCAGGCTCGCATGGCCAGGGAAGCTCAATTGCACAATGTTAAGCAACTTTGCTACAACATGCGGAGCAGGACTCCACCTCCAGATCTTGACACTACAACTCTTGCACACCTCCCCCCACCCTTCCCCCCCATTTCCAACGCACCCTGCGAAGGTGCAACACTTGACTATCAAGCCTGCCAGCCTACAGATTTTAAAAGAAGCTTCATCCATACATGGGGCAGCATGCACTGGTCCTCAGTAACATGTCATGATACCTGACTGAGTGTCATGCATCTCTTCACCGCTTGTGCTCAGACAGGCACACAAACACACACATACACACGCTGTACCTATAGTTTGCGTAATGTAGGTATGCTGTGGGCCCTAACCTACCTGCGAGTTGCAGAGCTTGACCGTTGGGCCCTAACACCATTGCACATTTGCTAGGTTGGGAAGAGGCAAGAGCACGCTTGGCAGGGTGATGCAGGAGATTGCCCTGGTCCTGTGCGTGTTCAACGATGTTTATTTCACAATCATTTAAATGTATAATGCATGCGTGTATGTGCGCCTGTGTGCATATGAGCACATACGCTTTTGAATGTATATGAAAGTGTGTGTTTATGTGTGTGTGAGAGTGTGTGTGTGTGAGTGTGTGTGTGTGAGAGTGTGTGTGTGTGCGTGTGAGAGTGTGTGTGTGTGCACGCGTGCGTGTGCGAGCGTGCATGTGTGTACACAAGCATGTGCTCGAGCATGTACGTGCGTGTGTGTGTGTGTGCGTGCGTGCGAGTGAGTGTGTGCGTGCGAGTAAGTTTGTGTGTGGGTGTTGTGTGTGTGTATGTGTGTGTTGCGTTGTGTGTGTGTGTGTGTGCGTGTGTGTGTGTGTGTTTGTGTTTGTGTTTGTGCGCATGTCTTATGATGATTCTTACCAAGCCCTGTCGTTTTCTTCGCCGGGCTTGCAAAAGCTGTGTGTTGTGAAGCAGGGGGGTAGAAAGGTGTTAGGGAGTGATTGGAGGAGGGGAGACTTGAAAGGTCAAATTTCAAACCTCTCTGTCTTTGTTTGTCCTCGTTTCTATTGGCTTCTCTCCTCTCCTCACGCGGTCCAGTACACCATTTGAGCTGCTGTACTGATGTAGCTGTCCCGATGGACTGACCACGAACACAGCTACTTGGGTGGGGGAACCGCTGCTCAACTCCATGCCCATGTGGAACAGGTCATCGAGGCCCGCACTAAAGTCCATATTTATTAGATATCTATTAATATATCAATACTATCAAGCAAGCACAAATTGGGTCAACCATTGGGCGCCTTAGTTTTCCAGTATATACACCCTTGTATATAGGTAACTTTATATACTCGATATAAATACACCCTTGTGTATAGGTAACTTTATATACTCGATATAAATACTCTAATACATCATTTGCTACTCTATTTAACTCTCGCCTTTATGGCGGTTCGCATGATTGCCACCCGGTCACGGGAAAAAATTATAATTATAAAAGATAGGGGGGAAATGCACTGGTTCTTATGAGGACACGCGGCGTTGCTTGGCCAGCATGCAACAGCCTTCACTGTGCTCTGCTCTCCTCTCCCCCTGTCCATCAGCTTGGCTACCCTCCCCTCTGAGCTGTTTTTTTGGCTCTTTTACGGGAGGACCGTTGTCCCCTATGGCGGTGAGTGTTCAGACCTACGCCGCGCGTCCTCATAAGCACCAGTACGCTTTCCCCTATTTTTTGAATTCTTTCATTTTTAAATTGTTCGGTGATCATAATTGCGAAGCCCCGGCGTCCATCCAATGCGAAATATTGACCTGTCCAGCACTTCAATTTGAGAGCGCTTGTGAGCGTGCAGGTCGTTGTTCTGCTCCGGCTGTACGTCCAGGCTTGATCATTGCAGGCAGCATGGCCAAATTTGTCTTTTCAAGTGATTCATGAATGGAATGTTTCTCTTCTTTTTGAGCTTATGGATTTATTATTAATAGGTACCGTTATTAATGTACCGGCAGCGTTACAATAGTTATAATTTACCTCACAATTTGCACATCTTGTTTGCATTCGCACACAGCACCGCCAGCTGGTCTTCCCACTTCAGTATGAGGACTTTCTTGAACCAACCAAATATTCGTGGTGTAGCCTCTTTTGTACCTGAGTGCCTAGCCCTTTTCCCTTGATTTGTTTTGAAATCTTTTTGGTTTAATTTCAGGATTATTCATGGCATAGGGGTTCTAGCATTTGTGACACATGTGAGTGTGGAGAAGTTCAAGATGAGAAGCATGTGCTTTTCTTTTGCAAGTGTGCTGAAGTGTGCTAGCTGCGCATGAGATACAAAGACATTTTTGAAGGAATGTTTAAGACTCTGCATGCGTTTGCTCCTTCGAGCTCTGAATTTATTCCTTTCTTGGCTTGTCATCACAGTATCACTGATTTTGAGATCAATGCAATCCTGAATCAAGACTCATACAGACTCCTCAAGTTTGTATCAGATTTAGTTTCAATTTTCGACACTGGTTGATTTTGTTTCACCAGCCAATTGCCATCAGCCAGAGTCTCGGGCTGCAGGCCATCCTTGTAACCCTCAGGATTTTTCCAAGCTTCCGCTCGGATGCCCCCCACAGGCATATATAGCGATGTAACTTTACCTTGCCTTACCTTAAATGGATTTATTTGTGGCTGGCCGAAACCAGTCAGCAACCGATCAGCCAAACAACCTGGCTGAAGGTAACACCTCCCAAAGAAAATCCCAGTCTTGAGTTTACATGCTAAAAGCGCTGTGGCATTCAATAATGCGTAGTAAAAAGCCCCAAACAAAAAGTTGTTGTGCCATTGGTCGCGATGCATCAAATAGCACATCCCCCACTGAAGCAGCACAGTTGCTCAAATGCTGGAAATCCGGAGATGTTACAAACATTTTTACTTGGACACTGCCTTCTTGACACGAAGGCTCTTCTGCACGGCGGCCATACGTGCCTGGGCAGGGTACTGCAGTAACAAACAGCAAAGATAGGGGGGTTGATGACATTTATGCTGTTGCGTGTAATTATGATTGCGCCTTGTGCATGCTCGCAAATTACAGTGTCCTGGCTTCCAACTTAAGCTCTAATATGCCTTGTACAACCTTCTTTCATCAAACAAATCAGCTGGCCGTTGGGTGTAAGCAGGTGAGGCAACTTTGGAAATTCTTGGAAAGACATTAATCTAATTATTGGAGTGCATCGAAGTACTTGCTGCTTTTGCTATGAGTACGATTGTACCGTATGCCACGCTGCATTAGCAAACAGGTATGGTAAAAGACCCCAGACACTTAAACGTGCTGAAACGCCATTGGGTCTGTCTGTGTTCAGGAGTTTTACAATACTCAGTACTAAAGTGGCGTTTTTCGCCCTAATCAATGTGGGGAGTGGTGCTTCCTGCCTGCATAGTTTCCCTCTCTTTCTGTGCCCATTCTTGACGCTTGCAAGAGATGATTTATTCAACCGTGCAGGTGTACACGAGCACATGCATTTGTTTAGACGCGCATGTGTGTGCAGACACACTGATGTGCAAGCGCATGGGTGCGTGAGTGATTGAGTGTGTATGTGTGTGTGCGCGCATGTTTGTGTGTCTGTGTGTGCCCACGCATATGTGTGTATGTCTGTGTGTGTGTGTGTGTGCGCACGTGCATATGCGCACGTGCTGCGCTGTGCCAGTCTGTTCATGCACCTGTGCTACCCGTCCTTTCAAGTGTGCATCCGTGAAGGCAGCCTCTCCCATACAAAGGCAGACCCCTCTCCTTCACACATAAAGCAGGCTCAAGCACCCACCTTCAGGTCAGGTCGGGAGCTGGCCACCTGCTTGCCCACGGACACCAGGGATCGGCGGGCGTTCTGCTTCCATGCATAGTGGGTGGTCGCCTTGGCGGGCTTGCTCACGTTCTTCTTGCTGCCCTTGATGAAATCCACGGTGTCGTCGCTCTTAGCTTGGACGCCGAAGTAGTCGTTCTTGTGGCGCAGGCCTATGGAGCCGGAGGGGGAGGATATACAGCAAATGGAAAGCAAGGGAAACAAAATGTATGTACCCACACACTGACAGGAACACCGGGGCACGGGCATGCTACTGAACCCTGGCCGGCAGGTGCTTCACTGCAAGCATCCTTTTCTGCAGATATGTTGGTTTGCCACGCTATTGCTGCCCCCGTGACCCACCAGAGAACTTGTAGGAGTGCTTGTTGTACAGGTTTCCAGGCTCAGCTGAAAACCAGGTGCCATGGTTGCCTCCGTGGATGCCCTTTCTCAAAAAGCTGTTGCCCTTCTTCACGCACTCCCCTGTTTGTTTGCGTACATGTGTGTGGCCACAATGCAGGCATGTGAGATGTTGTGGAAGATTGCAAAGACAGCTGCAGTACACTGAAGACTTACACACAACCGCGTTGCTGGCGTTGTTCTGCATGGCTCCCTGGCGTGTGGGTAATTAGCTAAATAAACAAAGGGGTTTCTGTGATCAAAATCATCAATTTTCGAGCACTGCCATTTTTTTCGAGCACTGCCGTCCTGTGCTCAATATTGTAGAGCCTCTGTCTCGCGTCGACATATCATTACACGCAAATGGAGCGAAACACGTCGCGAAGTCACATAGCCGGCAAATTCCAAATAGGGGATTTAAGTAATGGTACCTCTCCCTCACTATGCAAAGCGACTGCCATCACATTATCGCCAGAATTTCACCTCCAAGAGGGGTGCACAAAAGGCATACAAGCACATTTTCTAAAAGACTGTCCTGGCTCGTGGCTGCGAGGCCATAGCGCTCAATCATCACAAGCGTGCAAAGCACAGCTTACATCCTGCATGCAAACAAAAAAAGAAAGTTATCACAATTGAACAGGGACACACAAACGCGTGGACAGACTTGCACTGTGTCACAATTCAATAGAAAAAGCAATTGAAAAAATTATAAAGATCACAGCCACAAGTGATAACGAGGCCATTATGAAGGATTCCTTTATAGGAGCTCCATAGGTGCCTGCGCCCAGGCAGCCCGCCACCATTCAAACATCTTAATTAATGTGGGTAAGGGAGGTTGTGTGGCGTGAACCAAAACCTGTTTGTGCTGTGCTGCAGTGAGCAATCAAGCGCAATTAAGCGCATGCATGCTCATTGTTTGTGTGTCAGTGTTCAAATCAGGGTCTTACTAATATTTCCCACACTCATACAAAGATTGCGTGGAGTGCCATCTTCCTGCATCTTTGTCTGTTCCGGCTAGCAGAGGGCAGGCTGTGATGCGCTGGTGCATCTTTTTAAGTTGTTGAGGGACAGGTCTTGAAATATTTGCAGGTTGCAAGCACAAAAAGCATTTAAGATTGAAAGACCCTTTCTGAGTTGGTATTTTATACCATGCACTAGCAGTTTTATCCAGATTTGCAGGTATTTATTTAAGAAGAGCCGGTCAAACAAGATGGCGTCAGTACAAATAGTAGACACAAAGCGTGTGTTGACACAGCTAGATGCAATACTTAGCTGGCATTCATTCATACATAGTCAGCGATTTCGATACGAATAGGACCAATTTTGTCAACAACGCCAACATCGGTGCAATTTGATTGGCACCGCATGGTCCTTTTCTAGAAATTGAGCTACCAGCATGCGTGCCGTAATGTGGCAGTAATGACAAGGAACAGGCTCGTGTGCGTGTGTTTGTGTGTGTATGTGTGTGTGAGTGTGTGTGCCATTCAACAAAATGATCAAGATTTCTGCAACAATAACAATACTATCCACAAGGTAATCACGCAGTGCCATAGTTAATGTATGGAGTGGGAAGTTGTCTAAGAATTGAAAGCCCTGCTGGTAGTGACAATACAGCGAGCAGAGGAGATATCACAAGCAGCTTTTTAGTATGCAAAGACTTCTATGGTGCCCTTTAAGTATGAAACTCAATAATGGCAATTCTGAGGCTCACTGCTTATGCTCTCGCCGTGTGGACCAAGCAAAGCTCTTTCTGCTTTCTAAGCATGCATAGGAAGCCCCCCCCCTTCTGTGATTACTCACCAATCTCCACGCTTCTTGCTGTCCAATTTATCCCAGTCTGCTAATAAGTGGACCTGTTAAAGAAGGATAAAACACAAGGGTCAGTCAGGTATAACGCAGCTCATTTAAGCATGGCCAAAGCTTCTATTTACCTAGTTCATTGATATTCCAAAGCACAATTTGTAGAACTAGCCGTGTGGGAGACTGGAAACTCTTATGACTTGAGCAAATTCCATGCTTGTGGACGAGCACTTGCTGCGCATTGCGCTCAACCCAAGCAATTGCACTCACATTTTTAGGGTGTGCTGGGTTGACAGAGTAGGCTGTGCCTCCAGGGTATTCAGGCCCTGCAAGAGCACACACAAAGCACGAAAACATGTTACACAGCTTGGCAGATGGACTCTTCCATATGTGCGCGCATGTGTGTGTGTGTGTGTGTGTGTGTGTGTGTGTGAATATGTGAGTATGTGTGTATGTGTGTGTGCATGTGTGTGCGTGTGTGTATGTGCGTTGCGTGTGTGTATGTGTGTGCATGTGTGTGTGAGCGTGTGTGTGTGCGTGCGTTGCTCTTTACTTTTGTTTCTGAGTGGAGGAGCTGAATAGCACATAAGTGCTTGTTCTGTTGTGGGAGTGGGTTGGGTGCTTGCATTTGCTTCCCTTGTTCTTTTCATGCATACTGCACAGAAGGTACATCTGATTTGAAAAACAATCTGACCATCACAAGGGCAGAAGTGCATGATTGTATGTCTACCGTTGCTTGAAAGTTTGGTAAACAAGCACGTGTGTGCATTGTGCACGTCTGTAAGTGTGCACATGCTTGTGCCTGTGCTTGTGTATTTGTGTGTGTGTGTGTGTGTGTGTGTGTGTGTGTGTGTGTGTTTCAGTGTATGTGTTAATGTGCCCATCATCTCATAGGACATCAACACTGAACAAGGCACTCACGAATTAATGGCTCCCAGTGCTTAAACCGTGCTAGCAGCTCTTCCCCATGCTCCACTTTCCTTCTGATTGTTTCACGGTTGTCCTGGGGGTTGCCAATGACGGGAGGGGGATATGTGTGTGTATGTGAGTGTGTGTGTTTCGTGTCTGTGCGTGTGTGTGTGTGTGTGTGTGTGTGTGTGTGTGTATGTGTGTGTTGTGCATGTGTGTGTGGTGTGCATGTGAGCATGTTTGTGTGTGTGTATGTGTGTGTATGTGTGTGTATGTGTGTATGTGTGTGTAAGTATGTGCGTGCGTGTGTATGTGTGTGTTGTGTGTGTGTGTGCGTGTGTGTGTGTATGTGTGTGTGTGTGTGTGTGTCTGTATTTATGTGTGAGTGAGATTGTGTGTATGTGTGTGTGTGTGTGTGTGTGTGTCTGTGTGTGTGTGTACGTATGTGTGTGTGTGTGTGTGTGTGTGCGCGCGCGCGCGCGCGTGCGTGCGTGTGCATGTATGTGTGTTTACGTGTACGAGTACGTGTGCGTGGGTGCGTGTGCACTTGCATTGCACAAGGAAGTGCTTTGGAAACGTGAAGCAATTCCTTGCCCACCTCTTCTTTGTTGGCCTCAAACTCAGAACGCAGGGCAAACGCTCGAGGGTACCAGTGGTGCCTGTTGGCGCTCCAGTTCAGCAGCTCCCTCAGGCCGAAACGGTACATGCGCATCACCCGCAATCTGTGCGGCAATTCCCGCACAATTTGGTGATACGCCTCCGCGCTTGCCATGTTTGTTTTCTAAATTTTTGTTTTGTTTTGTTGCAGATAATTCTTGACTTGACTCGTTCGTTGAGTTGTATAAAATTATAGATTCCGTTCATCCTGTACATTCTCTGTACACGGGCAGAGATGGGAAGGAATTGGAAAGGTGCCCAATCCGCCCAAGACTCTCATGAAGAACAAAAGAGAGTGTCAGTAGCTTTAGATGTAGGAACAGCTTCAAATTAGCTACTTGTCTAGGTTTCTAGGCAGCTACACAACCACCATGGCGTCCACCATAGGTAAGTGCTTACAAACACGCATGTGCATGTACGGGCACACACACGGAAACACACACACATACACACACACACACACGGACAAGAACACACATACAAACACACACACACACACACACACACACACACACATACACACACACGCACAAGAACACACATAAACACACACACACACACACACACGCACACGCTCAAGCACGCACGTACACACACGCACACACACACACAGACACGCACACACACACATACACGCACATGCACGCACGCACGCACACACACACACATGCTCACACACACACACAGACATACACACACACGTACATCGCACACACAGCTGTCAGCTTGCGCTCCAAGGGCCTCAGCTCTTTTGCCACCAGCGAGAAGACCAACAGGTTACGCACCCACTTTGGTGCGTGAGCATTCAGCATCGTTAGTGTTTTCGGGCATGGATGCGTATGTAATTGGTTGTGATTGTGAATGTGTGAACATGCATGTGTGAGAGATTGTGTCGGTCGTTTTTTTGTCATGTGTGTGGTCTGTTTGTGTCTGTTTCACTTTATCAGGCCTCCCCATATCACACGCCCGATCCAGCAATCAGCAACCACACATTTGAGCAACCCAAATCAATTTGCTGTACCGCAGTGGGCATTGCACTGGAGTGCTCTGACATCGTCGTCTCTGCCATCATTACCTACTTCAACCTCTCCTGGAGCGGGTGGATCTCATTACTTGTCACCATCCTGGCCACCGTCATCGACCTGCACACCAAGGACAACCCAGGGGTTGGGAACCTGTTCCTTCCATTCTTTGCTTTTTTCATCCTCCCGCTCGTCGTCATGTTCTACCTCACCGTTACCAGGAGAGACGCCGCGCAGCGTGCTCTAGGGAAAGTCAAGGCACAGGTGTGTTACAGGTAGGGGCCAGCCTACCGGTCCTTACACCAGTCGATGCCTGTGCTATTTGTGTGCGTGATTAACAAGGGACTATCCATGCGACTAGGTGCGTCCTAAAGCAGGTGGATCACCAGAGTGATGCATCTCACCAGAGTGATGCAGCAATTGAGATCTACATTACAATTGAGGCTGGAACTGGCCGGGACATGTGGTCTGTTAGACCCTTAGGTTAGCTCTGCAGTTTCTGTGCCTGGCGCTTTTGTTTGTTTAAGCCAGATACGCCGCTCTCTTTGGCTTCTTTTCTCCACTCTGTTAATTTAACTCTCTGACTGGGTCGTTTTGTTTGCTGGTAGAGTTTTACGGGTCTTGGTACCAGAGTGGCAAATTTTTCCTTGATCAATGTGGGAGTGGTTTTCAATGCCTGCGGTTCTTCTTTCTACATTGTCAGGAGCAGCCAAATGACGCTCGCTGACACTCCCACCCCCTAACAGGTCGTAGCGCTGAGCCTCCAGGCCCAAGCCATAGGCTTCATGGCGCCCAGCACCTACAACACCATGCCCGGCGCCGATGCTGAAACCCTTGCGGAAGGGCGCCCAGCCAGCAAGGAGTTTGCAAAGGGATCAGGGGCTGGCATGGAGCGAAGGTACAATCAGCAAGGGTCCCTTGAGTTTCTTACTGCAAGGCAGATTCGCCCCTCAACTTCAAAGGCGTTGCTGTTTATGTTTCCTACAAAGTTCACGTTTTCCTAGAATTCCACGTCCTAAAAAGGACCCTGTCCTGTGGGTTTACTACAAAATCGGTTTACTACAAAATCAGGCCTCAGTTTTCCTTCAAATTTGTGCCTCACATTTTCCTGCGGATCCACGTCTTGAAAGTGCTGTCCTTTGCATTTGCTTTGACAAGGCATGCTCAATTTGCAATGGAGCGATGGGTGTAGTCCTGAGCAAAGGCGTGGCAGATATAGGCCTGCAGGTTTCCTGAAATTGAATATAGCTGGTTGCGTAGATGATGGCACGGACGGACCCTGTTGCCTTGTTGTAGCCGCTTCTGGAAAACAACGGACTATCATTGATTGCAAGCTCCATGAAATAGAACTGCTATTTCCTGTCCTCATTACATTTTTCCATTAGGCAGCAGTGATATCCTGATGGCAATGTGCAGCACTGCTAGCATCACTGTTCTCGGCAAGATGGACTGAGGCTTTACCTTGCAGCAATTGGGGATCAGAAATAAAATGATGCTTGTGACTGGAAGCCTGTTGCTCAAATCCTCTGCACAGCTGAACCGCACGTTGAGTTATGGTCACTGCCTTTTTCGGCCAACAAAATAAATCGCAGGATGGAAGCGGCTGCCGCGGCAGAAGAGTTGCGGCGCCACATTTCCGTCATGCTTGATGACCTTCACAGGTGTGTGTGTGTGAATGTGTGTGTGTGCATTTTGTTTTTTGTTCTTCTGCGTCTTGACATGTTTCCTGTGAATAGTGAATATACACACGGAGGTGCCTCGTCCATCCACAGTGGCACGTATAAAAACTATTTTTTATTTTTCTGTAAAAAAGGGACGCCGTGATGTCAGCTTGTGATTGTAACACAGAATATGTTTGTACAAAATTAGACAAGGTGCGCCCTTGACGTCAATTAGTGATTGATACAGAGATTAATTTTGTACAAGAAATGATGAAGGGGCGCTTATGGCTTCAGCTTGTAATTGTCACCGAGGAATTGCAGGGATGTAGGCACCAAAGCCTGGAATGCAAAGGTGCTTGTAGCTGGAAATTCTCCAAATATGCAGTCTTTTACAATGCACGTGTTCTTTGTAATTGTACATTGCCTAGCATGCGCTGAAAGAACCACCGCGGTCCGCACATGGTCTTGTTCTGTGCATCTGACTGTGCCCTGCCTTTAAATCCATTCTGTCTCTGCGCTGCAGAGGGAACTCCTTTCAGACGGCAACTCAACGTCTACCCTCCCCCCAAACACACACATATAACTTCTCTGCGTGTGCGTGTGCAGGTATTTAGCACACAAGCGCCCATATGCGCGCCACTTCTACCTGCCCTACCACTCCTCAGGCATCCCAGACAGCGACACCATGGTAAGAGCCAGCATCGACCATTGCGCTGAAGATTAGGGTCAGCGTCGGTTGTGTTGTTGTAATGAACATAAAGGCAGCATCAACCACTGTGGTGAAAGTAAGGGTTGGTATTGATTTGTTAATACGGGGAATATAAATGCCAGCATTGAAGATGGAGGAACCAAGGTTCAGCATTGATCATGGTAACATCTCATGGGAGGACTGTTAAGGCCCTTCTGATTCTCATTCCTGATGCATAAAACGTGTTACGTTGGGTTCAGGCACACCGGCAGTAGGGTGCGTGTTACGCTGCCTTGGAAGCAGCAGCCACCCCCTCCTTATTCATCGTGTGAGGCGCTTCCAGTACAAGCGTTCTATTACGTCTTGATCTGATTTGCACACTTGATCTCATATACACCCACACAACCTGCGTTGTTGTGAGTCTTCTACATATGCACACTCAAGGTTGCAGCAGCCTTTCACACGTGCACAGCCTCATCGCTGCACAGCAGTTTGACAATCTCACGCAGACCACAATCGCACGCAACGCACAAGCAAACAAAAAATCCCACTGTCCAGTTATTTGAGCTGTGTGTGCACCACAAAGATGCTGATTGAGGATTGAGGAGATCAGACAGGGCATGGGTGCCCTGTCTGTGCGTGTGTGCGCCACAAAGTTAGCGATTGAGGATTGGGGCAGACAGTGCGAGGGTGTCACAGCATGCGCTCTGTCTGCTCAAGAAACACGACAGATGAAGCTATGAATTCCATTTCAGACAGAGCAAGGGCATGACAGCATACGCCCTGTCTGCACAGGACACATGGCAGGTGAAGGTAAAATGTTCAGACAGTGCAAGGGTGTGACGGCACAGGCGCTTCACTTCCTTCTGACATTTGCTGCCCTATAGCGTGTCCTCAAAGTCTCTCAATCTTAACCTGGGCACTGTGATATGTGAGGACAAGCACAAGCATCTCACCCCACACACACACCCGCCTGAGCAGCCCACCCAACTTCCCGACCCTGGCCTGTCACCTGCCTTCTGTTGCCGTCCAGTTTGGAGTGTCCAGGGACATTGGCGTGCTGCAGCGTCGCTTGCACTTCAGCTTGCGTGAAGTCATCATCGGTGGAGGGTGAGTGTGTGGCGCAAGGGGAGGAAAGGAAAGTGTGTGTGTGTGTCGCAGTGCTGCTGCTGAGCAACTTGTTCAGAACAAGTTGTAAGGCAATAAGAATGGCGAAAACAGTAAATGAGTGCTACAATTATGAACGCGAACAGAAAAGCAGCGCTTATGCCTTCAAAACACGTCAGATTGCAAATACCAGCCATTGAAACGCTGCGCCTGCTCACTGCTAGCTTGAGCCCCTGTGTAGGACAGTTGAGGTGTAATGGTAAGGCATTGCGTGTGCGGGCGCGCTTGTTTATAGCTCGCCTTTGTAGGGTGGCTGCACAAGCAAACAGATGAAGCATTGCATCTCTGTATGTGTGCAGGTGTGTTGAGATAAGCCAACAAGACCAGTTGCCTGCGGTGTACTTGTCCTGTACCCAATCTCCATGCTGTACCGTCTGTACCGTTTTTTTGCTGTTGCCAGTTTTTTTGCTGTTGCGTGGGCACACATGTACATGAACACAGGGCATTGAGGGAGGCTTTGGCAGCCACAGCTGCTGCCTCACAAGGTGACGGGGGCTTGGCTGGAATAATGTCCACGTGCACCCTCATAGGGCAGCAGGTGCGTGTGTGTGTATTCATGTGTCTTTGTGCGTATATATGTGTGTTGTGACATGCTTATATGGAAAGGGTGCTGGCAGGCGTGACCCTGCAGTCGTGGCTGCGTGCTGAGCGTGCAGGCTGCAGTGTCCGCATCTGAGCCTGAAAGCCTTACTCCTTACATGTCATTACTTAACCGGCGTAAAATTTTTATGTTTCATCCATCACTTAACCGGCGTGAAATCCTTACATGTCATTGCTCAACCGGCGTGAAACCCTTGCATTTCATTACTTAACCGGCGAGCTGGGAGTACAAGGTGCAGTGCAAATACAGTACGTGGCAGAACTTGAACGTCTGTGCATTTTAAACTTCTACTGCTAGGTACTCATGACCTGCCACGCTCGTACCTGCATTGCTCGGCTCCTTTTAATGTAGCTACTCCCGCTCACCCATGCCAGACAGATGTCTGATGCTTTTAACTGATGCTCATGTATTACACTTGCCTCCTCACGTATTACACCTTTGCCTCCTCACGTATTACACCTTTGCCTCCTCACGTATTACACCTTTGCCTCCTCACGTATTACACCTTTGCCTTTTCATGTATTCCACCTTGGCCTCCTCACGTATTCCACCTTTGCCTCCTCACGTATTACACCTTTGCCTCCTCACGTATTACACCTTTGCCTCCTCATGTATTCCACATTTGCCTCCTCACGTATTACACCTTTGCCTCCTCACGTATTACACCTTTGCCTCCTCATGTATTACGCATTTTCCTCCTCAGACCGTGGCACTGCATGAAGGGATTGAGCAGCTGACTTTGTACAAGGAGCTGCGAACTCCTGTGGTGGGTTCGGGAAAAAAGACATGCATGAATTATGAATTCCCTCTTCACATCCTTGTTCTTGCTCTTGAATTCCTTCATCCAGATGCAGAAATGCTCTGGCATCTGGCTGTTGAGTCAATTGCATCTAGGGATCATGTCTGTGCTTTTACCTCCCAGAGTGTTTATCCCTTGTCACCCCCACACGTCATGCCTGCAGCAAAAAGTCTTCGACACACACACACACACACACACACACACACACACACACACACACACACACACACACACGCACGCACACACACACACACACACGCACACACACAGCAATCCTGACCACTTAGCTTCAGATGGTGCGACCCAATTCAAGACCATGTATCTTCCTACTTGACCACCAGCTTTAAGTGGCACATACCATTTAAAAAAGCCTGAACAGTCTCCTCTGTAACCATCAATTTCAGATGATGCGCGCCATGCTCCGGTGGGCAGTCACCATCATCTTACCGGTGTTCCTCGCTTACTATTGGAACGCTTTTGAGTTGGTCATATCGAAGGCTGTCTTAGGAGTGTTGGCTGTGTTGGTAAGCAATTTGTGTGGTGCATCAGAAAGCATGTGTGTGCCTTTCAAACGTCAAGGGCTGCTGGGGTTGTGGGGAGGAACACCTTTCCTTCTCCTATGGGTTAATTTGCTGAAGAAATGACTTGCCTAAGAACCAACTTGCTGAAAAACTGACTTGTAGACAAACTTCCAGCAGCTCTTAATAAAAACATATATTCCGCTTTACATTGTGACCTACCATGGGTGCATCTGTGATCAACAGATCTGCACGTGCACTTTTTTTTGCTGCAAAGAGCAATAAGGAGCTGTTTGTTTGGTGCAAGTATTGGGCGTAGGTGCAAGATAGAATACCCTACAAGTTTGATTTATAAGTTGTGGGAACACTCAAAGCATTCAGCCAAGTCCCTCCCACAAAAAATCATTGCTGGAATGTATTAGAGCACCTTCGTGTCTGCATAAAATATGTAGCCTTGGGAAGGTCTGCCTAAGGTGAGCATGTACACTGTACACCTCAATTTCGTGTAAGATTAGCTTCCACCACGCTAGTATTTGGCCAGGAGCGCCACATTCATTGGAAAAAAGTTAATTGTTTTGAAATGGCATGAATAAAAGGTCCATTATCTGCTCTTGCACTCATGCTCTGTTGGCTGTTTCTCTCACTCATGCACAGTGTCAAACTGCTCTGATGGTAACTTTTGACGTGGCCATGAGTTTGGAAGACCCGTTTGACGATGCTGCTTTGGATGCTCTGAGCCTCTTCGAGGCTTTAGGCCACGTGTCCGCGGTGCGTCACATCTGAAACGTGATGAGAACTTTGAGCTCGGGTGTGTAAAACAAGTGAATGATATGTACGCATCAAGCTGATTTGTGTTTTCTTTGAACCATAATAAGAGGAGCTATCATACTTGCAAAGTTCTCAAGTAGCGCTGATCAAAGTCTGCCACGCCAACCCTTGCCTCTGTGCACTTGCCTGAAGTTGGCGCAACACCTCTGTAAAATCATAACTCCTCTGCAAAATGTGTCTCGAGTCACAATTGTTGCGCTGCGTGTGCTGTGAATTATGTGTTTTGAGTCACACTTGGTTGTGTCACGTGTGACACAAAAAATGAGTCTAGAGCTACATTTGGTTGTGCCACGTGTGCTTTGGAAAATGGGTCGTGGCTGGTGCCTTGCCTTCCAGATTGTGAACTCATGTGCGACGTCGTAGTTGTCCGTGCGGGTCATGGCCATCTCCCCGGGTCCAGCTTGATGGGCAGTCTGAGCACCTGTGCTACTGATGGGCACCTGTGCTACTGATTGTCTGGGCACCTGTGCTACTGATGGTCTGGGCACCTGTGCTACTGATGGTCTGAGCACTTGTGCTACTGATATGTGCTACTGATGTGCTTGATGGGCAGTCTAAGCACCTGTGCTTCTGACAAGAGCGCCAACGAGTCACAGTCATTCCTCTGCGTCTTGTCCAGAAATAGCACGTGTCCTCCACCACGTGTCAGCTGTTGAGCAACTTCCAGGACAACCCCGTCCCCACGAAACCTCATTCCACCCGTGTGCCTCATTGCTGCCCGTGACTCATTCCTCTTTGCTTTGCTGCTTCTTAATGGTTGACATGCAGATGGCAGGAGATGCTGTAGAGCCCAAGCCTGATTTAGATGAAGACAGCAGGCCGCCTAGGGAATCGCCGCAGGTACGGGGGAAACGAACAAAAATGTATGCAGGCAGCGGCAAACGTATTATCACGTAATTTGAAGGGAAGAAGTTGCCAGTGCCGTAATACTGTTTACCTCGGTGGACAAAAAAATGAGCCTCGAGCAAAGGAAGGAACTCTAGTCCAACAATGGAAATAGAAAGAGTCACGGAAATCTCCAGGCGCTGAGACAGCACACAAATGGGCATTGGAAGTGGTTGTTGCCACAAGAAAAACTAGGTAACCATGTTCCCAAATTTTTAGTCCGCCCCTTGATTTTTACAGTTGGGCACACAGCTATGAAAAGGCGACCCCCATTGTTTTGTTCTGCTGATTTTGGTTTGGAAATGCGCTTCACCTTTATTCGGTTTTGCGCCTCCCAGACGTCTTAGTTTAATTGCGTCGGCAAAGTGTGGGGCGCGCATCCCAAAACAACAAAATTAATTTTACAACAGTCACCCTTAATTCTTCTCAATTGAGTTTTCTCCCTTAACCTTTTCTGTCTTCTTGATCTAGCCATATTGAGTCACGTTTATGAAAGTAAGGTACAAACGCGTTGTGCTCTTCATGAAGACAAGTTTCATTTATCCGAGCACGGATCCAGACACGGATCCCACCTACTGTCACACGTTACTGCACCTTTACAACCTGGTCTGCCTCGTATTTCAGTCTGATGAAATTATACCGTGCAATGCCCTCGTGTTTCTCCGGATGCTCATTTTATTGTTCCCAACACCGCGCATGGATACAGGCTGGCAGGGGCAGCTTTGACGTCAAGGCCAATGGGGAGTTCAGGCGGGATCCTTCGGGGTCGGATGGGGCCTTCCCTCCCCGGTACCCGCACCAGGCCTCACCAGGAGCGCTCAACCACCAGCAGTACGGAGATCGGTACAAGCCCACCCCACATGTCGTGATGGCAGCTCCTCCCATGCCACTGCCACCAACAACAGGTGGCCAAGGCGGTGGAGGAGTTGTTTGATACCCAGCGCTAAGGGGGTTCCTTGATTGATGCGGGGAGTATCCTTCAAGTGTCTTTTTGTTTCTTGTGACCTTATATAAAAGCAGGCTTGACAGGGCAAGTCGCTCAGCCCGCCTGAAATAATCAAGACACTTCTTTCCTTGATTAATAGATGTTTTTTCTCAAGGTTTCATTGAGGTGTGTGAACTTTATCTGTATTTTATGTATGCTTTTATTGAATTGCGTTTGTAATATATGTTATTGAGCACCGGTAATTGCCGAGTCACATGGTACGTCTTTGGAGTTAGGTGCTTAGTAGTAACAACAAAAAAAGTCCATATTTTTTCCAGTCTCGGGGGATACATAGCTTTTTATGTGCTATTATTAGGCAGGTTGAAGACTATCTTGGAACCAAATGTAAGCCACCCGTGACTGCTAGGGTCACGTTGAAGAATGCATTCAACTGATTCCCGTTTTGTCTGACACAACCAGCCTGGAATGCTTATCTTAATCGACATTTCCGTCCATCAGCAGCAAGAGGTGTGCAACCGCGAGGTCTGGGGGTGGGGAGTGGCTTATCAGCTAGAGACATGGCGGTGCCGCTTGGACGTAACCCCCCCCCCAGAAGTTCTGCTACAACAAGGTGCTCATAATGATTGGATGCCTGCTCCTGACACCATTGATCCCCCTAGTAGCGATACCATGCTTGCCTTGGTGGCTGAGCAAATAGGAAAGATGAACGGACGTGCTTCCCCAGGTTATGATTGCGTGACTGCTTCCTCTATTAAGAATGCTGCAGTGGTTCGGCCAAAGCCTTATGGGCGTGGTAGTGAGCGTGTTAAGGTCTTAGCGCCTTACATTGCTCAGTTGTTCAATCTGCTGTATGACAAGGCCTGCATCCCTGCGTACTGGAAGCAAGCAAAGCTTAGCCCTCTGTATAAGAAGGGCCCCCTTTTGGACCCCAACAATTACCGCATGTTGGCTGTCAGTGGCGCTATGTACCGTATGTATGCCAATGTTATTCGCTCGTTGCTTACTGAGTGGTGTGTAGCAACTGGTCAGATCCCTGACACCCAATATGGTTTTTACCCAGGTCGTAATACTTTGCAACCCAA
>Ga0307968_1000423_pt1 | contig 29515 bp, 30 predicted proteins | sample OrgLakmetagen650_FD_201834 | JGI IMG/M metagenome (GOLD analysis project Ga0307968, IMG submission 201834) | Saline water microbial communities from Organic Lake, Antarctica - #650 | ecosystem: Environmental > Aquatic > Non-marine Saline and Alkaline > Saline | place: Antarctica: Organic Lake...
TTGGCAAATTAAAAGAGCATGCACCTCGTTCTGAACATGTTCATCTTCACCAGGACATTGGTCACATACGCAAGAACCATCTTCAAGCCACGCTGCTGCCTCAACTTTCAAAGTATGCTCTGTCACATGATCCGTCGCTGCCAACAATTGGGCGTAACAGTTTGTCTTGCATTCTTACTAGCGCAACAGCATATATAGCACAATGTAACCTTACCTTGCCTTAGCGGAACAGAAAAAAATAACAAATTATGTGGTGAAGAACACTCAACATTGGTTCAGGAAAAAGGAGCCACTTTCAAACCAACAAGTTGACTGGGTGCCGTGAAATTCCAACATAGAAACGAAAGGTAAGGCAAAGGGAATCACAGGGGTTCTTGCAGGCTTGGCTTGAGACCGCTTGGTAGGCCTATGAGTTGATAATGGTGTGTGATAGTGTGCGTCGGGAATTGACAAGTTCAGCGTTGGAGCAGTCTCCAGGAAGTAGAGCCTTTCTACAACAAAATTAATAGAACACATATACACAAAGCCCGGCAAATCTCACACGTATTGACTTCAGAAAGGCACAAGGAACAGACAAACTGCTGGTGTCCAGCTGACGAGCATGCGAAACAACTTGGTGCTGCAACCGCACAAAGAAAGGGCAATCTGCTTAAAGGCTATAAATTGTCCCCAACACCAATTGTAGTAGTCATCGCAAAGAGAAGTACTGGCGCTCTTGAGCCCTTGTCACGCTGCATAAAATAATTAAAGGGCTGACTGCCTACATCCCAGTTTTACAGCACATACAACATTAGATGGACAAAGAAAAGAAAAGAAAAAAGAAGATGTAAACACTACCGCGGCATGGATTAAGAAATGATGTTGTTATGTGTTCTGCACCACCCAACGGATGCAAAGACACACAACGCTCCACCTGGAGAATAACAATTAGAAAAGGTTTCCAGTGGGGATCAGGTGGTTGGGAGGCAGAAGCCTGCACACCACCAGTAGTATTGCTCAGATAATTGTGGGAGTAGATAGACGAGGTTGTCCAGAACGCAGATGACCGTAAGCCATAGCATTTGTTAATGTCCAGCTCAACACTCTCTGACCGAGATCAACGTCTAATCTTAGAAAAGGACTCTTTATTCATGACAGTTTGTGATCTGGTTCAAAGTGGGGATAGAAGGTCGCACAGCACAAGAATCCTTGACGCAGAAAAGTTGTTGCGAGTTGCATTTGAAAATATACCAAGGTTTGCAATGTTTGAACCGGTCACTTCAACATCTGTATTTGCATTGGTCACCTTCAATGCCCGGCGCTAACAATTGAAATACCCACAACAATGTTTGAAATGGTCACTTCAATACCTGCTGTAAGCTGCAAGTATTTTTCGGTCACCTTCAAACCTTCAATACCCAGCGCTGAAACTAGTGGCGCCCATAACGTGTGCCTTCAAAACAGATTCTTCCACAGCAGCACTGATGGTGCGAAGCCGTGTCAGGGCTGGCAGTATACACTCATTGCCACGCAGCTCCTCCTCACAAAGCTGGCCTGCATGCCACAGGAGAGAAGAAGAAAGCATCTTGATAGAAGCAACCAAGAATAAGTAGGGTTGGCCATTACCGTGTATTTACACCTTATAGGACCGTATATTCGGTGATTTCCCAGCCAAAATACTGCATATGCACCGTATATATATGGTTCTGGCCAACCCTAAGTATATGCCCAGTAGAACTCCTCATTGCGGTGGAGCTGGCATGCAAGAAAAAGGAAATGCACATACATTTTGGTGGCGTGTGTTTGTTTTGTGAATGAGTGACGCAAAAAATGGAATTTTTGGTGGCATAGTGTTCTTTCTATGAATGAGTGACGCAAGTGACAGTCAAATTGTTGCAGCTAGCATGCAAGATCAAATCAACTTACAATTTAAATTGCGGTAGCTAGCATGCAAGGGTATAAACGTACGCAGCGTTAAGCATACGTTCTTTCCATGATCTCACGATGCATGTAGCGTTTAGGGTCGGCAAAAAAACATGCAAAAAACACAATTCAATTTGCGGTAGCTTACGTCCTTTTCGTGCTCTCACGATGCACGTAGCATTTAGTGTTGGCCAGGACCATATAAGTACTGTACATATGGTATGTAGCATTCAGTGTTGGCCAGGACCATATATGTATTGTACATATGGTATGTAGCATTTAGTGTTGGCCAGGACCATATAAATACCGTACATATGGTCGTATTTTTTTCATAGCATACAGCATAGACGTATATAATATGCCGCATACGTAGAATTGGCCAGAACCATACATTTATAGGTATATACGGTGTATATACGGAACTTTGGCAGAGAAATTGGAGTGTATATACGGTTCTGGCCAACCCTATGTATACGGTATAAATAGAGTATAGGGTATTATGGTATATATGGTATATATAGTACTGCGCTTTTAGTATTGTGAGGCCTACTTTTTGCGAGGTGCCCAAATATTTAGAATAATCAATTTGCGAGCATTTAGCTCTTGCGAGGTCCTTCAAAAGTTAGGAAAATTTGCGAATTTTTGCGAATTTTGGGTGTCACTGGGCTTCCCTCCTCACCTTTCTGCCTCTGGAGCTTCTGCTTCTGCTGCCACCCTTGTGCTGAAGGATGGCTACCTGGTGCATGCAAGCACACCGTGCTCCAGGAGTTGCACCTGAGACAGCAGCAGCCCTACTGCTTCTCTCCTAGAGAAGCTTGAACCCCCACAAGAGGCTGAGCATGGGTCTGTCCAAAGTCCAAATGGGGCAGGATATGTACTTGCTTGTCAGCAGCAGGCCGTCATGCTAGCTTGCTCAGTGGCAATGTCAGCCTCAGAAGCTCTAAGGTGGAGCCACGTCCGCTTCTTAGGCTGCAGCTCGGCCATAATGATGATAGTTGCCCCTGAAAACAATGGGGGTCCTGTGCAGAGCCCATAATCGTCCCCGCTGGAAAGTCGAAGATTTGCAAGGTCCGAGAAAAACTTTATTGTTTTTTGGCCCGACTTATTGCGAGGGGCACAAATAATTATTTATTTATTCGCAAACAACCAAGCACAGTACGGTATAGGGTATGTATGTATAGATGCCGTACATGGTTCACGGTATTGGGTATTAGGTTTATACGCCGTATACGTATACAGAAATCCCATATACGTTCCTGGACGAACTAACGTAAAGTGATCAAGGGACAGGAAATGTGCACTTAGTGTGAGCGCTCGCTTGGAGGTCATGCAATGCAAGCTGATCCTCATCATCAGCACACAGTCGGCTTGCTAGCCGAGCGTTAACTTGCGCAGCAAAGTCCAGTGCACTAGTATGTCCAACTTTTTCGTTTTTCCATTGGTGTTTTTTGCTTTCCATTTGTCATGAGTGTCTACAATGAAAAAATATTCTTCCCTTTTTTGTAGCACACTGCGGAGGCTATAGAAGGTTTTATATGTTAACATCTGGACGCTTCTGAACTGAACCCCCCATTGCCGTGGATGCATATTTACAGCTCTTGTTCATGCAGGTTACTTGTTTGGATTCTATTTTTTGTCCAGTCTTGAAGTATGCAGTCGTATGTAGTCGTATGTAGAATGAATGTGCATGAATGTGTAGAATGCAGTCGTACATAGTCGTATGTAGTTGTTTGTGTACAACTTGTATGCGTTGCACGTGTATTTGGTATTTGTATGCGTTTGTGGCTACTTTCAGACAAGTGCTAGCAAACTTCCCCCCAAATACGTAAAACCCAGCAGACCAATGAATTATTTTGCAATACAACAACACCATTTTTTTCTTTTGTGTCTGAGTTTTGGATTCATCGTTGACTGGCGAGGACAAGTCACATGCCAATCAGCCAAACAGTCTGGCTGACCTTTCCCCCGGGCTAAGGTGGACCACTGAGCAAGCACATCCAGTACAGCCCGTATACTCTGCCAAATGAAAGCCATGTCTTCAGCAGTCTCATGAGAGAGTTGAGAGGGGATGAACCTTGGTTGGATGCGCAACGGGTGGTGGCTGACAAAAACACAGACTACGCTGGTTTGGTTCAGCCCAGAGGGAATGTTCACTCAGTTTCATTTCGACTGGACTGAAGCCAAGAGATTAGCTGATGGGTGTTGGTGCCTAGGTAAACTTTGCTCTCAGCACTGAGCAGAGGCACAAGTACTCGATATTTTGGATGAAGGAGGGGTAAAAGAGGTACAGTGCAACGGAATACAATGGTATCAGCACTCAGATCCCCCCATGTAAATCTTAAACCTTTAAACTCAGCAAAGGCCAAATGCCAAACATTATAAAAGGCGTCTCTGGAGACGCTGAGCTGCAGGAAAGATCTAGCGAGATCAGTACTTTCACCGCATAAGACCACGAATGCAATGTAGCCATTGTAGCTTTTGCAAGTTATCATTCTCACCAGCTATTGAAACCATCGTAACCAATCAGTATCTCAGTATCTCACCTACACCCCTGGTGTAAATATTTAGCCATTGTAACCAACCAGTATCTTAACAGCTATTGTAACCATTGCAGCCAGTTGTTACTAATCAGCATCTTACCAGCTATTGAAACCATCGTGACCAATCAGTGTCTCACCTCTGGTGTAACCATTTCGCCCTTGTAACCAACCAGCATTTTAACAGCTATTGTAACCATTGCAGCCATTGTTACTAATCAGCATCTTACCAGCTATTGAAACCATCGTAACCATGTGTCTCACCCCTTATCGTAACCATAGCAGCTATTGTAACCAATCGGTACCTCATCCCCTGGTATAACCATCGTAACCTTAGTAACCAAAGTCAGCATCTTACCAGGTAATGTAGCCATCGTAGTCAACGTAACCAAAATCAGTATCTCACCCGTAGCCATTGTAACCAAAACCAGTATCTCACCAGCTTGTGTAACCATTGCAGCTACTAATCAGTGTCTTACCAGCTATTGCAGCAGCCGCTGCCAAAAGCAGTGTCCCGTTGACTTGGGTGGTTCTAGAAGCAATACATCCCAAAGCGAGCCCAGGGAATACGTAGCAATTGTTGGCCTGAGCTGCCACTTGTTGCTGAGGCTGCAATTGCATTTTGAGAGGGCATTTGGGGGTATGTATGCAAGTGTATGTGCGTGTGTGTGTGCTCATACATATGCTGGTACGTGTGAATATGTTTGTGTATGTGTGCGCGTATACTGTTGTGTTTGTGCGTGTGTATGTGTTTGCCTATGATCACGTGAGACTGTGTATGTGTGTATGTGTGTGCCTATGATCATGTGTGACTGCGTGTGTGTATGTGTAAATATGTGTGTGCCTATGATCATGTGTGGCTGCGTGTGTGTATGTGTGAATATGTGTGTGCCTATGATCATGTGTGGCTGCGTGTGTGTATGTGTGAATATGTGTGTGCCTATGATCATGTGTGGCTGCGTGTGTGTGTGTATGTGTAAATATGTGTGTGCCTATGATCATGTGTGACTGCGTGTGTGTATGCGTAAATATGTGTGTGCCTATGATCATGTGTGGCTGCGTGTGTGTATGTGTGAATATGTGTGTGCCTATGATCATGTGTGGCTGCGTGTGTGTATGCGTAAATATGTGTGTGCCTATGATCATGTGTGACTGCATATGTATGTCCTATGATCATGTGTGGCTGCGTGTGTGTATGTGTGAATATGTGTGTGCCTATGATCATGTGTGGCTGCGTGTGTGTATGTGTGTGTAGGTATGTGTGTGCCTATGATCACGTGTGTTTGTACGTGTGTGCCTATGATCACGTGTGACTGCGTATTTGTCACACACACAGGTGCTACATATCCAAAGTAGCATCACATGTCACATGCCGTTCACGCACACCTCATATTGCATGCTTGCAACTCTAATTAGGAACAGAAATATAGTGTGATTAAATGGAGCACGAAATGGAACACAAATATGAAAATGTAGCGATTAAATGTGAAAATATAGTGATAAAATGGAACACAAAATGGAACACGGAATGGAACACAAATGTGTTTCATACCCCCACCTCCTTTGCCCCAATTGCTGGTTCAGAGGTAATCGGAGGAAACTGAGTGCCACTGGCAAACACAGCAAGGCCTCTGCTCCATTGGTATGCCTGCATGGACACAGTTTCATGCAGAACTACGCATTTCATCAAAACAGTCCAATTTCGCGGGCAAACACAGCAAGGCCCCTGCTCCATTGGTATGCCTGCATGGACACAGTTTCATGCAGAACTACGCATTTCATCAAAGCAGTTCCGCGAGCAAACACAGCAAGGCCTCTGCTCCATTGGTATGCCTGCATGGACACAGTTTCATGCAGGACTACGCATTTCATCAAAGCAGTCCAAATTCCGCGGGCAAACACAGCAAGCCCCCTGCCCCATTGGTGTGACTGTACAGTGGCATTCCCTCTCGACATGATGCTGTGCATGCTGCATGCTTCGTGAAAGCCACTTTCCACGTTAATCAAGGTAAAGGAGCCATTTCAGTAGCAAATATTGTCAAACTGGCCCACCGCAAAAAGTGCCCACGAGCAGACACAAACAATGCTGTGAAACTCCTCAATCACAGAGGAAAAGTGAGACCATCAGAGGCTTATAAGAGAAAACACACAACCTTACGCAAACAAGAGAACCTCACACAACCTCTCACGCACCTGCGCAAAAGTGCACTCCGCCTTGCTGGTGGGATTTGAGAGGGCAAAGATGATGGGGCGTCCTTCCTTTGCAGATGCTAAACCGCTTTTGCTACTGCCGCTGATGCTGTGGTGTCGGTGTGCAGACAGCACCATAGCCTCCACTACATCCTGTTGGGTGTGCGATGTTTTGTGTATGTGAGATGAGGGTCTGCTCACAGCAATTAATTAGTGCTTTGTGTTTGTGGGAGCAGGGTTGGCTCGCAGCAATTAATCAATGCTTTGTGTCAGTAGAAATAGGCACAGCGTGCAGCAACTGCTTAGTGCTTTGTGCTTGTGACATTGGGCACAGCGTGCAGCAATTGATTAGTGCTTTGTGCTTGTGACACAAGGCACAGCGTGCCGCAACTGTTTAGTGCTTTGTGCTTGTGACACAAGGCACAGCGTGCTGCAATTCTTTAGTGCTTTGAGCTAGTGACGTTGGGCACAGCGTGCAGCAATTGTTTAGTGCTTTGTGCTAGTAACATTAGGCACAGCGTGCCGCAATTGTTTAGTGCTTTGTGCTTGTGACATTAGGCACAGCGTGCCGCAATTGTTTAGTGCTTTGTGCTAGTGACGTTGGGCACAGCGTGCAGCAATTGTTTAGTGCTTTGTGCTAGTAACATTAGGCACAGCGTGCCGCAATTGTTTAGTGCTTTGTGCTTGTGACATTAGGCACAGCGTGCCGCAATTGTTTAGTGCTTTGTGCTAGTGACGTTGGGCACAGCGTGCAGCAATTGTCAAGTGCTTTGTGCTTGTGACATTAAGCACAGCGTGCCGCAATTGTTTAGTGCTTTGTGCTTGTGACATTAGGCACAGCGTGCCGCAATTGTTTAGTGCTTTGTGCTAGTGACGTTGGGCACAGCGTGCAGCAATCAATTAGTGCTTTGTGTCAGCGAAAATAGGCACGGCTTGCAGCAGTTATTCAGTCCAAGCTAAAGAATAGAATACGTAAGTGAGCTGGGTTCTGTTGTGTGTACGCGCTGCCCCTTGTGCGCCACAACAACGTTGAATGACACATTCAGAATGTGCAATGTTATATTCTTCACGTAATTGATGCAAAGTATCATAATGGTATGAAAACATTGCGTGCCTTGTACCACGGCAACATCATAGTGTCATGTGAAATTTGCTGTCTCGTTGATTTTAGAGCATGGCATGTGATGGCATGTGATGGCATGTGATGGCATCTGATGCTTAAAAGCATGACCGTGCGCATGGCTGAATCACCTAGATGTGCCTATCAATGAATCCGGGGTTTTCCCTGGTTTGCAACCTCAATCAGTGCACACTGCAAAGTAAATTCACACATTGGGTGAGAGAAGAAAGCTGCAGGAATACCTCTGCAATATTCAAGACGAAAACGATTTCACAACCTCAAATCTGTCTCTTTCCCTCATTCAACTTGTCTTACAAGCCTGGTTCAAACACCTGTTTCTGGTACCGACTAAATCACACAGGAATGTGTTGGAGGGTCTCACTAGTACAGAGTGAATGTGCTGCAGGGTCTTACCAAGGAGTGTGTTGCAGAGTGAATGTGTCGCAGGGTCTCACCAGTGCAAAGTGAATGTGTTGCAGAGTGAACGTGTTGCAGGGTATCACCAGTGCAGAGTGAGTGTGTTGTAGGGACTCAATAAATAATGTGTTGCAGAGTGAGTGTGTTGCAGGGTATCACCAATGAACGTGTTGCAGAGTAAGTGTGTTGCAGGGACCCAATAAAGAATGTGTTGCAGAGTGAGTGTGTTGCAGGGACCCAATAAAGAATGTGTTGCAGAGTGAGTGTGTTGCAGAGTCTCACCAGTGCAGAGTGAGTGTGTTGCAGGGACCCATTAAAGAATGTGTTGCAGAGTGAATGTGTTGCAGAGTCTCACCAAGGAACGTGTTGCAGAGTGAGTGTGTTGCAGGGACCCAATAAAGAATGTGTTGCAGAGTGAGTGTGTTGCAGGGTATCACCAGTGCAGAGTGAGTGTGTTGCAGAGTGAGTGTGTTGCAGAGTCTCACCAGTGCAGAGTGAGTGTGTTGCAGGGACCCAATAAAGAATGTGTTGCAGAATGAATGTGTTGCAGAGTCTCACCAGTGCAGAGTGAGTGTGTTGCAGAGTGAGTGTGTTGCAGAGTCTCACCAAGGAACGTGTTGCAGAGTGAGTGTGCTGCAGAGACCCAATACAGAATGTGTTGCAGAGTGAGTGTGTTGCAGAGGCTTACCATGTGTAAATTCCCTTCCAACATTCCGTGGAGCCAAGCCGGAATAAAACCCTCTGTCCTCACCCTTTTGAAAAGCCCTACCCTTCTCTGAGTCCTGTTCCTCCTGTGTGACAAAACCCTCTGTCCTCTACATGCTGTCTTACTTCTTAAGATACCCCACTCTTCTTTGCGTGCTGCTCCATCGGTCTGGAAAACCCCTCTGTCCTCTACGTGCTGTCTTACTTTTCTGAACACCCGCCCTGCTTAAAGTTCCGTCTCTCACCGACCTGACAAAACCCTCTGTCCTCTTTGTGCGGCCTTACTTTTTGACAACCCTTTTTTGCGTGCTGCTCCACCAGCCTGACAAAACCTTCTGTCCTGTACGTGCTTACCTGTGTGAACTGTCTTACCAGTGTGAACTGTCTGTCCTACCTGTGTGAAATGTCTGTCTTACCTGTGTGAACTGTCTGTCTTACCTGTGTGGACTGTCTTACCTGTGTGAACTGTCTGGCTTACCTGTGTGAACTGTCTGTCTTACCTGTGTAAACAACCCCCCTTGAGCAGATGCGCCTATCAGAGCAGTTGGGTGCACAGCTTCCACCACAGCTAGCAAGCTGCGTTCTCCTGTCGAGCAATGAAGGCATTGGTGCGTGTGCATGCGTGTGTTAGTGTGTGTGTGTATGTGTGTGTGTGTGTCTGTGTGTGTGTGCGTGTGTTTGTTTGTATGTTTGCGTTCTCCTGTCGAGCAGATGAAGGCATTGGTGCGTGTGCATGCATGTGTGTGTGTGCGTGTGTGTGTCTGTGTGTGTGTGTGCGTGTGTTTGTTTGTATGTTTGCGTTCTCCTGTCGAGTAGATGAAGAGGGGGGGGGGGGGGGTGTATTTGCGTGTTTGTGTGGGTGTGGGTGCGCTCTCCTGTCCAGCAGATGAGGCATTGGTGTGTGTGTGCGCGTATGTGTGTGTATGTGTGTGTGTGTATTTATGTGTTGGTGTATTTATGTGTGCGCTCTCCTGTTCAACAGATGAAGGCATTGGTGCGTGTGTGTGTATTTATATGTTGGTGTATTTATGTGTGTGTGTGCTCTCCTGTCAAGCAGATAAAGGCATTGGTGCGTGTGCGTGTGTCCGTGTGTGTGTGTATTTGTGTTTTTGCATGTGTTTGTGTGTGTGCATGCACGTGCAAGCGTTTGCATCTATTGCAAAAAAGGTGATGGTGAGCAAGGCATCAATCATACACCATGTAAGCAAGCACAACTTCAAGGCAGCTTACATTGCTGTGTGCCTTTTAATGTTGTGTACGTACAGTGAGATTGGAGCATTAAACCCTAGTCGTACCCATTCCCGCTATTTGATTTCTTGAGGCCTGCCTTCTTATGTTGTGTATGTGCAGTGAGATTGGAGCATTAAACCCTAGTCACACCCATTCCCGCTATTTGATTTCTTGAGGCTTAAAACACATGTATGTACAGTGAGATTGGAGCATTAAACCCTAGTCATACCCATTCCCGTTATTTGATTTCTTGAGGCTTAAAACACATGTATGTACAGTGAGATTGGAGCATTAAACCCTAGTCACACCCATTCCCGCTGTTTGATTTCTTGAGGCCTGCCTTCTTATGTTGTGTATGTACAGTGAGATTGGAGCATTAAACCCTAGTCACACCCATTCCCGCTATTTGATTTCTTGAGGCTTAAAACACATGTATGTACAGTGAGATTGGAGCATTAAACCCTAGTCATACCCATTCCCGCTATTTGATTTCTTGAGGCCTAAAACACAAAGTGGTGTCTGAGCACAGGACCTCAATCATGTCACTCCTGCTGCTAGCCTGCCACCACCAGCTGACAGAATTAACAGTGTACAGTGAGGCATCTGTTCTTGTATAAAAATGAGATTGGCCAGAACCAATCATTATTACGCATTCATGATGTATATACGGCATTGTCAGCAGAAGTGACCATACATATGGTGTACCTAAACGGTTCTGGCCAACCCAAAACATGTGTAAACACGGTGTTGCCAGAGCACACCGCCTTGGTCACGTTCACCCCTGCTATCTACCTGCCACCAGCTGAGAAGGGTTCTTGCGCGCAAACTGTCTCTTTTCAGGAGACAGGTCCGACCGGTCCGACGTCACCAGGCCCCTGTTTGGTGGCGCCGGTGTGCGTAAGAGGTTTATACATACGGTGTATATATATATGGTTCTGGCCATCCCTACTCATACACACTGTAAAGAAGTTTATTCATGCAGGCATGCCAATTTCATCCACATGCCAATTTCATAAACTGTAAAGGAGTATATCTATATAGGCATGCCAGTTTTATACACGTGCCAGTTTCATACACAATGTAAAGAAGTTTATGCATACACATTTTAATGGGGTATATGCATACACACTGTAAAGGAGTAAGACAGGCAAAGTTCTTACACTCCCAATTTCATATAGCATGCCAATTTCATACACACTGTAAAGTAAGACAGGCATATGCCAATTTCTGAAAATCTTGAGCCTATATTGCTTTAGAATTTTGCAAGGGACCCACATTAAGTTGCAAACTTAATGCTCATTCACCTAACATTGCCTCAAACTTTTGCAAGGTACCCGCAGAAAACTTTAAGGCTCAATACTCATCATTGTAGCTGCTTTAGATGTCCCGAACTTGCCACACAGCACCCAACTCACTAGTCCCTTTCTCCACTATAGCATTTGATCACACACACACACACGCACACGCACACACACACGCACACACACACACACGCACACGCACGCGCACACACACACGCACATACATACACGCACACACACTCACTCACTCACTCACTCACTCACTCACTCACTCACTCACTCACTCACTCACTCACACACACATACATACATACACACAACACACACACCAGCTGCCCTACCTACTTGGAGTCCATCAGCCAGATCTGATCAAGAGCCTGCTGCTCAGTTAGGCCCTGTGCCTGCATGTATGTAGTGTAAGGATGGCCAGGTCCATATATTACAATTATGCAGGGCTTGTACTTGTAATTCATGCTTGAGCTGGTACCATGATCCGTCGTGACATCTCACACAGAGTTTTTGGCAGGAGTATTTTTAAGTTTTACAATCGTATCCATTTAGGGTTGACCAAAATTATACACCGGAGATGACTGTATAATTGATTATTTTCCTGCCAAAAATACTGGATATTCACCAAAAATGACTGATTATTTCCCTGCCAATAATGTATATACACACCGTATATGACTGTATATTTAATTATTCTCCTGCCAAAAATACTGTATACACACCGTATATAGGTATATGGTTCTGGCCAACCCTATACACACTATCTTCGGCAGAATCACAGGTACAGACATGTAAGGTTGACTTCCTACAATTTCTATTACAGGTACAGACATGTAAGGGTGACATGTAAGGGCAGACAATTGTAAGAGTGACGAGTGAGGGTGAAAGTGTAAGGGAGACATGTTAGTATGACAGTTTCTATCACAGGTACAGACAAGTAAGGGTGACTTCCTACAAAGTCTACAATGTTTTACATACGCAGCCTCGCAGTCGCACGTTTTGACTGACGTGGCTTTATCTGTAAACTCTGCAAACTCTGTAAGGGTGCATCTCACGCCATTCTGGTACGTCGTTGCCTCTACTGACACGCCGTAATCTCTACTGACACGCCGTTACCTCTACTAACACGTCGTTGTCTCTACTGACACGTCGTTGTCTCTACTGACACGTCGTTATCTCTACTGACACGCCGTTATCTCTACTGACACGTCGTTTTCTCTACTGACACGTCGTTATCTCTACTGACACGCCGTTATCTCTACTCACACGTCGTTGTCTCTACTGACACGTCGTTGTCTCTACTGACACGTCGTTGTCTCTACTATAACGTCGTTATCTCTACTGACACGCCGTTATCTCAACTGACACGTCGTTGTCTCTACTGACACGTCGTCATCTCTACTGACACGTCGTTGTCTCTACTAAAACGTCGTTATCTCTACTGACACGTCGTTGTCTCTACTGACATGTCATTATCTCTACTAAAACGTCGTTGTCTCTACTGACACGTCGTTGTCTCTACTGACACGTCGTTGTCTCTACTGACACGTCTTTATCTCTACTGACACGTCGTCGTCTCTATAGACACGTCGTCATCTCTACTGACACGTCGTTATCTCTACTGACACGTCGTTGTCTCTACTGACGCGTCGTTATCTCTACTGACACGTCGTTATCTCTACTGACATGTCGTTATCTCTACTGACACGTCGTTATCTCATCAGCCCTGTTGCTTTTCTGGCCAGTATGAGCACTGAGCTGGAGTCTAGCCAAATGTACGCTGACCGTCTTTTTGACGCAGGTTTTTACTTAAAAAATTTGCAGTTTTTTCGTTGTTTGAAAGAAAGGGTTTGGTCACAGGTTGTTATTGGTATAAGGAACCCAACTGACCGCTTTACTCTGCTTCCTAGTCGTTTATGGTGTGCACATGCGGCCCTTGCCAGATTTTGGTTGATTGCTAGCGCGCAGTTTTAGCTGCTAATGCAGGACCAGTTTAAGAGGTCGCTTTAATGACGCTATTTATTGTAAAACGCGCAGCCTTAGCTGTTAATGCAGGACCCCTTTGAGAGGTCGGTTTAGTGACGCTATTTGGTGTAAAGCGCGCAGCCTTAGCTGCGAACGCAGGACCCGTTTGGAGAGGTTGCTTTAATGGGGGTATGAGTGTGTGTGTGTGTGTGTGCGCGCGTATGTGTGTGTGTGACGTCAGGCTCGCAGATTACCAAGAGATGATTAAGTGCAGGGAAGAGAGAAGTAGAGACACAAATGGTGCCAAACACATTATCATCCACATACACGTAATAAAGGGTCAGCCCTACCTGCATGGCTTCACACAACAGAGCTGCCCCGCCTAGGTTTGACTGCCCTGCCCCAACAAACAGTACAGTCTGCGAAGAAAGGGGAGGGACGCCGGCTAGCTTTGTTGCCCCTGTGTGTAAATTGTTGTGTGTGTAAGTTGTGTGTGTAATTTGTTGTGTGTGTGTAATTTGTTGTGTATGTAAATTGTTGTGTGTGTAATTTTTTGTGTGTGTAATTTGTTGTGTGTGTAAATTGTTGTGTGTGTAATTTGTTGTGTGTGTGATTTGTTGTGTGTGTAAATTGTTGTGTGTGTAATTTGTTGTGTGTGTAAATTGTTGTGTGTGTAATTTGTTGTGTGTGTAATTTGTTGTGTGTGTGATTTGTTGTGTGTGTAAATTGTTGTGTGTGTGTAATTTGTTGTGTGTGTAGATTGTTGTGTGTGCAGTTTGTTGTGTGTAAATTGTTGTGTGTGTAATTTGTTGTGTGTGTGATTTGTTGTTGAAAGTATACAAAACAAGGCTGCCCTGTCACAGGTTTGCCCACATGGGGTGCATTTTGCAGCAGGGACAATTGGATGCAGATTGCAGGTTGCGTATTTTTTGCAAGCAAACGTAGGTTGCACATACAGCAGTCAAGTCAGTGGGTGGAAGTTCCATGTCAAAGAGACAAGAAAACACTGCGGCGGCAGCGAAAATTTACTCCTCACATGTATATACAGCAGCAGGTGTGGAGGCAGCAATAAGCAACAGCACTGCATTTGATCGTACTGTTATGTGAGGAGAAGCCAGCCAAAGTGAACGTGATCTCTGATCTGCAGTTAGGGGGTCACCTGATGTAAGGATGAGGTACGGCTACGTTGCATTAACTTGCTCTGAAGACACTTTAAAGAAAACAAATAGGTGGAGTTGGCCAGGACCAAATTCATATATGGTGTGTGTACGGTACTTTCGGCAGGAAGGATACAAAAAATACGGTCAGATACGGTGTGTATATACGGTTCTGGCCAACCCTACAAATAGGAGGAGAAGTTTAAAAGTACCAGCTATATTACACTTATTTGTACAAGAGGAAAGGCGCTTGTTAGAACGTAAACTACACAACAAAAATATACATTTATTAACAAAGATACTCATTTCATGTAGGAAGATGTGATAGCAAGCCGGCTTGTTGCACTTTGCGTAATGTAGGAGGCAAGTAGAGGCGGGTTTGGAGTGAATGAATGTATGTTGTGTTTGCATTGTGAGATGGCATCGTGACTTACTTACAAAATTGTAACACACTGAACCCAGCAGTAGGGCTGGCCAGAACCGTACATATGTACGCCGTATATTACCGTATATTTGATAGTATTCCTGCCAAAAACATCTTATATACACCGTATATATATGGTTCTGGCCAGAACCGTACATAAGTACGCCGTAAATTACCGTAAATTTGATAGTATTCCTGCCAAATAACACCTTATGTACACCGTATATATACAAGGTGACCACAGCCGTGCATTGGATGTTATCGTTAATCAGCAGTACCATGCACGGACCCCCACCTAATAAAGCGGCCAAGGTGACCACAGCTGTGCATTGGATGTCAACATTGAACGTGGCGGTCAATTCCTTACCAGAGTGTAATACACTGGACTGAGCAGTACCATGCATGGCCCCCCACCTAGCAAAGCGGCCAAGGTGACCACAGCCGTGCATTGGATGTCATCATTGAACGTGGGCTGGTTTGCTCGTGATAGGTGCTCAAGTAGACGGAAGGAGTGCTTGGAGCTCATATCCTCCCAGTGTATGAGCATAGACCTGCCGTAACGAGCCTGCAGAAGTATTTAAAAAAAAAAGCAATAAAAATAAATAACAATTCCCAGTGTATGAGCACAGACCTGCCATAACGAGCCTGCAGAAGGCACGAGACACATTAAAAATAAATAACAATTCCCAGTGATTGAGCAAGGTGGTGCTGCCGTAACGAGCCTGCAGAAGGCACAAGATACATTGAAAATAAATAACAATTCCCAGTGTATGAGCACAGACCTGCCGTAACGAGCCTGCAGAAGGCACAAGATACATTAAAAATAAATAACAATTCCCAGTGTATGAGCACAGACCTGCCGTAACGAGCCTGCAGAAGGCACAAGATACATTAAAATAAATAACAATTCCCAGTGATTGAGCAAGGTGGTGCTGCCGTAACGAGCCTGCAGAAGGCACAAGATACATTACAAATAAATAACAATTCCCAGTGATTGAGCAAGGTGGTGCTGCCGTAACCAGCCTGGAAATGTTAGTGGGCGTGTCTTATATAGAATATATTGGGCCTCCATGTGAACGAGCACAGCCCTGCCGTAACGAGGCTGCAGACGTCGTGTGAGTGTATATGCTTTACGAAAGAAAAGGGGCAGAACAACAGGGCTTGGGGCCAAACGCACCCCAGCAACCTGCAGGCACGGATAACACCATGCAGTTTATCTGTGCGATTTGCAGGCATGCCACATAAAACATATAACACCTTGTGTGTGTGTGTGTGTGTGTGTTTGTGACAACCTGCAGGCACAGACAACATCATGCAGGTTATCTGTGCGACCTGCAGGCATGCCACAGATAACACCTCTTGTGTGTGTGTGTGTGTGAGTGTGTGTGTGTGTGTGTGCGTGTGTGTGTGTGTGTGTGCGCAACAACCTGCAGGCACAGATAACATCATGCGATTACGTGTGCTCTTATTAACTCAAACGGCTTATCAAACCAGCTGGCTTAATAAATTTTTCACTCTACCAGTTACGTCATGTACCTTTTTTTTATGATTCAGCTCTGACGTTTACACCAAACACACACACAAACACACACACGCACACACATACACATACACACACACTTGCTGCAACATTCACCTCCATCAAACTCACACCATGCCTTTTGAGCTGCATTTTTGTAATCATGAACATCCAATTATGTATAGCATGAAAGGGCAGCACAGCACAAACAGGTATCCAAATGCGTCTGGCATGGAGCACAGCACAGCACAGCACAGCACAGCACAGCACAGCTCAGCACAGCACAGCACAGCACAACAACACAGATGCTAAATACACACCACAAACTTATCTCTTCCCGTCAACGTCAACCCACACTCCTCTTGCGTGCCATCTTCATGTGATGAGAGGACAGTTACAGGTCGCCCCCGTGAGAAACTCACCCTACCAGTCTCATTTAGCTCTCCACCCAATTCAAAGCCCCCTATACCTCATCTATATGCTAAATACGTGATGTTATATCTAAATCATTTTCATTTGCTGGAACTTTGGCATTCTGGGGGCCTGTGTGGGGCCCGCTGCGTATTTTGCACCCACTTTGGCAGGGGAAAGGTGCATTTCTGAGATTGCCCCGATCAACCTCTGCTTCAGGATATAAGCATTATAAATGTTATCTAACAATGCTGCAATGTCAAATTTGGGGCAGGGGTACTGGGAATGCCTGCGAGTGGGAGGCACTCACACAGGGGACATCGGACACAGGGGGAAAAGACAAAGCATCTGTCGCTCCATACCTGCTGCGAGTTTCAGTCCGTTTTTTGCTCTCAGCGTTGCGGCCAAGTTATATAAACTTCGATAAAATTTAAATGGGGTCAATCAGTGGCCTGCTTGAATTCTGGCATATATTTTCGCACTTGACATTGGCGCTTTTTCCAACTTTCCAACTGTTCCTTCCCATTCAGTCCATGACCCCCAACTCACACCAGAGTTGTGGGCAAACAAACGCCCAAATACCTCCCCAGTCTCTGCACCTCTCCCAAAACTTCAAGCATCTGCTGAAAGACCAAGAAATTAGCTTCAGGCACAAAATGGTGCAGAGATACGCTTGCGGGAAGTTACGTGAAACTGTTTGGCTGGCAGGAAGGTGAGAATTTCACGAGGGCGACCTACAACAAATACAGTACCGTACCTTTCTTAACTCACCCCAAGTAAACAACGTTTTTTGCCCTCCGGCGTGATACCGGCATCGTAAAATATATACCTATTTATTTAGAGGCTCCGGGGTTAACCGGGGTTAGCGAAATTAAAGTTTGGTGGGTGGCTGAACAGTGATGAGCGGAGCAGGTATATTTGTACATTTGTACCACACACTTAAGTTTGTGACCCACCTATAGAGCCCCACACACTTCTTGCGTGAGTGGACATTAATATACACACATTACATACATAAGCACCACGCATTACAACTTCTTGCGTGAGCTTGAGTAACACACATTACATACGTAAATATCATGCATTACAACCCTACATGTAGAGCCCCACACACTTCATGCATGAGCTTGAGTAACACACATTACATACGTAAATATCATGCATTACAACCCTACATGTAGAGCCCCACACACTTCATGCATGAGCTTGAGTAACACACATTACATACGTAAATATCATGCATTAACCCTACCTGTAGAGTCCCACGCACTTCTTCCATGAGCAGATAATAATATACACACCATACATACATAAGCACCACGCATTAAACCCTACCTGTAGAGTCCCGCGCACTTCTTGCGCGAGCGGACATTTATACACACATTACATACATAAGCACCATGCATTAAACCCTACCTGTAGAGCCCTGCGCACTCCTTGCGTGAGCGGACATTTATATACACACATTACTTAAATAAGCACCACGCATTTAACCCTACCTGTAGAGTCCCACGCACTTCTTGCGTGAGCGGACAATAAGATACACACATTACATACATAAGCAACACGCATTAACCCTACCCGTAGAGCCCCACACATTTCTTGCATGAAAGGGTAGTAATCCTCATCGGGGATCCTACGCTCCCTGCAACCAAAGCGTGAACACATTAGATGTCAGATACAAATAAGATGTCAGATACGAATAAGATGTCAGATACGAGTAAGATGTCAGATACGAATAAGATGTCAGATACAAATAAGATGTCAGATACAAATTAGATGTCAGATACAAATTAGATGTCAGATACAAATAAGATGTCAGATACAAATAAGATGTCAGATACAAATAAGATGTCAGATACAAATAAGATGTCAGATACAAATAAGATGTCAGATACGAATAAGATGTCAGATACAAATAAGAGGTCAGATACAAATAAGATGTCAGATACAAATAAGATGTCAGATACAAATAAGATGTTGGATACAACGAATGAAACGCCACAGGTGGAAATGACTACCATTCCCAGCGAGATAGAAATGAAGGTAGAGGCAGCAAATGCCACTGACATATACGCACAGGAACAGCAAACGCACACAGCCAATGTGTGTGCAGACCTGCAAGAGTGTGCAGCATGTGTGACGTCAGCATACACACAGGAACAGCAAAAACACACAGCCAATGTGTGTACAGACCTGCAAGAGTGTGCAGCATATGTGACGCCAGCATACACACAGGAACAGCAAAAGCACACAGCCAATGTGTGCATCTTGCAAGGGTTCGTAGCATAACTGTCAAACGTACAAGAACAGCCAGACGAGTTAACCTCTGGTCAGTTGGGAGTAGAGAAAAGGGCCAGCTATCTTTCTCATCTCAAGCGACGAGCTTAGCAGTGCACCCTTCTAACAAATTTAAATACCTATGATCAGGCGCCCAACTAGTTTGAAGACCTTTTTGAACCAGCCAGATATGTATGGCGTCTTTTGTGGCTGAGTGCCTAGCCCTTTTCCCTTGATTTTTCTAGCGCCTTTCTCTTTAGGTTTCAGGCTTTTTCCAAGCTTCTGCTCAGATGTCCCCCAGAGACATATATATAAGGTTGGCCAGAACCATATATGTACGGTGTGTATACAGTATTTTTGGCAGGGAAACCACCAAATATACGGTCATATACGGAGTACATATGCGGCCCTGGCCAACCCTACATACATAGCGATGTAACCTTACCTTCCCTAAGATAAGGTGACGAACTTGGTGGTGCACCATGCTAAAGGCTACCACGCTACCATGCTACCATGCCACCATGCTACCATGCTACCATGCTACCATACTACCATGCTACCATGCTACCATGCTACTATGCTAAAGGCTACCATGTACCATGCTACCATGCTACCATGCTACCATGCTAAATAGTAAGATACGTGATCAGAAATCAAGCGACTAGCCAGGGCGGCGCACCAATAATATTAGCAAAGCTCACGGTGTCCAAACATCAGTCTACTCTGGTGCCACGGGAAACTTATGAGTTCAGTGTGAAAGACCTGAACTCAGGTTCTTGAAGTGTAGCATAAAGTGAGATGTTCCCACTTTCTGCTTTTCTCTGATTTCTGCTTCCCTTCTCCATTCTCTTTATTCCTTGGAGAACGCAACTCTCTCTTTAGCATACTTGGAGGAAAACTCCGGTATAATATAAATAATATGTGTTCCATAACAATAATAACAAATATAAAACATGTGTTCCACGCGTAACAGGATGGCTCTTGCATTTCCTCCTTTTGCTCCGTTGATGTGGGAAATGGTGTCTGTCACGGCCCACGAGTCTTACTCCAGAATTGTTGCTACTGCCCGTACATTTACATGGGTACCCTAGCTTCCCTCACCCTTTGTGTCATCCATTGCAAGAAAGATCCCCATCATTACAACTGCCCCATTCCCTCACGTGCTGCACGGTTACGTAGCTATGCTCCTCATCAGAGTGACATCTTCCTTTTGTTACGTAGCTCTGCTCCTCATCAAATTGATTTCTTCCCTTTGTTACGTTGCTCTGCTCCCCATCAGAGTGATATCTTCCCTTTGCTACGTAGCTCTGCTCCTAATCAAATTGATATCTTCCCTTTGCTCCATAGCTCTGCTCCTAATCAGAGTGACATCCTCCCTTTGTTACGTAGCTATGCTCCCCATCAGAGTAACATCTTCCCTTTGCTACGTAGCTATGCTCCCAATCAAAGTGACATCTTCCCTTTGCTAAATAGCTCTGCTCCTAATCAAATTGATTTCTTCCTTTTGTTACGTTGCTCTGCTCCCCATCAGAGTGATATCTTCCCTTTGCTACGTAGCTCTGCTCCTAATCAAATTGATATCTTCCCTTTGCTACGTTGCTCTGCTCCTAATCAAATTGATTTCTTCCCTTTGTTACGTAGCTCTGCTCCCCATCAGAGTGATATCTTCCCTTTGCTACGTAGCTCTGCTTCCCATCAAATTGATTTCTTCCCTTTGCTACATAGCTCTGCTCCCAATCAAATTAATTTCTTCCTTTTGTTACGTTGCTCTGCTCCTAATCAAATTGATTTCTTCCCTTTGTTACGTAGCTCTGCTCCCCATCAGAGTGATATCTTCCCTTTGCTACGTAGCTCTGCTCCTAATCAGATTGATTTCTTCCTTTTGTTACGTAGCTCTGCTCCTAATCAAATTAATTTCTTCCCTTTGCTACGTAGCTCTGCTCCCCATCAGAGTGATATCTTCCCTTTGCTACATAGCTCTGTTACTTATCAGAGCGATTTCTTCCCTCTTGCTTTCACCTGGTACCAAACTGGAACGGTCCTGCATGGGGGAGGCTGTGTTAGTTGCAGCACATTTGCTCCTGCTGACAATTTGTTTGTCTTACTGTTCTCTTGCTTTTCTGCCACAACAGAAAGGGTCCTGCGTAAGGGCGGCCGTGTTGCAGCCCATTTCCCCTACTATATTTATGTTAGCCTAAAAGTTCTCTTGCTTTTCTGCCACAATAGATATAATCCTGTGTAAGGCTGGCTGTGCTGCAGTCCACATTCCCCTCATGAGTTTTTTCTCACTCATTTGTCTCACCTGGTGCCACAGTAGAAAGGGTCCTGTGTGAGGGCGGCTGTGTTGCAGCCCACATCAACTGTGATAGGGATCACACAGCTTGGGTCTACTCCTGCAGCACCATACACAACACGCTTGCCCGTGGGAATGCCCATCCCGTGTGCCCCAAGGTCCCTGTGTTTATTTATGTGTACAAATGTGCATGTGTGTATGTGTGTGCATATGTGTGTATGTGTACGTGTGAGCATTGCCTGTGGGAATGCCTATCCCGTGTGCCCCAAGGTCCCTGTGTTCATTTATGTGTACAAATGTGCATGTGTAAATGTGCATGTGTATGTGTGTATGTGTGTGTGTATGCGTGTGTGCGTGTGTGTGAGCATTGCTTGTGACCTGGCCCTGAGTGCCCCCAGGTTCCTGTGTGAGCTTGTGTGTGTGTGTGTGTGTGCATGTATGTTTGCAGGCATGTGTGCATGTGAGCATATACGTGTGTGTGCATGTAAAAGAGCAGAGCACACAGAGGATGACAGCGATCAGAAAACCACAGCCTCAAAAAAGGTAGCCCTTGAAAGGCAGAGGTCTGGCAAAGTCCCATTCCGATAGGAATGTCGCTCAGCATCAGCCAGACCATAACTACACTGTATAGTAACAGGAAAGTGCCACAGGTGACTACTGGCCGCCATCCAAAGAAGGGACACAAACAGGGGCAGCAGAGTTAAAAGACAGAGGACACTCGCTATAGCTCCTTTTTTTCAACACCTCATGGCCATTACGCACTGGTTGCCATAGTCGCCATCCAAAGAGGGGACACAAACAGGGGCAGCAGAGTGGAAACACAGAAAAGGCGCTCTGCAATAGCTGATGATCATTACGCACTGGTCGCCATACTTGCCATCCAAAGAGGGGACATAAACAGGAGCAGCAGGGTGGAAAGACAGAAAGCACTCGTTGAACAGCTGATGGTTATTACGCACTGGTCGCCATATTCGCCATCCAAAGAGGGGGATAAACAGGGACAGCAATGTGGAAAGACAGAAAAGGCACTCTGCAATAGCTGATGGTCATTACCCACTGGTCGCCATAGTCGCCATCCAAAGAGGGGACATAAACAGGAGCAGCAGGGTGGAAAGACAGAAAGCACTCGTTGAACAGCTGATGGTTATTACGCACTGGTCGCCATAGTCGCCATCCAAAGAGGGGACACAAACAGGAGCAGCAGAGTGGAAACACAGAAAAGGCACATAGGTCTTTGACACCTGATTTGACACCAGATTCTTCTTTGGCACCAGATTATCAGTTATCAATCATCACTTCTTCATCACCTGGTTATCAGGAAAATGCATCGAAACCCAAACAACGTTGCAGGCTGTACTGCTAGGTGTATTTGAGCTTTTATGTTGTGGCACACTTTGGGTTGGCCAGAACCATATATATGTTTATATGCAGTGTATATGACCGTATATTTGCAGAGGGGGTCAGCGGAGGTCCCCAATGGGGTACTTTTAAAATATGAGTTGAGTATGGGCGCCCCACCTGGCAACAATCAAGCTCAGTACCCAGAGGTAGCTGCTGATAGCACCTGCGCTTGAATGTTGCCGGTAGGGGCAAACATGTCTGAATGCCTGCGGCGTGAACCCCACTTTTTACCGCAAATTCTTCATACCAGATCACCCACTGCACCAATCTGGAATATTTTGTTAGTCTAGAATCCTTATTGCAACAAAAATGAAGAAAACGGCTGAGCGGTTGGTGTTTAATGAGAATTTGAGCCATTTTCCCATGGACATCACCACATTAGGGTTTACATGCACCACGCATGCTTAATCCAGTCTATCTCAGCACGCAAAGCGACCCACATGAAACTCGGCACATGCTCAGGTAGTGATCAATGCCAGCTACACTTTGGTACTAAAATGGTGTCGAACGGATGAAGTGGCTGTGAGTGGCTGCCTTTTGAATGCAAAAACGTACATTTTCAGGCATATCCTCCGTTGACCCCCTCTGGTATATTTGGTGGTTTTCCTGCCAAGAATACCGTATAAACACCGTGTACATACATGGTTCTAGCCATCCCTACTTATTCATCCAAACTAAATAAAGTGCACCAGCCTCACCCAAGTCCCAGGATCCGCTCGCCGTCCGTAATCACTGCTATCTTGACCTACAAACGGGGGGAAGAAGACTGTGTATTTAACGCCTCTGGGCTAGACATGGGGATGAGGAACAGACTGTGAAAAGAGTGCCTCTAGGCCAGACAGGCAGATGATGAGAAGCAAGTTGCGAAAAAGGGGCCTCCAAGAATAGACTGTGAAAAGAGTGCCTCTGGGCCAGACAGGCAGATGATGAGAAGCAGGTTGTGAAAAAGGGGCCTCCAAGCTAGAGAGACACGCAGATGATGATAAGTAGATTATAGAATTATTTGATGTGTGGCTGGCCGAGACCAGTCAGCAGCCTGTCAGCCAAACAACCTGGCTGAAGGCCACCCCCCATTGAAACCATTGAAACCATTGTAACCATGTTACCATTGTATGATTAACGCCTCTGGTCTAGACAGGTGGCAACGGCATTTGTTGGCCTTTGGTGTACCCAAACGCACCTGTGCTTCAGGCTTTTTGAAGATGATGAGTAGACTGTAAGATAAATGCCTCTGGTTTATAAAGGTGGTAACAACATACGTTTGGCTATTTGAAGATGATGAGAGAAGACTGTAGGAGCATGGCCTCTTGTCTAGATAGGTGGTTATGACGTGCATTGGTGTACTGGTGATTAGTGTACTCAAACGCACCTGTGCTTCAGGCCACGTATTCACCACTTCTTGCACATTGCCTTTGTGGCGATGATAGCTGATGTACAAGCCTATGGGCTGGGGAAGCAGGGTACCCCAGTTTAGGCAGGCCTCTCCCACTGCGTGTGTAATGGGTGTGTGTGCGTGTGTGTGTGTGTGTGTGTGTGTGTGCGAGGGTGCTTGAGCAAATGTGTGGGAGGATGATGATGGAATTCTCCTTTTGGCATTGTTAACAAAAGCCATCCATCCATCATGACCCATGCAAGATGTTCCTACGCGCTCGGAATGAATGAATGTTCATCCACACACATAACACATAACAGGGATGACGCTGCAAGTAAGGGCTCATGCAAATCCAGAGCAGCTCCATTACAGCAATAACAAAAAAGACGTATTTACATTCAGAATAATAGTCATAAAATGGAAATGTTCTTCTCCCCCTGAAATAGCTATAGACTATTTTGGGTGCAGGATTCAGCGCTTGCTGGCTGCTACAGCCATCTGGTATGATAAGGGTCAACGAGAGGTGTGCAAGAGTGTGTATGTGACATTTCCTCCACACTCCCTACCAGCGGCTGCTGCATGCTGTGTTGGTACTTCTCTGCAATTATATCTGAGTTTGTGAATGAAGCCATGGCGGGCCAAAACCAGCCAGCAGCCAATTAGTAAGGCCTGGCTGAAAATTGCCTCACATTGAGATAAGGTTGCCTGCTTTACACTGAGAAAAGGTTGCCTGGCTGAAAGTTGCCTCACACTGTAAGCGTTTGTGCTTACCTGAGGGCGCTGAGTGCTGTGATTTAGTTTTCTTTCTCACATTTGAGCTTATGCATTAAATTGTGGCGGGCAAAAATCAGCCAGCGGCGAGTTAGTAACCTGGCCGAAGGTCGCCCCACTGGGTTCCCATGTGCCACCCTGAAGCCGCTGAATGCTGTGATTTATTCTCTTTTTATATGCAGCAAAGGAGCCTCGAAGGAGGGCAGAAGGGAACAAGAAGGGTGCAAAATAGTTATAAAAAAGTGGCAGTAATGCATATCACAAAAAGTGGCAGTAATGCATATCATAAAAGTGGCAGCAATGCATATCACAAAGTGGCAGTAATGCATATTAGATCAAACAAATATGGTGGCACAACAAGAAGAAGAGAGGACGAATGAAAGGGTGCGAATGTTAAATTTCAGGAGGAAAGGGATGTATGAAGTGAAGCCTATGCAGATGACTAGATGTATGATTATAATTTGCTACAGTAGAAGAGGATGGAAAGACGGTGTGTTTGCCAAATTGACAGCCAGCGGCCCATCAGGCTGACTAATGCCTGGTTCTGCAGGAGAGATGCATAGTAGTGGTGTTCACCCCCAGACCTGACCTCCACCGAATGACTTTAATTTTTGGTGGTGGCAGGGAAATCATATAAGATGGGGGGCTGCAAAAAATGATTTTGGAAATTTGGCTTAGGGGGTGACCAGGGTGAACCCAAACATAGATCAGGCTGACAAATGCCTGGTCCTGCAGGAGAGATGCATAGGTTAGGCCAGCACCTTATATATACGGTGTATATACGGTGTTTCTGGCAGGGAACCATCAGGCTGACAAATGCCTGGTTATGCAGGAGAGATGCATAGGGTAGGCCAGCACCTTATATATACGGTGTATATACGGTGTTTCTGGCAGGGAACTCACCAGATTTACGGTCATATACGGCGTATACCTATGTACGGTTCTGGCCAACCCTATATGCAAACACTGCACCCAGGATACATAAGCACACATCCAAACGGTCTGGCTGGACGTACACGAACTGTAGCCATTGTAACCATTCGTGTAGGGTTGGCCAGGAGCATTCAATATATGAATATATGCGTACATTCATGCATAGGGTTGGCCAGAACCATATATATACGGTGTATTTACGGTATTTTTAACAGGGAAATCACCAAATATAAAGTCATATACGGTGCATATATACGGTTCTGGCCAACCCTATAGATGCATATTCACGGTGTATATGTACGGTCGTTCTAGCTGAGAAATTACCATAGATACGGTCGTATACGGTTTTGGCCAACCTTACCTTTGTGCTTATACTGAGGCCGCTGGATGCTATAGCTGAATGAAGTTGGCTTTGCTAGAAATTTTGCTTTCGGATTGTGTACACATATGATATATGATTAAACACTTAAAACATTCCTATGTATGGTGTTTCGGCAGGTGTATGCACCAAAACATGTGTCTCTGGCTCGCTGTACGTGTCTACTACAAAAAATAGGAAAGATCCTGACAGGCAGATCGTATGATACAGTTCAACAAATCTCCTTCTGTACCCCTTCAAAACAAGGTTGGAAAATCCGGAAGGGTTCTGGGCCCACTTCCACAATTAAGTATGTGTGACGTTAGGGTTGGCCTATTGGCCCAAACCATACATGTAGAGGTAAATACATCTGGTTATCCAGGACCATGTACCCAACCGTACCCCTTTGCTGTGCTAATACAGCGGCTCGCTCAGGCGCCATTAGGAGAGCCACTGCCAGAGCAACGCATGATTGAGGATGAGGGGGAGGCTTTGCGGCAGGGAGAAATGTGGAGGAGGGCGTAAGGGCTGAAGAGGACCAGGCTGCAACGCTTGCGCATGCAGAGCAGGTCAGAGCAGCCCAGTAGCTGACAGAGGAATAGGTTGGGCAGCTGGTGCGGCCAACAAGGTCACGCACCAAGGCTGGCCGCACCCAAGCAGCAGCATCAGCACGCACAAGCAGGAGCCGCCGCAGCAGCAGGAGAGTGAGGAGAGCGAGGCCGACAGCAGCAGCAGCAGTAGTGGCTAGAGGAAAAGGAAGCAGGTTTTAGGGGGGGCGTCGAGCAGTAAAACAGAGATCAAACACACATGCAAACAGCATGTTGGCTTCCCTTCGCCCTTTTGTTGTGTTCTCTTTCATTTAAACTGTTTGTAAAGCTTATTGGTGCTGAAAAGGGTTTAAGGCACTGCGGGGTTGACGCAGGGAGGGCAAAATGTATATATTTTTGGGGGGTGCGAGAAGGTGCAAGATTCTACTATATATATAATGTATATATAATGTGTATATGTTATATGTGTATATAAAATATATATATATATATATATTTATATTTTTTGGGGGGGTGCGAGAAGGTGCGGGATTCTACTAAATATTTCTGGAATTTGGGGTGCGGGACGAGTACTGTAAAGCACGGTTTATACCTTCGCCGTATATGACCGTATACCGTATAGGAATTTGGTAATTTCCCTGCCAAAAGTACTGTACATACACCGTTTATATATGGTTCTGGTTAACATTTTTTTGTACAGTGTATACACGGTACTTTTAGCAGGGAATAAGTCACCATACATGTGGTCATATATAGTGCAATCGTACGGTTCTAGACAATTCTACAAAACGTACACTGTAAGCTAAAGGGACAATTATGTTCATAACATACTGCTTACAGACAATGGATACAAGAGTGTATTATCACAAAAAGAGTAGGGTTGGCCAGATCCATATACATATAGTGCATACACGGTACTTTTGGCAGGGAAATTACCAATTATACGGTCATACACGGTGCATATATACGGATCCGGCCATCCCTAAAGAGGAGTGGTTTCTCACTGCAAGCGTGGTTTCGATTTTTCTTTCTTTACCTGTAGGGGTGTAAAGAATAGGAAGCAAGCGGTCTAGGTTGGCTTGCAGGAGGGCATAAAAGAGCGGAGGGTCCGAGTAGCTGAGGCTCATTAGCACCTGCAGGAACAGAGAGTGCACCGTGCTCTGCCTTGTCACTGAGCTGTGCCTTGCCACCGTGCTGTGCCTTGTCACTGAGAGTCGCGGGGAAACGAGCTAAGAAAAACCTCACATAAAAGGGACCCTTTTGTTGGCCTTGCCTTCCCAGTTGATTAGAGCGTATACAAAAGGAACACACACACGTATACACAAGGAACACTACCCCCCAAAATATATTTTTCTGATCGCACAGCACATCTGCCTTTAAGGGCCAAACCATGATGCACATTATTGATACTCTCTCTCTCTCTCACACACACACACACACACACACACAAACACACACACACACGCACACGCACATACACACGCACACGCACAAACGCACACGCACACACACATATACACACCTGGTTCTGCTGCAGTGGGCTGCCTGCCCGTTCTACTGCCACCAGAGCCCTGGAAAGCTCAATGTCCAGAGTGGCATTGCCGGGTGGGAGCAGGCCTTGCAGACCCTGCCGTGCTCGCTCAGCGTAGGGCATGGACAGGTTCCTGTGTTATGAGCATGACAGGATTTGGGGTGTGCACAGGTCTCTGCGTCAAGGACACGATAGAATATAGGGCATGGACAGGCTCCTGAGACATGGCACAACAGGGGCAGGGTGACGTGTGTGTGTAGTGTGTGTGTGTGTGTGTGTGTAGTATGTGTATGTGTGTGTATGCGTGTATGTGTGTGTGTGTGTGTGCCTTTTAGGCAGATTTAGGCGTATTAAAAGCACAAGTATACCCTATTATGTTGCACGTTACATGTCTGTAACGTAGCAACCAAAAAGCTGTCAGTTCAAGCTGAAAAAGAGGCACAAACGTGTTCATTTATTTGGAGGCCAGCAAGCCGTGCGCTGGACAAGGAAGGAAAGTGACTTACCTTGCAGTTGAATAGAATGCAAACGAGGCCTTGCAGTTCACAGTTGTAATCCAAACTTAACTTGCAGTTCACGCTCACCTGCCACTTATAGCCGGACTGACAAATGCGGGGGTTGCAGGGGCCCTAGCTGGCAAGCAGGGTGTGGCAGGTGCCAGAGGGCCTGAGGACTCAGCTCTAGCTGGCACAGGAGAGGCTGTCTGGATCGTAAGGGAAAGAAGAACTGCATTCCAGAATTTAGAGTGTGTGTCTTTGACTCCATTCTGTTTGGGGCCCAGTAATTTGACTGACTTTGTTCCTTTCAGTGTGTATATTTTCACTTGGTGCACACACACACACTCACACATGCGCGCGCACACACTCACACACACACACACGAAAACACACACACACACGCACACACACACGCACACACACACAACACACACACGCGCACACACACGCACACGCACACGCACGCACGCACGCACGCACGCACGCACGCACGCACGCACGCACGCACGCACGCACGCACACACACACACACACACACACACACACGCACACGCACACGCACACGCACACGCACACGCACACGCACACGCACACGCACACGCACACGCACACGCACACGCACACGCACACGCACACGCACACGC
>Ga0307968_1000425_pt1 | contig 29493 bp, 24 predicted proteins | sample OrgLakmetagen650_FD_201834 | JGI IMG/M metagenome (GOLD analysis project Ga0307968, IMG submission 201834) | Saline water microbial communities from Organic Lake, Antarctica - #650 | ecosystem: Environmental > Aquatic > Non-marine Saline and Alkaline > Saline | place: Antarctica: Organic Lake...
CTGTTCACTCACCCACCAAACTTTATTTTCGCTAACCCCGGTTAACCCCGGAACCTCTGTATAAATATATATTATACGATGCCGGCATCAATCCGGAGGGCAAAAAACGATATTTACCCGGGGTGAAATAAGAAAGGTACGGTATATATCTTTTTTGACCCTGCGGGGCTGTGCAGGATTGGTAAATGATATTTTTGGGTTGCTGCAAGTCATGAGCGACGAGAGGCTCCCTGGTCGCCTCCCTGCCCCCCCCTTGCTGTGCTAATACAGCGGCTTGCTCAGGCGCCAGTAGGAAAGCCACTGCCAGATCAGCACCTAGATGAGGATGAGGGGGAGGCTGTGTGGCAAGGAGAAGCTGTAGAGGAGGGCGTAGGGGTTTTAGAAGACCAAGCTGCAATGCTTGTGCACGCAGAGCAGATGAGATCAGTAGCTAATAGATGAGCAGGTGGGCAGCTGGTGCAGCAAACAAGGTCACGCACCAAGGCTGCACCATCAGCACGCGCAAGCACGAGCAAGGCACCCAGCAGCAGCAGCAGCAGCAGCAGCAGCAGCAGCAGTGAGGATAGCGAGGAGAGCGCCAACAGCAGTGATAGTGGCTAGAAGAATCGAAGAACAATACAAATCAGTAGATAAAAGAGCGTCAAGCTACCTAGAATACAAACAGCATGATGACTTGTTTTCTTGGTGCACTCTTTCATTGAAAGTTAAAAGCTTATTGGCGCTGAGCAGGGCTAAAAGCCCTGCCGGATGTCAGCGGTGAGGAAAGAAAAATACATATACTTTTGGGTGCGGGATTCAAAAAACATTTCTGGAATTTGGGGTGCGGGATGAATACAGCAAGGTGCGGTACTTAAGTGAGTTGCAACAATGCAGGTAACAGCTCTCTCACACATTGCAATACTTTCTGAACAACGCAACACGTGACACAGACACTGACAATGGCTGCTGAGTTGCGGCTTCCCCCCTCTATGAGCTCAACTCAGAAGAAGGAGTACGTGGATCATCTGATGAAAGTGTTGGGCTTAAATAAGGTGTGGGATGTCAGGCGTGCATGTCGTGTCTGCTTTTTGTGCGCATTCAGCGTAGGATTTGCTCTTTGTGCGTGTGCTTTTGCTGTGTGTTCAGCATAGGATTTGCTCTTTGTGCATGTGCTTTTGCTGTGTGTTCAGCATAGGATTTGCTCTTTGTGCATGTGCTTTTGCTGTGTGTTCAGCATAGGATTTGCTCTTTGTGCGTGTGCTTTTGCTGTGTGTTCAGCATAGGATTTGCTCTTTGTGCGTGTGCTTTTGCTGTGTGTTCAGCATAGGATTTGCTCTTTGTGCGTGTGCTTTTGCTGTGTGTTCAACATAGGATTTGCTCTTTGTGCGTGTGCTTTTGCTGTGTGTTCAGCATAGGATTTGCTCTTTGTGCACGTGCTTTTGCTGTGTGTTCAGCATAGGATCTGCTCTTTGTACAAAGCCGCCTAGGTGGATGGTGAAACTGCTGGATATCGCTCAGCGTGTCCTATGCCAAAACCATAAAAAGCACCATTGTAACAAGCGTCTTCTTTTCTGCCTCAACTGTGTTTGACAATTTGCTGTGCGTTTGACAGTTTGTATGCGTTTGTCTTTTGTTTGTGTATGTGTTTGTGTGTTTTTGTCTCTGTGTGTGCTTGTGTCTCTGTGTGTCTGTGTGTGCATGGCTGTGTGTGTGCATACGGGGCCGTACACACCTTGCACCTCATCGTAAGTGATTGGACCATAACCCACACTTTGCATCGTAGAATGCCTATGGTTATGCCCTGTACCTCTCGCAACATGAAATGGTTCTTACACCATGAAATGGGCAAACAATGTGCTTGCGCATTGCCATGCAGGTGGCCAACACAGTCGTGGGTGATGCCAAGAAGCGTGGCCTATCAGGGGGAGAGAAGAAGAGGCTCTCATTGGGCTGTGAGCTTGTAGGCAGCCCGCCCCTTATCTTCCTCGATGGTGCGCACTGTGTCCGTCAAGGCTGTATGCACTGAATTAGCTTTGAAAGTTGGTTGTGCACATTTGAAACGACGTTTGCGAGTTTTGCTCAAGGTTCTGCGTGGACAACACTTCTAGGTATTCAAAGGTTGTCGCACTAATAACGCACTAAAAACAAAGTTTGCATTTTGCTTGAGGCTGCGTGCACGACGCTAGCAGGTGATGCACATCCTAGGGTAACATGCAGTAACATCCTAGATGCACATCCTAGGATAACATGCAGTAACATCCAAGATGCACATCCTAGGGTAACATGCAGTAACATCCTAGATGCACATCCTAGGGTAACATGCAGAAACATCCTCGATGCACATCCTAGAATAACATCCTAGACATTGGGTAACATCCTAGATGCATATCCTAGGGTAACATGCAGTGACGTTTCCTTAATCTGCTACTTGCATCACTATTAGGGTGGGCCAAAACCGCATATATACACGGTGTATGTACGGTATTTTTGGCAGGGAAATCACCAGTCATACAGTCATATACGGTGTATGTATACGGTTCTGGCCAACCCTAATCATTATGAAGTAAGTAGGTCAACTCACCTGTGTTCACACTTGCACTCATGTAACTGCAGAGCCCACCAGCGGTCTTGATGCACCAGGTGCTGAGAAGGTGGGTGAAGAAAGAATGCGACACTGGTAGCGGTGGCACGCCAGCTCGTCCACAATGGGGGTGACATGTAAAAGGTGCTGAGAAGGGGGGTATAGAGGAAACGCCATACTGGTAGTGGTGGCATGCCAGCTCGTTCACATTGAGCTGTCATGTGAGAGGTGTTGAAAAGGTGGGTGAGAAGGAATTACAACAGCCCTGGTAGCAGCGAGCCGCCAGCATGCTATGAGGGACTGAAGGTGCTGGGGAGGTGGGTGATGGTTTCTCTAACTCACGTAGGTAACTAACAACGTAGTGAGGGCTTTCACGGTACCCAGTATCAGCTTGCTTTTTTTCCTTATTATTGCAAAAATTGGTACCACTAAGACTACCATATCTGCTATTCCTCTTGTTCCTTTGGGTGGCACATAACAAGTGGTGTACCTGATTTGTAGTTGAGGGCATCTTAGAAATTGACAACTGGGACAAAAACAGCTCCAGACGTGCGTTTTTTTTCGCAGTTGCAAAGCAAAGCCTAAAAATTGTTGGAGAGGCAACGCACGTGCCAAAGCAGATCCAATCAGTTATGCCGTTAACGCAACACTCAAAAAGTGGAAGTTGGTGGGAGCACTAGTAATTTGAGGCAGTATCTGGTAAAATCCAAACCTTGAGCCACACCTGTGTATAAAACCGCTCACCAGAAACCAAACACAAATACCAACATCACAAATAAATATATACATGTACCACAAAAGTATGTAGCAGACAGAAAAGTGTAATTTTATTAAATGCACACAATGCACTATGCCCGTCTGCCTCACTGTTCATGCACCACACACACACACATACACACGCACCCACACGCACACAAACTCACCTCAACAGCACTCACTTACACATGCGCATCCACCCCTGCCTATCAGGTCATGCGCACCCTGTCTTCCTTGGCTGCATCCGGCCAGACAGTGGTGGCTTCCATCCACCAGCCTCGCTCATCTATTTGGGCCATGTTTGACGACCTGGTGCTGCTGCATGAGGGCAAGCTGGTGTACTCTGGCTCCGCAGGGGAGGAGGTGAGGGCACAATATTTAAGCTTATAAGGTCCACGCAATTGTCTATAAGGTCCACACTGCTTTTATGATTCTATGACCTAAACATTCTTTGAGTTCAGCCTCCTCGTCACAACCTTCGCCCGTTCCGTCTGCTTTGCTACGCAACATTTCCGCACAGGCGCTGACCCACTTTGCCCAGCTCGGTTATCCTTGCCCCGCGCACCACAACCCAGCCGAATTTGTGGCTGACCTCGTCAGCCCTGAGTCCAATATGGATGACCAGGCTGGAGAGCAGGGTAAATCTGGCAGGTGAGGTTCTGTATTAAAATTTATCAGATCTTGCCATGAGTCCAAATTGGAAGGCCAGGCTGGCAAAGATGGAGGGCCTCGTTCTCTTCTTTCTACTCACCCTATTGTAATGCCACCCACCTCAGGGAGCGTATGGACTACTTGGTGAATGCATGGCGAGAGAAGGGCCTGCAAAAGGCGGTCCCTGCAAAAAGTAGCGCACAGGAAGGTGGGAAGGGGAGGCATACAAGGGATTGAAAAGGCATACAATCAAAGGCCTATGGAAGGCAGTAAATCCATCATGCCTCACCCAAGAAAGCTCAAGAGAGAGCCAGTTTGGCGCTGGTGCAAGAATTGCTTATGTCTTATGTTCCTTGGAGTGTTTGCTATCAGTAGGGACACACAGGAATTCACGCTCCTTTTCTACTTGACTTTGTGGTGGTTTTTTAACTTTTGTTTGCTGAGATCTAGGATGTGCCAAAGAGTATGGATATGTAGACATTGGTATCTGTTTTTAGTTAAATCGCAGTGACTAAAGAAAAACTCAAGATTCATTCATCAAGGATCCCAACACTTACATTTAGTATCATTAACCAGCTTCACACGCTCGCCACACTACAAGAGCAAATGCATTCCTGCCATCACTAGAGCACTAGGTTCTTGAGCACTTGCAGCACTGCAGCAGGCATGCTTACTCCCGTTGATGTCCGTTGCTGGAGTGTTGCTGTTGCTGTGCAGGAAGTGTGCTCGCCAACATTTATGTGCTTTCGTGTGCTGCTGTTGATGTGTATTAAGTGTGCTTTCGCCAACCTGTGCAGCAAATGTGTCTGCCAACGTCGATGTGCTGTCGTGTGTTTCCATGGCTGTGCAGCAACTGTGCTTGCCAACAAAGGTGTGCTCGTGTGTTTTCATTACTGTGCAGCAACCGTGCTTGCCAACAAAGGTGTGCTCGTGTGTTTCCATGACTGTGCAGCAACTGTGCTTGCCAACAAAGGTGTGCTTGTGTGTTTCCTTGGCTGTGCAGCAACCGTGCTTGCCAACGCTAGTCGAGGCTCGGCCAGGGAGGAGCCCTGCCCAGGCAGCAGTTGGTGGCGCCAGTTTTCTCTGCTGGCACGCAGGTTTGAATTGTTTCAATGCCGTGGTCTCTTTTGAGGGGGTGGAGCATGAGAAAACTGTCAGTGTGGAAGGTTTAAGGCAAATAGTGTGCATCAGGGGTACGCTAGGGTTGGCCAGAACCATGCATATACGGTGTATATACGGTAATTTTGGCAGGGAAATCACCAAATATACGGTCAAATACGGTGTACATATACAGTTAGGGTTGGCCAGAACCATGCATATACGGTGTATATACGGTATTTTTGGCAGGGAAATCACCAAATATACGGTCAAATACGGTGTACATATACAGTTAGGGTTGGCCAGAACCATGCATATACGGTGTATATACGGTAGTTTTGGCAGGGAAATCACCAAATATACGGTCAAATACGGTGTACATATACAGTTCTGGCCAACCTATATGCATGCACTCCGATGTTGTCAGCCCCTCAAATTCTGCGGGTCCTGAAACACGAGATGAAATTGCAATGCATGAGTTCAAGGCAAGACATGGCCGAGGGGAAAACATGTAATGCTTCAGACTGAAAGTGGTTTGTGGAGGTTGTCCTGCTTGCACGCAAGTGCATATGCATGATGCATTATTGCTTCGTGCTACATTACTAGGGAGGGGGGGGGGCATTGTATGAGTAGGGTTGGCCAGAACCATGCATATACGGTGTACATACGGTATTTTTGGCACGGAATTCACCAAGTATACGGTCATATACGGTGTATATATATATATATATATATATACGGTCCTGGCCAACCCTATGTATGAGGGATCTTTGTGCGATGCACTGTTGTTGTCCGGCCCATTTGAGGAGTTGTGTTGTGTAAAGCTCGGGACCTGCATCAAACCGATTGAAAGCTGCATCATCGTAATGCAGAGCCATTCTTTCCGTGTGTGACTTGCACGCAACATGACCTGCTCTTCTATAAGTCTAATGTAGTGCCATTCTTTCCATGTGTGAGCTGCACACAACATGACCTGCTCTTCTACATGTCGTAATGTAGTGCCATTCTTTCCATGTGTGAGCTGCACACAACATGACCTGCTCTTCTACATGCAGGTCATACCTTGAGTTGGGCTCTTGCTATGTAAGCCCTCATTCTGTGACTGTCTTGATCGTGCTGATTTAAGTGTGGACTCTCCTGTTGCCTGACACAGGTCCTGGCGCCAAGCCACCCGCGACAAGCCTGCCACAATGGCCCGCATTAGCTCCAACTTGTTCAGGTAAGGAAAAGGACAACCACTCCTCACGTCAGTTTAGAAAAAGGAGTAAACTCCCAGTTACAAGGTTGAGGTTGCACTAGGCAACACGGCTGGCTGCTGCTTATTGAAGGCCAGGACCTCTTGTTAGAAGGGGACCTTTTCTGCTTGCTTTGCATACCTAATCAATTAGAAGACTGCAAGCTGAGGTGATCAGTTGCACATACAAGGTGCTTGGGAGTGACGACAAAATGTGCCACCAAACATCCTCATTTAGCGCACGTCCGCCCTATGACATGACCCAAAGCACTCCAGCTTTTGCGTTAGGCATGCATACTGTTGTGCCAGGAATTCATAAATGAATCGACTTGTTTTTTTCAACCTATTCGGAAAGTTGTCACAACTTTCTAGTTTGCTTTGTCCGCTTGTGATGATGGAGGTTTCCAGAACCAGGTTAGAGCGGCTTTCTCTCTTTCCTTTATATAAGTGGGGCGTTTTCATCAGTGCCTGCGTACTCCTCTCTGCCTCAAACTGGTGTGTAGATGCCTGAGTCTCAGTCCTTATGGTCTTTGTGTTCTGTAGACAGTGTGTTTATTTTATACAGTGCGTTCTCATGGAGTGTGTGTGTATATGTGTGTGTGTGTGTGTGTGTGTGCGTGTGTGTGCTATGTACAGAATATGGGCAAAACATACTAGTTTGTGGCAGAGAGAAATATGCAGGCACGGATATTAACTCCCCACAAAGAGAACAATGTCATGCACTCTCCTTCGCCTCTTGGTCTCTGCTACTACTGTGCGCGTACATACATGCACGCACACAAACCCTGGCCACTTCATGCAGTGCCTTGCTCTTTGGGTGCATCTACAACCGTATGGGCCGTTCGCAATCCTCTATCCAGGACAGGATGGGCCTATTGCAGGTCAGTCGACGCTGATTCTTTGCGTTTGTACGCTACCCTCATGTACTCATGTATGTAGAACGTGATAAGGCTGACGCTCGCATCGCCGCTGTAAACAGAAACAAAATGTCAGACCTAGATTGGCCTTTGCCTGGTCTGCAAATGATGCATCTTGGCTTTGTCCCCAGTCATCCCTCTCACTCCCTCTCACATCACAGGTTTCCTGACAAAGGGTGCACACACATATACACACGCACACACACACGCATGCATACACACATACATATATACATGCACACCCATACACACGCGCCTGCTCTCACAGGTGGCTGCAATTAACACTGCCATGAGCTCCCTGGTCAAAACCCTGAACGTGTTCCCCCGGGAGCGCTTGATCGTGCAAAGGGAGCGGGCGAAGCACTCATACACCACAGCCCCTTACTTGGCAGCTAAGCTCCTGGCCGAGCTGCCTTTAGGTGAGGGTGGGAGAGGAGTATCGAATATATATTAGCATTAGTGGAAGGATTAGCCACCATCAAATAAGTAGGACGCCACAGCCCCCTACTTGGCGGTTGTGCTCCTGGCTGAGAGCTCCTTTCAAGTAAGGGTTGGAGAGGTCAATCAAATTTATATATTAGCATATGTGGAAAGATTATCAAAATGAGGACGCCACATCCCCCTACTTGGCGGCCAAGCTCCCGGCTGAGCTACCTCCAGGCAAGGATGGGAGAGAGGTTAATCAAGTTTATATTAGCAGCTGTGGAATGGTACCCCTTACCTGGTAATCAAATCGCTAGCTCTTGCCCTTTCAGATGCAGCTCTAGGTGTTGAGGACTGCAAGCGTGTTTTCTGGATGGAATATTAAGAATAGGAGCAGGAGGGTGTTTATTTTTGTTGTACAGCAGACTAATTGGAGGGTAAGAAAAAGGGTGCAGGGCGCAATCACCCTTTGCAGCGATGGATCGAAGCGTGGATGTTTTGAGGGAGGCAGGTCAATTGCACCTCTTAGCAGACACTTTATTGCGACGTCATTGGGTAGACGTACCCTTGTTCAGCTGGACGAAGGCACTCTATGAACTACATCTTGGGTATTGAGGCTGCGGGTCTTGCCTCTTACCTCCATAGTGCCCTTTATGTAGGGTTGCCAGAACCACACACCTACACCGTATATAACCCATGGGTATGGTGGTTTCCTGCTAAAATATTGTACATGAATCCCTGATACTTAGTAAACGCGTATACATGTATGGTGCTGACCAACCCTTCCTATTACGACCCTACCTTTTTTGTGCTGCAAACATGTGCTTTCAACGCAAAACAACGCAGGTGCTGTGTTCCCTCTCATCTTTGGCGTGGTGGTGTACCCTCTCACAGGCCTGAACCCCCACCCCAAGGTGACATTCTGAGCGCCCAAACCCAATCTCATCACAGGCCTGATCCCAACCCCAATGCGGTCACTTAAATGCAAAGAGATCCAGCTCATGTGTGCACTAAGTTTGCAACAAAATTTGGGTTGACTGGATGGCAGTCATTGACATTATAGGTTGCTTCATTCACAGCTTGAATCACTCCTCCTTGATTCAACGTATAGGTTCTGTTTAAAAAGAAATGATTGTTGTTTGAGGGCCAGGCATGCCAAATGTCAACTACAGCAAATATTTTAGGTGATCAGATTTCGGGAGGGTGTTAAGTTGGCCTTGCTATCCTCCTCTGTGCTCGAGCAGATGTCGTTAGAAATTTGATTCTTCCAACTGCTTCATTCTGATTCCACTCGATTTTTATTTCCCTCCCTTTTGCTCGTGCAGCGCTTCCTGTCGTTCCTTGGTGTCCTGACGCTGGAGAGCTTTGCTTCAAGCGCACTCGGCCTTGCTGTGGTGCGTCTCTTGCGCTGGCTGCTCTGATTATGCCACCCTTCTCTTGATCATGGCCCTAGGTCTTGAAAGACCAGTGCAATAGTAGCCAATTTGTGCATGAAGTAAACACTGCGCGCAGAGTAAATAAGGATTGGCAGGCAAGGTTTGCAAGGATGACGGTTTTTCACCTTCAAAGTACCCATAGTCTCACTTAGTGTTACGCATCATACATATCGGAACACTGACAAGATATGCAAAGGTGACCCCTGCCTTTTTTGAATTTGCATAGTCTCGTTAAGTGTTACGCATCACACATATCACATATCGGAACACTGACAAGATATGCAAAGGTGACCCCTACCTTTTTTGAAGTTGCATAGTCTCGTTAAGTGTTACACATCACACATATCACATATCGGAACACTGACAAGATATGCAAAGGTGACCCCTGCCTTTTTTGAATTTGCATAGTCTCGTTAAGTGTTACGCATCACACATATCACATGTCAGAACACTGACAAGATACGCACAGGTGACCCCTACCTTTGGAACAGGCAATCATATTCTCTCTTTGTGTTACGCATCATGCAGGGGGCAGCTGCTCCAAGTACTGAGGCAGCTGTCGCATTGGGTCCGGCAGTCATGTTGATCTTCATCGTGTTTGGTGGCCTCTATGTGAACGCAGAGAATGTGCCAAGGTGGGTGCCCACATGTGTTGTGTTGGCGGTGTGATTTTTCCAATCTTTGCAATACTTTGAAGCCTACAAAGACAATATAGCGCTTGTGAAAAGCATATGCAGTCCATTGCGTCCTCCACAAGGTCCATACAGGGCTTGTGGAAAGCACTCACAATCCATTGCTGTCCTGAACAAACACGTACACCCGCAGGGTGATGAAGTTCATTCCCAAGACCAGCCTCATCAAACAGGCGTTTGAGGCACTTGTGGCAAACGAGTTCAGAGGCGCAACCTTTGAACCTGATGCTCAGGGCAAGGGCATGACAGATGGCCAGCAGGTGGGCTTGTGATGTAGCGCTTGAAAATGCAGCACCTGCAGCACCTGGCTGACAATGTTGTGACTCGTATGTAAGTCGTGGATGCACACACACATACACACACACGCACGCACACACACACACACACACACGCACACACACACACACACACGCACACACACACACACACACACACATACACACGCACACAGACATGAAAAAACACACACACATACTCACACACATACATACACACATGCACATACACACACATGCACATACACACACATGCACATACACACACATGCATACATGCATACACATGACACTTGCGTTTGCAGGTACTATCTTGGCTGTCCTTTGATGATTGCAGCATCCGTACAAAGCTGGCAAGCCAGGCTCGCATCTTGGGCTTCTTTTATGTGGTAGGTGGTGAAAAAAGCACTGACATTTCTGGACTTTGTGTTTTGTGGATCAAAGGGGCTTAGACAAGTCTGACATTATGTCGAAGTTTATAAAATTTGGACTTGTCTGATCTTCTTCAGGAGGAGTGAAAATCTACATAATCTAAAACCCTTATGCATTCATGCCTCTGTACATATGTAGGTGATAATGAATAGAGATGGTAAGAACCATATATGTACACCGTATATGACATATGACCTATGACCTATGTATTATAATTACCCTGCGATAAATACCGTGTATACCATACGTACACATGGTTTTATCCAATCCTAGTAACGAGGAATCGGTTGAGGTATGTGTCTACAGTCACCAACATGCACGAGTTACGTGCTTGACGTCAAACGAGGCGATGAGGAATTGTTTTGATCACTAGACAAACTTACAACCACTGTGTAAGCCTGCACAGCTTCTTCAGGCCGAGGTGGTCGTCATACACGTTGTTCACTCTACTATGTAGATCAGTTTTCACTCAACACGTACATCGCAAGCTTGGATTGAAGTACACAATTATATCCTGTTGATGTGCCTTAATTACCCCTCTGATGTAGCCCAGGTAGGAGTAAGAAAGGTTTAAGGGTTGCCCTCTGTATGATTTTTTGTTAGGCTTGGACGGCATGGATCTCTTCCCTGGTTCTTGCTATGCGTTTGCGTCATCAATATATGATATATATATATGTATGTATATATGACACAAAACAGAGGTGCGTTCCCTTTGTAGTACGTTCTGTTTTCGCTTAAAATTATAATCTCCTGGTAAATTGTGTGCCCTTGCAGACCACGTTCGCGATCCTGAGTGCAAACAAGCCCATGTTTCAAAAGCTGCAGCCTGCCGTGGAGGTCAATGAAGAGAGCACACAACTACATGACCACGACAGATCCACATGAGCTGTGTATTATTAGAAAGACTAGTCCTAGACTTCAGAACTGACACTGACGATTGTGGCTGCCCCTTGCCGGTTATCCTGATTCATGATTCCAGTTAGCGGTTATGAAGAGGAGGAACCTTTGTACAAGTTTCTTGCATATTCTGATGCCCATCCAAGGGTGGTTTAATACATGTTTTTGCTAACAAAGCCCCAACATGCATGTTTGTGTTACCTAAACAGTGCAGCTGGAATATCCTGGTATAATGATGTGTGTGTGTATGTGTGTGTGTGTGTGTGTGTGTGTGTGTGTGTGCAAAATCACTTATTTGCGTGGGCATTTGTATCACTTGGGTGTAAGTTAGGGCGTGTGTGGGTGAGGGTGGGGTGTGCGTGCAATACAGAGTTTACAGTGATTAAAAGGTTCGCACGTTTTGACTGATGGCTCTGTCCGCACATACGAACGTGCGTGATGTGAGTGTGTGTGCGCATGTGTGCGTACACATGCGTGTGTGCATGCACATGTGTGTGCGCATGCTTGTTGTGTGTGCGTGTGTGTGTGTGTGTGTGCGTGTGTGTGTGTGTGTGTGTGTGTGTGCGTGCGTGTGTGTGTGTGTGTGTGTGTGTGCACGTGTGTGCGTGCGTGCTTGTGTGTGCGTGCTTGTGTGTGTATGTGTGTGTGTGTGTTTGCGCTTGCTTGTGTGTGTGTGTGTGTGTGTGTTTGCGCTTGCTTGTTTGTGTAGTGTGCATGTGTGAGTGTTTGTGAGTTTGTGAAACAGAACAGCAAACACACCTATTTGTACAATTTTTATAATTGACTAATACTTGAATTCAAAATGTTCGCCCTCCGATCCGCTTCCTCCACGATGATGGGCAGCAGGCAAGCTTGCCCCCGCTCTTCGGCATCATCCCAGTGCCGAACCGTTGGCGCAAAGCCCGTGTCTCGATCCAGCACCGTTATGACCTCCGCAGTCTTCAAGGGCCAGAAGGTGCGGAGGATGAGAGCTTCGTTCGCTTTTCCACCACAGAAGTGCCCCACACAACCAGCTGTTGTCGATGTGGCCTCTGTCCATTGTGCTGTTGTCGATGTGGCCTCTGTCCATCGATATTCGCGGTGTTGAGGGTGTCGAGAGCAAGTCACTCTCGGATCCTGACTGAAGTTGAGCTTAGCCTTGGAATTCTGAGCGCGCTCACACGATGCCCCACTGCCTGCTCACTGCCTGCTCAATGATGGTGCGGTATCTTCGCAGAAGGGCAAGGACGCCCCCGCTCCCAAGAAGCAATCCACCGTGAAGCTCGGATTGTGAGTGGAACATTTGGTGCAAGCCTGAAATGTCTTCTCTCTTCTTTCAATCATCTCAATAGTCTCAAGTGTCACTTACCACTTCCTACCTCCTGCACTGCCAATGCAGCACCAAGGACAACGAGTTGTTCGTGGTGAGTTCTCGTTCACATCTTGAACCCTCAAAAGCTCAAAACTTCACGTTACGTTACGTTGCTCTTTGTGGAGGCAAGACGCAAGGAGTGCAGCACATGGTTATGTTTAGGAAATTTCAGGCTCACCACTAGCACCTCAATGCTCTACAATGGAGAAACGTGCTAACATGCTAACCTAAGACTGTAAATACCTGGCACTGTCAAATTAATCACTTGATCTGCAGGGCCGTGCAGCCATGCTTGGCTTTGCCTTCAGCTTGGTGGGCGAAGTCTTGACTGGCAAGGGAGCGCTTGCTCAGCTTGGATATGGTAGGGATTGGCAACATAGACACATGTGAAATAAATTGCACACGCATTTGTAAGTGCAATCATGCACTCGCAAACACACACACACACACATATGTATGTATGCACACTATAATACACGTACACACATGAATGTTATTTCAGAGATCTTCGACGACAAGCTGAACATCGACCAAATTGATGAGCTTGTGGTTGGCCTCATCTTGTTCAACTTGGTAGGTTGAAGGCATGCTTCAAAACCGTTGCTGGCGCACGCGTTCAGCGCAGCTCAGGTACTTTTGCAAAAGGTATACTTTCCTTCGCCACGTTATAGCTCCCCATTTCGTAGGTAATAAAAATATTCCAACTGCATCGTGATGACTGACGTGCAATCACGGATGGTACGTGCTCCCTGTTGTCATACACACAGATTGCCGCCATTCTACCTGCTAGTGGCACCTTCAAGCAGGATGAGGAAGAGGAGGAGGAGGAGGAGGTCAGGGGCCCTCTGCAAGACCCCAAGAAGTCACTGCTCAAACCCTTTGAGTTCTTTGGTATCAAGGTATGAGCACAGGGACGGTGTGAATTTGAGGACAGATATTCATGGCTTTCAACCGTTTTGCACTGAAAAGTGGAAAGGCTGAGTCACGCACTTTGTTGCATGGGTATGTTCAGGGTCGGTGCCTGCGGGGTAATTGCCAGTAAGCTCCGGGTGTACTGTCATACTCAGTGTAAATACCAGAAAGCTATATACCTGTACTTGGGTATAATAAGGGAGAATGGCATCCGTCTATACCCCAACAATGCCCCAGCTGTCATGCACACACACTGACTGCAAACGTTCTCTGGCTGTACAGGGATTTGGATTCACAAAGGAGAATGAGCTGTTTGTTGGACGTACGGCGCAGCTTGGCTTCGCTGCCTCTCTCATCGGAGAAACCCTCACTGGTAAGTGCTACTCCTTCAGCAAACTGAAGTGCTGATCTGATGCGAGCCAGCCACTGGATTTTTGTAATAGCACCGCAAAGTTTTTCGTCTGACAAGGGGCATCTGCTGCTTTTAATTCGAGAAAATAAAGTGAACAGACAAGGTTCGTAGCATGATGGTCGCAAGCTGTTTCTTGTGCTAGTCTTCTGCCTTATTTGTACTTATATGCTATGAGCACAAACGTGCTTTCTTGCTTGGCCCCACCTTGGCAGCAACTACATGATTCGATACTTTATTGTCGCAGGCAAGGGCCCTCTGGCTCAGTTTGACATCGAGACAGGAGAGTCACTGAGGGTGCGTACGTAGATCAGTATGAACACGTTTCTCCTCCGAATATTTTTTGTTCAGAAGCCTTTGTGTACAAACCTTACCTGCCTCTCCAGTGTTCAATTTGTGTGCTTTGGTTTGACACCATTGGGCTTTTTGCTAAGTACGGTAGATCTTGCAATAACCAACCGCTTAGCAAGCGCACCAAGGTAACGGAGAATCACATAGGTGAAGCAGTGTTAGTGATTACGCTCATGCATAGTTAGTGATCTTGCTCATACACTGTGTATGCGGGCCCTGCAGTCTTACCCTTGGCAGCTTGCACCTCGCGCAGGACACTGAGTTTGGACTCCTTGTCTTCATTGGCTTCTTCTTCTTTGCGGCAATCAACCCTGGCACGGGCAAATTTGTCAAGGATGAGGAGGAGGTGGAGGAGTAAGGTCCACTTGACGAGCCAAAATGTTTGCTCCCTCCTATTGACACGCTTGCAGGACACCGAGTTCGGCCTCCTCGTGTTCATCGGTTTCTTTTTCTTTGCGGCGATCAACCCTGGCTCAGGCTCATTCCAGCCGGAGCCGGAGGAGGAGGAGAAGTAGAGAAGGGAGCTAGCCTGTTTGTTAGGGAGTGGCCAACTCGGGGCACACTGTGGCTGGCACTTTCTTGTCGGTTCCAATTTCAACTTGCACAGGGATGCCGAGCAGGAGCAGGAGTAAGCAGGCCATGCATTGTAATGGCCCCCTGATGGACTGTGCTAATTTTGCTAGTGTGTGTGTGCATTGGTGGTTTGTGTGTAGAGAGATCATAAAGGGGAACTACAAGATGAGCCTTGGTGAACGGCCATGTTTTTCAGCGAGACATGTCGCCTCTCCATTGTTGCTTTGAGGTGGTTATGGGGAGCTAGCACGACATCGTAATCGACAGACATCAAGTCATATCGGATGCCACTGTCATATTTCATGTGGTGACGTGTATATTTTGCCCTGGCCTGTTTCTGTAAAATCATGGGAGAACCAAGGATGACAAGAATTTATTAGGGGGTGTTTGGCGGGCTTGTACGTTGGGCTGATGGGTTTTTTTGCTGGGCACAGCCAGCAACAAAGTTAACCACAGAATGTTGAGTCAGGAAGGGGGCTCTTTTGCTTCAGCCAGTCAAGCTAACTCGAAAGTCTTGAGATAGTGTGCACCGCCTCAGGTAAGGTAAGGCTACATCGCTATATACGCCTCAAAGGGCATCTCAGCCGAAGCTTGGAAAAAGCCTGAAACCACACCTGGCTAATATACAGAATAAATAGGGTAAGGGTAAGGGTTACAGAATAAATAGAAGCTAGAGGAAACATGAAACAGATGTATGTAGAAGAGAAGGGTATTTCAAGGGTTACAAGGATGGCCTACAGCCCGAGACTCTGGCTGATGGCAATTGGCTGGTGAAACAAAATCAACCAGTGTCGAAAATTGAAACTAAATCTGACACAAACAGAGAAGGGTATTGGGGAAAGAGAACGTTTGTTTTGAAGAAGCGCGAAGGGAAGGCATTAAAGAACACGAGAAAAGGTAAGGTAAGGTTACATCACTATGTATGCCTCGAAGGGCATCTCAGCGGAAGTTTGGAAAAAGCCTGAAACTACACCTGGCTAAACAAAAGAAACAGAAGCTAAAGGAAATGGGACTGATGTTTGTAGTAGAGAAAAGTGTATAGAAAAAGAGAACGTTTGTTTTGAAGAAGCGCGAAGAGAAAGCATCAAGGAGGACAAGAAAAATGATGTTGATACGTCTTAGGATGTGTGTGTGTGTGTGTATAAGAAGCCTCAGTCAGACACGAGAAAAGCTTTTGAATGTCTCAGGACGTGTGTATATAAGAAGCCTCAGTCAGAAGCAGGAAAACAGAGGCTGAGAGAGCCTCAACCAGGAGTGCCAAGAGAAAAAGTATATCAGAAGATCGAGATGTGTTCACCACCTACGGTAAAATTAGGTAAGGTACACTGCCTAAACTATGCCGACCTCCTGTGTTTTCAAAGAAAAAGATAAGAGGATTTTAGATAAAGCAAGAAGGTAAGGTTACGCTATATATATGCCTCTGAGCCTGGGGGGCATCTGAGTGGAAGCTTGGAAAAAGCCTTAAACCAAAACAAAAAGGCGCTAGATGTAATAAATAAAGGGGAAAGGGCTAGGCACTCAGCCACAAAAGAGGCAACACTAGTAGACAGTGGTTCCAAAAGGTCCTCAAAAACAAGCTGGGCTATCCTCGCTCATGCTGAGGTAGGAAGACAAATAAAATTGAGTGAGTGTAACCACTATCGGCCAAAGGCATGAGAAATACTTAGGCTACTAATGCCTCGCTTAGTACTCGGACGCCGCAAAACCCTCCACACCATCCTGCTAGGTGCAACAGGCACCATTTACAGCAGCCACAGCATAAGGAACCCACTCCACAGCCTCGGAGTTACTGGTCTACATGCCACAGCACTCATGAAACAATTGAGCCTGTATGCAATCAGATCCACAACAATAAGCGACGAGACATTGAACTGTCGCGTTCAACTCAAGCGCTCGTTAGATGCTTCTGTGATTGATGGAGTGAAATTTGCTGCGCATCCTACAACGCTGCTCTCCTGAAGCTCTGCTGTTTTGTGCTGCCAAGCTTGTCGAGTGGGATTGTGTGTGTGCTTGGTGTTTGAGGCTGGCAGGAGCCTGAGGTGGATTGCTTGCTTCTTATCTTCTTTCTTGCTTTACTAGTTGCTTACCTTTCTCTCTTGCTTACCGCTACTGACCTGTGTGTCTGGATGGACGGGCTCTGATGTATCTTAATCTCTGCAAAGATTACAGAAGAGAGTTTTACTCGAAATTCAGACAGTCGTAGACTCAACTAAAACCCAAAGAGTTCCTCGCACAACATTTTCTAAATAGAACAAGGGCAATAAAATTATCTACAAAAGAAAGCCCTGGAAAAAACAGGCTGGAACACTGTTGATCCAGTCATAGATCTCACACGAATCCTCACACAGAGTCTTCCAACGCTGGGCTTCATAAAACAGGTTCATCCTAATTCTGTAAATGTTCAATCAATGACCAGTAATCAGTGCGCTGCTGCAGCTAGGGCGTGTGACAGAACACAACCCCCAAACTTATTTCAGCAATGCTGCCTGATGGTGTGCAGGCTTCTGCCGGTATTGTAAACACTGCAAAAACTGTGCGTAGAGGATGAAAGACAGATTGATAAAACCGCGCGCAGCAAGCTCAGGCAAGCTACTGAATTTGAAAGCAGTCCAAGAAGGCAATCCAAGAAGGTACACAGGGTGCATGGCTGCTAGCATAAGCAGACGTAGACAGTCGTGAAAAAATGGTACAACAAGGCAATATACACCCTTCAGCCGAGACGCAGCAAGGAACGCTTCCAATCTGGCTCCTAACTCCTACTTCAATGCGCAACAGCGGCAGAAATTTAGCAAGCCAGATGCAGTCATAGTAACTCCGACCCAGCAACCACACCCCAAAAGAAACCCAACAAACACGTACCAAACTAGGTCTGCCAATAATGCAAGAAAAGCTGCCTGTGATAACCTAGCAGATGGTGCTTCCAATCCATACCCCCTGGCTACGAAACCAAGAGACATACAACCAAACAAATGCCACATACACTTCGAGATTAAGTGCTGTGTAGGCACATCTCCTACCCAACAAGCAGAAAAGGCACAAGAACAACATAAGTTGCTAATGCCTCGTTTATTGGGACACCACAAAACCCTCCACACCATCCTGCTAGGAGCAACAGGCACCATCTACAGCAGCCACACATGGAACCTACTCTACAGCCTCGGAGTTACTGGTTTACAAGCCACATCACTTATGGAAAAATTAAGCCTACATGCAATCAGATCCGCAACAAAAATTATACAGATGAGACGAGACATCGAACACAACCCCCATAAATCTCTGAGCAATGATCCTGGTGGTGTGCAGGCTTCTGCCTTGATCCCCACTGAAAATCTCCTCCTCTCTATATGCTCCAGGTGGGATGTTGTGAAATGATTGGATGGTGCAGGACACAAAACGGCTGGTGGTGATTACCTTACCAGCGTTTTTGTCCTCTACTCTAACTCAACGGCTGCGCCCCGATAGAAACCCAATAAACACGTACTAAATTAGATCTGCCACCAATGCAGGGATATCTGCCTCTTCCCACCAGGTGGTCCTGCCAATCCGTAGAAAAAAGAAGAAGGAAAAATTACGCAGGCAGTGAAAAACTCCTCTCCCCACATTATTAAGGAAAGAGGGCTACTTTGGTAATGGATACCATAAAACTGCTCTACCAGAGAGAGATTTAATAAAATTTATGGATCAGGGGGGCTGCAGGCTTGGCCTGGAACTGGTTGGTAATGGTACTGGAAAGTGCACGTCTGGAATGGGCAAATTCAGCAGCGTTGACAGGATGCATTTGAAGCTTGCAGGCAACTTTTTTCAATTCCTTGAGAATTAAGACCTAATTTCTTGAGAGACTCCAGTGCGTGAGTGTGGCAGATCGTGCCACCCACGCCTAGAAGGATGATGTGGAGAGTAGTAGAGGCTTCTTAATAAAGAAGGGTGCACAAATTTTTGTGCTGTTCCTTTGTGGCGTTCATCTGGCTCTGGGTTAAAGTCTCACAGTGCTTGATCTCAATGAGGTGAATGTCAAGTTTAAGCCCTGCCATGATCTTTGGGCCGGGGCTGTCTGGTGATGGTTGCTTTGCAGGTGGCTGGTGCTAAAGTGCTCTCATGATCTTCATGAGTTGCCCCTTGCCACCCTGAAGAGCACATTCCCCTTGTAAGTATGTGGTTCATGAGTTGTAGCAGGGATGAGAGCAAGAACCAGCACGTGGCAGGACGGCTGGAGGTAAAATCCACGGCTGGAGATAAAATCCACGGGATGGATAGAGCCATTTTTATTTCGAATGTTCAGGATTTTGAAGACTCTCCCTACGACAGATGCGCATATCTTGCTACCTTCCCTCGCCTTCCCCATTATTACAGCCTGCTCAACAGTAGGTGTTAAAAATGTTTTGGGCGTCTCATTTGCTTTCCTTTTCCTCCCAGCAACTGCCTTTAACTGAAAGCCCTCGAATTTAAAAAATGTCATCCCGCAGGACTTTTAGCCGTTTTCAACACCAATAAGCTCTAAATGAAAGAGAACATCATAATAGGGAAAGGAAATGTTGTAGCCTGACGCTCTTTGTTCTCCTGCCCTACACCTTTTCTGCCCTGCCCCCCCCCCCCCCCTAGTCTGCTTCTTGTAGCCGCTATCACTGATGCTGGCGCTCTCCTCGCTCTCCTCATTGCTGCTGCTGCTGCTGCTGCTTCTGCTTGTGCTTGTGCGCATGCTGATGGTGCGGCTTGGGTGCGGGCAGTTTTGGTGCTTGACCTTGTTTGCCGCACCAGCTGCTCCACCTGCTCATCTGTTAGCTGCTGGGCTCTAATCTGCTCTGCGTGCGCAAGCATTGCAGCTTGGTCCTCTAAAACCAAGGTTTTGTTTTGCCTGCCACGGAGGCCTCGAGGTGAAGAGCTCTTCATCGCTGCTTTCTGCGCCTGCCGCTCAGCCCGTTCCACTTGCTGCTGCTGTTGCTGCTGCTGGGGCGGGAGAAGGCCATGGTGCTTCTGGCATTAATTAGATAGACAGGGATCCTTCCACTGGTGCAAGAAGAACCGTGCTACGTCCCACCAAGGCAAAGGAGGGTCTCTGGCCAAATGTCAACAGTCAGCAAAAAGCAAAGAGGAATACAGTGCACATCATCCCAGGGTGGTCACAAAAATACAAACTTTACAAGTTATAATTCGTAATGGCATGAATGGCAATAGAGTTGCGCAGACGTGCTTCGTGCTTTACAAGGAAACGTTCCCCACTTTATTTAAAAAGAGACACTTTGGTACCATTTATCATAGAGTCCCTCCACCACAGGAAACGAAAGAGAAATCAATAGGGCATAAAACTGGCTCCCGATCAGAGTTTGTGACAGTGCTGGAAAGGGCGCGTATGGAAAAGATTAGCTGCACAGCGAAAGGTGTGCGTGAAGCTCTGAGGCAAGCTTTTTCAGCTCTTAGAAAGGCCCGGCTCCTTTTTTGGCTGTTTTATCCACCTCGTGCACTGTCTTTTACTAGCCATTTCATTTATAAACCATTCTCAGGAATAATGTCATTGTCAACTGACTGGCGTAGTGAATTATGAATCGGAAGTGTCTATTTCAAAAGGCTTGCCTTGCTCAATACAAATTATGTGTGTGGAAATCTGGTCATAGCTATTAATAAAAGCCCTGATGCGATTAAAAAAGTTGAGGCGCTCATAAAGAGAATTGTCAAACAATGCTCACGATCATGTCAACGTATGAACTAAAATTTGCATGCAGAAATGGATACACGCCAACATAATATTAATAAGGTAACATTTTCCCTTTCTCTTTCAACTGCCAAATTACCAACCAACTGCCTGAATCACAGCAGACATCAAACTTGATCATCTGAGGAATGGACAAAATGATAGACCTATCAAACTCAGATCAGACTCCTTATCACAGCATGTCAAATACGATTTCTTTCATTAAATATTTCCGTTTAGAGTAGCTCCGCACAAGCTGATACAATCCATAACACGGCCACAATGGCTGAGCTTGCAAACCACACACCTTCCCACCGAATGTTTGCCTGAGATTCACAAGACAAAAGCAAGGTAGATGTGTACGAGCGTGTCTTGGAGATGCCACAATCATAAAACAGTTTTCCACCCTTACAGCCGGCAGCAGAGCACACAGGCGTTGCCCTCAGGGTTTACACAGATCAGCTTCATTTAGTTAAGACGCGGAATGCAGTTGCACAGAAAGCAGCGGCACATTCCGTTAGTTCTGCATGCATTTTTAATCTAAAAACCTCGATAAGTATTCCAACTTGCTGGTTCATCCTTTTGGAGTGTGTCATATGTACGTATGTAACAACGCCCTTTCAAGAAACGCAGTGGGATTTATAAATTTATATTACACTTTACATCTTTTATCTTTTCACGCACCTCAAGCAAAACCCCCCCCACAAGACCTCCCAGGCCTGCACCAGCTCCGAACCAGACAGCGCTACTCAGTCCCTACGATTAAGCACATGGCCAGTTTCAGGAATGAGGTGCATTATACAAAATGGCGTGGCACCAAACCGCTCTCTTCTAAAAAGATGATGCATCGAATTAAAACTTTGCTCAAATGCACCAAGGAGAGTTTAAACTCACATCATACCACACTTTACAGGTCCCTACCCTGATCTCTATAACATTTTAAAAGACGAGTCAACGAGGTTGCTATAAATTAGGGGCAAAAATCCAGGGGGGGGGGGCAAAGGCAGGTACAAGAGGGCCACTACTTACCTGACTCTTCATTTGTTTTGATCCAATTTAGCTTCAAAGTAAAGCTGGCGTTATAAGCTACCAGAGCACGTGCTTATGTCACATTGCCCAAACATAATTATAGGACTCAAAAGTATAAGTAGGGTACATATATTCCAAGGGAAGTGTTATGCTAATTTGCGTATCTTGCCAACCACCATGTTCTTTTCAAACAAATTCTTCAGCAATGCTTGTTACTTTTAACAACCTAAAAAACAGTCTTTGAAATGGTGTTGTGGATGTATTGTGAACATCACTGACGATGGCAGCGAAAAAGAATGGCTTCCGCTGCGGTCAATAGATACGCGTGTCAATTAAACACGTGCGTCAATTAGTGCGTCAACTAGACAGTCAATTAGACAGGCAATTACACAATCAATTAGACAGTCAATTAGTCAATCAATTAGACAGTCAATTAGTCAGTCAATCAAACAGTCAATTAGTGCGTCAACTAGTGCGTCAATTAGACACGTGCGTCATGACTTGCACTTCTCCAGCTGAGCTGCTTGGAAAACATACCAGTGCCGAGCTTGAAAAGCAGATATACCCTAGAACGATTGAAAAGCATGCCCGTTTGGGTCTCTTTTCTCCAAATAAAATCCATGCTTACACAAGCTTGGTAACTTGACACAGGAAACCAGCAAGATTTTAGACAGCTAAACAGGACACACTGGATTTTCCTGAACCTTACAAGTTGAACTTTAGGTATTGACACGTTTTTGGATGGCAGTTCATCAGGTGCTATGTGAAAATAAAAAAGCTACTCAAGTCTTTTAAGTGTCAGGCCAGGTCCATGTATTACCTGGAGAGTTGCTGCCAGTCCATCAGGGGCTAAGGTCAGGCACAGCACGCACGCTGCAGACCATCCAGCCGCAAACGTGAGGCCCTGTGTGATCAACACATGCGTACATATTAGATGGCGCATTTACTTGTCTTGCTTGGTGCAACATACTTTCCCTCCACACACACACACACACACACACACACACACGCACACACACACACACACACACGCACACACACACACACACTTTCACACACAAATGCACACACACACATATACACACACACAAACACATACACACACACACACACAAACACACACACACATACACGCATGCACACGCATACACGCTCACTCTCTTATATTTTTTCTAGAGGGAACACCACAAGCAGCAGCCCAAGGAGGGAAGCTGGACGGGTATATGATGCATCTTAATCAGTTTTATGAATTTGATTGACGAAGGTTCTTTGCCACACTCATAGTAACTCACATTCAACAACGCCACAGGTAGCAGCAGCCATTTAACATGCAGCTGTGGGAGGATGCCGTAGAGACACAGCCGAAGGATCAAAGCCCCCAGGGCAAGGTCCAGCAGTTTGCTAGATGGAACCATATCCTGCAGCTGTGCCTGCCACCAGAATACGGCCACCTGTTCCCAAAACAAAAAGAACCCTGCTGTTTCAACTATGTATGAAGAGTAGATGGATGGGTAGTCAATCGTAGCACAGTCTCATGTGTCATGTGAGTGAGCGGCATTGCTCAATATTCAGGCTTGGGATTGTTCAAGTTAATGAGGAGTTAAAAAAGCGGACGTTCAATGTACCTCAGTGATGCAGTCTGCTGCAATTAGAGAGCCCATCAGAACAGCGCTTGCTCCCAGGTCACGAGCAAACTGCAATTACAGGAGGGGGGGATAGGGTGAAGAGCATGTTATCTTCCACTTTACTTATTTAAAAAGGAGGCACTTTGGCACTGCCTGAACCAGCTGTCCTGACAAGCCTGCAAATTTGACTAAAAATTGTAAGGGTGTTCAAGCAAATATGAAATGATGTTCAGCGCTACTGAGCGGCTTTGCTCTGTGGCTTATTCTGGTAACTAACGAGGGTCTGGATGGGTGACGAGGGTCTGAAGAAATGAGCAGGTTTACCAAGTACAAGAATGTGCCCATGATGCCCGTTCCATATCCGCAGGCAAAGCACTGAAGCAGCAGCCGCCACACAGAGGGACGTTTGAGGAGGAGCTGCAGCTTTGCCATGAAAGAGCTGCTGCTGCTGCTGCTGCTGCTACTAGTGGCCCCTCTGTGACTAATAGACAGATCCCCTCTTGAAACATCCCCTTGCATGTCGCCACTGCAGGTGCGCTTTTCTACCTCCTGCCCTCGCTCCACTCGCTCCAAATCTGCACTGCCACAACATCCACCACCACGACCGACACCTTTGTCCTCTCCTGACTCAACCCCCTTCTGACAAGCCATGAACGGGCTTTCCATGAACAGGCTAGACTGTAGGGGCTCCTGTTGGCCACTGGAGAGGTGCGTGTGTGGCAGCTGCTCGTTTACTAGCTGTATTTGCGAATGCTGCTCAATGTACGTAGGTAGTATGTGAGGCACGTGCATGTGGGGCAGCTGATCGTGTGAGAGTTGGCATTGCGGGCTGTGTTGACCATGCAGCAGTGACTCATGCAGAAAATGATCGTGCACAGGCAAAGTCTGACTTAGTCTGAGGCGCAGGTCCCGGTGATGGATGGCTGAGAATGCCATGGAAGAGGCTGACAGGGCGGCAGGCACGGAAAGGAGGAGGTAGGCGACAAAGCCTAGCCCTGCATCCCAAAGGGTAGAATGAAACTGCTGGTTAGAGTGGGTACATGTCGTCCTGTGCCTGTTGTGATAGTACAGCTTACGTCTGGGGGCGTTTTGCTCCTCACCTCTTATCACCACATGTCTGAAAGGAGTGCAGTGATGAATTTGTGAACGTGAGAGGATGAACATAATTCTTAAAGGCTGCAGTATATCATCATGGCAATATGTGGTTACCTATCATCAAAATGCGCAGTTGTGGTCACTCGGCACATCTAGAAAGGCCTTTTGTGCAAGCTTTTTAAATGTTTTTATTAGGAGGCTGTAATTGTACTCTCATTACACATGCATGCACGCATGCACAAACAAGTGCAGGATCCAGATCAGCAAAGCTGTCCACTACCTAGACCCTGCTGCGCAATTGCAGCTCCTGCTATAGGCCCCGAGATCCCGTAGGCAATGGAAGCAAACAACCGCTGCCTTCCATAGTCTGATGGCTGCAGGTAATAGCAAGAACAGATCAACAAAGGGCAATTACTTCACAATCGCTTTTAATACCGGCCAATTTAGGTCAATGCATCATGATATTGACAGGGCAGCCTGCTAGAGATATATGATTTCACTTTTTGCAATGTGCCTGTATAATCTCTCTGATAAGGATAGATGTTAGTACCTGATTTAAAGCATCCGTAGTGATAGAATCAACGAGTGGGCCCACACAGCCTCCCAAAACTTCGCTTAGGAGAATTAAGGTAAACACCTGAGGCATGGCAAACAGGGTAGGTATATAATAAACTTGCGGCAATCTGTGAGCTCGTGTAGTTTGGGAGCTTTCCTGGCAAGTGATTTTTTTTTTTGCACTGAGTCTGCCTCGGCAAGACCCTTTCTACATTTATACGTATTCAGTATCTTTCAGCTTTCAGTATCTTTAAACAGCCAAGACAGGAAAATGTGATTCCAATTTAACAGGAAATCCAGCTCGATAGGTGCACGCACATGCGCCATCGAGTCCTTCAGTAGCCAGCACGCCGACCTGGAGACTGTCGTGCCTATAAATCCCAGGATGAGCATGCCTGTGTTCAACAATGGACGGGGTTGCACACAGCCATACACAAATTTGTGTATGTAATTGTACTAATTATATACACGAATGCAAATGCATGGCGTACGTACATTATACGCATGAATAATTTAGATAAGTCTGGAACTAACAGTGTATTCAATATCATGCCTGGCTGCTACGTAAGGCAAGCTTTGGCAAAAAATTAACAAAAGACCCATTCAGACACAAAGGCACGCACACGTTGATGAAGCTTCGTTATCAGATGCTCCCAATTACACTTAATGTGCTAATTTGTAAAGTCCTTGGTCAGTCTTTATACGTCAGCCCGGTGAGCGCATACCTTTGTGACAGCGAAACGCATCAGCTATGGAAGGTCCAAGCATCGAGGCGAACATGCCTTTGCATAAGGAAAAGTGATAATTGAGAAGGTGATCAGGTAATCATCTCAAGGGTCTCTGCTTTCCCCTTGGACACCTCATTGTTATGCGCGCACGTGCCTTGAAGGAAAACGACCAGCCGAGATGTGTCTAACTGTATAATCTATGCCGAGATATAACACACTAGCATGAAAAAATGCACTTTCCACCAAGTATGAAAGGGCGTCGTCCAGTAATAATGCACGTCCAAACCTGCCTAGCCAGGGCCGAGCTGCAGACATAAGCCCGATGGTGCTTTCCTGTGATGTGTGTAGGTAGAAGACCTTATGCTCAATGATCGCTAAATGATGCCCCAGCTCACGATTCAGCGGGTGTCCAACTTTATTATCATCATCTCTCTATTATGTCATGGCAAATAAACTCACAGTTGCCCCAATATCTTCAAGAAAAATTGGAAGATATGGCAGGAGGAAAGCCGCCGCACAGCTTGACGAGATGTAGAAGATCTGTAGGGTGTTGATCATACAAGGAGGCAGAATTGAGTGCTGTGAGTAGCTTTCCATGTTAATCTCTTGAGCTTGGCAAACACATCCAAGAATGAGCCCTACCTTGGCGGAAATCACTGTCCTTTTCCTCTCTCTTAGGTCCTCTCTCAAAGCCTGGAGGGAAGGCGGGAGGTCCCTTCCAGAGGGCATTGATTGTCAAGCACGAAATTTTGCGTAAAACTTGTATGCAAACAAGAAAAGAATAATTGAATAAAATGAATAGTCGAAGAAAAGAATAATCGATGTCGATATGCCACGAGAGCCAACATTCCCCGCGATGCAGATTCTAGTCGATACTAAAATTTGGGGAAAAGCTACGACACGAGGCGTCGTTGGCGCTATGGCGCTATGGCAGCCCGGCCTAAACCTAGCCCGTGGGTTAGTAATTTACTCTTTCCTTTCCTTTCCGCGTAAAAACTGGGCAGAGGGCACCAATAGTTACTCTTGAAAGGGCCTGCAGGCTCACGTTAACGACTGGAGGGACAGGATTTGGGCATGCGACCTGGCAGGGAGCCTGACTGCAACAAACAAGAAAAAAGAAAAAAATATGCAGGCAGTTAAAAACCACTCCCCACATTAATTAAGGAAAAAGAGCCACTTTGGTACCGGGTACCGTAAATCTCCTCCACCAAAGAAAGGAAAAAAGGGGGTTGCAGGCGTGACCTGAAACCGTCTCCTGATGAGAGTTGGTAATAGTGCTGGACAGGACACGTCTGGTTTGAACAATTGTTTGTAAGTTGCAAGCTTGGCAGCGTAATTGACCCTACAGGAGTCCCCTCCTCCATACGGAGGGTAAAACCTCCTTACGGACCTCCTTAAAGGCCTCAGTGGGAAGGGAGGCTATGGAGGTCCGTGGATTTGGCTGAGCTCCCTACGGACCTCCTTATCTATCCTAAGAACCTCTGTTAGGACCTCCTTATCTTTCCTAAGGACCTCCCTATCTTTCTTTGCAACTCTTTAAGGACCTCCGTATCTTTCTTTGCAAGTCTTCAGAACCTCTATTTCTTCCAGGTCCAGGTGATCTGACACTCTATTATGACCCAGATCAGGCACACTAATATAGATCACAACCCTTTTTATTACAATGACTGATCAAGTGCACTTGCACATACATTTAGGCCGGTAATCAAAACATCAGAACTGCAGCACATAACTACTTCAATTCCCAAAACACCTGTCCAAAACAAAAAGCAAACCAGTAATAACAACAAGTACATGGCGTTGTCAAAAAATCACTGCAAATGAACCTGGAGAAACTCCAGAGGAAAGCATGTGCTTAAAATAAGTTGAAAAATCCAGATCCATTTCGTTTGCAACGTGAAGGGCAGTATATTATTTGCAAGGACCGATCACAACTGCTCAAGAGCGGGTCCTCGCCACTGCCCAGCCTAAAAAGAAAGACACAAAACTTTAGTGAGCTATTAAGGAGGAGCAGGCATTTGGGAGGTCCTTAAAGAGTTGCAAGACGGTTGTGAGGACCAAGAAAATAAAAATAAGGAGAAGCCGAAGAGGAACTGGGACAACAACAAGCAAGATCAATTTGCATCACTCCAAGAATTGGAATGAAGTGCTACACACTGAACTGAGCAGTTCCTTAAACATTGGCACTATAAGAGAAACCTCACCCATCCTAATTTATAAGCCCTACATATTTCTCGCACAGTTAGCTCACCTACATATTTCTCAAACAGCATATGCTTCTTCAAAATCTTTACATCAACTTGACACTCAGTTTCGCTTTGTTTTTCCGTCCGCTGGCTTGCTGCCCCCCTCCTGTTGCCTTTACTCTTCCCTTTGACCTTCCTTTTCTCTAGCCTCCCCTACCAGCCTCGCATCCTGTGTCCTTTGGGACAATGTTCTTTGCCACTTGCTTGAATCTAACATTGATACGGAGCTTGGCAAAAAGCCTTTTATCTTTGAAAATAAGACCCAAAATCAGCGTTTTAATGTCATAGGCTATGCTGGTAGTGGTAACACATCCATCATACGTTACCACTACCAGCACGTGTTACCACACGTGCTACCATAGACCCAAAACTAGCACGTGTTACCACAGACCCACCAAAACTAGCACGTGTTACCACAGACCCACCAAAACTAGCACGTGTTACCACAGACCCACCAAAACCAGCACGTGTTACCACAGACCCAAAACTAGCACGTGTTACCACAGACCCACCAAAACTAACACGTGTTACCACAGACCCACCAAAACCAGCACGTGTTACCACAGACCCAAAACTAGCACGTGTTACCACAGACCCAAAACTAGCACGTGTTACCACAGACCCACCAGAACCAGCACTACCATATTATTTAAGGGCGGGATCAATTAAGTGCCACCAACTTAAAGCCCCCACCGCCAAAATTGGTATAAAGCGATTTAATGAGAATCGGGGGAGGGGGTGGCTTTAATCAATATTGTTATGTAAAGCGGTGGAAGCAAATGTACGTGCAACATACAATGTGCAGTTCTGTATAACACAGATCTACAGAACCTGCTTACCCTGGATCAGGTACAGCTCCTCGGCGCCATGCTCCCTCTGTCCAGCCTATGTGTATGCACATGAACACAATTATAGGAAACTTACAGATTATGTACAGAAACTTTACAGTCCAAGGACTTTTGGCGACCCAGCCATTGCTTTAAGTCACTGCTCAGCTTATTTGAAAAAGAATCCCTCTCAGTAGTTTACTAAACTGTACCCGAAAAAATAAATTCTAATTCAGTTGTCGCTGGCAGAGACGAACTAGAAGCTGACCAGCCAGATTGGCTGCTGGTCTTCCTCCATCGTAACCTCATTGCAACCATAATAAACAGACAAGATGTTTGGGTCTTGTGTACATTGTATGTGAGTGTGTCTGTGTGTGTGTGTGTGTGTGTTTGTGTGTGTGTGTGTGTGTTTGTTTGTTTGTGTGTGTGCGTGTAAGTGTGTGTGTGTTTGTTTTTGTGTGTGTGCGTGTGAGTGTGTGTGTGTACGTGTGTGTGTGTGTGTGTGTGTGTGTGTGTGTGTGTGTGTGTGTGTGTGTGTGTGTGTGTGTGTGTGTGTGTGTGTGTGTGTGAGTGTGTGTGTGTGTGTGTTCGTGTGTGTGTGTGTGTGTGTGTGTGTGTGTGTGTGTGTGTGTGTGTGTGTGTGTGTGTGTGGTTGTGTGTGTGTATGTGCATGCGTGTGTGTGTGCGTGTGTGTGTGTGTGTGTGTGTGTGTGGGTGTGTGTCGTGTGTGTGTGT
>Ga0307968_1000427_pt1 | contig 29441 bp, 32 predicted proteins | sample OrgLakmetagen650_FD_201834 | JGI IMG/M metagenome (GOLD analysis project Ga0307968, IMG submission 201834) | Saline water microbial communities from Organic Lake, Antarctica - #650 | ecosystem: Environmental > Aquatic > Non-marine Saline and Alkaline > Saline | place: Antarctica: Organic Lake...
CCTGCCCCACCCGCCCTTCACCCTGCAAAAACTCAGCAGCGCATAGTATAGACACATATACACATTTTGTCCCTTCCATAGCACGGCTTGTCAGCTACCAAAACATTACCCGAAAGCCCACGACGTCACCGATGCTCTCTCCCCGTTCATAGGCAACCCGGTGCGCAAGGCTCACAGCGCTCACTCTCCTGTAGAAGGTGACAGGATGTGTGAACAGCAATCAGATATCAAGCCTGAGGGCTTTGGTCGTGTGATGTGTTTTTTATTAATAGAGGAGGGGTGCAACGGGGAAAAGCAACGGGGAAAATAAGCCATTGACAAGAAAAAAGAAAAAGGCATCAACGGGGAAAAGCCAAAAGGATACTTAATCTCACTGCATCTCAGGCCAGACTCTTGAAATAAATAGTAATAATGAAAACTACCCTTCTGGCCTGGACGAGTGTTAAGTCTAGCGACACTAGGCACGAACAAAGTTTGGACACTCATTAAACCATCGTGGCTCAACCGGAGCTTATTTTGCTCTTGAGACGATGTAAGTTAGCTATTATATGCTGGATCAAATAATACCAGACGCTGTAAGATAGGGTTGCAGAGAATGAGTAATGTGTTCATGTTGGTGCTCATTTTGCTGATATTGAAATTTGCAACCTTGCCAACCATCAGGCATTTTCAGCCCACTGTTCCTGCAATGATCAGGCTTGTTGAGATGATTTCAAAACACCAGATCACATCACGGTTGCATGAACTGGTCAGACGCTTCAACCAGGCTTGAATGCAAGGCTCACGCCATGGCCAATATAAATTTGTGCCAACCATCTGCTGCTTAAGAAGATCAGCTGCTTTGAAACATAGATATCAGTGCTTGCTTAGCTCAGAAACTAGCAAATGGGGGGCACATACCCAAGAATATTTTAAAAGCCAATTTCGGGCTGACATCAGTCCTCTGCACAGATTGCTTTTTGAATTTTTCAAATTGGTGGGTGTGGACCCTTGCCATGTGCCTGCTGGGTAAATGGCGCGCTACGTAAACGCGGATAAGCGACCCCATCTCTCATTATTACCTTGGCTGCGTGACCATGATGCTTGTCTCGCCCCCCTTGCCGGCCTGAATAGCGTCCTCTAGAATGTAGTTTGAACACTGGGTGCTTTTTCCGCTCCCGGTCTCGCCTACAGAGATGTACCAGATCATGTGCAGGGGTTCAAATTGCTTGGAAGAATAAAAAGGGCCGGTTGGCAAGGTGTATGGAACATTTGTGTATTCCATATAATGGAACCTGGATAGAAGTCTAGCAGCAGCAGCAGCAGCAGCAGCAGCAGCAGCAGCAAAAGCAGCAACAACAACAGCAGCAACAGCAGCAACAACAACAAAACCAATCTGAGGGCAAGCTGTATTGATACAAAAGGCTGTGTTGAGACATGAGGCTGGGCTCGCTCATTTGTGTTGCTTTTAAATTGTTGCGCAGTATTCCCTGCCAGAAGGGCTTTTCCCATACCTGCTCCCAAACGACATGAAGCCAAGAAATGGAAAGTTGTAAGACAAGGATTAGCGCACCTGACACTATTACTAATGGATGAGCAGCAATTGCAGAAAGCAGGTGTTGGCGATCATCAAACACTGGCATGGACATCCTCTGCTTGCGCATGGACCTCGCTTTCTCCTTCCGCTGTGTTTGCATGTGTGTGTTTGTGGTTTTGAGGCAAGGCGGTGTTGTGCAACTGAGGGAGTAGGTGTGTAAAAGCGTATCATGGAAGAAGTGGTCTGCCAGTTCTTGTCCACGTGCAGTGCAACAGACTGTACAGGTGATTGTGTCTGTCTGTGTGTGTATCTAGGATACAGATCAACAAAAACACAAGCAGCACACCTGGTTGGCACTCTGCTGGGCTTTGAGGGAGCTGCTCAGCCATTTGGAACTCCTTGCAGGACTGGACGTCCTTTGCCGCTGCCTCTGCTGCAACTTGGGAGGCACGGCAGCGCTCCCGTACAGCCCCACATCTGCACAGATCCCGGAACGCTAATAAACGTTAATAAAAAAAGTATGGTGTCCTGCTTCCCCTCCTGCACACGCGCACACACACACACACACACAAACACACACACACACACATACGCATACACACATTCCACACTGGAAATACTTTTTACTTGCACTCACTCACTGCGTTCACTCTCCCATCCAACTTCTACTTAGGAAACATGAAACAGTATCATCAAACAGCAAACACACACGCACACACACCTCGCCAAGACTCCTCCCCTTCGCCACTTGCCCTTGCAGCTATTTTCTGGGCTGCCGCACTCCCATCCTCCTCCACCACATCCTTCTCAGCCCACCAGGGAGTAGCATCGTCACCTGCATTTCACAAAAGTTTGATGGGGTGTATGGAAGAGGTTGCGTCCTGGATCTAACGCAGTTACAAGAGGGGCCCGTCCAGCGGCATTCAGCACGTCCTTATAATCAATCAGGTGCTACCCAGCATCGCCTGCATTGAGAAGTAATCGTGGGAGATTGAGATTCGCTTGAAGGCGTAGTACTTCTTCTAGGAAGCGCCATAACTCCGTTGAAGAAGTGGTGCTTTACATCGGCTTATTGTTACTAATTTGTGAATAAAACAGTGCTGTGCTCAGACGTCCGAGGGAGGAAGCTGATTGTTACAGCAAAATGCATCCTTTATAACATGCCTTATGCCCGATTATGTGTAAACTGGCTCCTCCACCTCATTTAATAAGACTAGCTAAAATCCTCTTTGCACACTGCGGTGAAAATATCAAGGGCCTGATTTAAAAGGAAACAGACACGTACGAGGTCATGAAAAAACTCGAACAGGAGCGCTTTTGCTGCCATCTCATTTTCAGGTGTGTCCTCCTCCTCCTGCTGCTCCTCTGTGCTTTCAGAGGGTCTTGCGTTGCTGCTGCTGCTGCTGCCGCCATTACTGAGGGAGCTAGGGCTACCATCAGCCTGCAAATGTGGGCGGAAAATACTGCTTTTAAATGTAAACGGCCGTACTTAAATTGGATGACCTGCCTTGGCAACAGCATTAGTGTTTGATTTGTTTTTGAAATCCAGAATCAAGAGAGGCAGCAACACGCATTCCCTCTGACCTTCGCCCGACCTTCACACCACTCTCTGTCCAGCACGCTTGGTATCTCACACAAGGGGTATCTCACACTCTCTTAGCCGGAAAACTTGCCTGAAGTTTTGCCATTTCACCAGGATGTGAAATTGCGGCTTGAAGTGCAATATCGGGCAATACCAGGGGAAGCCTCAGGTGGCAAACCGCTGGGTCCATGTCGGCCCTGTGTGAATAGTAACACCCAGGTTTGCTTTTGTGTCGTACTGACCTCAGCACTACGCCTAATGATACAAGCACTGTTGCAGGCTGTAATCCACCCAGTGACCGTGCTGTGATAGTATAGCCCTACGTCTGGGGGTGTGCCATGTGCCTGTTGTGAAAGTGCATGGCCCAAGTGCCTGTTGTGAAAGTGCGGTTCTACGTGCAGGGTACTTACACTTAAAACTAAGAAGCTTTTGGTCACACGCACACGAGAACACCATAAAGGAACACTGAACCAAACGGTGCAAGTAAGCCGGCCAGGCAACGGACCTGTAGGAAGGCTGGGGCTGGGACTTTTGTGTGAGCACAGCATACTCTGAGTTGTAGATCTTCAGGTTAAAGCCTTGTTGTCCGGCCACAATGTAAACGGCATTGCCCTTGGCCACGCTCGGGTAGATCCTGTAAGCAGCAGGGGTTAGATTAAACGGGGTTGTTGCCGCAGAAACGCCCTGTTTTGTTGGGTGGCGTGGCAGCCTGGGGAAATTCCGGAATACAAGATGGCCACCCTTCCTCCTCTGCCTGTCGTCGGAGAAGCAAGGTTGGACGTGTTGCAGAAGAATGCAAATAAACAGTCACCCTAATACAACATCCAGTGCATGTATAATGTATACCTGTCTTTGCCATATGGCGTTTATTTCCAGTCAATGAGTTGGAACTTGCGTTGTTGGTCATCACACACTGTGCACACCACAAGCGCCATGCGCCTGTTGAACAAGTGGCGCTCTACTCCGGCACGAGTGCACGGATACGTCTCATCATGGGATACGTCTCTACAGGGGGCGCCGCACAGGACTTGATAACCTAAACAAAGCACACACTCACACTCCTGAGTTTCTGCTGCTGGTGGCCTGGTCTGCTGGGGGTGCAAGCTGGGTGTTAAAAGTGCGAAATGATTACAGAATGAGCACCAGCAGACCCTCCCCCCCCTCCCCCCCAAACACACAGTCATGGGGGTCCAAAACATATATAGGTATCACACCTGAAGATCGCCTCCTGGCCAGCCTGGAGGGTCATGTCTTGCAGCTGCTGACAGAAATCCACGTAGTCAAACATGCTTGACTTTGCAAGGCTGGGACCGTCAGAATCAGGCAGTGGGGCACCCGAATTGGCGTGAGGAGAGGGACAGGGGTCGTGGTCAATTATCAGGGTGGGTGGTCCGCTCTCTTGCTGCCCCGCATCCGTGAGCCTGAGAGTCAAGGACAAAAACGTATGAATTTAACCAGTGGCAAAGAGCCTTGATATATACAGAAATTCACGGAAACATATGTATTTCAGTGGTCTTAAGCATCTGCAACGGTAGTCCTACCACGGAACTGTCTTTGACACAGCTACATACCTGAATCCCCGTGCAGAAGCAAGCTCCCTCAGATCGTCCACCGCATGTTTGCAATGCAAGTAGCCAATGATGCGCAATTCATCAGCTTCACCCAACCAAAGCATGGACTGCATATGTGTAGCGCATAAATGTATGTGTATGTTGTGTGCATGTGATAAATGGCACGACCAAGCATGATTTCAAGGCAGACACTCTTTACCAAGGCATCATTGGACAACGTGGTGGACAGCTCGCCACCAACGTGGGTGATAGCGCCAATATTGATCTGCTGTGTCCGCTGTTGCTTCTCTGGTGCAGGGGATCCTGACAAGCATGAGCAAATTAAACGGAGTTAATGTTTTACAAAAAACACTGATAACATCACCAACCTTCTCCAACTGACCGTCACAAATAGCACAAGCGTAAAGCTAATAAGCTGTTGCATTATAGCATTCTAGTACACACCCGCCACCGTCTGCTTTGGTGCCTCAGGCTCTTCGCTCATTCCCAATGAAGCAGTTTCAGCACTGACTCCTGCACAAATGCCAGGGGAGAGAACAGATTCACTTTAATCCAAATCCATATGTCATATTAGACGGGTCAAAACAAAGTGTATCCAGAAGTCATCGTCCCGGGCGGTGCGCCCTGTGCCTAGGCCTGTTGTGAAAATATACTGCAGCTTTTTGTGAGCTCGTTGTCACAGATACATAGTTCCTGGCAGTGCCCCATGTGCCTATTAAAAAACTGGTGTTCTCGTGAGCGTGCCCCCACGATTTCCTAACCCTAGCAGTGCTTTGATTGTGTGGGCTCTCTTTTGAAGTGGCCAGCACCGAATATATGACCATATACTTGATTAACCCCTGCAAAACTACCGTTCATCATACAACGTATGCACATGGTCCTGACCAACCCTACTCATTTGGTTTGCCCTTACTTGCATCTGCTGTAGCTTGCCGACAATCACCACATACATTGTTGGAAGGATCATTACTGAATGTTTGCATGCACAATGCATGTACAAAGGAGGGCCAATCCTTCCAGCGCAAACAAACTACCTTTCACTGTCAACCGTAGAATTTTCGTTGAACGAGGTGAGAACAACCCGCCCTGCGCCAGGCTTCCTCTTGCGCAAGACCCTGTGCCCCTGATCCATTCTTGTCTCCCTTTAAGCAGCATCAGGGACGCCAATCTGAGGCTGCTACCCTTGATCAGGATGCGAGGGAAACTAACGCGCTTCTCCAAGGCGGTTCCGTTAGATACTTCATTTAAGCATTTATAAAGTTTTCATAATTGTAAATCTCGAGAATCTCGAGAGACTTACACACCTCCTATAATTTCTTTGTGATAAATACAAAATATTTGTAGTGCAACCAGGTGAATGTGGGCCAAAATAACGTACACGGTCGGCCGATAAATCTGATGAGTTTGCCGAGGAGATGGAACCAGGTAACGCGCAAGATTTACAGGCTAGTGCTAACTGACCTACAAATTTGCTAAACGAGTCGGTCTGCTTGTTGGCTGCTGTGCATTGAGATTATTGGAAGGTAAAAGCCAGCCAATTGGAAACAATCCTACTGTGTCTCTTCTGAAGGGCGTATAGTGCATTATTGTACCATTTTTCCACGACTGCCTACGTCTGCATGTGATTGCAGGCATGCACCCTGTGATCCAACAAGTTAGATCGCTTATATAAATCACTTGTCCAGCAATGATGTGCCTGTTAATTAAAGTCATTTATTCATCGTGTTATGACTGCATCCTGACTATCTGTGCTCAGACCTAACCTTTTTCTGCTATTTTTACTTGACTCTCTTCTTCTCCAAACTAGACCTTATTTTTTCTCGTCTCTTTCTCTTGCTTATCATAAACGAACGCTTCCTCTTTTATTTAACTGATTGCATGGTTGCAGGCTTTTTTCCAAGCTTTCGCACAGATGCCCCTGAGGCATATACAGCGATGCAACCCTACCTTACCTTACCTGCACCCTGACAGCATGTGGTAGATGCTGTCTAGATTTTAGCAGATGGGGCAGGTTAATGGGCCTTACATGGTTGCACTGAGCCGCCCGCCCTTGGTGGTTTATCCAATCTGTGCGTCAGAGAAGGAAAGTTGTCTTTCTCCAGGTGATAATCACTTAACTAATGATTACTTCTTTCTCGAAATTGTCTTCCTCATTTAGTTCTTGGTGTTTTTTCCAGGCTGGTCTTAATTTGCAGCCTCGTTCAAGTGCCTGCTGGAAAGCTCAATTGCTGAGCGCTTTTCAAGGACTGCATGGGCGTGAGTTGCATGTACGAGCTGTTCAAACTGGGCGTGCTATTCCCATGCAAGAGTTTACTGCAAATTTGAAGCATAGGATGAGGGGTGTTTGGAGAGACGCTGAGTTGGTGTACCCTAACGCCCTAACACGCACAATAACAAACTGGCCACTTATCATTCTTGGTTTGCCACCCCTTTTTCTAGAAAGCTGTCATGCTAAATCAGTGGCATGGACGAATCGTGTGATTTTCCCTGGATTTATAATGTGAGCAACGGTTTTATGGTTATTTGGTTGTTTGGCCAGTTTAGATGGTCCTCTTGTAACAAACTCGCTCTTTTCTCAGACTTGTCTGAGCCATCTCCTCTTGGGCGTTGCTTGAGCCGTCGCCTCCTTCTCGCGTGGAGAGGGAGGAGACGTTACCGGGATCGCAATGGACGTTGGCTCTGTAATTATGGTGACAATATAAATGTACAAAGAGGAACTATGCTGACAGTGACTAGCACTTCCCGGCCGCATAAGAAAGGGAAAAAAGTTTGGCAGTAGGGACCGTAGAACTCTTACGCTTTAGCAGACAAATATAGACCTGAGCAGATAAGTTTGGGTCTTACTACTAAAGAGAAAGGAAACCACAAAAAAGTCTGGAATCTAGTCCCTCAAACAAGCAGAAGCTCAAGACTATACTATGCTACGTTCAAAACATTATAGACTAGATGACGAGCAAACTAACAGACATTTGCTGTAGCTAACTTTGCATCTAAGAAGAATGCACTGTTCCATTCCATGCTTAACAGCAACTGCCTACAAATAAAACGATGGGAATGATTATATAGGCAGCTAAATTACACGCGAGAAGGTCTGCTGAACAATTGAAAGGAGCGAAAGTGTACAAGGAATCACCTCCACAAAGAGAAGAGAAAGACCACTTTGGCATACGTCTGTTTAAAACTAAAGGAGAGAAATTTCAATGCTGATGATGCCAAAAAAGGGACGAACCAAAAGTTACAAACAGCACATATCCAGGACATCTGGGATTATATACCACACCATCAGAACGCACGCTCTAGCTGTCTAACATGCCAGCTGAGTCAGATTCATACAAAGTGCACGCCCTTCAAGTCTCTTTACATTATATACTTTTTCTTGCGTCTACCAAACTATTTACAAGGACTAGCAGACAGGCGCTGTCAACCATGACAAATCCTTGCCCACATCATACCACGCAAGCATGCATACTTTCAGCTCCAGGCACCCTCAAGTCAATGGTTATGCTCCCTCAGTGTAGAGGGCCCTCAAATATTTCACCAGACCCACCACCACACACCCCATTACCCCCAAACCCCCCTTGACCACCATGGAATTGACCAACATGGCGCGAGCTGCCACCTGAATATGCAGAAGGGTTGCTGCTTGCGACATGGCCGCCCATTGCTTCACCCGATGCTGCTGCTGCTGCTGCTGCTGCTGCTGCGGCTGCCGCAGCGGCTGTTGAGCTGCCGCCTGCAGTGCGGGTGAGGCGTGCTTCCTGTGTGTGTATGTGTGTGTGCGCGAGTGCGTGTGTGTGTATGTGTGTGCACGTGCGTTAGGAAATTTTGAAGGCATGTTTTACGTGTGTATGCAGTGGAATGTCGGAGCAAAGTATCTTACTCAGGCACATTTCGCTTGAGGCGCAGCAGTTTATTAAGCACTGTGTCCGTTAGCATTTCATTGAGCACATGTTAAGGCCGCCCTTCGTAAAAACACTGCAGCATATGCACTGTGCAATCAGCATTGCCAAATCTTGAAGTAAGCCTAGATGACTGCCTCAGACGATGGAAAGTGAAGCAGACCAGCAATTGGCTGTACCGCTGCACAATGCAAAGGACGGACAGGAAGAAGGGTGACTGTACAAATATTGACTCTACATTGCAGATCTGTCACGCAATCTCCATCCAGAGCATGCAGCTTATTCTAGCATAGTGGTTGGTTTTCTGAAGTCCCCTTACCGCATGTTGCAAAACAAGGATGCCATGGACAGCATAACCAAGCACAGCCCATCCCCAGCAGGTTAGCACTCGGGAAATGAGCTGTAGTTTTATTACAATGGTAAGGAAGGAGGGAGGTTTAGTTTTGTACGGGCTCTAATATTTTGTAAGCTTGTGATCATCAACAAGGAGATGAAACGAAGTCGATGATTAACAATTGAACAATTAACAACACCTAATACCAGCTCAGCACAGGTAAGAACTCACAGCACCCTTCAAAAGCACCTGGTCAACAACATTTTCAATCCCATGCAGTGACACGCATGGGCTACCACGGCAAATAGGACAATCAAATGCACACAAACAAGTGGGTATTCATAAAGCACTTGATCACCAGCCCATGCCAATCCAACATTGCCGGTACATGTATGCAACTTGCCACAGCAAACATCAGGGGATTCACCATGTGTGGGGCAGCAATGATCAAAAAGGATATCGTTGGTAACAAGCCGTGGTTATCAGAAGGCAATGCTTAAAATTATGGTACGAGCGTATCCAGTGTTTGCACGGGAGGCGGCGGACGAGCTCAGGAATTAATGAGCGTTAAGCCAAGGAATGAAAGAGCATAACCAGCCAAATTCAAAGGAATTCTGCGTCTTGACTGCAAGTGTTGAAGTTGGGTTCTCTTGGGTTTGCCGATATTCCTCTGGTAACATCCATGAACAAACTTAGTGCCTTTACGGCGTAATGGTACCGCTGGTGATGCTCTGTGTACTTGCGACGTGTGGCTTGTAATCAAGGAACAGCCTCTAGAAATGTATCACACCCCTGAACAGCGCTGACATTGACAGGCTCAAAAATTGGCAACATGCACACAAATTAGCGATCCCTATGAAGTGCTTGCTCGCCTGTCAGCCCCCTACCATCCTTGACGACCACGACACATACAGCAAAGGCCTTCAAATTGCTTGCTCACCTGGCCACCCCCCACCATCCTTAGAATCCACAGCACATACAGCGCAAGCGCGGGCCACCACAGCATGCGCGTTGTAGACACGGGCATGGGCTCATGCATCATACTAGAGGGAAACCTGGAAACGCAGGATGTCATTTAAACAGGTGCAGAGGCGTCAAACAACGAACAGGTGATCCTTGAGGGCAATGATGATACTTTATCCTTGAAGTGCAACAAGACTTGCATACACAAACGAGACTGATTCACAAGGCCATAGGAACTAAGCAGGCAAGGGAAGGTGACTGTTGTCGAGAGTTTCCTGAAGAAATGGGCAAAACGTAACAACAACTTGCACCGTGGTTCATGGTAAGGCATTGCAAAAAGAGTAGCCCATTCACGGACAGGTCTGTACTCATTGGCTTAAAGCTGCCTACATATAGCTGCCTTTTTTTCTACAATAAACATGTCGGATCATTGATTTGTGGAAGGCACATTCCAGTTTGGACAAGAGTATACGGCATAATACCTGAATGGCCAAACAACTGTACGGCATGGAGCAGGGAAAGGAATGCAGCTGATCATACACACACACACACACGAATCAAGCGGAAATCTCGACTGCCACACCATGCTGCTGTGTCTGGAGTAGACTGCAGCACTTCATCATTATTATTTGTCCGACTTAAGACCCTCTGACACCTTTGCCCTGAATCGCCTATATTCAAGAAAGAAAGAAAGAAAGAAAGAAAGAAAGAAAGAGAGAGAGAGGGAGAGAGAGAGAGAGAGAGAGACAGAGAGATGCTCTCTCTCTCTCTCTCTCTCCTGTGCCTCCGCTGTCGGCCTTGCTAGACATGTACCGGCATCTGCTCTCAGCATCCTGACCACACAGACGCGTGCAGCCATACTCACAGACATGCACAGCCAAACGCTTGCAACCTCTTGTTCCACCTTCCTTTCGTTGCTCCGTAATGAGGGGAGTGATTTAACTGCCTTGTGGCTTTCCTTTCCCGTCACGTCTTACCTGTGTCCTCCCATCTCATCCTCCTTGTCAGACAGCCACCTCATAGCTCCAGCCGCTAGCATGATGCCCAAGTGTGCACCATACGCCATCTGGAAGGAAAGAACCAAACACATGTGTCGTGTCATCATGACGAGGCGGACAATGTTAGCTTCAGGTCAAACAACTGCCACATCTTAGTATGAGATTTTTGCACATCAACTGAGTCTGTAATTAATTGCTTCGGACCATAATTGCTGATGGTACGTGCAAGAAGGCGAGACTGTTGCTCTAACAGCTCTAAGCAACATCAAATTCAGAACCATAACTAGCATGCTATAACATCAAGGACGTGTTTATTGATTTCAGTACATCACCCGTTACAAGCCCTCAGGTCTCAAAAACATTTTCAGATTTTCAGGGGCTTCAGTTTACTCCATCAGGGGAATAGTGAAATTTCCAGGAGGCTGATCGTCGTCCACTTCTTCCCAGCACCACCAATATGTTCTTGCGTTTACCCCCCATTGCCGCATAACAATACAAAAAAGCACACACCTTTGGTTTGCTCGGGCCTCCCCCCACATTGCTCTCCTCATGTTGTTGCTGGTAGTGCTGCCGCTCTTGTTGTGGCAGCAATGTTTGTGGTCGGGATGGCTGCTGCTGAAGCGAATGGCTTGCCTCTTGCTGTGCCTGCTCCCAGCTTGCTCTGCCTCTGCCTTGGGAGTGGGCATCCACACAAGTCGGCAGTGCTGCACACACAAAGACACGATAATGTTGGCACAGGGATGTGAGGCTGCTGTGCATACTGCAGCCTGCATTGATGACACAGTGGACGAGTGTTTGCTTTGGTGATACGAGAATTGAGTCCTTGCATGGAACACCCGCGTTGAGCCACGGCTGATGGATTGCAGAGCAACGACAGTGTAAGGACAGAGAAAGCCTGTTTCCAAAGTCATTTAAGAAAGCAATGTTGCAATTATAAAATATGGTGCTCGATTTCCAAACCTACATTGCATTCAGGGTGGAATTTTTGAAGGACCATAGAAATATGGACAAATGGAGCTCACCGCATCATTTTGTTTGGATTTGAATCAGTACTGAAAATCGTGAAGCAGCCTTTGAGCATGCCATGTCCACAGGCATCATCAGTCCCGGTGACAATTATGCTGTTGATTAATCTAACAAACCAGCTTATCCTCTATTCTCTTGGCAGGCGCAACTCCATAACTTTGTTGAGAGTAAAACAACTTGTTCAAACTTAATATAACGTACAAAATCAAAGCAGCAAGCACGATGGTTTGAGGGCAAGCACGTTGGTGTGAAAGATTGCTAGAATTGATGTGTGAGGATTTTTGTACATGGTGCTACTGATCAACAGGCAATGCTGGTTTCAGTGGGTGTCAACTTGCGATTGAGCTGGTGCCAATTTGCCAAAGCGACTGAGCTGGCGCCTTGATCATAAAAGAGCCTGATAAGTCTTTACTGCAACACCAAATACTCAACGCCATATCTGCCCCCTCTCTGCAACGCACCCGTGCCCAGGCTATGTCTGGCCTTGTCGCTTGTTTGGCCACCGATCTGCTGTTGCAGCTGCTGCAGCTGCTGCTGCTGCTGCTGCATGAGTGCCGTCTGCAGGGACTCTGAGAGCAAGCGTTGCCTCTCTTGACTGGCTCTACACTTGGACACAGCGCGTGCACGCGACGACGTGAGCTGGGCCAACTGCGCCTGTAGGGCCTGAGTGTGGTATCGTACAGGTAAATGTAGGAAGAGTTTGTGATATACGTCCGTTTTGCACAGGCAAAGGAGAGCAAGAGCAGATCTTGACTCAATCGTTCTGCGGTTATGGAGGTTACGCATAGAGTATCAGAAAAAGAGCTTCCCCACGATTTCATGAACTAAAAGCAGTTTTACTGTAATGGTGTGTGCCTACTTTTATTTGCAAAAGGTAGAGGAAGGAAGGTCGTAAAATTAGCCTATGGGCCTTTGGGCATTGCATTGTAGTAAATAGTGTGAACATTCTTGCTTGTTTGTACTGGATGGCATTGACAGCGGCATTTGTGAACAGGGCGGAGAAAGTGTGTGCACCTTTGCCGGTGGGGCAAGATGCAGAGTTCCTCCCAGATAGACATCGAAGGAGCATTCTGCTAAAAAAGGTTTGGGGTCCACTGTGCAACGATTGCTGTATGAATGAGTAAGGCAACATTTATGATGATGATTGCCATGAGCCAAGAAGGCACAACAGGGACTTTGTTTACTTTTGAGTTTTTCGACTAAAGCTGTGCTGATTAGCTGATCATTGCATAGCATTTCACCTGTGCTTCTTGGGTTTGCTGGGTAGCTTGAAGGCGCAGGCTTTCGACTTCCAGCCCTATTGCGAATGCTCTCGGTGGGTGTCCACAATACGCCAACGTCTGTGTGGGAGGGTGGGTGCGTGCTACATGTGTGTACTTGTGCTTCGTGCGGGAGTGTGCACTTGCTGCACTAGGGAGTGTAAAAGTGCATGTGCACATGTGTTTATGTGTGCGTTGCGTGAGGATGTATGTAAGGTGATTGTTTGCTTATGCAAGCACACCTTCGCGCCAATATTCCAAGCCAGAGAAAGCAAATCCAGTAGGCAACTCCATGCAAACAGGAAGGGTGCACATGCTGCCTTCCAGGCCCAGGCGCAGAAATTGAATGCAAGCAGTAACATCATTGATTCAGGTGGCCCTGATGCATAACTGTTGAAATTTAAATAAACTAATTTAAAGCTACATCTCTCTATATATATTGTTGGATGCACTGATTTCCGGAGATAAAGACAGACAGCTGCATGTCCACCCCACTCCATGAACACACAGACAAGAAGCAAAGGTTTCTGCTTCAAACACCCGCAGCATCTGCACAGCGGACTCCCAGCGTCACCCACATTTCAACTCCGGGGGGCAGGTAGAGAGCAGCAGGAGGGCTAGCTAGGGTTCCTTGCGTTTACACACACAAACACACACACACACACACACACACACACACACACACACACACACACGCACACGCACACGCACACACGCGCACACGCGCGCACACACACACACACACACACACACACACACACACACACACACACACACACACACACACACACACACACACACACACACACACACACACACACACACACAAAGGCACACTCCTCTCTGCATACGCAGCCAGCTGAATGGGGATGCTGCTAGCTTGATGGACTACCTGAAAGGCAGAGGAGGGAGGGTGCGTAAGAATATGGAAATCAGACCTCTCACTAGACTCTGCAAAGCTGCTTCCAATTTGCGTGCATTGGGGAGGCAGGATTTGTGCTTGAAGGCAAAGGTGGCGCGTACTGTAATGGCAGAAAACGAATTTATTAGGTTACCTTTGCCCTATGCACTCATCTCTTCCAAATAACATCTTCTGCAGATCAAAGAGTTAGAGGATGACCTCTTACACAGCAATGCTAAGAACGAGCAGCTTCTTGCAGAGGCCTCGGAAAACCAGCATGCTATGCGTCGCATGGAGGTGAGAACATGTCTTTTGTTTGTATGGCGAGTGCTACGACATATACCACATGACAGAAACAAGCGGTTGGTTGTGAATATAATGGCAGAACAGAGCCATGACTCAATGCCGCATGCTCTTGCAAGGCCAGAACTTAGAACCTCCTCTGTCATTTTCTAAGCGTTATTCCTTAGCTGATATGGATTGAACCCAAGCTTTGCCATAAACCGCACCACCTCATGCTGTGTCAGTCTCAAGCCCATCCCTGTCATTTCATTATCCACCAGGCAGAGCTGCGTGCGGCTCAGTCAATGGCCGCGGCAACAGAGGCGCGCACTCGCAGGGCGGCAGCTAGCCCATCCCAGGTGTGTGTGCCTTGCGTAACTTACATCCCACCCAACAGACTAGCAAATCTTGTTCTGCTTAATTTAGCGGTATAGAAGTTTAATTAAAACTTTAAACCTTACACATCTCTGTCTTACTTTGTGACATTGGATAAGATTTAAGGCTAAGCAAAGCATAGGGAGCCATGTTCTGCGCCTTGTAACAGTTGAAGGCTGACGGAGCAGGGGCGGCTGCTTGTGTTTCAGAATCTGTCATGTGCAAATTTAGCCAGGGTGTTCTCACATGCGCACGCTCATGAGTCGTCCCCATGTCCCCACCCCCTTTCCCGGCCCAACAATGCCAATAAGCTTAGATCAGCCATATCTCCCCAATGACTTCAAAATTTTGGGACCTGGAAATTGCATTGAATAACTCAATTGCTTATTTATATATTTGCACATCTTCAATAAAATCAGGCAAAACAATCCAGCGATGTGCTCACGATCTGGAACCAGATGCTTGAAACGTTTGTACTTAATTAACCCCGCAAATCTGTTGCAAAAGTGAAGATGTAAAATGGGGCTGAAAGCTCAAGCCAAACTTGCTGCGCTTCAATAATTTCATCAAGATCCTACCAGGCCCACGGTTGGCCCCACTCTATTTGTATTGAGCTTGACTTCACCCTGCTATTCTAGGGCAAAAACCAGGCTGAAACTTGCAGCATACGTGGAGCGACAGAACATTGTATTTTCCCCTGTGTCCTTGCCTGAGCGCCTCTCACTTGCAGGCATTCCTGTGACCCCTGCCCAAATTTTGACCTTGCAGCATTGTTATTTGACATCTTAACGGCACTGTTTGTAGTGATTTTGGCATGGGGACGACCCGTGACTTGACTTATTTTCAGTGCGGTCCTTGCAACCGCTCACGGGCACGCTTGCGGTCATGTTCTTATGTACACTTATGCAAACACGCACGTACCATGTTGCAGGAGTCGTATACGCAGCAGGTGGAGAAGTTGCTAGATACACAGCTATCCAAGTCTCTCGAGCTTGAGCAGGACTTGGAGGACCTCAAAAAAAGACTTGCGGCAGCAGAGGAGCGCGCCTCCCAGGCTGAAGGTGGGTTGCGTCAATCTGCCATGCGCTCTTTATTTTTGTATCTGCCGCTGATCCAGTATGGTGAGCTTCTAAGTGTTTTCCAGTTGCAAGCGGCACTTTTTGGGCTAATATTGTCTTCATTGGCAATCTTACCCTGTGTTTCAAAGCCGCGGTATTAAACTTTACGAGGAGTACCCTGTGTAGCTAACTTGGCTGGTCAACCAGGGACCAGGGCTCGAGCAAGCTCTTTGCCTTATGGCAATTCCCTCTCTTGAAATTTCTTCAGTCCTCGCAATTTGAATGCAAACTCCAAAATTTTCATGCAAAGCCCTTTTCCACTTTTCTTCATTAATCGGAGACAGTGTACAGGAATAGTAATAATTCTGGCAAATCTTTGGGAAAGTCTTAAGCGCTAAACGCCTTTTTGGCTTGAGCGCCACGTGTACCAAAATGCTGCACACCCCAAAATATAAAAATTACATGCTTTTATGTGATGTGTGCTCATCTACCTCATCAAAACAGAGGACTGAGGTAGAGCAATGTCACGTAGTGGCTCATTTCCACAGATTGTTCAGTGTTCTTTTAAAAACCATACATATCTCTCAAGCGTTAAGTTGCTGGGGTTTTTTCGGGGTCGCTTTTGGACTGCGAATGCGATTTTGACCGGCGTCCTGGAACTATGATAGTCCTGGTCGTGTACTGATGCTGTGAGAGCCATCCTGTGGTGGGCAGGGTGTGCTAATGCTGTGATTGTGTACTTATGCTGTGGTCGTGTATTAATGCTGTGAGAGTGCTATTGCTGTGAGAGTGTGCTATTGCTGTGGTGGCCTGGTCGTGTACTAATGCTGTGAGAGCCATTCTGTGGTGGGCAGGGTGTACAATGTTTACGCGCACAATAAGCCTCTTTTTGTCAGTTACATATCGTGCGGTGCAATTTTAACGTGTATTGCATATAAGCATATAAGATGCAAACTGTGCAAGTCTGAACTACAGTTAAAGTGTGAAGCTTGTAACGACCATTCCAACCATATGATCATGTATAGCTCCTAAACAAAATATAAATCCTCTTATCAAGTGGGGCGTGGTTTCTAGACCCCTGAAATCTCCGCTGATGTCCTGAAAACCTGGGAGAAAATGCTGTACAAAAAGTTCAGCCTGGAGAGTATAAGTTGGCACTATTTTAATAGTTAACATTGGGTCCCTTTGTTTACTATGCTATACACAAAGTTAATTGTTTTATATGTAATATACTTTTTACATCACATCCTCACACCCTACGCACGGTACAAGTCTGTCGTACGCTGAGCACTGCTCCCTCCACCTCCGCTTGCAGGCTCCGCACGCGTCTTGAAAGCAGAAGCAAGCAAGTCAGGGCGCTCCTCTTCAATGCAGTTAGCAGCGCTTCAGGTGAGGGCTCTGGAAGGGTCTGCTTATTTGATTTCGTTGATTTCGTTGATGTCATTGTTGTGTGCAGTAGGGAAAGCGGGAAGGGTTTACAGAGGGCTTGGTCAGGATGAGGCGCTGGAGAGGAGTTAAAGCACTGTCATGTCGACGAATCAAATAGCACTGTGTGCTTCTGTCAGGTGCACGCTATAAAGATCCAACAACAATGGTCCCCCCCTCGGCACATCCTCAGTTTTTGGAGCATTTCCTAGGTTTTGATTAATGCCACTCGTCCCTATTGGGGTTTTAACATGCAAGGTGCTTCCCCTTTAGGTGTTGCGCCTGAAAGAAACAGCCACAAATTGCCATGATAACGTAAACCTGTAGCACGTGGAAGAGGACATTGGGAATGGGGACCATTGCTTACGTGGGAGTGTGCTAAAAGGAACAACCCTGAGTACACGCACTGGCCCGCAAACACGCACATACAAACCCGCACTTTGCAGCGTGAGCTTGAGCTTGTTCGCGCAGAGGCTGCTGAGCGAGTACGTGCGGTGGAGGGCGTTGCTGCGGTTGCAGAGCAGCGGGCAGCGTCAGAAGCCAACATGCACAAGCGCTGTGCTGCACAGCTTAAGGAGGTGAGCAAGCCGGTGTAATAGTGCTGCACAGCTTGCCAGTGTAGTATTGCCGGTGTAATAGTGCCAGCCGGTTTAATGGTGCTGCACAGCTTGCGGAGGTGAGCAAGCCGGTGTAGTGGTGCTGCACAGCTTGCCAGTGTAGTAGTGCCGGTTAAATAGTGCCAGCCGGTGTAGTGGTGCTGCACAGCTTGCCAGTGTAGTAGTGCCAGCCGGTGTTATGGTGCTGTACAGCTTGCCAGTGTAGTAGTGCCGGTGTAATAGTGCCAGCCGGTGAAATAGTGCTGCACAGCTTGCCATTGTAGTAGTGCCGGTGTAATAGTGCCAGCCGGTGTAATGGTGATGCACAGCTTGCAGAGGTGAGCAAGCCGGTGTAGTGGTGCTGCACAGCTTGCCAGTGTAGTAGTGCCGGTCTAATAGTGCCAGCCGGTGTAGTGGAGCTGCACAGCTTGCCAGTGTAGTATTGCCGGTCTAATAGTGCCAGCCGGTGTCATAGTGCTGCACAGCTTGCCAGTGTAGTAGTGCCGGTGTAATAGTGCCAGCTGGTGTAGTGGTGCTGCATAGCTTGCAGAGGTGAGCAAGCCGGTGTAATAGTGGGCACACCACACCTGCGCCTGATTTGAATGCTTGGCCAGAATGATAGAAAGTGTGCTCGTAACTATAACAGGGAAGCTTATGGTGCACGGCTGTGTGCAGTGTGTTCTTCCGGATCAGCCGGTCATGTTTCCTGCACCTTCTCTCAGAGTGCATAGGTGGCAAGGGTGCATATGTGGCTAAAATTTGCACTATGTTTGCTGCAATTCAGCATAGTGCAATTTTCCAACTCTCACTGCTTTGGACTTTTCTCCCTTTGTGCTCGTCTTTTTTGAAAGTGGCTGAATACCAAACACCACAGGCCCCCCCACCGTATTGTCTGACTGTGCGTGTGTCTTCCTCACAACAGCCTTGTTATATGGTGGAATAAATTGCACTATGTTTGCTGTTTAATATGCTTGTGCTTTGTCTGCCTCAACAGTCTGTGCAGTGTCCCTACGTAAGTGGCAAGGAAAGGGAGACACCCGCTACAGATCCAAGAGATCGCCTGATTGCCTTACAAAAATTAGGCGGTAGATGAAAAACAAAAACTAATAGTTTTGTCGTTTCGTCTAATCTACCAGGTCTACGTAAAGCAGGATCTAGAAGAAAAAGAAAATGAGTTTTGGCAAGAACCATTAGTCGGAGTGCCAAGGAACGGAACGTATGACTCACATATGTGCAACCTACTTGCAGGTTTAAAATTGTATAATGGCGTAGGGTGTTCATTTGACGTTTACCTGTTCAAAGGATGCCCGGTAGAAGTTTACATCCTGCTGCCTAAATGCACCGGCATACTGCAAATCTCCTTCTTTTTGTCAACGGACAGCCTGAGAAAGCTGTGCGTAAATTGTTGCGTATCTGTGCTGCTGCTCTACAGCCACTTCAAAGCTGCTGCTCTGCTGTTGCCCTTGCCCTTATTTTATTTAACTCTGCTTTGCGCATGTGTACACATACACACACAGGCAGAGGCCACAGCCTCGTACACAGGTACACACACACGTACACACACATATACACACGTACACACACACACGTACACACACACACATACACACACACGTACACACACACAGGCAGAGGCCACAGCCTCGTACACACGTACACACACACCTACACACACGTACACACAAACGTACACACACGTACACACGCACACAGGCAGAGGCCACAGCCTCGGCACGAGCAGACACGGCAGCCTCTTTGCGGCAGCAGCTCTCGGACCAACTGTCAAAGCAGGTGGGGCGCAGCTTGCAGCAAATGCGTGTTATACGTTGATTGCTTTGCAAGTTCAGTCTGAGTTTATTCGCTAGCAAGTTGGGAAAGAGCCCTTGCAATCAGTAGCTGCATTAGACACCTCGACTCACGGGTTTTATTTGCAAGTTTGAGGATAATGGCTTTGTATGGGAAGCTTACACGTTGCTTTTTACTTCTTTTGTTTCAAAATGTGCGGTATGTCTCTCTCTTGCATGGACAGACGTCCTTCACCTCACTGGTGTTCCTTTCAGCGTGCACAATCAAAACCTGCCTCTCAAAACCTTCCAGTACTTTCCTCTTTCCTGTATACAGTACTCTGCCTGACCACGGCATATTTCAACTTGCCAAGGTTGTCTGTATAGGCTTAACCTATGCACGCACACTTCCTATTTTCAGAGACACGCCAGGGCATCTCCCAACCTTCCTAGCAGCATGGCCTACGCCATTATTCACTTGGTGCCAAGCACTTGCGCTGAACTGAGTAGCAACAAGCTGCATGCACCTGTCACTTCAACCGACCTTTAGCCATGTAGACATTTAGCCTCCGAACAATCAACAACTCAGCACAAAAATACATGCATACGCAGGCGTTGTCTACCTCCTCCAGCACAGCTGCACTGCAGCAGCGTGTGCGTGACCTTGAGCACCAGCTGCACCTGCAAAGTGTGAGGCCAACTCCGTCCACCTCTTACCCGACCTCTGTGGGAGGAGAAGGAGGGGGGCGTGGTGGTGGTGGTGGTGGTGGTGGTGGCGGTGGCGTGTCTGAAGCTGACCAGCTGGCCCTGCCCATGGTGACCAGCTTGAGGGGGGAGCTGGGTGAAGCTCAGGCACAGCTGGGCAAATGGCAGCAGCTTCTCAAGGTGTGGGAATGAGCTTAAGATCTGTGTGCATGCGCACAATACGTGGCTGGAGAAAGGGCTAAGTAGATTGAGTGTAAGTTGATTCCTGTCAATGACGCTGTCAATGGTGACCAGCTTGAGGCAAGCTGAGTGAAACACACTCTTAATAGAGCCAGGCCGGTGGCAAAGGTTACTCAAGGGGTGGGGCTAGGCTTACACACACAAATGGCAGAGGGTGTGATGCACAGTTGAAGTGCTGGATTTCCCTACTGCAAACACTGAAGTTCACACATGACAGGCTAGAAAATGCTGTCAATCATCGTACTGATCTGTTGCTTTGTGTTAATTGTATTCTTAGCTGACGCGGTCCTGCGAGGCTTAACTGAAGCTGCCAGGAAGGAAGTAAACGTACTAATGTGCTTTTGTGTACATATGTGTGTGCGTGTGCTGTGCGTATAGAGTAGGGATAGGGGTGAGTATGCGCATAACCTGCTTTGGTATGTTTGCATTATAGCAAATACACGGGATGCAACGCATTTTTTTCCTGTGTCACACCGTCCCTTGCATACAACGCGTAGCACCGCAATATCGCACTGCAGAATGCTTAGGTTGTGTGGTGCGTCATGTACGCAGGCCCTTCCGGGCGTGCGTGGTCCTGAAGCTGCACTGGCTGCGCTAGAAGCAGCGGTGTCAGAAGCAGGAGGTATGTGCTTTTGCCGTAATGTGTACCTCTGTTACGTCTATGCACATGACTGTGTGTGCGTGCGGCATGTCATCAGGACAGGTACACCTTAATAAGCTTTGTACCGTGCCTACGCTTGTATCTCTAGTGTGCCCATTTGTGTTTTATTTTGCAGTATGTATCATATGCCAGCAGCTGTCCTTTTGGCTTGTTTGGCCGCCTGAAGTCCAGGAGTGGGCAGAGGAACTATTTGATTCGTGCTCTGCAAGTTGCACACATGCATGTGTGTGTGCGTATGCAGAAGCACGAGCCACACTGCGCATGCGTGAAGAAGAGGCGGTGGCCCTGAGGGCTCGGTCCGACGCTACACAGGAAGAGGTCACGTCACTTTCAGAGCAGGTGGGCGTCGCGGAGAAAGTGGGTTGGTGTTGTGACGTGCAAATGCAGAGAGGATGTGCTTGCGCATAGGGGGCAGGTGCGACCTGACGGAAGTCATCGGTGGCGTAGGGAGGGTTGTGATCTGCGCATAGGGGGCAGGTGCGACCTGACAGAACTCATCGGTGGCGTAGGGAGGGTTGTGATCTGCGCATAGGGGGCAGCTGCCTCCTGGCATAAGCCATAAGTGGCGTAGGGAGGGTAGTAAGCTGCAAGGAAGGAGGTGTCAGTGATTTAAATTATACAATTGTGAAGTCAAGGGGGCTTGAGGCAGAAATTTGACGCTATCAAATATATAGGCTGAACCACCTGGGCCTAATATACTACTAAGTCGTATCACTGAGCTCTCCCTTCCTCTCTGTATCCCCAGCCACCTTGTTTGGGTGGGGTTCTTGAACACGTGGGACAGCTTTCCCTTCAGTGCTTCAGTGCAATGACACATTTTGCTACGGACCCTTTTGATTGCAGGCGTCCAGCTCCTCATCAAAGCTGCAGGCTGCGTTGGCAGATGTGGCCATCGCACAGCGCAAACTAGCTGTAATCACACAAGTGGGTCGGCATGATATGCTTGTATGACCAAGTGCCTGTGTTGCAGCTATTAATCACTAGCCTATTTGTGTACATTTGCGCTACCCTAGGCCTCTTTGCGGTCGAGTGCTGCGTACTCATTTATGGACCTACGTATGGATCTTGCTCTGTTTCCTTGCATCTGTGTATCTGTGCTGTTGCCAATAGCCACAACAGTGGTGCAGAGGAAGTAGAACGCTTAAGGCGACATGTCATTATTGCTGATTCGTATTTTCAGGATCAATGTTTACCTAAGAACGCTCTGGCCGATTGAAATTACCAAAGCAGCTGATTGCAAAAGTGCAAGTACCCTCCTTTTTTAATATGTTGCGAAAGTAGCTGTTGCACACACCCACAAAAACATTTGTTTGTAAAAGCAGGAACGTAACCCTTCTCTCTGTGCCTATTTCTCGTGGGCTTTGCATGTCCTACTGCGCGTTGCATGCTTTGCCATACTCCACAATTCGTACTACAATCGCAGGAACGCAACTCTTTGCACCATGCTCTGCGAGACCCTCCTCCAAACTCAGGCGGAAACCCAAACTCAATAGGTGCGCACGCGCCTGTTATATAATATATATATGTATATGTATATACCATCTAATGCAGTCACACGTGCGCATCTAGATTTGCACTTGAGCTGTGCGTAGTAGTTTCACTGGTTCACCGATCCACGGCCAGCACAGCAGTTGGTAGCAAGTCTCTGACAAATCATCTGCATGTGATGTGTGTTGGTAGCGCGTCTCTGACAAATCATCTGCATGTGATGTGTGTTGGTAGCAAGTCTCTGACAAATCATCTGCATGTGATGTGTGTTGGTAGCAAGTCTCTGACAAGTCTGCATGTGATGTGTGTTGGTAGCAAGTCTCTGACAAATCTGCATGTGATGTGTGTTGGTAGCAAGCCTCTGACAAATCTGCATGTGATGTGTGTTGGTAGCAAATCTCTGACAAATCTGCATGTTATGTGTGTTGGTAGCAAGTCTCTGACAAATCATCTGCATGTGATGTGTGTTGGTAGCAAGTCTCTGACCAATCTGCATGTGATGTGTGCTGGTAGCAAATCTCTGACAAATCTGCATGTAATGTGTGTTGGTAGCAAGTCTCTGACAAATCTGCATGTGATGTGTGTTGGTAGCAAGTCTCTGACAAATCTGCCTGTGATGTGTGTTGGTAGCAAGTCTCTGACAAATTTGCATGTGATGTGTGTTGGTAGCAAGTCTCTGACAAATCATCTGCATGTGATGTGTGTTGGTAGCAAGTCTCTGACAAATCATCTGCATGTGATGTGTGTTGGTAGCAAGTCTCTGACAAATCATCTGCATGTGATGTGTGTAGGTGCACAGCTGGCTGCCTCCCAGGCCATCGCCCGGGCTGCTCAGCTGGAAGCTCAGGTGCAGACACTGCAGCACGAAGCCGACAGACTACAAGTGCGTGCACGTTGTTTCTTTCTTTGGTGTGTACGTACCAGGTGGAGGCTGAGCAGTTGCGTGATCATGTGTGTGTCCCGCTGGGAGGCGGTGACGTGACACGTGTATGGGTCTTGTGCTGCACCAGCTGGCTCTCCAGCAGCAGGCGGAAAAAGCGCAAGCTCACACCTTGTTGTGATCTTTAGGAGAAGTGGAAGTGTTTGCAAGGGTGTGTATTTGTGTGTGTGTGTGTGTGTGTGTGTGTGTGTGTGTGTGTGCGTGATTCACCAGGAGGTGCAGTAGTGATAGAGTGTGTGCTCTGGTGTGCTGACCAAGAGCTCTATTTTCTCTCTGCGTTGATGTCATGCTGAGTGCTGAGTCAAACTGTGATTACATGCAACATTCTTCCAGCCAGATGCATGCCGTTACATGCAAACTGCAAAGGGAGGCCAAACCGCAGCGTGCTTGGTGCCACAGAGGCCTTGTGAAGTGTCAACCGGACAGCAGTGCGTCAGTCCCCTGCCATGTGTGCAGTAGCACAAGGCAGCCTCTGTATGTGGCTTCTGGTATTACATAAAAAGTCCGGTCAGCATAGTTGACTGAACACGGCTGCATAATCGTGTGCCGCACATTTCCATCAAGCGTCGAGGATAACACGCCCCCCTTCTCTTTTGCAAATCTGGACACAGGCCAATTCCGTGTCTTTGCTACCAGTAGGCTTGTGTTCTTGACAAAATAACTGATGCAGATCGTACCATTTATTTATGCCACGTGTGTGCAACATGCCTGTAACTGGAGTTTTTGAAACATGGCTTCCAGGACGACATGTCTTCCCTCTCTCGGAGGGAAGCCGGCACCCAAGGTGCCCTCGCCTCTGCCTCAAGTCGCGCTGAGGCAGCAGAGAAGCGGGTCAGCCAGCTGGAGAAGGAAGCAGATGGTCTGGCAAGGGAAGTGGGCATGCTGCAGGTGGGTGCGCGTGTGTGCGTGTGCGTGTGCGTGCATGTGTGTGTTTGTGTGCTGGATAGATTGTGGGTATTTGGGGGAGTTGAAAGGCACACATATAAGCGTGAAGTAGTGTTTGTGAAGAGTGGCGTAATGTTTCGACCTTGACCTTGCGCAAGGAGATGCATCCATGCAATGTGAAGCTTTCACTGGTTTCTAAAACTTGGGAGGAATAGGTGTGTTCAAGAGTTGAGCTCAATGTGAGGGCACTCAGTACATAAGTGCTGAGGTGTGATGCATGTGCAACAAGGAAGGGCTTGTTAAAATAAGGTGTAACAAAGTGTGCACTCTTCAACTGGTTTGCAGATATAAGTACGTCTTCTTAGGTGGTATGGGACAAATGCGCTGCTTACTGATTACCAGATGCTTGTTCAGGCTGGCCTGAATGTTGAGCAGCCGCATGAGATGGAAGCCCACCCACTGCGTAGCATCTGCTTTGCTTGTCGAGCTGCTGATCTTCGCCTTTGTGTTTGCCCAAAGTCTGCAGAAGATGTCAATGCTTGGGCGACATTTACCCTGCAACGTGCATGTGGCTCAGTGGCCGTGCACTGCTCAGTAGCTCAGGCGGTGTGTGTATCTGCTGCTTCACACAGGAGAAGCTAGGACGCGGGGAGTTTAGCCGTTCAGGCAGTGTGCGTGTGTTGCATTTAAGGATGAACCCAGAGACAGAGTATCAGAACCAGGTGGGAACCAGGTGGCACAGGCTTTCTATACTGTGTCAACATGTTCCTCACTCTACATACATCACTTTCGCCTATCATCATATGCGAGCATTCTGGTTACATTACAGAAGGTCACCATGATACACTACAGTCTTGTTTTCTGTATGTATGGGGCTTTATTGTTTTCGACCTCATATGTGTGTGCTCCTGTGTGTGACCCGCATTCAGGCTCGTGGGGATGAGGTGGGCGTGCTACATGCTGAAAACACTGCACTCAAAGCCAGCGTGACCAGCTTGAGTGCGCAGCTTGAAGAGCAGCAGCAGCTGCAGCAGCAAGCACTGACACAAACACAGGCAGAGGCACAGCAAGGGCACGCAGGTGGGACATGTACACACACACAGGCACGTACACGCACACAAACACACACATACACGCAGGCACACAGGCACGTACACGCACACAAACACACATACACACATGCACACACGCGTGCACACACACACACACGCACACACACACACAAAAACATACACACACACACACACACACACAAACACACACACACATACACACACACAGAAGAGGCATGTGCGGGCAATATAGCAGACAGATCTGGAGCTGCCAGGGAGGGAGGGGGTGTTAGTTGTAGTGCCTCAGGTCGAAGGGGGATTGAGATTAGAAGTATGTCAGAGAGCGGGGGCGGATTGGCTGCTGTGGCCGCCAAGGATGCGGAGATTGCAGTGTTGCGGCACAAGGTGTGTTTGCGTCTTACCAAATCAAACTCAATGTCCTGCAATTCCTTTATTTTTTCCGTTCTCTGTATTGGGAGAAAGAATGTCTTGCGTGGCTCACGAGTGGTGGTTTGGCGTTAGTTGGCTGAGTCAACTGGGGCAATTCTGCACCAGTTGCCCTGCAATGTGCGCTGCTGGCACATATCTCAATGGGTGAGGGTAGGGATTCTCAATCAGTGCATGCAATCTCCTTATAATCCAGACCAGCAAGTAGCCTTTCATCTTGACAGATGTTTCAATTTGATCAGCATTGCCGCTTTCCTCCCCGTCTCAGATCAGCGAAGCCGACAAGGCAATGGTGCGCTTACGCGAGGTGTTCAAAGAGAGGGCGGCAGCGTTCAGGGAAGCGGTGCACCTTTTGTTTGGCTATAGGTGAGTGAAGGGAGTGCACTCAGTTGAACATGGCAAGTTCTTAGGGTTGGCCTGAACCGTATATATTCACCGTATATGACCGTATATTTGGTGATTCCCCTGCCAAAAATACCGTATATACACCGTATATATATGGTTCTGGCCAACCCTACAAGTTCTCCTTGCTCAGCTGTTTCATGAAACAATGTTTGAATGGAGCAGATGAGATAGGACGTGTATGTTTTACTTTGACCTGGCGCAGCTGATGTCATTGACACTGAGCTGGGCAGGGGGACACGTGGCCACTTGTTATACTCTGGAGTGACTAATGTTGGCTAGGTACTAGCCAACACTACTAGCCAACACTACTAGTGGTTAGTTCATTGACTAAGGTGTTAGAAATCCAGATGGGCCATTCATAGCGGCTAGACGCCTTTGCTGCTTTTTGCTCCAGCCCAGGCTTGATATAGGAACGGCAGTTTTGTTTGTTTTTACTTGCACAGGAGACTGGGAGCTGGTTGTGTATATTTTTTAAGTTGAACCATGCATCATATTTTGTTGCTGTGCACGTGGGGCATATCACACAGGATGCACAGCATTGCTTAAAGGGCCTCAAGTCCTGCTGTAACTCTTGTTTGTCAGATGCTTGTATAGACGCATCATAATTAGGGAGCGCCACTGTTGTGCGGCATTGCATATACTGATATGTACCCTTAAATTGGTGTGCAAGGGTATACCCTGGCTACTACCAACCCCAGTGCACCTCCATAGAGGGTGAACTTTATGATTCAATCTAGATGCTATGTTAACTTAACCATGTAGCAGGTACGCAAGTGGGATGTTGAGAATATAATTTACTCAAGGTTGGGGATCTGGAAATAAGATATACCAGTCATTGAACCCTCAGCAGGAATGTCAACTTGAATGGCGTGTAAGACCTCCGTCTTTCAGGATTGGCCTTGCTGAAGGTAACCCACTGATGTTATATTGAGTTGCTGAACTGAGCAACAAGTGCATTAAAAAAAGTGGGTTTACTCTGGCTAGTCCAATCTTGTAAGATGGCGGACAGAGTTGCTTTTGAAGTCGGCCACGTGAGAGATGCCTGACGCCAGTGTCAAATACAATGTATGAATACCTTTACAGATTAGACTTGGGAAATATGCACTCTTTTGGCCCAAATTCAATGGCTGGAGACGTTGTGATTACGTTTTGGCTGTGGAACGTCCCCAAAAGTCCGTTGTTCGACCTATTTTGTCCAAAGTTGGCATCTTCATACTTTAGCAGCGGTACAGCAAAATTTCACACACCACACACCAATACGTATAGGTATAAAACATATATCTGAATGACTCTATGCCGACTTCCAATTATATCATGTGTCTGTGACGATTAACGTGTAAGCAAAGGTTAACATGCGTTCAGCAATGGAGTAGACCCACACGCAAACGCACAAACAGGGTGGACATGACCTCAGAGGCCACAGCTGCACGTAATGCCGGCAGTGCCCCCACCACTCTCAGCTTACGGCCGCAGCACTTCCACGAGCCAGACGCTCTCCTGGTGTTCAGGTATTTCAGTGTGTGTGTGTGTAAGTTGTGTGTGTGTGTGCGTGCGTGCGTGTGTGTGTGTAAGTTGTGCAAAACCGCCCTTCCTATGCGGTCAAAACGATGCCAGCCTTCCAAACTAGGACAGCTCCATGTTAAATTCACATAATTACTCGGAATGTTGGGAAATGGATTGGGCCTGTTCTAAGACATTTATCGGCATGCTTAAATACAAGTACTAGACAAAGAATAAAATGTACATATGCATGATTTATGGCAATGCCCTTGCTGCTTTGTAGCCCCAATCTTGGGTTGACAAACGCAATTACAAAGGCAGGGATGGAATCAACCTCGTTTTAAGGAGGCTGTCACCACCATGTGCTTCAAACCTACAAACAAGATGATGATACATGCCAACACACGTGCTTGCACACTCAGGCTGACGCGCGAGCGTGGTATGGAGTTGGTGCCCACACCCTGGACCACTGGCAAGCTTGCTAGAGAGGTATGACATAACATTGTGTTCCGGACTTAGAGGGTGGGAAACAGTTGGGTGGGGCATCAGAAAGGGCGCTGGACATCACGCCAGGGTGCGAGGCATTACAGGGTGTAACATCACTGAACATAATGTGTGAGGCAGTTGAGGGTGTGACGTTTCAGTACAAGGCAGGAAGTTTTTTTTGAATGATCAAACGTATGGTTGTGGGTCGAACTGGGTCCTGTCAAAATTGTCAGGTGTAGGACACGCAACCTTTTGCAAAATTCAAACAGAAGGTCTGTGATTTGCGCAGCACTGGGCTAACCCAGGGAAGGATTCAATTTGGGCTTCTACTTACCATAGCAAATACCGTAATGCATTTTGACCCAACATCCAGATCTTCAATTGCGCTCACCTTCCTCACACGCAGGTGGATACCTTCGTCAACAAGTTCAAAAGCATACCCGCCTTCACGGCCAATCTTACCATGGAGGGTTTCCAGAAGGCCACACAGTGTTAGTGTTAGATGACGAGGGCGTGTGTGTGATTGATACTGTAGATAGGATTTTGTGTATTGAGGCCTTGCATCCTTGTAAATAGTAATAAGGGAAAATGTAAAGGCAAGCCAAAATCGTGAGATGGAGGCCCTCGTCCCAGCGGAGGCCCACGGCGGAGGCCCGTTCCGCCTAAGCTGGGTTTTCAGGACCAAGGAGGACTGGGTGGCCGAGAAGGAGTTACTCAAGGAAGAACACAACGTCGACATGGCCGTCTGGCTCCTCAAGTACCAGCCTCTACTCCCTCAAATAGACCCTGATGGACAGTGCTCCTATGCACGCAAACTCCTCGGCTGGCTGACCTTCAAGGGGTTACAAGGGGTTACAAGGATGGCCTACAGCCCGAGTCTCTGGCTGATGGCAATTGGCTGGTAAAACAAAATCAAACAGTGTCAAAATTTGAAATTAAATCTGACACAAACTTGAGGAGTCTGTATGAGTCTTGATTCAGGAATGCATTGATCTCAAAATCAGTGATACTGTGATGACAAGTTAAGAAAGGAATAAATTCAGAGCTCGAAGGAGCAAACACA
>Ga0307968_1000428_pt1 | contig 29424 bp, 33 predicted proteins | sample OrgLakmetagen650_FD_201834 | JGI IMG/M metagenome (GOLD analysis project Ga0307968, IMG submission 201834) | Saline water microbial communities from Organic Lake, Antarctica - #650 | ecosystem: Environmental > Aquatic > Non-marine Saline and Alkaline > Saline | place: Antarctica: Organic Lake...
ATGTATGTATGTATGTATGTATGTATGTATGTATATGTAGGTGTGCGTGTGTGTAGATTTCAGGAAAACAAGTAATATTACCAGACCGCAGGCCACGAATCTCTCCCACCTCCTGCTATCTTAAGCGATCCGGTCGACTGACCCAAGCCGATCTTGCCCTTCCTTTGATTGTTGTGGGCCTGCAAACACAACAGAGGGGTAGGAGCATGTTGTCAAGCATGTGCACAAAAAAAGGCGGTTGGTCAGTTAGGCATAGAGAGATGTTAGAATGTCTGGATGCACACAAAAGCGAGTACGAACGCCTGAGAATTGGTGCAGGACACATGAAAAGCATACATATGTCGTTGCACAAACGGAAGGCAAGCACAAACCTGCATGTATAACGCTGCCTGGTCATCCTCATCAAAGCCCAGTTTCCGTGCCGCTGCGTTTTCCTCTGCAATCTTGGTCTTCTCTTCCTCGACACCCCCCATTGCTCCCACAGATACAAAATAGCCTGCACCCCACCAGCCTGTTGTCGGGGTGGGTTTGAAAGCCAAGGGCTGCATGGAAGCAGCAAGGTGACGCTTACAATCATATGAGAGTGAGTATATGTGACATCAACAGTAAACAGTCACTCAAGCCCCCAGATATTTGTAGTTGAAATGATCCAAAGCTACAGAGCTTTCTAATGGCATGCCAAGATGATGGATCATGCATTCCGGCAGAAGAGAGGGACATGACCGTGCTCAAGGGCACGCCTCAAAACCGATAAACACCTTCCCTGTTCTTCCTCCTACACACCTTGATACGTGGATCTTCAGGGATGTCCAGGGTGACTACGATGCGCTCTTTTTTCTTTGCTTCTGGCTGAGCAGCGTCTTTCCCACCCTTCCCCTTGTGCTCTGTTACCCCCTGTGCCGCACCTTGTGACGCATTCCCTTCTAGCAGTGCCAACAATCGAGCAGCCTCAGCTGCCTCATGCTGTGCAATGCGTGCAAGCTTGCCTGCCCGGCCACCCCACCCTACCCGTCCAACTGCTTCAGAGCTTCCCCTTCCTTTTTTACTATCTTTGCTGTTAGACTTAGCCTGCTTGGTGGTAGGAGGCTTGCCATCCTCCTTGTCGGAGGAGGAGGAGGAGGAGGAGGAAGAGGAAGCAGTGGCACCGCTGTGTGCACAGTAAGGGGTAGGAGCAAGATTGCACATGGGAGGAAGGACAAGACGCGCGCAAGCAGATGTAAGGCAACGAGAGGAGGAAACAGCGAATGCTGCAGTTGTTCATGCATGCAAACCAAGTCTTTGCTGACTCATGTGCTCATGTGCAAGTAAGGACCCCAGACCAATGCTTGCACTAGCCAAAGTCTTAGAAAAGGAATTATACAGCCACATGCTACATACATGTCATGCTCATACAGCTGGACACATTGTTGCCCACCTCTTTTTGCGGCGCTCAATTTCAGAATCAGAGTCACTGCTGCTGCTTTCGTCAGACAAAGAAGCATCATCCTGACGAACAAGTAGAGCGAGATGATGCATGCGTTTCATTCCCACGGTATGTTGGTATCATGATGGGCACAAGGACACGTCTTAAACAAATACTTCAGCCAGATGCCCTACAGTACTCACATGTCCAATTTTCCCAGCCATTGAGTTGTAAGACTCCTCCCAGAACTTGGCACTCCAGTCCCAACCAGCGTTTGCGCCCACCTGCTTTCGAGGTGGGTGCAACGCTTACATGGCGTAGACAAGACAGTACAGGAGGGCGTCCTATACAGAATTGGCAAAGAGACTTACCCCTGCTGTGTCCTTTTTTTCTTTTGTCTCCAAGGCTTCCCGCATACCATCCTTGGCAGGCCCCAGGCCTTGACCTTTCTGCCACCCCATTTTCTCTAGCATGCGTTGGCCCTTACCCCCGTACCCAGTTGCCTTCCGGACACCTTCTCCAGGCACATAGTTTTGAGGCAGCTTCATTGTATAAACCTTGACTCTGGTGTGTGTGTGTGTATGTGTGTGTGTATGCGTGTGTGAGTGTGTGAGTGTGTATGTGTTTGTGTGTGTGTGTGTGTGTGCGTGTACATGTGCTGTGAGTGTGTATGTGCGTGTGTGCGTGTACATGTGCGCGTGCGTGTTGTGTGCGTGTGTGTGCGTGTGCGTGCGTGTGTGTGTGTGTGTGTGTGTGCGTGTGTGTGTGCGTGTGTGTGTGTGTGTGTGTGTGTGTGCGTGTGTGTGTGTGTGCGTGCGCGTGCGTGTGCTTGCGCATGTCACGAACCTGCAAGCCTGGCGGCCAACAATAAATTACTTATGCATTTGACGCAAATATTATTACATTTATGTTATAATCTGAAATGCTTGGGGCGTGGGAGAAACAGCCGTATCGTCTGTGATTTTTAAAGTCAGCACTCTTTTTTTCCCCACACAAATTTAAGGTCAATTTCGTCATTCCTTGTTTGGTGGATCATTTCTTATAGAGTATAAGGATCCTTCATTCAGCGTAGCATCCACCACATTACAGTACTCAATCGGATAACTGTGAGGTTCCGATCTGGACATGTGTACAAGGATAAGAGCTCTCTAGCTACGTACTGTACGTTCCCGGCCATACCAGCCAGACATGAATTACGTACGGGTCAGTGGCGGCCCAGTTTGTTTTTGCCAAAATTCCACCTGCTATTTTTGCGTTGGAGGATTTTGCGATCGTTGGTTTATTATGAGCGGTCTCGATGGTATGTTCATAACCTACGTTATTATGCTTCAAAATTGACACCTCCTGCCCGAAAAGCTTAAAAGGCAAGAACAATATGAGCAAAAAAGGCGCACTTACTAGGACGCTACAACATTCATTGGACCAACTTGATTAAAACAATTGGCATCAATATTACTGCAGCCAGCATACCCAATTTCCCACCAAATTCCACTCCACGGCCTAGGAGTTGCTGGCCTGAAAATGCCAACAATTATGAAGTAATAGACGTAACACCACCAAATCCTTAGCAAAAGTAATGCAGACAATATCAGACATTCATCGCTACGCCCGAAAGAAAATAAAAAATACGCAGGCAGTGAAAACCACTCTTCACATAATTAAGGAAAAAGAGCCACTTTGGTACTGAGTACCGTAAAGCTCCTCCACCGCGAAAAGGAAAGGAAAAATCAATGGGGATTAAGAGGGTTGCAGGCTTGGCCTGAAACCGGCTCCTGATGAGAGTAGTTGATAACAGTACCGGAAAGGGCACGTCTAGTATGGACAAATTTAGCAGCAAAGTTCACGGAGTGCACATGGAGCTTGGAGGCAAGCTTCTTTACTCTTTGATAATCAAGACCCAGTTTCTTGAAAGGCTTCAGAGTGTGAGTGTTGTAGATGGTGCCACCCATACCCAAAAGGATGACGTGGAGAGTAACGGAGGCTCCTTGGAGAATGTTGCAGAAGTCTTTGTGCTGTTCCTTTGCGGCGTTCAGCTGGTTCTGAGGTCTGGTGTCCTCACAGTACTTGATCTTGACGAGGTGGATGTCACGCCGATGTTTGCTGAGGTCTTTGGATCGGTGCTGTCTGGGGTTGGTGGCTCTACTGGTGGCTGGCGGTGCTGCTGGGGTGCTCCCAGTCTCCCTCAATTGCCCCCTGCCACTTCGAAGAACCCACCCCCCTACATTAGTTTGTTAATTTTGTGTTTTTGCAGCGATGGGAGTAACCAGCACAAAATCTGGGCGGCTGGAGGTAAATCTGTCTTTATCTGAGAAGCGGGGTGGGAAGAGCCATTTGGGAACAATTCTACTTTCAGCTGTTTCAGGAATTTGGAGATTTTGCATGGTCATCCGTTCGTTGCTGCCTATATCCATGGAGACAATGCATGATCCTAAGGAGCCTGTTTTCCTGATAGCCTTAAGGATCATGCGGCATGCTATGTTGTGTCTTTCGGTGATCATGATGTTCCTTATTTGCGTGTGTTGGCACCCAGAAAGGATGTGCAGGGCATTGTCTACTTGTGGGCAGAGGGGGCAAGTTTGACTTGTTGAGAGATTGAACAATACCGCATGTTTTTGATTATTTAAGGTGCCTGTTCTGTATTTCATAATGATACATTTGGTCTCAAAGGGGACATTGGATGATGTTAGGTAAGCATTGCTAGTGGCTCCATTGGCAGTGCCGTCCTTGATGAGGGTTAGGTAGTACGCATGGTAGTTCGCTTCAGTTTTGGCATTTCCCAGTTTTTGGAGAAGATGCATATGTGCTTGAAGGGCGTCACGGTGGTTTGGTAGGTACCAAAGTAAAATTTGGGTAGATGCTTGATTGTTTACTGATTTTATTCAGTGTTGCAATGTCACAAACAACGTTGTGCTTTTTTCCTTCTCTAGCAGTTTTTTTTTTGTAGGTGCTACAAGTCTGGTGCTACAACGATTATCCCACTTTAACACGTTTTACATACGCAGCCTAGCAGTCGCACTTTTTGACTGATAACTTAACTTGTAAACCTTGTAAAATTATTGGGTAGGCAATAACGCGGCGACTGGCTATCCTCACACACACACGTCTTTGAAATGCCAAACCAAGAACAGCATAACGTGCGTGAGAGAGCCATGAGAAATGTAATACATTACAGGATTTGAGCACATGGTTGCTTTGAAGTTTAAACTATTTATGGCAGGAAGTCTAGGTGGGAGTTTGCATTGCAATTTTTGCGGTAGCGAGGATTATGTTCAATATGATTTGAGATGCATCGTTTTTTAAAAAGAAATGAAAAACTACGCAGGCAGCAAAACACTTCCTGCATCAATTTAAGGAAAAGGAGACACAATGGCCCGTCGTGCCGTGAGTGTCTCCCACAACGCATGGGTGTAGCTACAGGACATCTCACAGCATCATTTCATCCACTTGTTTGGATGAAGTGCTATCAAGGTCGGGTATATTTCTCAACACAGTTCAGATGATAAAAAGTTCACAAGTGTAGCTGTTGATCCTAGCAGATGTTTCTTTGTTGGCGGATCCCCTTTTTGAAGATCGAGCAGCCATGCCACGCTGGATGCCTTTGTGGTCCTATTAAATTACAAGTATACCAAAAAGACTACCTAGTACACATAAATATAAATGGATCAGTTAAAAACAACTGGTGTCAAGAGGGAGTCTTCCGGCCAAATCTGCATAGTATTAGGTTCACAGGTTCAAGGTTCACAGGTTCACTTGCTAAAAAAACACCTTTAATGTCAGCGTTGCTCCATCTTTGATAAAAGGTACCTGCAAATAAAGATGAAAGTCAGGTTTGCTTATGCTCGTGCAAGAAACCCCTCATGTGGGGAGGGGTTCACTATTTTTGACAGGCGTAAACTTATTCATTAACTGATGAAATTTAAAATGTTTTCCTTACCTGGTGTTGTGAGTGCAGGCGATAGCCGGGGGCAAGAGCTCTCCCAGACTCTGAGAACAAGCCCGTTACTGCACAAAAGAAAGCACGCACACTGTTTGCCTGATGCTCCTATCGATTCCAAAGTCCAGGTTTTTTCTTCAAACGATACTCTGCAACGTACCCCTTAAGTTGGAGAAGTTAATTGGTGGACCAGACACTGCAGCAGGGAAGCAGGCAAAATGTCGTAAGAGAGGCAAGAAATGTCTTTCGTGGCGGAAACAGCGAAGTGTCAAATTGCATACTCACTGGCGTGGAGGTTGGCAACTGCTGTTGTTATCACATCAGCAACTGGAATGAAAGAAAATTGAGAATGGGGGGAAGGAATGAATAGGGTGTGTCACATCATTTGATCCGCATTTGCTATCATGTGGTGCATGTGTTTCTGCTACTGTCACGGTGGAGTGTTGCATTTGAGATAGAACAGAGACGCATGATTACCTGTTCCTGTTGATCTGACCCGGACAGGTATGCATGTCCCATCAACTGCTGCTCCGAGCAATTTGACCTGTACAAAGATCAGAATTATATTGCAGTACTGCAGCTCAAGGCTCAATGGTGCAGGTCTATTCAGGCTAAGTTATACAATTTTTGGTTCTTTATTATATAATAATGGCAACAATACCGACAACTATGCTCCTTTGCCATCTTTTTTATCTCTAGCATTCATCCGACTTAAAAATTGTTCAGATATTTCCTGCAACGTGACTTTAATAAATAGTACAGACAAGTGGTGTGATGCCGAACTTCTAGCAGTACAGCTTCAGGTTTCAGGCTGTATCAAGGTACCTCTTGACAATGTCAGCATTGAGTTGACTGCAACTTGACTACTAAAAATTGCGTTCAGACTTTACGATGCAAATTTACCGTAAGATTCAGCTTGTCGGGCATGATCTGTGATGGTGAAGGGACAGCAGAGCTGCACGGGTAACGTAGAGTTGACGGACTTGTTTTGGATGGCGAAAGTGGTTCCTGCAATCCAACATAGCATTAATCATACCATGCGTGGATTATGTTGGTGCAGGTTGGTGCCAATAAAATGGAGTGCAGCTGTGTGCAGGGTGAACAGGTGAAACGTGCGGGGAGAAAATGATGAGGACATTAAGGCAACATAAAGGCACCACTTAACCTGGAGGCTAGTAGTTTAAATCCTGATTTCTGAGCCCGACTTTAGCCAATTAATTGCCTGAGATCCTGGCACAAACATTGGCATTCCAGCATTTATCTAATAGCAACCTATACCTGGTACTGCAATTTCCTTGTTGTCATTGGATCCCAAGGGGTGGTTTTTTTGGGTGACAATGGTCCTCTCTCTGCTGGCTTCCTGCAAAGTAAAACAGGGTGAAAGCATGCTGATCAAAGTCAGAGGTGCAAAGCTTTTAGAGATGTCGGCTACGTCCCTTGCCACACTGAATTTGAGAAATAAGCAAGATGGATAGCTATTGTTATCAGTAGCTGAAAAGCCAAGGAACCATCAACAGCATTGCCCACCAACAGCATCGTGCTTGACTGACATTGCAATACAACATGCAATTACTTTTCCTTTATTTTGTGTGAATGTACTTCTTTTGTTAGCGTGTCACATATTTACATTGTACAAATGCACGAGTTGGGTTTCCATTGCACGTGTATGTATGCGTTTGTGGCAAGTCTTGGCATGCATGCGCCTATAAAGTATATGTACACATGTGCATGTGAATATGTGTAATATGTTTGCGTGCACATGTGAGTATGTGTTGTGTGTGTGAGTGTGTGTGCGTGCGTATGTACGTGAGTGCGTGTGTACGTAAGTGTGTGTGTATGTGAGCGTGTGTGTGCATGTGTGTTTGTGTGTGTGTGTGTGTGCGTATGTGTGTGTGTGTGTGTGCGTGTGTGTGCACATGTATGTGTATCATGTGTGTATGTGCGTGTGCATGCGTGTGTGTGTGTGTGTGTGTGTGTGTGTGTGTGTGTGTGTGTGTGTGTGCGCGCGTGCGTGCGTGCGTGCGTGTACGCATGTGTGCATGAGTGTGTGCATGAGTGTGTTTGTTCGCGTGTAAGCCAGTATTAATGTATAGCACATGCGTATGTACAAGTAGTCCACTCACCACGGCCGCACATTTCCATACTCCGGGCCAAAGGGATACGTTGTTGTGGCCACACCCGTTCTCCCTAGAGTTGCCTTGAATGACTCCCGCATCGGCTCTTGCACATCAGCATGAGTCTCTTGGACGTCAGCCATTTTGGACTCAACTAGTTCCTTCCCTTATAATCCTTATATATCCTGCAGAGCTTAGAAATTTGTTCTATTTCTACATCAATAATATATAAACTGACAAGGAACTGCAAAAGAAATTTGAACAACTTCCCATATTACATTTAAATTAGGTCCTCGACAGGATAAAGTCTCGAAGATGTGCAAAAATGTTTATGATGCTGAAGCAAGAAGGCTCGGCTAAACTCTGTAGATCACGCTGCAATTAAAGTCAAACACTGTTGGCCAAGTCATACACTGTTGGCCATGGATCTTTATACAGAATTATTACCTGCTGAGGTTCTTTCTAGCTCAGTGAAAACCACTCCCCACATCAATTAAGGATAAGTACCGAGTACCGTAAAGCTCCTCCACCGCGGAAAGGAAAGGAAAAATCAATGGGGATCAATCAAGAGGGTTGCAGGCTTGGCCGAAAAAACCGGCTCCTGATGCCCCATGATGAGATTTGATAACAGTACTGGAAAGTAAGGGCACGTCTGGTATGGACAAGTATAGCAGCAAAGTTCACAGAGTGCACATGGAGCTTGGAGGCAAGCTTATTAACTCTTTGAGAATCAAGACCCAGTTCCTTGAAAGGCTTCAGAGTGTGAGTGTTGTAGATGGTGCCACCCACACCCAAAAGGATGATGTGGAGAGTAACAAAGATTCCTTGGAGAACGAAGCAGAGACGCTTGTGCTGTTCCTTTGCAGCGGCTTGTCTAGACTCAGATCGTCTTCATTGCTCTGCTGAGTTATTTTCCCATTTTGCCACCACCACCATTGAAGGCCTTATTTCTTGGTCTATAGGCACCGGTTTAAACCTATGCTGCTTGGCCTGAAACCGGCTCCTGATGTGATGAGATGGTGCACATTATTGCAAAGGGCATGTCTGGATGACCCCATTGAACCACTCAACTACAACTATTCCATACTCCATGATGGAATTACACTTTATGACACTTTCGAGGAGGGGCTGCGGCTCCTCCTATCGAGTATGCTGTTGTGCTGTTGTAGTGCGCCCTCGGGCCAATGGCCGTGGCACTGAGCATCTATCCTGGCCGTAATAACACGCTCCAGCCTATCTTTTATTGTACGGCACCTCCAGCATGCTGCACGCACACTCAAGCCAGGTGGATCTGGCCGCATGCACACTGCGTCCATTGATTTCAAACAAGCATACGACACCACCCCTAGGAGACAGGACATCTGGCAACACCTGCAGCGCACACGTATGCCTGCTTGTGTTTTGTCCATTATTTAAGACAGTATGACGCTGATGACTACATTTTGAAAGATGGAAAGAAGACTTCTCGAGTGTACCCTAACACAGGTGTTAAGCATGGCTGCCCGCCTTTTGTCCCCTTTGCTTTTCTCTCCGTATACTTATGACGTTGATGAGATTGCAGAGGGTGTTCAAGGTGCTGTCACATACACAACTGGTTCCTCTGTGACGCACATGTTTAGGGTTATCCAGAACCGTATATACACACTGTAAATGACCGTATGTATGGTGATTTCCCTGCCAAAACTACCATGTATACACCGTATATACCTATAAATGTATGGTCCTGGCCAACCTTTTACATGTTGTAATATGCCAATGATTTGACTCTCATGGATGGCTAACGGCCCTGATGGATGCAGACCATGCTCAATCGTTTGCAATGGCATGCTCAGATAAAGCACCATACTATCAATGCTGCAAAGTCTGATGTGGTTCATTTCAATTCATCTGGTTCAAATGTGCCTGTGTCCAACCTTTGGAGAGTGTCGCTTGCACACAAAGATTCTTTTCAGTATGATACTTTACAGGCGCATGAGCATGAATAAGTCCTCTAAGCACGCAGCTGGTCCTTCTATGGCATCTGCTTTTCGGGTTTGTCAGTTTGTACGTGAGAACTCTCTGTTGAATAGGCCATATATGTCTCTGTGGCTTGGAAAGATGTATGTGCTCTCAGCCGGTGTGTATGCAAGCCAGGTGTGGAGCACTGAGTTTATTAAAGAGGACGAGGTCTTCACAAGTGATTTGCAAGGGCAACACATAAGTGTTTCTAAGGGCACGCTGGGTGTTAAGCGTACCACCACGAGTTGGGCTGTCTTGAGGGGGTGTGGACATGAGCTACTGCAGTTTTACTGGTTCAGGTCTGCTGTCAAGTTGTATAATAGCATGCTCAAGTCAAACAGTGAGACGTTAAGCAGGATGCTGAAAGCGGATCTGAGCTTCCATTCACGTGAACCCTCCTGCTGGACTCTTTTTTTTCCAGGTCTTAGATGCTTTTTAAGGGTTATGGCATTGTGATTCAATTGTGCAAGCAGTGCGGCAGGGTACTTCCATTTTGCCATGTGCCTGTAGTGAAAGTACGGCCATTTCTATTCAAGAGTTTGCTGATGATCTCAGGCACAGATTGCGGACAGTGTGGAGAGATGTTGAGGTATTAAACCCAAAGAACACAAACAGCAAGTTGACAACATATCAATATCTTTTTGCAGTGCCTTTTGATCACAATGTGCGTGCCCCTCTTCGTTTGCCGATAAATTTGCTGCCTGTGAGCAGATCCAAGATGAAGTGAATGGCTTTTTGATATGTAGAGACACTATCTGCGTTCTTTTTCTTTTTTTCTTGTGTAGAGACACAGACGTCTGTGCTCTGAGAAGAGAGGTGCTTCGCTGTTCAGTCAATCCTTGGCTGGATGATTTTTCAGCTCTATTTAGTAGAGCTAATCTGCAACAACAAGCAAGTCAGTGCCCAGGTGGTTTATGATTCCCCTCTTGCACCAGCCAAACAAAAGAAAAAGAACGCAGGTAGTGTTATCAATACCGGCATGGATGGCACAACAACTCTTTTCTTTTGTGTCTGAGCTTCTTATGAATTTATTGTTGGACTGTGTACTAACAACAGGCAGGTTTCCTGATGTCACTACTGGTCAACCAACATTTGTGAGGTATGACAAAAAATCGAAAAGCAAGCCAGATCATGTTCTGGTTTTTGAGACCCTATACGCACAGGTCCGCCACACCGAGGTTGCTCAGCCCCACTGGCTGGACCATTGTTTTCAATCAATTACCCCCGCCGCTGCTTGTCAATCACATGCCTGGGGTTGATATGCGTTTGCAACACGACCCCACATATGGACCTGAACGAAGAACACTTTCTCAGATAGCTCGTTTCAGACTTTGTGTCCACACCCTACGTTTTGAGACAGCGGCATGGAATCAAAGGAAGTCCCACACATGTGACATGTGTGATACTGATGATATCCAAGATGAGCAGCATGTCCTTTTCCAGTGCGTCAATCCCCGCATGAATTTTCTCCGTAAAAAATGTTTCCCCCCAACAGGAGCCCACGATGTGTCTACTTTCTTAAGCCAGAACAATAATAAGCTATATTTGTAAACCTAATGGATTTATTGTTGACCGGCGAGGACAAGTCACAGGCCGATTAGCCGAACAGTTTGGCCGAAGGTCCGACCTTGTAGATCAAAATTTAAATCTAATCTGGGGGAGGGAGGCAGTGATAATATCGAGAGGGGATTGTCTCATGCTTTTCTCCTTGTTCTTTTTATACCTAGCCGTTGTTATTCACATCATGTAGCGCCAAGACGCTTCTTATTATTTACACCTGTTCACACTTCCACCACCTTTAAATGATTAAAATAATCAATCAAAATGAGCATGATCATATAAGCACAAAACGACCGAATAGCAGATCGAAACATGGCTTGCGCTTTATCAAGGGATCCTTTCCTTAAGGTACTGTAACACAGCTGGCGTGCCTTTATCTAAAACAGGTCGTCTAATCGCACGCAGGGGATTGCCGTCAAGCTGCAACGCTTTCAGCGTGTCACTGAGGAGGCCAAGTTGAGGTGGCAGGCTGCCTAAGTCATTGTTTGACAAGATAAGCTCGTCAAGCCTGCAAGGGGTGGGCAACATTTCAGATGGTGCTGATTGATGGGTGCAAGTGCGATAAGAGGAAAAGAAGAACTGACCAACAATTACTGAGAACGTCTCTCAAGTTGATTCGCAAGCAAGCAAGGAAGTGTATAGGAGTTCAAAACGACAACCTGATGAGGGCATCTCTCAATTTGGAATGGGAACAAGCAAGGATATAAAACAAGACGAGATGTGAAGCTGCTATAGGAGCTGTTTTACTTGCTTTCTAAGCACCCAAATGCCCTGTCTGACCAGCCAGGGTGAAAAATTGGTGTTTTGAGGTTCTCACAGCAAACAAGGACGGTTGCCAATAAGTGGGGTGAAGAGACCCAGTACATATCAGAACTCAAATTCCAACCAATTACCTCATAAGAAAATCAGCGTAAGGGGTGCCAAAAGGCGCCAATTTCACCATCACACCTAGTACTGTATCTAAGACATAAAAATTATTAACACCCTGGCGGCGTTTTGGGCTGATACAAGCTTTGGTTGGGGCGTAGTAGCTCATTAGTGTGCAGTTTTGTGCCCAACATTTAGGCTACACTCTTGTCCAGGCCAGCAGGGTCGTCCATTCCAGCCAAAACAATATAGAGCCTAGATATAAATCTGCATCAAGAAAAGAAAATCATCAGATCACTTTCCCTGTCTGCACCCTTAAAAAAGCAGTGTACTCTTGCAAATTTACAATGATCTCTGCCCTTGCAGGTGGGCTACAAGGTTTCCAGGGATCATCGCAGTTTTGATAATGATTTACTCACTTGGTAAACACAGCCACGCATGCAGGCAGTGTCATGATGCGGTTGGAAGATAGGTTTAGCGACCGCAAGGAGGAAGCTATTGGCACCAACTCCTCCAAAGGTGCTTGTTGCAAGGCCGTAAAGCTGAGGTCTAAGGTTTGCAGCATAGAAAGGCTTGAGAGGGTGCCAGGCATCATGCACCCAGCACCAGGCACACCTGCGTTTTGCATCAAAGCAAAAATGTTATCACATTTCCAGGTAAATCCAACAGGAAAGCATGCTTCTCGTCCAAGGAGTGTGTAGCATAAGTCCAGAGGGCATGCCATGGCTTTTTGTTTTTGTGTAATATAACAGGGTTGAAGAAATGTAAAATTATAAGTCCGAACACACCAGACAACTGTAAGGTCACCAAGCCAGGGCAAGACGCGAAAGCACCAGGGGGCACGTAGTCAAGGCCTCTGTTGCCAGTGAGGTCCAATTCACGTAACTCAGGAAAACAATTCATTGCGTTTGGCAGCGGCCAGCTGCACGTGGGTCAGCAGCGGGATGTATCAAAATAAGGTGAGGAGTAAGAAGCTACAATGACATGAGGTAACTAGCTGAGCAATAGAGATAAAGGACTTATTCCTATTGCTGAAAACATGCTCTTGGATGCCTGACCTGCAGAGTCCTGCTTTGCTAAGCAGCAGCGTGCGGAGTTTTGTGCACTGAACCATTCCATCGAGAGGCAAGCTTTGAATCTGCAAGTCAGAAAGATGGAGGCACATTATGGACAGTTCTTACACATTTATTGGACAGCTAGGAGACACTACATTGTAAACTAAATAGCCTTCACAATTTATTGAAAAAGACTGGAAAATTAGCTCACCAAATTATTGCTCAAATCAAGCTTTGAGATTGAGAATGCCGCCTCCCAAACCTCGTCTGGAGCCCTTGTCAGTCTTAAGCCTTCATAGACAACAGACAGAGTTTGAAAGTGCAAAGTTAGCAGCAAGGTCAGCAATTCGCCCTTCTATTCTAGCCTGCCAAAAGCGTATATGAACAGCATTTCAAGCAGGCAAACGAATAGAAATTGCAGTATGCTGTTTGCATTTCCCCCCCTACGTGATACCTTGGAGTGGCCAGAGTACGGTCTGTTTAGCTTAGCATGCCCTTCTCAGTTCCTTAACGAAGAACTCAAAAGCGCAGAGATGCTATGATAGCGTGAGAGAACTAGAGCAAACCCGGTGATTGATGATGTTAGCAGTTATAGTGGCTGGCTACATTCCAGGGATACTGTTGAGTCATATCGGGGTTCTTACACACCATTGGCAAGTCGACGCGTTTGCTTGCCAATGGTGTGTAAGACCCCCGGTATGTACCTCAACAGATACTGCAATAACGTAAGGGTTTTGAGTCCTGTTTGCAGTGCTAACCATGTCAATGCATTTCAACACATTTAATAATCTCTTTGGACGAGCAGCAGTGGGCTAGGCAAGGACACATTCTACAGAATGTGTCTGTACACCAAATTTGGATGAGCGAGCTTGAATGCCTTAAGCTGCAGTGTGTATGAAGTTTAAAACAAAGGCAGTTGGAATTGTAAGCAATGTGGCATAATTAAATTTGCCCTCGACCTGCAGATATACGTATGTCAGCCCTGTTCTTCTTGTGCAGTTAATGTGCATGTGCAAGTACTATCACATTGAAAGCAAAGTTTGGCCTGGCACTCACCTGCTAGAAGGAGCTCTTCTTTAGGCAGACTTGTTTTGCCAACAGTGGGACGAGGTGCTGGCAAGTCTGGGGTGCCTAAGGACAGATGAATTACCAAAGGCAGCGGCGGATCAGTTTAGAAGAACATGAAAGAACATGCTGCGCGATTGGTAGGAGATCACCATCGGCTGTTAGTAGTTTGCAAAGCTTCAAAATCCACAATGAACAAATGAGATGTATACACCTTCTGTGGCAAATGGAGCTGTGCAGTGCGCAGCTTTGTAGTTGGAGGGAAGAGGCTGCTGAAACCCAGTACTACACGTGTACGAGGCTGGCTGCTGACTCTCGCAGCCCTGACGCTGGAAACTCTGGTTGTACTGCCCTTGCTGCATGCTGTTTTGGCACTGCTGCTGTGGGAGTGCATAGTTCTGATGCGGGCCTGAAGCTGTGAACGGCAGGCTTTGGTACTGGCTGGAATAGCGATCGTCCTGCCGGTGTAAGTAAGGCTGCTGCTGCTGCTGCTGATGATGATGATGATGAGGCATGCTGCTAGGCACTGGCTGAGCGTGCCTGTAGTTGCCTGGGGGGGGCACGCCCCCATGGTGACTGGGAAAAGGGTGGCCAGTACCGTTTGCAAGGGCCAGCTTGTGTGCCATACCAGCTGCCAAAGCGCCAGCATCTTGGCCGAAAATGTTTCCAGATTGAACAGCCTGTTTTGGAGCACAACAGATGATATCACATTCAATTTGCGATCCTGATTTGTTTTTGAATGCCTGCTGTATTTCACTTCAATGGGAGGGTAAGTGCTACACAAGTTTGATACAGCTTCTCCTCCATCTAATGCTCACATACTGTGGCACACATTGGTTGAGACAAGGCTCTGTGACCAGTGATCCTGCCCTTGAACTACCTACCTCCTGTTGGTTGCTAGTGAGAAGCCTTTCATTCGCAACACTTCCAAACCTCACTAATAATTGCATAGAATTTCCATTCATAAAGGAGCCGAATACCGTACCGTACACCACAGTACAGTTATGCTGCTTACCTGTGGACCTGTAGCACAGCCTTCTCCTTCAGGAATGCGAGAAGCCAGGAAGCTCAGTAGGGCAGAGACTGGGCCTGTGATAAGGGGTCGCCTTATGGTCCGCAACCCATTGCCCTCCAGCTGTGTGCGTGTCCATACGCGTAGGTGTGTATGTGAGTGTTTTTGCTTGTGCATGCATACTTTAGCCCAGTTGTCTGCATGTGAGCGTTCCATAAATTGGTACAGCCGTGTATGCGTGTCAAAGTGTATTAATGTCAGGCTTGTGCAAATACGCCGTACTAGAGCGATTTCGACCGTACTTACGGTACCGTACCGTAATATGGCGTACCGTACTGAACAAAAACGGTCAAGTTGACTAGAACAGTCAAAAAGCGTACAGGACGGTGGTCACCGTACAGTGCAAGTTTGGTGCAATTTGGCCGTTTGGCTCCAATTTCGGCCCAAAACACTTCGTTTTCTTTTTGCAAAAATTGTTCGAGTATAAAACGCTAATTGTTAACCAGGAATTAAGTACTGCATCCGACTTTGAGTTTCCATGCAAGCCACTGCTGGGCCCTTCCCCCGAGCTGATGCAGCCCCAGCCCAGCCTCAGGGTCGTCCAGGGAAGTATTGTATGGCGTCAACACATGAGAGGAGCATGCGGGAGGTGGAAATGGGAGGTGTTGGGGCGGAGAGGCCATTTTGAGGCCAAAATTGCACTGGCAGTGCCAGCTTGGCACCATACCGTACACAATACCGTATTTTACCGTCTGGACAGTAAAATACGGTGGTCAAAATTCGAAAATACGCTGTCTTCTTCAAAAAGACGGTCCGTACCGTACTCATCGTACCGTACCGTCTGACCGTCTGTGCACAAGCCTGATTAATGTACATTTCCTTCAGAGGCAGCATCAATAAAATATACAACGGTTTTATATTTTGGCTTGACAATATAAAGCACACACAAGCAGAGCAACACAGTGCGATGTTCTGATCTTTGTTTCATGTGATGACAAATTGCAGGCAAACACGGTGCCAGTATTGGGCAAGCAAAAAGGATTGAGAGGGCACACAAAAAGTCAAAAAGTCACTTACCAGGAGACTCTTTAGAGATGTCATGAGTCCCAGTTGTGGGGGGAGGGTAGACAAATCACAGCCTTGTAGATCCAGAACATACAGCTGTAGCCCACAGACCTGTAAGCAAACGTTGTTCTGCCTGCTCTATTATTCTATCTCACTTGTGCAAAACTCAACAGCATTCCAGTGTTAACGAGAGCATTGTCATTGTTGAAAGTACTCTATTGCTTACAAAGCAGTCTTGCTACCTTGGTGGAGCTTTCAAGCATCGTAAATGTCATGAAGATGCAACAACACAACACATGTTGTACCCTGGCACAGCGGAAATAGCACAGCTGACACGGCTTAAGATAATGCTTGCTTTCTAGACGGCTGGCCACAACCAATTTAAAACATACCTATGTCATCCATCTGACTTTTGGCACCTCTTAGACCCTACCTGCATTGGCACCTCCTGAATGCGGTTGTCTCTGAGGCTCAGGTGGCGCAAGGAAGTGCACGCTCCCAGGGCAGGTGGAATTTCTCGAAGGCAGTTTTGGCCTGCACCGAGGAGTCACACTTGCAAAAAGGTTGTCAAAGTACATGTGCAGCAACAGCTTAAGCAAGGGTGTGAGGTGCCTAGGCGTCACGAATAACCACCATTTTACATGTGTGCCTTGCTTTCTTACTTAATTGCACAAGTGTTGCAGGCTAAGAAACAGCAATACGCACCAGCGTGCAGCTCCATCAAGGATTGGCACCCGCGAATGCTGTCAGGGAACGAAGAGATCCTGTTGCGCACCAAATGAAGCAGCTTGAGGCTGGACAGCCAACCAATCCCGAACGGCAGGTTTTGCAGTTGGTTGAAGGACAGGTCGAGCTCTGTAAGACGCTGCAGGGAAGGCATTGCCTGAAACATTTGCAGAAAGCGGGGGTAACGGGTGTCAAGTTTTTGAATTGAACGGGTGATTACTATTCCAATTTGGCGCACGACGCTAATAGATAATTACTTCTGTACCCACTTACTTTTGCAAACAGGGTAGGACGAGGTAGCTTGCGCGGCACGGCAGGAAATCTAATTAAGATTAAGCGGTAATCATTCTAGGAACCTTCACAGTCCAAGACCAAACTACATCGGCTGAAGTGCACAGTAGTCTTATAGAAACTCAACAGTGACTCATAAGCCTCATCTCCTGCAGCCATCACGTTTAATGCCCGACTCCTGAATTTCATATCCCATACCTCGTCAGGCAATTCCTGCAGCATGTTGTGCGCAACGTCTAGCTTTGTCAGGGAGGTGCAACGAGCGAGAGACGGCGGCAACGAAGTCAGTTGATTGTTCTGAGCGCTGAGAAGCACTAGAGATTGGGGAAGTGCGGGAATGTCCTGCAACCACATGAATCAGACCGAGATTCTGGGTGCAATGGCGGTCAAGTCTTAATTGGCTTCTAGCAGGTTTGGCACATTTCAATGTCCTCTTCATGAAAATTGAAGGCAGAAGGTTTAGGTAAAGTTGCATCGCTTACCCTCAAATTGTTGTTGTTGACTGTGAGGCTAGCCAGTTGGAACAAGCTACCAAGGCAAGCAGGAATGGTTTCCAGCTTGTTGTGCGAGACATCTAAGGCGGTCAATGAATCGAGGCAGGCTTGGTCAGGAAAGAAAGTCAACCTGTGAGGGATCGATGTCAATCCTTAATCTTTAAGTTGCCGAAGAGGCAAAAAAGATGCACAGGAGCGACATTCAGACCAGCATTGGCACCCAAGCAGGCAATTGCGTGCTTGCCAGTGCGGCACTCACAGGTTCCTCCCAAGATCCAGCTTAGCAATCTCAGACTGAAAGCAAGTTGTAAAAAAAGTAGTGTGTTTATTTACGTTTTGCTCTACTCAACGGATGCAGGGTCACACGACGTCCCTTGGGAGTTTTGACGCCTTTAATTTTGGGCTAAACAGATGAAGGATGCCGTAGGTGATTTAGAGAATGGCACCACTCACAATTGACTTACTACTTTGCAGGAAGCTTCCCAACTTGCACGTTGACTTGAGATTCATCAGACACCATGCAGTTGGAAGGGAGGCAAACAGTCAAGACCCACCTGCCCCCACCAGGTCCCTGAGCCCTCCCCTGCCTTGCTACCCTTCACTGGTGGCATCGGTACGTTAATATCATACACCTACGTCAAAAAAAGTAGCTTCTAGCAGTTGTTCATGTCGTGTGGAAGAAATGGAAACGGTCAATCCCAACCAGTTTGTGTCGGACAAATTGTCCATTTCAAAATGAATTTCATTTTTGAAAGCTGTTGTCTGATATACTTCAAAAACTCCAGGACTACCCTCTCCTTGCACGTGCTTTGTAAGGAAAGCAGAGAAAGCAGGCACATCATGCTGGGTGCATACAATGCAATGTGCGGGTAGGGAAAGAATCACCTGTGCCGGAACCTGTTCGAGGCCATGGCCGGCCAGTATAATCCTTCCATTTGCCCTCCCAGCCTCAATGGCTTTTACAGTTGACAAAGACAAAGTTGGCTGCATAATTTCCGATTCTCCAGTCACTTTACAGTCCTGACATATTTCTGCAAAGTAGTTGCACACGTATGTCTGTGTGTGTGTGTGTGTGTGTGCGTGTGTGTGTGTGTGTGAGTGTGTGTGTGAGTGTGTGTGTGTATGTGTGTGTGTGTGAGTGTGTGTGTGAGTGTGTTTGTGTGTGTGTGTGTGTGTTTGTGTGTGTGTGTGTGAGTGTGTGTGTGAGTGTGTGTGTGAGTGTGTGTGTGTGCGTGTGTGTGTGTGAGTGTGTGTGTGAGTGTGTGTGTGTGTGTATGTGCTGTTGGTCAACCCTTGCGTGCGTGCGTGGTCACTGATCTCACCTAAACCGAGTGTCACAATATTTTAAAATAAACTGCAGGAAAGAAGAACTGGATTCCAATCGTCGATTGAGGGAGCACAAAATATTTGGCTTATTTTTACCATATTATTATTATTATCAATCCCATCATGCAAATGCGCAAAATCAACCCGCATGCGTCTTTGAACGCGTCCAGGCTCCGTCCGAACTTGACCCTGCTAGCACGTAAGAGACCTTTATCAGCGCTTTATGCAGCCACAATTGATAAGCCAAGTGTTCAAGAGGGCACGACGGAGCTCCAACAGCAAGGTGCGGACAGAGACACGTAAACGCCATCTCCGTCGGGTGGCACAGGCTGAATTGATTGAATATGAAGGAAAAGCGAAAGGCTCCAGGAGCGCGGCGTGGCTGAAAACATGTGCCACACACACACTCCTTTCCTCCAATCATACATCTGGTATGGCCCCCCGAGCGGTGAGCCTCCACAAAACAAATGATCGGATTATAATTGTATTGGGCCCGTGCTTGTGCGTGGCCACAGCTGTTATTCACACTCTTTCCAGTTATAACACACACACACACACACACACACACACACACACACACACACACACACACACACACACACGCGCACACACACACACATACACACACGTGCGCACACACACACACGCGCACACACACACACACACAAGCACATACACGCATGCACTTACATATGTAACAAACTCGCACACATACACACACATTCGCACAAATACACATACACACGTGCACAGACACACGCACATGCACAAACACATAAACATGCATGCACACGATATACACATGCACGCACACACACACATACATGTACACATTTGCGATCATGCACACAAACACACACAAGGGTACAAACGTGCTAACGAAAAATCAGACGTGCACGGAGGTAGTTTTGCTGAAATGTTGCGTCTCTCCACCCCATTTTGAGATTGCTCCTCAGCTGACACCCTGCGCCATTTCTCATTCAATCCTGCAGGTCAGGTAGAGAATCTTTGCATTGTGGGGAGCGGGCCTGCTGGGTACTCTGCAGCTGTGTATGCTGCCCGTGCACAGCTCAAACCGGTGTGCTTTGAGGGCTTCCAGAATGGAAAGGGAGGGCAACTCATGGGGACCACTGAGGTGGAGAACTACCCTGGCTTTCCTGAAGGTGTGTGTGCATGCGTGTAAAGGACGCGGATTCAGCCAGTATCTCCTTCACACAAGGAGGAAGGTGTGCGTTCACACTTACACACACACATACACACACATGCATGCACTTGAAGGTGTAACAGGGCCGGAGCTCATGGAACGAATGAGGCAACAGGTAAACACTTCCCACTCCGTTTATTCACTGTGTGAACTGTGTAACATGCAAAAACATGCAAGGCAGAGCATGCACCCGTTTCCAACCAGAGCAGAGCATCAGGACAATCAGCTTCCGCCATGACCTACCAACAACACCCTCGTAGGCTGAGCGATGGGGAACTGAGCTCTACACTGAGGATGTGGAGCACCTTGACTTGTCTCAGCGCCCTTTTGTCATTCGCTCGAGTGAACGCGAGGTGAGGACTGGCTGCTTTGTGTTTAGCGTGGCACTTGCTCCTAGCAAATGAGCAAACTGGCCTACTATGCAGGTTGCACCTTATGCCATGTGCACTACATAAACACAGTGCAATACTATTTTTTGGTGGCAGATACGCGCGCATAGCGTCATCATTGCGACAGGCGCCACAGCCAGGCGGCTAGGTATTCCCAGCGAGCAGACGTTTTGGAGCAAGGGCATCTCAGCGTGCGCCATCTGTGATGGTGAGCAAGGCGTACCTTTTCTACCTTTCTACCAGCCATTTGGCTGACCGGTTTAGTATCAAATGTGCGTAGAACATAGATGCATTTATCTCTTGGGGGCAAGAATGTCTTCAGCACCCCTTTTTGTTTTGGTTGTCCTTTGGTAAAAGAAAAAGAAGAAGGAACGGAAAAAAGAACAAACCAGCCCTCCAAGATCGCACAGCAGGTCAAACAGACATTCTCTGGATTAGCAAACAGACCCTCCTGTTTTTTGTTCGCTGCCACCAGGTGCCAGTCCTCTCTTCAAAGGCAAGCCCGTGGCAGTGGTGGGCGGAGGCGACTCTGCTGCAGAGGAGGCTGTGTACCTCACCAAATACACTCCAGAGGTGAGGGAGGGTTGAGTAAGAAGGAAGTAGTCGTTCGAGCGCAAATCAATTATGTTTAAAGCAGTGCACTCTCCGCTGGCCATTAGCTTCTGAGAGTTAGCCAGATTTTGTCTTGATGAGAACGGAAATAGATGTCAGTGAGGCGTTTGATACTCTGATAAGTCATTCTGAAAGCTTGAGAGTGAGCCTGATGTCCGATGCTCCTTCATACTGTCAGGTGCATTTGCTGGTACGAGGAGATAAGCTGAAGGCCAGCAAGACCATGCAAGACCGTGCATTGACTTCGCCCAAGATCACTGTGCACTTCAACACGGCGGTCGAGGATGCTACCGGGAATGGCCTGTTGTCAGGGCTCAACCTTGTGAATACCAAGACAGGTGTGTCACCCTTCACTCTGACATGAGATCTCTGCATTTGCAGTGTTCACAATGAAGTGCTCACGGTGTATATATTGCTGCTTCATGTGGCATGCTGTACGCAATTTGGGGATCCTCCTTTGCTCTACCATGTGCCAGTCCTGGGTTTCAACGCAACAACGCTCTGAATGCAGGGGAGAAGTCGCACCTTAGCGTGGCTGGTATGTTCTATGGAATTGGGCACCAGCCGAACACTGGCTTGATCAAAGGGCAAGTGGAGCTAGATGAGAAGGGCTATGTCAAGGTGCGGCATGAAGCGGGGCAGTCTGCCTCTATCTCGCACCTTTGCAACACTGTGGTAGAGCAGACAGTCTCAGCATGAAATCAACATTGTGAAATAGGCAAGTCTTTGCAGCAGCTGTAGTCAACTCACCATAGTTTGAACACACTAAATGCTAGGTCGACATGATCTAGATTTGGAATTGGCAGAAGACAGAGGAGGTTGTTTACCGCAGCTCGTGCCTCTGCTCTCTCTGAATGCCATGTCCCTTCGTTGTATGCCTTACATGCAGGTGGGCCACGGGGTGTCCACCAACATAGACGGCGTGTTTGCGGCGGGAGATTTGCACGACCCAGAGTGGCGGCAAGCAGTTACAGCAGCAGGCTCAGGGTGCATGGCGGCTCTCAGGTCTGTTGTTGGTGACTTGGGTAACTCAAGTGCACAGCGTGCTCTTCCCTTTCAAGTCCTGAGCAAGGCCTTGAAGGGTTTAACACCATCTGGACTTTTCGTCTGCTCCCATTGCGCAAGCATATATTAAGAGACGTGTCAAAGTGCTATAAGTCATTGATGTCAGCTGCGATTGAACTTGTTATTTTGTTTGCTTTTGTGTATTGGTGCAGTGTGGAAAGGTACCTTACAGCCAACAACCTTGCAGTGGAGTTCAAACCTAAAGAGCAGCCTGATCAACCAGCAGAAGGTGGGTGAGCCCACAAGGCACACAAAATGATAATTGTTGAGTACAGACTAAAGAGGCTAAAGAATTTCGGCCTTTTGAACAAAACAGGGGAGGGGTCAATGTTTGTTGGATGTCGTACATGCAGAAGAGCCGGCCCCAAGCACTAGCACTGCCTCTGTTGATGAGGAGCCCTTTGATCCAAGCCAGTTCAAGCATCGAGGGCAGTACGCATTGCGCAAGCTGTACCACGACACAGACAAGCTCATAGCAGTGCTGTACACGAGCCCCACCTGTGGACCTTGCAGGTGTGAATGTTATCTGGAAATGAACCTGTGACAAAAAGCAGGGCAAGGAGCCTTCGTGCTCTCATATGTATAACCAGTGTCTTCCATCTTAAAGGCTTCATTCATTTTCCGTGAGACCAAGAGGCGTCATGGAGCCTTACATGACCATACCCACTGATGCAATCTCAGATTCACAACTAGAATAAGAGAGAGCAAGCATGCCACCAACCGCCTTCCAAATTGAACAATAACCTCCATCTTTGCTACTGCTTTGTAGATCCTTGAAGCCTATCTTTACTGGGGTGGCCAACGAATTTAGTGACAAGATGTACTACGTGGAAATAGACATTGAGCAGGACCCAGAAATTGCAGAGGCAGCTGGTGTAGCAGGCACCCCCACCTTGCAGGTGAGCCTTCCCTGTCTTTCTTGTCTCGGCTTGTTCGTAAAATGGGCGCCAGTAAAGAGAGCTGTTTGCCTGCCAACACATTGAACGGCGCTTGTTGTACTACATGCATTCTGGCCACGACTGGGTACAGATTCCTTGATACGAGTTTGATTCTCTTGCATTGCAGTTTTTCAAGCAAAAGGACATGCTTCGCCAAGTGCCAGGAGTCAAGCAAAAGCGCGAGTACCGTGACATGATTGGCCAATTTGTCTAGACTCTTTGGTACAGAGAAATTGCCTGGTGGAGATCGCCGAGGAATTGCGTTGGAACCCTTCTTGATGACAGAATGAGTGTCCACTTTGCCTTGTACCTTGTTGTGGTTGCCGCTCCTGCAAAGGAGGCTTGCCATCAAGATTTTGTCTTATTAAAGTATATGCTTGCAAGTTTTGAATTTTATTTGATTGTATTTTTCATCGTCGGTTTTGGTACTCGATAGTATCTCTGGTTGTGTAACGCGTTTCATGAGGCGACGGTTCGTCTGGCTTGTATAAATTTGCAATAACCAAGCTGCAAGGCAGGAATAGAAGGGTATTAGGGCCACACTCGTTTTGAGACATCTGGCAATTATAAAAATATAATATGATTAATCGTCTGTTTCTCCGCTCCCTTCCTGGGCCGGAAAAAGCGCTGGCTTTCATTTCAGCACACACACAACAGCAAACCCTCTCCTACAGTAGTGTAACCCTTCTTTCTCCATCTCCAGTTGAGGGAGTGACAACATGCAGGCCCCTGAGCTGGCCCCTAGGCAGAATGAACACATGTGGTCCAGCTCGATGGTACAGCAGTGTCGGCAGTTCACAGACTTTGCCTGGCTCTCCTGGTGAAGTGATGGCACAGGCCACTCTGGGAGGTAAAAATGTGTATACGTGGCAAAGCACAGATTGCTTACATGCACACAGATTGACATGCAATCGCAACACACACACACACACACACACACACACACACGCACACACACATACATACACACGCACACACGCACATACACACACGCACACACACACACAAACACACATAGACACACACACACAAACACACATAGACACAAACACATACACACACACACATACACACACACACACACACACAAGTGCAAACGTCAGCATGTATAATAAACCACATACAAAGCATGTCATTCTTGGAATGCAATTGGAATGTGTGCATATGTGTCCGTGTGTGCGAGCATACTGTACGCACCTGCACGCAAAACACAGGACGCAATTTGGTGACCATAATCCTTTCTATTTACAGGATTTTTGTGAACCTGCATGTTTTATGGGGCATTTGACTAAATTGTGACGCATGCTGCATCATGATGTACAGGGAATTTATTCCAAAGCACTGATGAGGAACGGTCGACCTTGACACCTGCTGCCATTGTAGACTATTTGGACCGCTTCATTGTTGGCCAGGTCAGTTGCTACAGAGTCTATTGCTACATAGCACGCCGGGCTTCTGCCGTGATGCTTTTGTAATGGCAGGTTCAACTCCATTTTTTGAGGACCTGCATACTGCGTGGGTGTCCTAAGTCCTAAATAGTCTGTCTTTAAATAGTCACCACTGGCTCTGCCTCAATCCTGGGCCCATTTTGTCCTCTTGTCAAAAATCCATACAACATTACCGTTCGCCGGGCTGCTCAGTCTGCCCTCACAGTCACAGTCTTACACAACCTTTCTCTCTTTGCAATTGCAATCTGAACAAACCCACTACATTACTATACGCAGCATGACGCTAAGCGTGCTGTAGCAGTTGCCCTCAGAAATCGATGGCGGCGTTCACAGCTGCCAAAAGGGCCTGCAGATGAAGTCATGCCCAAGAATATTCTCATGATTGGTACGGCTTGAAGAGCAAGAGGGGTCGCCCCTCAGTACTGCCAGTCAGCTGGTTTTCTCGTGCTCCAGCACCTGACTTCCCAGTGATTTTGTCTTATACGCATTGAAGCTTATAAAACTTTGCTTATGCTCACATTTGTCAGCAATTCCTTGCGTTGCAGGTCCCACGGGCTGTGGTAAAACGGAGATTGCCAGACGCTTGGCCAAGCTCACGCATGCTCCCTTCATCAAGGTAAGGCCTTTTATCCCCTAACAATGTATTACCTATGTATTGCGCGCTGCTTACGTGCCAATCAGCAATGCGGTGGGGGCTGGCATGTCAGAATCAACACTTATTGAGAAACATGTGTTTTGCTGGAGTATAATGTCAATCATGAATTCTGTAGGTAACAAAGAATGAAATCACTGACGCTGGCGTTAATGTACAGAGCACGGAGGACACAACGAGCTCACATTTGGCATTGTCTGCAGGTGGAAGCCACCAAATACACGGAACTAGGGTACATTGGCAGAGATGTGGTGAGTCTGCTTTCCCTTTTCCTCTCCTTTCCTTTTTCCCTTTTGCTTCCTTCTCTTTTCTTCTCTTTTCTTCTCTTTTCTTTGCTTTTGTCTGATTATACACAAATGTCAATGCAGGAGGACATCATCAAAGACCTTGTTGAGAGCGCACACGTGAGTGGGTGGGATGAGAAAATTGTGCTGCACTGATGCTTTGCAACAATGTCGCACAGTCATGCTGAAGCACGTATGAGCTACAACCAAATATGTCTTCTTTAAGCGCTCACTTGCCAACGGGCATCCCTGAAACGTTTTGATTACTGGAGTATTTAGTCGCCGTTTCAGTTTAGCCTGTGGTACTGGACGCCACAGGGGTATTCGCTTCGCCCTGATACACTGACTCACCCAGCAAACATAAAGTTGCTCCTTTGATATTTAGTGTATAAGACAACCAACTCTATCCATCATGATACGCATGACTTCAAGGCTAGCAAGATCTGTGTACTGTCTTCTACCCTCTGTCGTCGCCCTGCATATTTCAACCCCCTTATTTCGCACACGCAGAGCTTAGTGCGAGAGCGGTTGCGTGAGCGGGTGGCGGCACTTACATCTGGAAAGGCAGAGCTCCAAATTCTGCAAAGCCTAATTGGTAGGCACACAGTGTGGTCCTGCTTGGTCGTCACACACATACATCATCCTTCAATGTGAACGCAAGAAAGCGGGGACGCTTTTTATAGATGCGCAACTCTCTCTTTCTCTCTCTCTCTCTCTCTCTCTCTCTCTCTCTCTCTCTCTCTCTCTCTCTCTCTCTCTCCCAACGCAAGCACGTAACAACCCAAGCATAGTTAGATTATGCTAAGAAAGGAATGCAAGCCCAACTTTTGTGTCTCAGTCACGCATCTGCCCATCTGCACGCATGCTCAACCGTGTGTGTGTGTGTGGTGTGTGTATGTGTGCGTTCAAGGCCATACATTTGCTCTAAGTCGCGTTCCTCCCCTCTTGCTTTTTTTTGACTGCAGGTGAGCACACCACCCTGGAGACCCTAGACAGCTTCCGTGAGCTGTACCGCAGTGGGGAGCTGGACGACAGGACTGTGGAGCTAGACCTTCCTGGTGAGAGCCCCAAGAACAGGCTCAATATTGAGCAGGGGTTGATCATGATCGACAACCTGATGGACAAGAAACCGATGGGCAAGCGCGGCTCCAAGAAAATAAAGGTGTGCTATGTGTTTCAGCTTGTGCCTTTCTTTTTGTTTCATCCTTATGCCAGGGGTATGGGGTGTACAAACCGTGCTGGGTGTGTGTTGCCTGAGGGTGCTTTTTGTTTAAGCTGGCTTGCCGTGTGTACAAGCGCTTGCATTCTCTGGCGTTTGTTGCAGGTTTCTGAAGCGCGTGCAAGGATAGAAGAGCTAGAGGCAGACAAGCACTTGAGTAGCGACGCTGTTACCAAAGAGGCGCTGAGGGCAACAGAACAAGATGGGTGAGTGAGCAGCAAGAGCAGAACAGGCCTGTATTGCTTGGGGCAAAGTGTGCCTTTTGTTGTGCTCCAACATTCTGAGCAGTTGTTCTGTACAACTCATTTTTTTGTACAAATGGCAACTATTGGTTTTGTTTGTCAGGGTTCCTGCAAGCACTAAACTTTGGTAGTGATTTCACCTACCCATATGTCTGGTTTACTTACAGCATCGTGTTCATTGACGAAATAGACAAGATTGTCGGAGGGGGCAGCCGCCAAGCTGGGAGTGGGGTGAGCTCAGAGGGCGTGCAGCGTGACCTCCTACCTATTATTGAAGGTGACAAGCTGAGCTCTTGCGTTTGTGTGTCTCAAGTTGAATAGGTGTGACTAGCATGCAGTGTCTCTTCACCTGGTATATATGTATAGTGCTTTCAACTTTTGGGACATTTGGTCAGTATATTTTGACAGGCGAGGCTACCCAAGAGGCTGGTTTCGTCCCTTTTTCCTAGGGTTGGTTAGAACCACATACATGCGGTGTATATACAGATGGTACTTTTGGCAGGGAAATCACCCATGTACAGTCACATACAAAGTATATACACGAATCTGGCCAACCCTACATTTTTCTGATATAAATGGTAAACATTGTTACATTGCTGGCGGTGATCCTGAACTCACGCAGGTTCGGTTGTTCAGACCAAGCACGGCAACGTGAACACTGACCACATCCTGTTTGTGTGCTCTGGTGCCTTCCACTCCGTGAAGCCAGCTGACATGCTTGCAGAGCTACAGGTGGGCAGGAGGTACAAAGAGCTATTTTACTTAATTCTATTTTGATGCATGCTGCTCGGTTGTTTACTTCTGGGCATGAGCTGTGAGCCATCATAGTTCAACGACCAGTGCTGGTGGTGCGCCGTTACAGCAGGGTTCACCTTCTTGTTAATTTGTGTCACTTTTTTGGCCAGGGGCGCCTTCCCATCCGTGTGGAGCTCAAGGGCCTGGTTGCTGCAGACTTTTACCGCATCCTCACCGAGCCAGACAACAACATGATCCTGCAGCAGCAGGTGAGTCTGGGAGTGTGCGTGACGTAGTAACTCAATCAGGCATGCAGTGTACGCAGTTTGCAAGTATTCTGTGCTTGCCTTTGGCTGCTGGCCTGGATCTTAGGTGGATTATCCTTTCAATAAGCATGGAGCATCCTGGGCTGTTAGATCAAGCAGAGTAAATGGAAAACTTGGAAGGCTTGTTGTTACTGACAGCCTTACCCACACATCCGTGCAGGCTCTTTTGGAGACAGAGGGCGTTCAGCTAACATTTACCAATGAAGCCCTGCATACCATTGCCCGTGTAGCAGAGGAGGCAAATAGGCTCATGGACAACATTGGGGTGAACAGTGGAAATGCTTTCATTTCTTGTGTCTCCCTTGAATGTTTGCTGGGTTAAACTGTCAGCACATCAAAATTGGGAAGAGTCACGCATGAAGCTTAATGCGTCCATAGTTGCAACTTTTTCCCTAATCGTGATTGTATGGACTTTATCTTGACTGCACAACTTGCAACTACACACACACATCCACACACACAAACACACACATACACCATTTATTCTAGGTTCCACTCCACACCATTTATTCCACTCCACACCATTTATTCTGAGTTCCACTCCACTCCACACTTCCACGCTTGGGATCAAACCGCAGGCAAGAAGGCTACATACAGTGTTGGAGCGATTATTAGCAGATGTAAGCTACAATGCCCCAGAGCTAGTCGACGAGGCACGCAGGTGAGAAGATGTCTCAATAAGAAGTCTGTCGTAGGGTGAAATCATCAGAGCCTCTGTTAACTTCTTTGCTCTTGCCAGGGCTCAGCCTGGTGTGAGCACCAGGTGGATTAAGGCCCTTATAGTGAACTTACTTGCTTTTGGGCTCACAATTCTTGTTCTTTGCATACGTCCGTGACTCCCTCCTACCATCTTCCTTATCTGCACGCATCAATTACTTCTCCTGCAGGGTTGGGCAAGACACGTACGAGTGCATGATCGATGACAAGTTTGTGCTGCAAATCATGTTTGGCCTCCTACAGAAACAAGACCTTTCTCGATATGTAATTTAGGTCAGTTTTTTGTTTAACCGTGTACATTATGTTTTGATCTTTTTTGTGTACCGCTTTATTCCCATGATCACGTCCAAAAACACTTACCTTCGCTGTGCCAATTTCTGGCTTTCTATCAATGCAGCAATTGCTTATCTTGTGTGTTTCCTACGCAACGATTCCGTATCAGAGTACCTTCAATCCGGCTGACCGTGTAGGGGGCAAGGAAACAAAGCTGCATTTAAATAGGGATCTATAATTAGTAGTGCATATTCAGCTGCAGTATCACACACGCTTGCCAATCAAAGGGTAAGGGTAAGGGTTACACAGCTATATCCGCCAGCGAGGGCAGTTGAGCTATAGCAAAAAAAAAAAGGCAGCTTCAAGAAGAGAAGGAGGCCAGACTGAACAAGACACCAGAAAAAGAGACAA
>Ga0307968_1000433_pt1 | contig 29319 bp, 36 predicted proteins | sample OrgLakmetagen650_FD_201834 | JGI IMG/M metagenome (GOLD analysis project Ga0307968, IMG submission 201834) | Saline water microbial communities from Organic Lake, Antarctica - #650 | ecosystem: Environmental > Aquatic > Non-marine Saline and Alkaline > Saline | place: Antarctica: Organic Lake...
GCGTGTGCGTGTGCGTGTGCGTGTGCGTGTGCGTGTGCGTGTGCGTGTGCGTGTGCGTGTGCGTGTGCGTGTGCGTGTGTGTGTGTGTGTGTGTGTGTGTGTACGTGTGTGTGTAAGTATGAGCGTGCGAGTGTGCGAGTGCATTTGCAAGACAGCATGTGAGCAAAATCGTGCTGGAGATTGGACTTGCTTGTGCACAACACCTGTTTGAATGTCTGATCATTACTAACTCCACCTTACCTCTACGCTCATCGTGTTCAGATCTTGCTTCCAGAAGCTGTTCAGAAATTGAAGAGGCTGTCTCCTGTTTTTTATTAGGGGCCATGTCGTCGCTTGAATTAGTCATGTTTATTTGCTCCTGCACTGAAGCAGAGCTGCACCAATCACAGTTAGCAATTCACACAAGAGGTGGATGGACAGCAAGTCGTGCGTTTCGTGACGTGTACAGCGGTAGTTCCTGATACAGGTAATTTAAGGCAGAAGGGTGCATGGAAGAAATGAGGCACCCACCTACAATCTTGGGTATTCGCAGCTGTTGCTGTGAGCAGTAGCAGAGGTGCTGCAAGCCTACATGTTTGTCGCAGGTGCCAAAAATAAGGAAGATAATCATTATAAAATAATATAGGTTCAGCTTGACTGCAGAAAGCGGAGGAACCCCTTTAAATTCCCATGCTTGCATGGCTCTCAAATCCGATTTCAGAGGCTACAGGAAATTCATTAAATACAAAACTGATTTTTGTAAGAGTAAACCAGGAACACTAATAACAGACCTGTCTCAAACCAAGCAAAGAGGTCTTACTATACTCTTAAGTATTGAGCAAGTCACAGCAAATCTAGCAGGCAAAGTAAAGTATGAGGAAGCGTCTTAAGGTGGACGTTGCGGGGACGGCTGCAGACAGTGCTGAGGCACCTGGTCTTGCATGCTACTTTCCTTCCGGGCAGCAGCAGCAGCAGCAGCAGCAGCAGCAACCTGCACAAAGGGCCACGAGCTACAGCATCTACGAAACCAAGGGCAAAACAAAGGCGTACACAATTATAGGGCAAAAGGTGAACAGGTTTGATTGTTGTTGTCGCATAAGAATACACTACTCTCCACATGCATTTGGTACTCTTTTAATTACACAGCACACACGCAGACTCTCACACACACATACACACATACATACACGCGCACACACATACATACACACACATACATACACACACACATACATACACACACACATACACACACACAACACACACACACACATACACACACACTCACACGCACACGCACACACACACACTCACCATCACACACATACTCACACGCACGTGTGCGCATGCACTCGCGACTGACGCACCCTCTCTTCATCCCCAGGACAACGTGGAATATGTTGGAGATACGAGGGGAGATGAATATGCTCCAGGCGCACAGCCATGCAAGTGAGTTTGAGTTAGGGTCGTCTTCCATATCTTTCATTCTTACTTGCTTTAACATGCATCCGAGCAGCCCTCCTTCAATACGATGCCCAGCGTTTCTTAAATGCAGCCACACTTGTAGTGTGGTGCAGCCGCCACTGGCACGCACGATTCTCTACTCGCCAAGGATGTCAAGCAATTCAGTTAAAACTCGTGATGCGCATTTATATGCACTCTTGCCTTCCCTAGCTGTACCAACAGCCCTCCCTCTCGCTCTCCCTAGCTCTCCTTAGTCAGGCTCTCCCTAGTATCTCCAGCTCTCCTATCTGTACCCACAGTTGCATGTGCTCGCAAGTGGCAGGTGACGTAACGCACATTCACATGTACACCACATGTACTTGCATGCACACGCACACACACACACACACACACACGCATGCACACATGCACGCATGAAGCACACACACTCTAACTCACACGCAGCTACGTTATGGGCGTGCTTGATAAGGAGAAGGGGTCGCTGCACTTGCTGCCTATGGCATCTGCGCGTGTGCTGCGCATGGAGCCACGCCTTCCTGGATTGCAGGTGTGCCATACGCATGCGCAATGTGCAGCCATGTGCATGATAAGTTATCATTGATAACACACGGTGGCATTGCCGTATGATTTTGTTAATACGCTCATGTATATATTTGTGTGTATGTGTTTGTGTGTGTGTGTGTGTGTGTGAGAAAGAGAGAGAGAGAGAGAGAGAGAGAGAGAGAGATGTACAATATGTACGTACGATGAGTGTATGGGTGTTTACTGTCAGTTACATGGGTATATGCTGAGCGCATGCTTGTGTGTGTGTGTGTGCCACACCTTGGTCTGCATGGTCTTTAAAAAGGACCACAGGTTCACTTATGCATGTTCTTTGGTACTCTCTGGGTTTCTAGCAGGCAGGAGCCCATCTATATCTAGGAGCACACATAATTATATTTTAAACGAAACTTGTGCTTTCAAATGGCAAGGAGAGACTGCCACGCATTCTGTAACAAGTCTCTAGGTACACGTCTTCCGCCTTAGTGCCGCCTTTCAACAGCACGGTTGGACTGCGCAGTACAGCGCTTGTTGTTGAATTGTAGAAAGTAAAGGCCAATTCTGATAAGGATCGGTGTGGACGGATGAACCTGCAGGCTCCACAGCATTGCTCACACAAGTCCACTAAATCTAAGCTTGGCTTTGGCCACTTTTTTCATTCCGCTGGAGACAGGCTATGTTTGGCAGGAAGAACTGTCAAACGTAAAATTGCATGTTATATATGTATAGGGTTGGCCAGAACCATATATATATGCGGTGTATTCACGGTATTTTTTGCAGAGATTTCACCAAATGTATGGTCAAATACGGTGTATAAATACGGTTCTGGCCAACCCTATGTATGTACGGTGTAATAACGATGTACAGTTTTAGCTCGTGTCCGATATTTGTTCACTCTTTTATTAAAAGCATGTGATCTCATGAGTGTGACCTTATAACGTATGACTGTGCCTTGCCTTGATCAGGATCACATGTCTGGGGAAGGCTCATCAAAGAGCCCTATTATCCTATTTGTGTATATTACACCTCAGCGCACTGATGACCCCTGGTTCCTTCCGTTTGCGGGTGCACAGACACGAACAAAATGACAACAAACAAAAACACAAAAATTTGCACAAAAACATGACACACATGGACACACACGACGTGAACAGTGACCACACATGATATCTTCATGTGCAGGGTGGTGCTGCTGCCCAAGTGGGAGGAGAGGCAACACTGAGATGTACCAGCACAAAATTATAATATGATGCCCTTATGTTTGTTTGCTGTATTGTGGTATGGTGCAGCTGCGTGGGCGGGTGGAGAGGCACATGGAATGACGTGTGCACAATATCTCTGCCTACACTCTATGTCTTTGTTTGTGGGCATGCAGTACGGTGCAGCTGCGCAAGTGGGCAGAGAGGAAGAGGATGCAGATGTAGAGGACACCCGGGAACAGCGGCTGGCCGAAAACAAAAAGTGGGTGGTGACTATGTCCGCTATCTGATCTGACTACCTATGACTTACTGTGTTTGGATTTTTTCTTACGTTATATTCAGGCTCAGAATTAAAATTAGGTCGGCATGCATTTTTTATTATGTCCCTGTTTGGTCAATTGTTAATCGAATGATTGAGGGATGAGGGGATGAGAGGGCGAGAAGCAAAAGACACTCCAGAACTTTGGCCAGATTTAGCTACTGGCGAAAAGTAAGTGGTTCCGTCTTTTCCCATGCGTCTCTGTCTGTGTGTGAAGAGGTGCTTGTGTGAGGGAAGAAAAAAGGGGCAGACAGGGGTACCAGAGCTTGGGAGTGGTTTTTGTATTTGGTCTGTTACATTCTGCTGCCTGCCTTACATGTGCCCATTCATTTGTACGCTATGCCAGACACACACTATAGTCACGTCTCACGTTGCTGCCTGCCTTACATGTGCCCATTCATTTGTACGCTATGCCAGACACACACTATAGTCACGTCTCACGTTGCTGTCTGCCTAACATGTGCCCATTCATTTGTACGCTATGCCAGACACACACTATAGTCACGTCTCACGTGGGGGTTTGTTTGTTGTTTTTACATTCGTACGATTGGACTGGAAACTGCAACTTCTGTGTGAACACATATAAGATGCTGTGTGACTAGAAATATATCTCCCGAGACGTGGTAGTCAGCGCGACGAAAGGTGTAACTCCTTATCTTTAATTTTTAGAGAATGCTGTTACTCGCGCTGCTACTTTGTCTTTGCCTTCGGAGCTGCTTTGTTCCTCTGGCTCACGCGATATCAATTGCCCAACAAGTTCCAGCGAAGAGTGCGTGAGACAATCGTACGATCCTTGCTACATTGTCTTTGGAGCTGCTTTGATCCTCCGGCTGATGGGATTCCAATTGCTCAACAAGTACCAGCAGAGAGTGCGTGAGGCAATTGTCTGATCCTTCCTAACAAACATGCACGCACATGTGCATATGAATCATGCTGAAAACAGTTGTATAACCCTCAACATACACGCATGCAAACATGCACGCACGCACACACGCACACACATACACACACGCACGCGCGTTCACACGTGCACACACGCATACCCACTCTCAGACATACACACGTGCACACACGCATACCCACTCTCACACATACACACACACAGATACACGCACACAGATACACACACAGATACACAACACATACACACACGCATACCCACTATCACACATACACACACGCTTACACAGAAACACAAACACACATTAACACACACACTCTCACAGGCTAGTAGAGGCTTTTGGAAGTACAAGGAGGCGGCGACAGCTAAATGCGCGCGAGGAGGGTACAGTGCGCGTGGAGAAGCTGGGAGACTCTGCGGATGCTTTACAAGCAATTATGGGCAACGTGGTGAAGGATGCTGAAGCGCAGGGGGTCACGAAGGACATCGTGAGTGACCCACTCAGAGTGGGGGGGACTTTGTTTGGGGTTTAGTTCAATCATGGCCAACTCTTGGGGGGCTTTGTCTGGGGTTTGGGTCTAACCATCGGTGCTTGTTTGTAGCTCAGCAGCTGTTGCTAAGAGTATGCGGTGAAGGATGCTGAAGCGCAGGGGGGGTCACCAAGGACATCGTGAGTGGGAGGGCTTTGTTTGGGGTTAATTTAAGTCATGGCCAGCGCTACCTGGCAAGGGTGTTTTGCGGCTTTGCAACATCGTGAATATCGTGATGCATGGGTGAAGTAGTGAAGCATGGTCTGACGTAACGTAGTGGAGCGGTCATGTGTATTGCTGTTACGCATGTGCAAAGTAGTGGAGTGTTCATGTGCGTTGCTGTTACGCATGTGCAAAGCAGTGGAGCGGTCATGTGCATTGCTGTTACGCATGTGCAAAGTAGTGGAGCGGTCATGTGCATTGCTGTATTGCTGTAACGCATGTGCAAAGTGGTGGAGAGGTCATGTGCATTGCTGTTACGCATGTGCAAAACAGTGGAGTGGTCATGTGCGTTGCTGTATTGCTGTTACGCATGTGCAAAGTAGTGGAGTGGTCATGTGCGTTGCTGTAGCGCATGTGCAAAGTAGTGGAGTGGTCATGTGCAAGGTAGTGGAGTGGTTACGTGCATCCTTATAGAGCATGGTACGACTAAGTGAGGTGTTTGTTGTGTGCATTGTGATATTGTGTGCACCGTAATGGAGCATGGTACGACTAAGTGAGGTGCTTGTTGTGTGCAATGCAATGTGTGTTCACCTGCAAAAGCAGCATGGTACGCCAAAGTGAGGTGTTTGTTGTGTGCATTGTGATATTATGTGCACCGTAATGGAGCATGGTACGACTAAGTGAGGTGCTTGTTGTGTGCAATGCAATGTGTGTTCACCTGCAAAAGGAGCATGGTACGACAAAGTGAGGTGTTTGTTGTGTGCATTGTGATATTATGTGCACCGTAATGGAGCATGGTACGACTAAGTGAGATGTTTGTTGTGTGCAATGCAATGTGTGTTCACCTGCAAAAGCAGCATGGTACGACAAAGTGAGGTGTTTGTTGTGTGCATTGTGATATTATGTGCACCGTACTGGAGCATGGTACGACTAAGTGAGGTGCTTGTATGTCATATGCAATGCGATGGGTTGGCCAGAACCATATATATATACGGTGTTTATACGGTATTCCTGGCAGGAAAATCACCAAATATACGTCGTATACGATGAATATATATACGGTTCTGGCCAACCCTAGTTGGTATATGCAATGCGATGTGTGTACACCTTGAAGGGTACGGAAGGGGAGGAGGCCCGTCGCTCCACAGGCGTTGTAACCTTTAAGAGCAGTTTGCTAGGCAAGGCATGCTTATCTGAAAATGTTCAGGAAGGAGGATCTGGTACTGTGCTCCATGATTGCAGCCAGCTGCAGTGGGCAAACTTATCCGTGCGAGTTGGGCGTGTTGGGCGGGCTTGACGCCTTGCTATGCACTCTACCTGAGCCTGTATATTTTCAGACAGCACTGGCATTATGTTATGGTGAAGAATGGTAGACTTCAGCAATCACTGCTCTATTTTTGCCATTTCTGTGCTCAGCACTGCAAGGATATTTGGCCCAGTGTTCTCTGCACTTTAGCTGAACTGCACCACGACCTGGTTGCATGCACGCCCCTTTTTACCTTAGTATCCACCCACTTCTGTACAACCTCATACATACATGCACACACACGCACACACATGCTCACACATACACACACTTTAGCTGCCCCGCGCCACAACCTGGTTGCATGCACGCCCCTTTTTACATTCATTCACACCCACTTCTGTACAACCTCACACACACCTACACACAAGCAAACACGCACACACACACGAGCTCACACAAACTCTAGCTGCCCTGCGCCACAACCTGGTTGCACGCACGTCCCTTTTTACCTTCATTCACATCCACCTCAGTGCAACTTTACGCACACACTTATACACACACACGCACACACTTATACACACACATACATGAGCAAACACGCACACACACACATACATGAGCAAACACGCACACGCACACACACACCTTCATTCACGTCCACCTCAGTGCAACTTTACGCACACACTTATACACACATGCACTCACACACACACACACACACACACACACACACACACACAAACATAGATCATGGGCCAAGTGTCTGCTGCACGCCAGCTGCCTCCCCACAACATGGAGGCAACCACGCCCTGGGCGGCTTACCCCTGGGAAACCCTGGTTCCTGGAGATGCAGGTGAGGGGCACAGCTCAGATGCAGGTGAGGGGCTAGCTTAGGAGCAGGTGAGGGTCACAGCTCAGGTGCAAGTATAGACGGTGTTCCAAAGGCAACGTAAGAGCAAAAACGAGTTGAGCTAGATCAGCATGGCTCACACCTCGTGCCATTCACTCAGGCAACGTATGGGCAAAAAACGAGTTAAAACTATATCAGCATGGCTCACACCTAGCGCCACTCACTCGGGGAACGTAAGGGAAAAGAAGGAGTTTTGTCAGATCAGTATGGCTCGTACCTTACGTTGCTCACTCAGGGAATGTTAAAGCAAAGTGCGAGGTTCACCAGATCAGCATGGCTCATAATGTGTACCTGTGACACACAGGGACACGCGCAAATGTGTACACACAGTGACACACGCGCAAATGTGTACGCAGTGACACACGCGCAGATGTGTATGCAGTGACACACGCGCAGATGTGTACACAGTGACACGCGCGCAGATGTGTATGCAGTGACACACAGTGACACACGTGCAAATGTGTACACACAGGGACACGCGCAAATGTGTACCTGTAACACACAGGGACACGCGCAAGCAAGCAAGCAAGCAGGTGGTAGGTCTAACACCAATGTTTTTTACGTAGGGAGCACAGTGTACGACATGGACGAGTACAGAAGGCCGCGCACAGGCAGGTTTTACTTCAATACCAATGTTTCTTGCGCAGGGAGCAGTATCCGATACGAATGGACGAGTACAGAAGGCCGCGCACAGGCAGGTTTTACTTCAATACCAATGTTTCTTGCGCAGGGAGCAGTATATGATAGGAATGGACGAGAACAGAAGGCCGCGCACAGGCAGGTTTTACTTCAATACCAATATCTCTTGCGCAGGGAGCAGTATCCGATACGAATGGACGAGTAGAGAAGGCCGCGCACAGGCAGGTTTTAATTCAATACCAATGTTTCTTGCGCAGGGAGCAGTATACGACATGGACGAGTACAGAAGGCCGCGCAGGATGCGAGTGTGGAGCAGGACGTTAGAGAGAAGCGGCAGGTGCGTTTTTGTGTGTGTTTTGTGTGTGTCTCTATATTTTGTTCAGTGAAGTACCAGTACGCCGTATTTCCATTTTCAGACTGTATATACAGTACGGTTACGCTACGGTACGTTCAAAAACCGTATAATTCCGTCGAAGGAAAAACATGGTCCAAACCGTATAAGTTTGGTCGACCGTTTTTTGCCTTTTTGCAGGGAAAAAGGAGGCCTGGGTCAAGGTCAGAGCTGTGGTTTTTGCTGTTTCACCCCAATTTCTTTTGTATGCTTTTCCTCTAGGAAATGCATCTTGTTTTTTCATTGAAGACATGAAGTCACAAAATTTGTATTTCGGAAAGTGATCCCAAATGACCCTTTACTGCAACAAGTAGGCACAGTTTTCAGCCCTTGACACCATAGCGTAACCGTACCGTATTTTACCGTATATATGGTCTAACCGTAACTAACCATACCGTACCGTACCGTACACTGTACTGGCACATAACTGATTGTGTTTGAGTGCGTTTGTATGGTGTATGTACGTTGTGTGTGTGTGTGTCTATGTTGTGTTTGTGTGGTACATGTACGTTGTCAGTGTAGGTACATAGTGTGTGTGTGTTTGTGTGTGTGTTTGTGTGTGTGTGTGTGTGTGTGTGTGCTTGTGTGTGTGTGTGTGTGTGTGGTGCGTGTTTGTTTGTGCAGCAATTTCTGTACACATGAAGCAAAGGTAACTTTTAGATGGTTGGACGTACAGGTGTGAGAAGGCAAGTTTTATAATGAATAGCACTTACAAACTACAGTCAGATTGAATTGTGTGGCAAGTTTTATAATGAATAGCACTTACAAACTACAGTCAAATTAAATTGTGTGGTCGCCTGTATATGTTTTAGGGTCAGCCAAGAAAATGGTCATTGCAAAGGTGCACTCTTTCCTTTTGCCACGCCTGCTGTGCGACTCAATCTTATTTGGGCATCAGGGGAACTGGGAACTTGTCTGAACAACACACACACATACACATACATGCACATGCACAAATACATACACACACACACACACACACACACACACACACGCGCACACACACACACGCGCACACACACACACACATTTACACACACACACGCACACACACAGTCACACCTCTGTCCTGTGTGTCGCACCGCTCTCAGCATTTCTCTTTTTGTAGCTTCTCCGCTCCCTCAATACTTTACTCTTGTATAGAGCACGTTTAGCCTAAATTGCCACGTATCAAGGTTTCAAACACATTTAACTGCTCCCGCTCATCATGGACTGAATTTACCATTCGTTATTTGTTGCTCCTATTTGTTATCAGTTGCTCCTATTCGTAATTTGTTGCTCGTATTTGTTATTTGTTGCTCCTACTTATCAAAGCCCATGAAATAGTATTATTATAAATTTACAATTCACGGCGCAGGTGCATCCTTACGTTTTATCGCGCCTGCCTCTGCTGCGTGACCCAGACCACACGCTTGTGAAACAAAGGGCTCAAGTGCTGGCCTACTTGTCTGCGTTGTTGTCCCTCAAAAGTGCACGCCCTGTCATCCAGGTGGGCTATCTGTGAGTGTGAGTGTGTGTGCGTGCATTTGTGTGTGTGTGTGTGTGTGCATGTGTGTGTGCGTGCATGTGTGCGTGTGTGTGTGCAGTGTCCAGTAGAACCTGGTACTTGTGCAATGTGTTTGCACATCTCTGTGTTTGCTCTGTGCAAGGAAAATCTTCGACTGACTCCCGAGTATATGTATGTTCAAGAGCGTAGCATGTCTGCGTTTTCTTCCAGAACGTTTGAGGGAAAGTAGTAGAGCGTTGGGCAGAGTCTGTGCGCCTCACAAGATGTCTGTGCGCCTCTCAACTACATATGGCCAGCATAGCATTGAGCATCTGTGCACCTCTAAACTACATGTGGCCAGCATTGCATTGTGCACGTATATGTATATATATATATATATATATATAGATGGCCTGCATAGCATTGTGCAAGGAGATGTATATAGATGGCCAGCATTGCATTGTGCGCGTATATATATATATATATATAGATGGCCTGCATAGCATTGTGCGCCTTTCAATTACATATGGCCAGCATAGCATTTAGCAACCGGCTTCAGCATCTGGCTTCAGCATCTGGCTTCAGCATCTGCTTATTTCTCGTGTGTGTATGCAGATCGACCCTTTGGGAGGTGGCTTGGAAAAAAAGGCGAGCGAGCTGAAAATGAGCACGGAGCTTTTGGAGGCCCTGTTAAAGGCCTTCTACCACTCCAGGTGTTAAAGATGGCTGATGCCACACTTAGTTATTACACATTTTAGACGGGGAGATGGGCAAATGTATATGGCACTTACGCACGCACACGCGTGCTCATGCTCTCTCTCTCTCTCTCTCTTTCTCTCTCTCTCTCTCTCTCTCTCTCTCTCTCTCTCTCTCTCTCTCTCTCTATCACACACACACACACACACACACATACACCACACACACACACAGTCACGAGGGTGGCCGAGATTGCTTCCACCAAGACAAAGAGTCTGCTGCTCGCTTAGTGGCATACATCTGTGTGACTGCGCTCCTAGCAGAGCCAGGGGCTAGTTTGTCTCCTATTCATTTCAGCGGCCTAGTTGACGCGCTGAAGTTGCCAGTTTCTGACCTGGTCGTGCGCTTCAGGTGAGAAGGGACTTCATGACTTGTCGTAGCCCAAGTTAGTTATGATAATGTGCTACAGATCAAAGGTCGCTTGAGCAAGGTTGCTCGAGCAAGGGCGTTCACGTTAAAATGCTGTCCAGAAAAAGGCTGTGAGCAGCAGCCTGTTTGTGTGCTCTTTAATCCACGACATCAGCAAGATGTACCCTACCATAATGATGTCATGAGAAATGTTTGGATACAGATCGACAGGGGTGCTAAGCGGTTATTTCACGATGCAATGTTTGTAGACTATAACACAGGCAGGTAGATACAAAGCTGACCCCTCTGTCGCTTTTGACAGAGAAAGAAATAGTTACAGAGTTACAGATCCTCCAGATTCGCAGTCATATGCCTATCTCGTGTGTGTGTTTGTACTTATATGTGTATGTGTGTGTTCATGCTTATGTGTACGTGCTTGAGTGTATCTATGTGTGTGTTTGTGCTTATATGTGTGTGCGTGTGTGTATTCATGTGTGTGTGTAAGTGCTTGTCTCCAGAAAAGAGGCTTGCAATCAGCCTGTCACTCTGTCCATTAATAGAACTGCGCAGGTGGTACTGAAAGGAAAGCCAGATAATGTGGGTGTGTCACAAAAGTGCCTGCATCTGGCGTATCTCTAACACTAAATCTTTTTATAGGGGCCGGAGCACCGGAGCCCACTCTTAATTCTTGAGCACCTGTGCTAAGCTCTAACCTGGCGACTTCCCTTTGCCTTGCAGTACGGCTTTAGCTTGTTTAGCACTTGTGTGGAGGGAAGATATTTATGCACACCAACTTTTTATAACCCCTCAGTGTTTCCATTTGATTCAGACGGTGAGGGGTTCTTAGGTACTGCCCCTAAGTGCTCCTTCCTTAAAAAAAAGTAAAAAAGTAAGTCTACACTGGAAGTCACCAGCGTGCATTAAGGAAAGGCTCTCAACTAGTGCTCACACTAGCCAGAGCCCCACCAAAAAATGAAAAAAGAGAAACAACAGAGACTAATGAGGGTCCGGTGGGTTGTCAGCCATGCAATCCGGCCTGCGCCTAGCCCTCCTGAAGCCAGCCGCTCTACCAGTAACCCCCCCATCAGATCCCCCATTATCACTATTGCTGTTGTTAAGGTGTATTTTGTGTCTTGTTTTTGTAATCCTGTTCAAGCTTTTTATTGCATGGCAGTGCAATTTAGTAGCTAGTTGGTGCACTTTGTGCGTGGGGATGCCTAAGTTTAGCAGAGGAGTTATGGTGTACTGATTTTAGATTGTGCCCCCGACTCCAAGAAGTATAACATGATGTATGAATTTGTTGTTTCAAGAAATGCCTCGGAGGCGCTGGATAAGAGGTTGATGTTGGTTGTGCGCTTTTTCTAATGTCTGTCGCGGGTTTATGTCTGAGCAGAATTTGTATTCTTCAAGATGTATGTCTCTGTCCTTTGGGGGGATCTGTTTGGGATCAAAATGCCTGCCTCTTCCCTCAATGGGCATAACTAACACGCCATCTGGACGGCTTTGATGTCTACTTGGAAGGTTTTCTTGTGTTGGGAAAACCCAGTCAGGAATGTTTCTTTCAATGTCATCAGGGGGTTTAATGTTAAGGTCAGATAAATTTTCCCTGGTTCAAGCATCCATTGTAACAATTGCTGAGCCCAGCTTGCCTTTGCTGATCTCTTCACTACAAAGGCAGCATGGTGGTGTCGGTTCAAGTGCACTATCTTCAGAGTATGGTTGTTGCACCTAAGAAGTATGTGTGGAGCATGTCTGATCCTCCGCACAAAGGGCAGATGGCAGGACCTGTCGTATGGCTAAACCTTTATTGGTGCGTTTGTCTGTGTGTATCGTATCCGTCCTGTACTTAAGGACTTGCTCCTGTTCCTTCACATTCTAGGTGTGATTACTACCAGAATTTTTTTATTTTTTTTTCATTCCTTCGTGACCACGTGTGATGCATACTTGTATGTGCCATTGCAGGGAGGTGGGGGCCACCTGTATACCGGTCAATGTCAAGTCAGAGGGCGCTGGCGAGCAAGACAAGAGCAAGCCCACTCGATTGTACACGGTGGCGCTGCTGCCGGACACGCAAAAAACGCTTGGGGAAAGCTTGCCAGCGATAAAGTTGCCGGCAAAGCGGAAATGAAAACATGTATACTGCATGCGGATTCAGGATTTGCAACTGCCGCAGCTGTCGCACTTGTCATTATTGTATGACCAAACCTTTGACTCGTACGGCTTTCATTGTAATGCAAACACATCCAGTTTTATGAAGGGAAGGAATAAGAGGTCCACCATCAGAAAAAAGTCTCCTGATGCAAGTTGGATAACTGATCACCACTCTCGAGGTACTCTCTAGATTCATTGTAGCAGAGATGATTGAGTTGCCATTAACCATTAGAAAGGTGGAAGGTGAGAAAGGTGCTTCTTCTCGCAACTTTAAAATTAGCATTTTCCAGTTGCGTCACAGCCCTTTTTTACTTGGTTTATTTTGAGGTTTACCTCGTTCTCATAGGTTGAGCAGCCATTCCAGGTTGAATGCCTTTGTAATCCAAACTAAACTATCAGAAAGGTGAGGTACAGAGTTACAGATAAAACAATCAGTCAAAACCGTTTTGACGTGACGTGCGACTAATTGGCTGCATACTATGTAAAGGTACTATGCTCTGGTGCTGGCGCCCAAGTACTACTGCTTCCTCGTTCATACTTTTACCCGTCATTGAATGGTATGGTACAGGAGGCAAAACATCCAGTCACTGGCAATTTGACAGTTTTTTCCTTCTCTGTGAACCGTGGCTTGAACTGAAAGGAAGGCCAACACAAAAGCCAACACTTATGCAGCCTAGAAGTCGTATAATTGACTGATGGCTTACTCTGTAAAGACTATCAATCTAGGACAGTTTGAACTCACTCTACGTGAACATATCATTGGAGGCTGGAGAGATCTTGACATTTTGACACCACATGAAGCTCACCATTCCAGCAGAATTATGAGGACATATCACACACATTTCGGTGTACCTTTGGGGAATACTTCTGGAAGGTGGGATGACAGAAAAAGAAATTAAAAGCCTGTGTTGCCTCTGTACCTTCGCTTGGACATTCCCTGCAACCTCAGCCGCACACTTTCTTGCCTTCGCCTTTCTGGCCACAACTTTCTGGTCCAAAGAATGCGTCATGACAGGAATAGATGGCCTTATGAGCTCAGGATATGTGACAGATGTGACTGGCACACTATTCAGGATGAGGAACACATTTTGTTGAACTGTCCGCATGAACATCTGGTCAGACTTCGCACACAGCAACAGCTTATCTTCCCATCTCAGTTTGAGGATGGCCCAGCTCGTTTGAGGACCTTTATGAATTAACCTGATAATTTTGGTGTTGCCTCGTTCGTAGCTAAGTGCCTAGCCCTGTTCCCTTGATTTTTCTAGCGTTTTTTTTGGTTTGGTTACAGGCTTTTTTCCAAGCTTCCGCTCAGATGCCCACCAGAGGCATATATAGCGATGTAACCTTACCTTACCTTACTCTGTAAACTCTGCAAACTCTGTAAAAGGGTTGCCAAGCCGTTGGTTACAATCAAACACACCAAACAGTTGTCGTGGATAAAGCTGAAAGCCTACATTCTTCTAACACTATAAAGATGTCCACACGAAAAATTTGTTCTGAGGCCTTTTGAAAAAGAAGCTGAGCGCTGTAATTGTTGCATCTCCCACAGTCTCACAGAAGAATGGTTGACGACACAGTGTGTTGCACAGAGCGGCACATGAGGAAAGACGGAGGCCGGCCTTCCAAATGAAACAACTGGCAGCATAATCTAATTGTAAACCATGTACCTATACGCAAGAGTGTGTTTGTGTGTGTGTATGTGTGTGTGTGTGTGTGTGTGTGTGCGTGTGTGTGCGTGTGTGTGTGTGTGTGTGTGTGTGTGTGTGTGCGTGCGTGCGTGCGTGCGTGTGTGCGTGTGTGTGTGTGTGTGTGTGTGTGTGTGTGTGTGTGTGTGTGTGTGTGTGTGTGCGCGCGCGCGCTCGACATGGTATGCATACATGTGTGCACCTGTGCATTTGTGTATACTAGTGCACGTATGTGTGCGTGTTGACTTGCACATTAATACTGATGTAATGCGACAGTGTGCAGCTTTTCGGAGCCACTGTGGCTCACTGCGGCTCACAAACCACGAGTGTGTTGGCTACTGAGCATGGTTGGGTAAAGCCAGACTCTGCAGGTCATTCTAACTTCACGGTTCCAATCTCCTGACTAATACAGGAAATCACTTTCATCACAGCATTGTACATAGTAACAATTTGTTTACAGTTTTTAACATTTTCCCACTTAACCAGCACATACTTTGGTGTGGCGCTGAACTTGGAGTAGGCCTTGATGACCTTGTTCACGGCCTCTAAAAAGTCCTTCTCAGTCACCTGCACAAACACAGCCAAATAACAGAACAGTCGATGAAGCCGGTTGACAAAATTTCCGTTTTATAGTTTAGTTGAATATTGAACAAAAATTTTGCCTCTGACCAAAAGGGTTTCTTACTTCTCATTAGCAAACACCAATACACGAAGCCCAGGTCAAGAAGCCGGTTGACCGAGCGGTTCTTCCTTTTGCCTTGATGGCGTAATTTGCTGCCTCTGGTAAGAGCATTTATACACAAAGCATATGTACATACACGCATACTACACATATACACAGGCACAGGTACTTGTCTTGCGTTGTGCTTGTCTTGCATTGTGCTTAGTTTTGGGATAAAAAAGTAAAAGTAAAAGCCGATACACTGGAAGTTATTCACCAGCGTGCATTAAGGAAAGGCTCTCAACTAGTGCTCACACTAGCCAGAGCCCCACCGAAAAGGGATACATACCAGCCTCTTGTTATATCTTATACACGCATAACACGAATGCACACATACGTACACAACCGTCTTGCGTCATGCTCGGATGGCGCACGTGTCTCTGATCAAAGCAAACACACACACACAAACACAGTCAGGCACATACACACATACACACACAAACACACACACACACACTAGCACACATACAATCATAGCACCTACATTTTTGCGTCATGCTCAAATGGTGTACATGCCTCTGACCAAAGCAAACACACACATGCACATACAAAAGCACACATACACACTCGTGGCACCTTCAGTTTTGCGTCATGCTTGGATGGCGCACGTGCCTCTGGTCAAAGCAAACACACACCAACAAATCAACATACACACTCACACACGCAAGAGCACACACGCAAGAGCACACACACACACACACACACACACACACACACACACACCAACACACGAACACACACACACACACGCAAGAGCACACACACACACACACACCAACACACGAACACACACACACGCAAGAGCACACACACACACACACACACCCATGGCACCTACCGTCTTGCGTCGTGCTCGGATGGCATACATGCCCGCCTCTGTGCATACACTGCGAAGGTCGGCGCCCGTGGCGTTGGGACACAACCGCGCCAACAGCTCGAACCGAATGTCTCGCTCACAACTCATGGGCCGTGTGTGGATCTGCGCAAGGAAGCAGATCAGAGGGTCGTCGGCGCTGTGCAAGTCTTGCGTGGGCAAACATAAGGAGCATTCGAGAGATCCCAATGATGATGATGATAATTGTCGCGGGCAAGCTTGCAGCGAAAGAGCAACGTAGTGATTTAGCTTTGCATCTGAGGTAGGCAGGTAGCTATACAGTGCACTCCATCATGATGTCAATGCCCATGCCCTCATAAGGGATCTGCACTTGAGCGAGGTCGTGATCATACGTGTAAGTAAAAAAGACATGATTTACAATCTACAATTTACAATTTACTGAGGCAATTTGCTGGTACATGGAGCTTTATGGGAATTGCGGGGCACATACTGAAGCAAGAGTCGCATTTGCAGCTCAGGCTTGGGTCTGCAAGGCTGGATACGAGAGTGGTTAGACCCTGACCCTAACCCTAACCCTTATCCTAACCCTAGCCCTAACCCTAACTCTGAGTCCTTGCTTGGCACAGTGCTTTGCATGAGGGCTGTGTTCATTGTTGCTGCTAGTGTACATTTTACGAACCGTTGCTGCAAATGGTTTAAGGGACTCACTTGCATGAGGGCAGCTGCAAAATCTAGCAAATTCTAGCAAAATCATTTGCATGAGGGCAGCTGCCCTGCAGCTGGGTGATCCATGTCCCTCATACAGCCAAATACAAAATACAGCATGCGAATGCTACTGTATCTGCATCATTGCTACCAGTGGTGCACTGTGGTTGCTACCAGTAGCGCACTGCGGTTGTTACCAGTAGTGCACTGTGGCTGCTGCTAGTAGTGCACTGTGGCTGCTACTAGTAGTGCACTGTGGCTGCTACTAGTAGTGCACTGTGGTTGTTACTAGTAGTGCACTGTGGCTGCTACTAGTAGTGCACTGTGGTTGTTACTAGTAGTGCACTGTGGTTGTTACTAGTAGTGCACTGTGGCTGCTACTAGTAGAGCACTGTGGCTGCTACTAGTAGTGCACTGTGGCTGCTACTAGTAGAGCACTGTGGCTGCTACTAGTAGAGCACTGTGGCTGCTACTAGTAGTGCACTGTGGCTGCTACCAGTAGTGCTTGCTACTGGTAGTGCACTGTGGTTGCTACTAGTAGTGCACTGTGGTTGCAACTGGTAGTAGTGCACTGTAGTTGTTACTAGTAGAGCACTGTGGTTGTTACTAGTAGTGCACTGCGGTTGCTACCAGTAGTGCACTGTAGTTGTTACTAGTAGAGCACTGTGGCTGCTGCTAGTAGAGCACTGTGGCTGCTACTGGTAGTAGTGCACTGTGGTTGTTACTAGTAGTGCACTGTGGCTGCTACTAGTAGTAGTGCACTGTGGTTGCTATACTAGTAGTAGTGCACTGTGGTTGTTACTAGTAGTGCACTGTGGCTGCTACTAGTAGTAGTGCACTGTGGCTGCTACTGGTAGTAGTAGTGCACTGTGGTTGCAACTGGTAGTAGTGCACCTTGCCATAGAGCGCCTTGCATTATTGCTCCTACTAGTGCAGCCTGCACCTTGCGCCTTGCATCATTGCTACTAGTAGTGCACTGTGCTTGCAACTGGTAGTAGTGCACCTTGCTATGGTGCGCCTTGCGTCATTGCTACTACTGCTAGTGCACCTTGCACCTTGCATCATTGTTACTAGCTACTAGTCGTGCATCCTGAACCTTGCACCTTGCCATAGAGCGCCTTGCATTATTGCTCCTACTAGTGCATCCTGCACCTTGCACCTTGCATCATCGTTACTAGCTACTAGCTACTAGTCGTGCCCCCTGATCATTCCTACTAGTGCTGCTAGTACCGTACTGTGATTGCTACTAGTGCGACTACAACCCCGTGGTCGGCCAGGTAGTTGCCCTGAAATCCCAATGGTCCGCGGTCAGGCCAGACTCTTTGGGTTCAAGTTTTTTGCCTGATCAGGTCAGCACACACACACACACACACACACACACACACACACACACACACACACACACACACGCACGCACGCACGCACGCACGCACGCACACACACACACACGCATACACACACATTTACTTGTCCCACATGATCAGGTCAGCAATTAACTGTCTGACATGAATGTTTCCGTTTTCTTACGTGCTTGGGGTGTCATCACCACTTGCGCGTATAACGATTCCCTTTAAGAATCGAGAATGGACATAACCAGACATTTCATGGGTGCATACTTGTACAACAATCGTACTAGTGAGCATGCATGTGTGATTTTGAGCTCAGCCATCCTCATAGCCAACTGCACACAGACAAACATGCAGCTATGCTCTTCCAGGTGGTTCCAGTTTGCGCAACTACTCCCCGTGCAATTCTTTGGTGGCCCAGACTAGATTATGGCATGGCAAAACTAAACTGTGGCATGGGAATCCTATAACGTTCACATGGGTATTCAATGTGGGTTGTGTGTCTTGGCAGGGAAAGACCAAACTATGGCACAGCAACACAGAAATCAGTGCCTTATAACAACTCCCTAGGCAATTACCTGGAAGATCTGCGTGCGTGACTCCAAGTCTGGTAGCCCGAACTCGACCTTTCGATCTAGACGGCCTGGTCTCATGAGTGCAGGGTCTAAAGTGTCTGGCCTGTTGGTGGCCATGAGCACCTGCGACACACAAACACACAAAAGGGTGGTACGCATTAAGAGCGATGTATTTATGTGAGTGTATATGTGTGTGTATATGTGTGTGCATGTGTGTGTGTGCGCGTGTGTGCATTGATGGAGTCCATGAGCACCTGCGACACACAAACACACAAAAGGGTGGAACGCATTAAGAGCGATGTATTTATGTGTGTGTAAATGTGTGTGTATATGTGTGTGCATGTGTGTGTGCGCGTGAGTGCATTGATGGAGTCCATGAGCACCTGCGACACATAAAAGGGTGGTACCCATTAAGAGCGATGTATTTATGTGTGTGTATGTGTATGTGCATGTGTGTGCATTGATGGAGTCCATGAGCACCTGTGACACACAAACACACAAAAGGGTGGTACGCATTGAAAGAGCGTGCGGTAAAGAGTGTGTGTAGAGTGCATTGATGGAGCTCATGAGCACCTGTGACACACAAACACACATGAGGGCACACACAGCTGAGGTAATGAGTGGTAATAAAATATATTATAAAATATCATGCGTGGGGTATCTTACTCACGCGTGGTGTATATTAATAAATCGAAAATTGCGTACTTTTACAAGTTTAAGGAAACCTGCGGGATTTTCTCTTATCCTGATTCTTAGCGACGCCCTAAATAGTTGAGGGGGTGCGGATGGTGCGGATTGAATAGACGCATTCAGCACACAAGACCGCCATAGCTTACTTTCAGTCCGGTACCAGCGGAGTTCAAAACCTGCGGGATCCCTGATCTTACTCACTCACCTTGGTATTGTTCACGTAATAAGAACTAAAACATCCAATCTCCAGCAAGCTGAACAAAGCAACACCCTCCTCAACAACATTTCCACACACATAAAATTTAAAGAAATCGACTTTCCAGCAAGCTGAACAAAGAAGCACCACCAACAACAATACCCACAACAACATTAACAACACGGCATTGGTTCACAATCTTTCTTCTACCAAGGTGCAACAGACTCACACACATACACACACACGCACACACGCACACACGCACACCTTGACATTCCCTCGTGCATCAAACCCGTCTAACTGGTTCACGATCTCCAGCATGGTTCGTTGCACTTCATTGTCACCTCCGGCTCCGTCGTCAAAGCGCGCTCCGCCGATGGCATCTACCTCATCAAAGAACACCACGCACGCCTGCAGTATGTGCCACGTGTGTGTGTGTATGTGTGTGTGTATGCGCTTGCATTTATTTTTGTGAAGTATCATCAAAGAACACCAATCAAGCCTGAAGTGTATGTCACGCGTGTGCGTGTGCGTGCGTCAAACAATCACACACACCAATATACAAGCAGGTCACTACACACGCATAGATGCAAGCAGGCAAGCAGACGCGTCTGCACCATGCTGTAGCCTGTTCCCCAGCCCTTTACACACACACACACACAAACGTCCACAAAGCTACACACATAAACCATATTTTGGAGCGACCATCTCAAACAGCTCATACACCATTCGTGCACCCTTGCCCACACAAACCCAGCTGCACCCACCTTTCTGGAGTGCGCCATCTCAAACAGCTCGCGCACCATGCGTGCACCCTCGCCCACTTTAAAGCACCACACGTACACAAGTACCACACGTAACGCACATACCCAGCTGCACCCACCTTTTTGGAGCGCGCCATCTCAAACAGCTCGCGCACCATGCGTGCACCCTCGCCCACGTACTTTTGCACCAGCTCACTGCCGATGACCCGAATGAAGCAAGCGTCTGTGCGGTTGGCCACTGCTCGCGCTAACAGGGTCTTGCCAGTGCCGGGGGGGCCATACAGCAGCACACCCTGCATGTGCGTGTACGTGTGTGTATGCGTGTGTGCATGTGCGTGTGTGTGTGTACGTTTGTGTGTGTACGTTTGTGTGTGTGTATTACGACCTTGTTTTTATCATGGGGGTGTGTGGTCCATGACCTTACCTTCATCTTATTCTGGGTGCACACACACACACATTACACACAAACACACACTTGTAGTAAGCAGTGATAGCATACAGAAACACAAGCCCTTGCACAAAAGAATACCCACACAAGCCCTTTTGCATACTCGCAACACATATACACAAACACACGCGCACACACACACACACACACACACACACACACACACACACACACAAACACACCTTTGGTGGGTCGATACCCAAGCGCACAAACTTCTCTGGGTGCAGCATGGGCAGCTCCACCACTTCCCTCATCTTTTCTATCTGATCCTTACAGCCACCAATGTCACTGCGCAGTGTAATGTGTGTGTGTGTGTGTGTGTGTGTGTGTGTGCTTCTGTGCAAGCATGTCGCACACGCTTGCCTACAGGTGAAGTCAGGCTTCTCCTTCATTACTCAACTCATGCATGCATGTGCTTGCATGAGTATGCACATGCATGTTACACACACACACTCATTCACCTGTAGGTGATGTCAGGCTTCTCCTCCACAGTCATCATCGTCACAGAGGGATCGATCCGAGGGGGCAGTGGAATTTGGATCTGTAGTGGGTGGGGTGTGTCAAACTAAGTAGGGGATGGATGGAGAGGTGCTGCCTTAGCAATAGGAAGCTGTGTATACAGTAGGTATTAAACACACGTGCATGTACACACAAGCAGGCGCACACACACACACACACTCTCTCTCTCTCTCTCTCTCTCTCTCTCTCTCTCTCTCACACACACACACACACACACACACACACACACAAAAACACACCTGGTACTTTGTACGATCCACCCCCACGCGCATGCCCTCCTCAATGTCTGTGGGAGCCACTTTGTCGCCCAGGCCCACCACAAACTTGGCAATCTGCTTCACGTTAATGACGTACTTGGCCTCATCGGTGTTGGGGTTAATGATCTTGGTGCAGCGCGCCACCTGCATGCGAGGGTTTATATGCATGCACATGCGCTGGCATTTCCGGGCGTCATGGTGTCTGTGCAATTTGTGTCCACGGGTGAGCGGTTGTGAGTAGTGTGCAACCGAGCGTGCATGTGTGTTGTATGTGTGTCTATAGTGTGCACATGCTTGTGCATGTTTCTGAGTGAGTGAGTGTGTGTGCATGTGTGTGTAAGTGTTTGTGTGCGCGTGTATGCACGTGCGCTGCATTTGTGTGCGTGCATGCGTGCGTGTGTTGAGTGTGTGTACGCCTTATGAGTGTTTGTGTATGCATGTGGTTTTTGCATGCGTGACAAATGGTTTGAATTATCTGTGCGTATGCATGCATGCATGTGTGTGCGGGCGTATGTGTGTTTGCGTATACGTAAGGCGTAAGGCAATTAGGAAAGCCCTAACTCGAGCACTGCTGCCTCTCCCCTGTCTCTCCTTTACCTGCAGAGGCTGCTCCTCCTGCATCATCTGCTTGTCACTGACCAGGTCCCATCTGCTGGGAGGGGCCAGACCTGTGTCGCTCTCCTTGACCCCACACACATCGTTTACACGCTTCAGAATGTCCTTCAGGTCGCCCTCTGCTTTCTTAATGGGCGCGGTGTAAGGACCGGAACCGTAGTTCTTGAGGAACGCAATATCCAGGGCGTCCAGCGCCTGAATGGGCTGGTCCTTGTCTTCTTGAACGTCCGTAGCATCCTTTCCTCCTTTCTTCTCAACAGGCATTTTAAGTTCTATTTACAATTTATAATCAGTAACAATTGTTCTCAAAATTCGAACCTCCAGATCTGCCCCTCCAAATTACAGATTGGTAATTGAGGGAACATTGGGTTTACTGCTCGCGGTTGCGGTGATGCCGCTTGTATTAATGGTGCCACCAGTCAAACGAGGCACGAGGCAAATGGTTCTTAGGGGGAAAGAAATTGCTTTTGACATCTTGGCAAATACAAAAACATCGATTGAGACAGGAGCTTCTTCAATGCTTACAGGGGTGCAAGCGCAAACACGATAAGATAAGTGAGACAGATAAGTTCTTGATGCCAGAACTTTTTTGCTTGGCCCAGACCGAATGTACTAAGATCAGACAGTTTCCTACAAGAAGGAGCTATATACATACCGTGCACACAATGTTTAAAGGAAACATGTGCACAGCACATTGTATTGTGCAAACAAAACACCTCACAATGCTCGTGGGTACCCCCACTGTGACTTCAACTCCGACAGGAATGCAGCAAGCCACACACTCTGGGCCGCCTGCGGAGGCAGTACCGCAAGCACGTCCTCCATGCTCATAACAGGAGGCATCGGTGCCCCTTCTTGCTGCTGTTGCTGCTGCTGGCCTGTCAAAACCAAAGGAGAAGCACCGGCAGCCCCAGCTCTCCCTTTCTGAACCCTTTTACGGTTCTGAGCGACGCGTCTGTTGCTAGCACTGCCGCTGCTGTTGGCACTTTTACCTGGCTGGGGCGTAGGCATAAACGCATCCAGACTTTGAGGTACAGACACACCCACACCCACACCCTGAACAACAGGAGCCACAAGGCCTGCCTCCACTAGCAGCGAAGGCAGCACTGAGTCTGAGGTAGAAGGGCGCGGCACGCGCAGACGTATGGCACGCATCAGCCCGCGCTGCCACTCCCTGTGTGCGTGTGCGTGTGTGTGTTTGTATGTGTGTGTGCGACACCCTCCCTGTGTACTGTGCGTGTGTGTTTACAAGAAAGGACGTTCAATACGGTGCGTTTGGTGATATTTACCCTGCACGCTCAACAACCACGCAAGGGACGCACACCCATCTTGGCAATGTTGGCACGGAAATTTAGGCTTCAAGCTCGGAAAGGTTTTGCCCGGCCAAGACACTTCCTGCTGTGCAAACACGACCAACTGTGTGGGGCGCGAGTATGCACACTCACCTATACACCTGCAAAATACAAATGCAACACCCTCATCACATACCACCAGCAGCAAATGCCACACATATGCATACATATACACATCCGCAACGGCATGTACAGATGTACAAGCTCACACACACACTTATGCACGATCACACATACCCAACACACACACACAAACACACAAACACACACACACACACACATGCGCACACCTGTCAGGGGCGGTGCAAGCTAGCTGTGCCACCCCCAGCAGCATCAGCACCAGTGCCCTGGGGCTGGCGGTGTGCCATTGCTCCCCACACGCACGGTAAAAGCCTGTGAGGCGTAACGATGTGTACTTCAGTAGCGGAAAGTTGCACTGTTCTGCCCTTGTGTATATGTGCATGTGTGTATGCGTGCGTTCGTGGGTGTGAATGCTCTGCACACGCGCGTGGCAGAAGCACATGAATTGCTGCAAAATGAACACAGTCACGCTTGGTTCCCCCTTGGAGTAACTGTACTGACATCCACGATATTACATCCACGATATTACATTCACGATATTGATCAAGTACTTGCAAATGTACACAACTGACTTGTGCGAGTTAAACAGGAAGTCAGCCTGTAGCTAACTTGGCCTGCTTCAAATGTACCTTGCGCAAGTTAGCTGCTGATGCCTCGGTGGAACCGCATGCATCACACACCCAATGACTTGATTGCCTGGCCCTATCACAAGGACCGTTCCAGTAATCATCAGCGTGCCTTCTTCTTACATCAGTGACGCGCTAATGTTAGTAATGCTAAGGTTAGAAGACACGTCAAAGATGACGCAAAATCTTAGGCTGCCGTCGTTACGCGCAATTCACTTATGCGCAAAGCTGGAAGGTACACTGCACGGGAATTACTCCCTAGACGGTAAAGTAGGCCAGTGCAGATGGTCTGTTAGACTCTGAGTCATCCCAGCCAAGCCCCACCCAAAAAGGGGGAATTGATGCCCCTTTCCTGAATTGCACATCTGAGGTCACCCAAGGTCTCTATACATAAATGTAACACCTTTGCATGAACTATAATGGTTTAGGGTTAAGGGTGAGAGTGGGGGGCTGGATTTGTACCATTTCTTTGCCAAAAAGGTGGTATGGGTGTAGAAATGCGGGTTTTGGTCTGAATTTCACCAATTGTTTTGTTGCCAGGTAGGTTTGGGGTTAAACCATACCCATCAAAGCAAAAATAAAGGGGGGTGAAAATTTGTCCCTAAAGGACAGTGCGTGGGCCTGTTTGTGGGCAAAAATGGTGCATTTCAGGAAACCCTGGAAACAAGCTTTCTGGCCATCACCTGAGAGCCGGGAGCCCTTTAGTATGCTCCCAAGGCATGCCCTGCCAAGTTCTATGGTCTGGAATGCTGGGTTTGGGCCGTGGTGGGCAGCGACAGCTGAGATTATCAAAAGCCACTTTAGCTTGCACTAGCAACCTCCCACATAAGAAGCATAGGCTTAGTATTATAAGAACATCCAAAATCTTTAATGACAGCTCACCTAGTGGCCTCACGGATGGAGCTTTTGGAAATCCACTTTCTGACAGGGATTTCCACCCTGCCCACCTGGGCACCTCCCGCCACAAACTGAGTGCGCAGGGATGCTTAGGTATATCTAGTCAAGGGTCCTGTATACTTAAATGTACTTTTCGGCTTTGAGGCAAGAACTCTCACAGGGATGGCTGGCCTGACTCTGAGCTCAGTTCCAGTGCCTGAGGCTTGTTTAAGCCTGATACTTTTGTCTCTTGTGACATTTTCTTTTGGCACTCTACTGTACATTACGTTGTCAAGCTACCGTGTCTGCGTATCGTGCTTTCCTGATGTGTGTTCTGTAACATTTTAGATGAGGTGCAACCTGCCATTACAATAAATTGGTATCGGTTATGTCCCGTGAGTGTAAACAGTACAAGTTCACGATGCAGGTAATTTCTAATGATGAGCCTTGATCTATGACTTTCATAAAGCGGTTCGGTATATGTTATATTTTTATGACATATGGATAGGCAGGGAGACCATAACATTGGCTAATCTGTGACAAACAAGTGCAGTAAAAATAATTTGGTCCTTTAGACCCAGTGCTTCTGTAACACTACAGAATCTCGAAAATCTTGCATCTCTGCTCATTTGACAGAGTGTGCTCATTGGTCAAAGGGGGTATAACCATTAATACTTTTTGGAAATTTTGAGCAGCTCTGTTTTCTTGCATCAATGACAGATCCAGTTTCTCAGCAATGGGGTCTCTGTTATGTCCCTGTGAGATGTTCTCAACCTGCTCTGCTACGTAACACAACTGCTCGTATCAGGAGGTTGTCTCGAATTTGCTTTTTGGTTTGGGGAGGAGGGGCCTGTCTAATACCACGTGACGGTTTGAGGAGGGGCCTGCCTGTCTGATACCACGTGACGGTTTGACTTAAGATTGAGAAGTGAAATCAGGGAGATTCAAGGGCAAGGCACAGCATTTTAAGCCATGAAAGGCACTAACCTGCCCACCAGGCCTCTTCCTTGCGTGACATGGCAAGCACCGCCTGCTGGTGCTCCTGCTGCTGCTTCTGCTGCTGCAACCTAGCAGATTCATGCTTGGTGGGGGGGAGCTCTAGCACCTGTGCATGACAATTGTGTGTGTGTGCCTGTGTGTGTGCGTGTGAGGTGTGAGTGTATGCATGCAGGGTTGTTCAGTTCGATTTTTTGGGAGCAAGGGTTCGATAAAGTTTGTGAAAGTTCTAGAACCCTCGAACTGTTCGAGCAGTTTGATGTGCAATTTCGAAAATAAAGGATTTTGCTGGTTTCTGTGGTCATATTCGTCCAAAACATGCTTGAGTTGTCTTAAGTACATATAATGTATTATATCTAATCAGTACACATAAAATCAGAACGTTTGACGGCCATCTAAGGCTTTTTCCTGCATTTTTGACTACAATTTTGATCCCAAAATTTCGAAAAAAGGGCATAAAGTTCGACGGACTTTTAATAGCTCTCAAACGGCATTCTTAGGGTTCGTTAAAATGCGTGATAGTTCGCGAACCCGAACTTTTGATCGAGCCCCGAACTGAACAACCCTGTATGCATGTGTATGTGTGTGTAATTGCATGTGTTTGAGATGTATGTGTGAGGTTTGTGCAAGTGTGTGTGTGTGTGCCTTTGCATATATGATTGTGAGCCGGTGTGTGTACGTGAGTGTATGCGTTGATTTTTAATTACGTGTGAGCGTCAAAAATGCCGGGACCTTGCTCTCTATTTGTTCAAGATGTGGAATTTCATTCACCACATCAATTTCAACTGTGGAATGTAGCATTCTTATTTCCTGGCAATCCCACGACCTCTCACACACACCGACACACACACACACACACACACATACACACACACACACACAATGGCCTACACGCACAAGTACACACGCACACACACACACACGCACACACACACACAATGGCCTACACGCACATACAGGCAAAAACACATACGTGCACACATGCACACACACATCAACAAACACACACAGGCATGCACACACACTCATGCACACATCTCACTCCCACCTGTGTAGTGCCTGGAGGAGCAGCGAGCGCTGCTGGTGCGGGACCGCTGGCAGGGTTGGCGTTAGAGAAGGGCGAGAAATTATACTGAGACAGCCCCCAGGCCTATAGGGAAAAGTGTTTGTTTGGTGTGAATGTATATGTGTAGGGTCGGCCAAGATCATGTACACATATACGTACATACGGTGTATAAACAACATTTTTAGCAGGCAATTACCATACGTACATACGGTCATATACGTACATACGTACATACGGTCATATACGTACACACGTACATAAGGTCATATACAATTTTTGGTCAACCCTAAGTGTGTGTGCAATGGGTGGGCAAGAGAGAAGGGCTGGAAGATGTATCGAGGGGAGCCTCCCTGTGAGGATAAGGGTGTCTGTGTTGCACGTGAATTGGTAAGCGCAGCAATGAGAAAGGCAAGGAATTTCACTGGGAAAACCTTCCCTGTGCGGAAAGACAGTCTGTGGCACGTAAATTGGTAAGCGTAGTGAAAAGAGGGGCAAGGAATTCCACTTGGAAAACCTTCCCTGTGCGAAAAGACAGTGTGTGGCACATGAATTGGTAAGCGCAGTGAAAAGAGGGGCAAGGAAGCTCACTGGGAAAACCTTCCCTGTACGGAAAGACAGTCTGTGGCACGTGGATTGGTAAGCGCAGTGAAAAGAGAAGCAATGCACTGCAACAGGGTAGCGTCCCTGTGAGCAAGGAAAGAGGGCGTGTGCGATGTGTGTGTGCTTGTGTGTGTGTGTGTTTGTGTGTGTGTGTGTGCTTGTGAGTGCGTGTGTGTGAGTGTGTGTGTTTGTGTGTGTATGTGTGTGTGAGTGTTTGTGTGTGTATGTGTGTGTGTGAGTCTGTGTGTTTGTGTGTTTGTGTGCTTGGTGTGTGGATGAATAAGCGCAGAGGGTAAGGAGAAGGGTATGCACTTATAATGTGACACCACCTTCCCCCCTCTAAAACATGTGGAGGTTATTTATGTTCAGTTTGAATGTTTTACTGCAACGACGTGGCAACGAATTTAGACAACAAGCCATGCCTTGAAAGGCCACACACCTGCAGATGCCAAAAGGAGCGAGTTCAATGTTGTGAGGCTCACTTTATGTATGGCGACAAAAAAGATGTGGGGAGTGCCACTTTTGTATTAATTTTTTGTTGTACAAACATTTCCAAGGGTTTCTCAATACTTTCTCTATGTGCCTTTTTTGCAACGGTGAAAGAAGGTTGCAGTGTCCAGCACAAAAGAAGCTCCCCCGCTTCTAGAAGTGAAAGAATGTTGCAGTATCCAGCACGAAAGAAGCTCCTCCGCTTCTAGAACTATCATTGGGAGTGAGGCTAGCAGCCGCACTTCTTGACTGAAGGCCTTTTTTTGTAACTTTTTGTAAAAGATACTCCTCCGCTTCTAGAGTTAACGTTGGGGGTGATCACACGGTCTGCATTGGTTTCAGCATCCCTTAGAGTTATTCCTTAGAGTTGTTCCTTAGAATTAATGTCGGGAGTGATCATACAGCCTGCACTGGTTTCAACATTCCTTTTTAATGGAGTAAGACGTTAGGCAGGATTCGAGACACGTTTACATCGTCTGCTTATATATATAATCTTGGTGCGCTGAAGAGGATTGAGCGATGGAAAAACCCTTGTTTATCGGAACTCTTCAACCTAATTTGCAGTGAAATCAATCCACGTGCACTGTGGCGCAAAACATCCTCCTACGTTCATTACGTGAATCAGTGGCAATACCCGTTCCTCTAAGCAATAGTGGTGTTGTCACACCAAACCCTCTAACTTGTCACACCAAACCTCTAACTTGTCACACCAAACCCTCAAAACAATAGTAGTGTGGTCACACCAAACCCTCTAACTTGTCACACCAAACCCTCTAACTTGTCACACCAAACCCTCTAACTTGTCACACCAAACCTCTAACTTGTCACACCAAACCCTCTAACTTGTCACACCAAA
>Ga0307968_1000440_pt1 | contig 29123 bp, 25 predicted proteins | sample OrgLakmetagen650_FD_201834 | JGI IMG/M metagenome (GOLD analysis project Ga0307968, IMG submission 201834) | Saline water microbial communities from Organic Lake, Antarctica - #650 | ecosystem: Environmental > Aquatic > Non-marine Saline and Alkaline > Saline | place: Antarctica: Organic Lake...
CTGGTGCACACTTGTTCTATATGATATCTGTTCTGATCTGGTGCACACTTGTTCTATGTGATATCGGTTCTGATCTGGTGCACACTTGTTCTTTATGATATCAGTTCTGACCTGGTGCACACTTGTTCTATATGATATCAGTTCTGACCTGGTGCACACTTGTTCTATATGATATCTGTTCTGATCTGGTGCACACTGTTTGTTCGCATATGCCTCTTGTACGTGTTCACAGCACGCACGTTCTCTCACCGTGTTTTAGATACCACTCCTAAGCTTCTTGGAAAATCCTGCAGGCGCCTGATCTGGTGCACACTGTTTGTTCGCATATGCCTCTTGTACGTGTTCACAGCACGCACGTTCTCTCACCGTGTTTTAGATACCACTCCTAAGCTTCTTGGAAAATCCTCCTCAACATCACGTCAATGGCAGTGCAAGTCATGGTGTATAATACAGAACGCTGGTGCGTTGTTTTTTTTTTAAGGCGATTGTTGTCACTGGATCAAGACCTTTACCTTGTTATTGGATCAAGACTGGATCTATCTTGTCACTGGATCAAGACCTCTATCTGTAAAAATCCAGGTCCCACAGGCAAAGAGTGCTTTGCATCGCCCAATGCTTTCCAGTCAACGGGCGTCACTTATGCAGAGGTGGTGGATGCTTATTTCAAACAGGTGCGTACCATATGGTGGTGGATGCTTATTTCAAACAGGTGTGTGTACCATATGGTGGTGGATGCCTATTTCAAACAGGTGTGTGTGTAACATACGGTGGCGGATGCCTATTTCAAACAGGTGTGCGTACCATATGGTGGTGGATGCCTATTTCAAACAGGTGCGTACCATATGGTGGTGGATGCCTATTTCAAACAGGTGTGCGTACCATATGGTGGCGGATGCCTATTTCAAACAGGTGTGTACCATATGGTGTCCTAGTTGCGCTTGGGAGTCATAATAACGGATTACCTGGCAGCGTCCTTGACACAAAACAGGCGTCACTTATGCAGAGCTGGTGCAGGAGGGTGTTTTTTTTGAATGCATGTTTACTTTTTGAGGTGAAACGAAACCCCCTGAAAACCACCCACCCCCCAAGCCCCCCTTCCAGTGCTTCCACCCGGACAAAAAGGGTGCCAATTTGCTCCTTTTTGAATTTTGCATCCAGCTGCATACTCATCAAGGCCTGAAACTGAATTGTTGCAGAGTTATGGGGCAAAATTTGAGACGCGGGCGTGCATGCACACATGACCTACCAGGCACCCACAACTGGCTAGCACAGCCCCACATTGCTTTCATTTCTCCAGAAATCTAATGACTATCTCATATGGCACAATTCTGAAAGTTTGGAGTGAAATGCTGCTCCATTGGCTTGGCTCACCCCGCGGCCTGCACCTGAGCACGTGCATCTGATTTTTGGACATGTCCACAGACCCCCCCATTTACCCAATGCGCTCAAAAAGGGAACCAATTGACTGGGCTTGAGCTGAGGATTACATATGAATAAACTTTCGTGGAAGTGGCCCAGAAACAAAACCATCAGTTCTATTCCGGCTCGTATCCACCGAACTGCTGGAGAAGGATTTTACACTTGTGCCGACACCAACTGGGAGACACTGAACTGCCTAAAGAGCCCTCCTAGAAGAGAAACAAGAAAAAACATCTGGGCCGTTGACACCCATACCTGCCAACAAAAACTGAGTTTGCCACACAAAAAGGGGCAGGAGAAACGGACACACTGGACCCACACAAAACAGGAAGGAACAGGCCAAGGGCAGCAAGTAGCTGAAGTCAAAGAGAGCAAGGGCTTAAAACTAAGCTGCCAACTATCTAAGGCACAAGCATAAAAAGGATGGTTAGCACAGCGCGAGCTGTACCAAGAGAGTACTAACTGACGTTTGGTTGCACTCGCCTCCAAGAACTAGAGTACTTCTGCATGCTGCAGAGTACTCAGCAGTTCTATTTCGCTTGCATCGTGAGATGCATAGGGCTCTGTCATTATTACCAAGGAATAAAAAGAATAACAAAATTGATTGCCGCAGTAGTGACATAGGGGATAGAGTCAAAGAATTCTCATCGTCCAGCAGGTCGTAGGAGTCGTTAAGAAGGATAGCCCAGAACATAACCGGCATCACCGAAGCGAGAAAGTACGTGGGGCTAATCACAAAATCTGGCGGAAATTGTCGTAAGGTAGTGGGGTCCCAAAAGTCAGACGCAAAAAGGCGCGTGTCAAACGTAAGCCCCCAATCAATGACCGCTGCCCCGACAACGAGTCCCCAAGCCAGAGATACGACGTGCGCTCTCATGAAACTCAACCGGGTCGATGAAAAGGTCACAAAGGTGCGGGAGAGGAGGAAGTAAGAGTCAGTGGCAAGTTCAAAAGCGAGTGCCCCGCCGTGTACAAGCCAGGTTGCAGCCTCCTCCTTCAGGGCTGCAGCGAGCCCGCCAGCAAACATAGCGAGATAGCCAAGAGTCTCAATCGTCAGGAGCGAGAAAAGCCATGAGACAAGGGCCCACTGGGCCGTGGGTCGAGAATTGGGGCGCATAGCGCCTTGCAGGAAGCGACCTAGAATAGAAGTATGCTAAAGAGAGAGTTGTGTTCTCAAGGAATAAAAAGAATGGAGAAGGGAAGCAGAAACCGGAGAAATGCAGAAAGTGAGAACATCTCACTTTCTGCTACACTTCAAGAACCTGAGTTCAGGTGTTTCACACTGAACTCATAAGTTCTCTGCTTCAGCTGTAGAACTGGAGTTCTTGCGTATTGAGCGTAGGCTGAGATCTGGCAGGCACTTTGCATAAAGTGCTGTGTACTCTCGTTTTAGGCATTCTCTTTATGCCTTGCTTTTGCTCGGGTTCTTTTTCCCGCCCCCCCCCCTCAGCTTGTGCTTTGACTTGTGGGTGTTCCCATCTGAGCTCGCTTGGATCTAATTACGGACTTGCCGCTTGCTTCTTTGCGTTGTTTTGCTTTTATGAGGACCTGCAGCCCATTTTAGGTTCCAGCGTGTCTTTGGTTTTGATCTCCCTCCACGGCAGCTCGGTGTAATGACGAAGCCTACAGCGAACTGTAGCATAGAACTGGAGCCCCCCCCCCAAATATAACCCCACCGGGCTATCAGAAAGTAGACATGCCATCCGAAAGTTATGCTTCCTACACCCTCCTGGGTGGTGGGTATCCGTTTCAGACAGGTGCATACCATTTTATGTCTCCAATAAGTAGCTGCCTCAGTTGAATCTGGATGGTGCGGGTGGTACATATTCCAGACACCACTACTAAGCTTCTTGTAAAACTGTCATGAACACCACGTCAATGTCAATGCAAGTCATGACATACTGCACACCGCTGGTGAGTTGCAGGATTTCTAGGCAGTTGATTGGTCACTGGATCAACACCTTATTGTCACGAGCAGCACAGCTATATACTATACGAGAATCTTACACACTGTCATGCGGGTTCTTTTTTGATGACGTGAGGAGCAACACCTCTGCCCAGCATTTCCCTCGCTCTTCTTCTCTATGGTTGCACATTGCACACATACACCTTAAACAATCACCCGCAGATTTCTTCTCTTTACGCTGGGGGTGTGGATTTGTTTTTGATCCTGATCAAGTGCGGAACTTCATAGGCAACGGCTGTGTTGAGTGCCCTTGACCAATTCCAGGCAAAGATGGAGGCACCGCTGCCAGTCATCATCAGTGGCCTTCAGAGTGGTATGGTGGGTCATCATCGTACACACGCGCGCACACACACGCACGCACACGCACACACACAACATAAACAAACACAAACTCGCATACACAAACACACAAATGCACATATCACATACACAATATGAACAGACACACACAGACACCTACAATTACACACAAAAGCACACGCATGCTATTTATGCTGTAACACAGTTGCTGGTACGTAAGCTGTTGTATATATACACCCACAGGACATGCAAACACATCAGACTCATGCAGACTGTAAACCATGTCAAAGCATTTTTCTTAGCCCACCATTCCTAAGTATATCTGTGCCAGCATCCTGCAGCAAAAACGCCATTACTTTGTGCTTTTAACCTAGGCCTAGGTTCCGCACCTGTAATCTGCACCTGTACTTGTGCATCCATATGCACATTAAAATGTACTGTACTGTGTACCTGTACCTGTACTTCTTTCAGGAAATTTGTTGAAAGTGGAACGATATGCACGTTGATATGTACTGTGCTTTGTACCTGTAGCTGTACTTGTCCCTATAATTCGTACCTGTAGTCTGTACCTCTGTACTTTTGCATCCATATGCTCATCAAACGGTGTGCCTCTGTACTTTGGCCATGTCAACCTGTCTGCCACCGTTTATGTGCCTTATTGCCGCAACAAGATCAAAGGTTTCATGTGTAGGGTTGGCCAGAACTGTGTATATGCACCAAAAATTGACCGTATATCTGGCGGTTTCCCTGCCAAAAACGCCGTGTATACACTGTATACGTATGGTTCTGGCCAACCCTAATCATGTACCTGAAGACTTCAGGGAAGCGTGTGTATGCCACGTCAAGTGAACCTTTTTGTAAATGTTCTCTCATTTGCGTTTACAGCAAAAGGGTTACACGCATGAAGACTTCTGGGAGAGTGTATGCCACGTCAAACCCTTTGCAGTGGGGCTGCAACACTCATCGGCAGACGATTCAGGTTAAGCTTTTCTGAATGACTTTGGTGGCGGTCAAGCACACTTCCGTCTCGCCTTGACCAATAATATGAAGGTGGCAAAACCTGTGTAAGAAAGTGGAGTTGGCTAAGACGTTATCGAGTCTTGATACGATGTTTCAGCCTTTGTTTTTTCGCACACCCACTTGTGCAGCCCTTTTTGCGGCCCTAAAACACATTGCTCGGCTTAGTTGACAACCCAAATTCGTCCGGCCTGCCCATCACACGTGTTCAGCCCTTTTTACTTTACAGCCTCTAAACTCATTGCTCAATTTTGGTAATAACCCAAATTTGTCCGGCCTGCCCATCACACGTGTTCAGCCCTTTTTACTTTACAGCCTCTAAACACATTGCTCAGTTTTGGTAATAACCCAAATTTGTCCGGCCTGCCCATCACACGTGTTCAGCTCTTTTTGCAGCCTCTTAACTCATTGCTCAGTTTTGGTAATAACCTAATTTGTCCGGCCTGCCCATCACACGTGTTCAGCCCTTTTTGCAGCTCCTGAACTCATTGCTCAGCTTTGGTAATAACCCGTATGTTTTCACATGCAGAGCTGAAGCAAATAAGGAGCTTGGCTGAGGGCTGCCCAGATTGCTATGTGTGCTGCTATCCAAGCATGGAACTCCTCAGTGCTTGTCTGAAGGTGTGAGAGTGTGTGTGTTGAGATCAGTTGGTACCAAAGTGGCTCTTTTTCCTTAATTTATGTGGGGAGTGGTTCTCACTGCCTGCGTAATTTTTCAGTTTTGAGGTCAGCATGTAAGCCTAATTCTATCAGTATACTGCACGTAATGCTAGCCTTGTTTACGGGTGGACCTTAGCTGCGCATAATCTTGCGGAAAATCTTCAAATCTCCAGTGCTTCTCCAGGGCAACCCGTGCTTTGTGCACCTGGATAAGCGCTCCTATGTTCTCAGCCTTTTGATCTATGCCTTTGCTGCACATGTTTAGCTTACTTATCTATCGAAGTAAATCGCTTAATGTTGAAATTACACCAGGCGCAGGAATTGAAACTTTTTTATCCCAAATACAATGCACTCTGAATGCAGCAGGAAAAATTGTTAATTAAATGCTCCAATTGCAGGATTGGACAATACAATAATTTAAATTGTTACTCCAATTGCTCATGCTACCTCTTTGTTTATTTTCACTTACATGTACTTGTTGGTACATACAAATATAGGTGCGTGTGTGTGCCTGTGTTTGTGTGTGTGCACGCGCGTGTGTGTGTGCATGTGAAGCCCTCAGTTCTATACCACCCAAAACGATTAGGGTGATCTCCAGGGTCGCAGATAAGCTCCAGTTTTAGTTCACACACACATGTGCGTACGTACATGCATACGCAATTATGTGCCAATACCGTAACTTGCTGAAAAAGGGTGATCTAGGCTTCAGGACTGCAGCGGAGATCAATCCAATTATAATTAACATACACACCTGCATACGTATACCTGCTTACATATACCTGCATAAATGCAATCTTGTACTCACTTTCAATCCGCATACTCACATGCATACGCACAAACGCAATTATGCACCTCATACTTTACAATCTACTGGATGAGGGTGACCCGGCACCAGGGTTGCAGCGGTGATATATTCAATCCAATGTGCATGCATATGTACTCACGCAATTATGTACTCACATTCAATCCGCATACTCACAAGCGTACACACATAAACCAGTTATGCTCTTTGTACTATGCAATCCACAGGATGAGGGTGATCTAGGCACCAGGGCTGCAGAGAAGCTCAAGCCATTCTGTGCGGAATGCTCCGTGAATGTGATCAACTGCTCCAGTGTGCCTCCCCATCACATAGGCGCAATCCGCGCCATGGCAGCCTCCTACCCCCCACGCAAGGTGTGCGTAATTAGGTCAGAATTAGGGACCTTTGTGCATGGTTTGATAGCCTCTGTCACTCTCTTCCCCGAATCCGCTTTTCAATGTCCGCTTTGCATGGAGTGCGTGTACACAAAGTTGATCATCGTAAAGTTTTCAATGTCCGCTTTGCATGGAGTGCGTGTACACAAGATTAATCATTGTAAAGAGTGGAAAGTTTCACCAGGTTGTCACTTTTGGGATTTCAGCAAGTTTCTTGTGGAAAAAGAAGAATGCTACTTCTGAACCCATCCCAAGCAAGTGATAGATAAATCGTCCAATTGTTCTACAATTGATGTTTCTTTGGGCAAAATCAAGCTTTCAAATTCAATGTATAGGGGCAATTTGTCACAACAAATCATGGTACCAGCAAACACGCATTGCAGATGTGCTTGCAGACATTTGTCCATGTCACTAATTTTAGCATGACAAGTGCTAAAAATCCCTGCCAAATAAAAAGCCATAATGCCATGGGGGCTTAACGACTGGCTTTTGGCCCTTTTAACCAAATGTTTGTATGCGCTTAGTTGTAGATAAAGGACATCTTTTTGACACACAGGTGCCCCCTTTGCTCTTGTGAATCAAAATTTCTAAAGACAGATCTCTGAGCAACTTTCCCTGGACCTCCGAAACGTTCCTTTGTCTGCACAAGCACTGTTCTCAACTATGTGCATACAATTTGCTGGGATCAAGGGACTAGCCATGAGGCCTCCCTGAAACTATTGAGTAACCTCGCGGCAAAGGATATTTACGACCTGGCTCAGAAAGTAGTTTGTTTATCGCAGGAAATCATTCAAAGCCGTCACAATTCGCAGGACACAGTTACCTCTAGAGAATATAGGTATTTATGGCTAGACGAGGGTCCTAAATCTGGCCGTATTAAACCCTTTTCCAGGGAAGCTGGCTTCGACCCCATGTGTGACCATCTAGAGAGCATTTTTTTTAGCGGTGGCTTCATGTTATATAAACGCACTGCAAACAACCTGTGGCGTCATACTATGTAAAACACACTGCAAACAACTTGTGGCTTCATATTATGTAAACGCACTGCTAACAACCTGTGGCTTCGTACTATGCAAAACGCACTGCAGACAACCTGTGCAACCTGCGTAACAGCTTAATGATAAATGGAGCAGTAGGTGACCTCTGACTGATGCCATGAGTGGCCTTGAAATTGACCCCCGTGATTCTTTGGTCCACACAGCCGCAGGACGTTGACACGTGCACTTGGGAAAGGGAGCATAATTAAACGTGCCCTTTTTGAGCACACCTTGATTCACCCCCCCCCCCCTGTCGTTTCTTCTATCAATATTGAGAGTAGGCACCACTTCTATGCTGGTAAATGAGTAAGGTTGGCCAGGAGCGTATATGGGATTTCTGTATTTGCATATATATATATATATATATATATATATACAAGTATACAGCGTATTAACTGTAAGTATAATTTGGTGTATAACTATTGTAGAAATAATACTGGTATTCAGCTGTGTATATACGTACGATATGTATATGCCGTATTGACATGTACTCAATCCGCAGGGGCACCCCTCAAAAACAGAGTTATATTTACCCTGTCCGCGCCAGTTCGCACCCCTCTCAATATATATCTAAGTGCTTGCTGCACCAATCCGCAGGGGTGGGCAGCATGCCCTCAGAACTGCACCAAAAGAGACTAGAAAGGCATCAAAAGACTTGGGTGCATTCCATAGCACAATAACATTATCCAAAAGCACTGAGAAATCAAAATGTGTCTGGCTCTGCTCAGTCATCCATTTGTGTGTCAGCTGGCAACTGTTTTTGCCTTCTAGTCTTTCCTAACTCAAGCCCTCATCACCATCTTCCCTATCCCTCCTCGCTGTCATCTTGGCTGCCCTCACTGTTGCTGTCCTTGCGCTGCCTCTTAAATGTCGTTTTCTTTTGTGAGCCTGCTGCTGGTGCTCGCAGGGGCTCTCGGGGGCTCTTTCCCACATGACCCGTCAAAATCTCAAAATTATTTAATAAAACCCAATCCGCAGTAATACGCACACCTAAAATATTCATTTATTTCGGGGGGGTTGAGTTGGCCGCAACCCCCAAACACAATATGTTTGCGGCGTGATATTTTTGTCACTACGGTATACGCCGTATATATACTTATATTGATATGGCTCAGGCCAACCCTATAAATGAATGTGTCTTGTGTCAACTGGGCTTGCAGGCAAACTCTATATAGGTATGGCATATGATGCTCGACACCAACACCTCCCCTTCTGGCAGGTACCCTCAACTGAAGTCCCTCTTATGTGGATGGCTCCCCCACTGAATGGTGTGCCAGTTTCCTAGCCCGGCAAATCAAGGATCAGTCCTGGAGCCTCTGCTTACAAAAGCGTTGAATTATTGAGGCCACAGTGACAAGATCAGTGAGACAGAAGCCTGCATTGCTGCAAAACAGAGGAGCAGGAGTGGGGTGAATGGTAGGCGGGGGAAGGAGAAGCAAGCCTGCTGGAATTGAAAACACGTAACCCCCTTGAAATGAAAATAGTTGAGGTGAAGGGCTTCTGGGTGTTGACACCTATAGATGGTCCTTCCCTAAATCATACTGAGCGTATTAACACTGCAAGTGCACACTTTCCTTTTCCCCCTGTTTGCTATGAAGGGAGGCGGGTCCATTGGAGTGGCAGGGACCAGTAGGGGGCTGAGTTGGCTTCAGCAGCTCGTTTCAATTTCCTCTCCCTACGGCTGCAATTTTCACCTGCATTTTTCAATTCATTTAACCGCCATTCCCTCAATCATGCTGGCTGTCATCCCTACCAGCAGAGTCTTTTCTATTCTTTTCTTTACCGTCATTTTAGCACTCTTCAGGAGACCCTGTTCAAGCAGCCCAGCAGGAGAATATTCAAACACCTCCCTCCACAAAATTGGCGACATTAGCGATAAATTACACAGACAGGTTCCCTCCCATCATGTACAACAAAAGCGCTTGCTATAACTCAAGGCCCATAACTGGAAAGAATAATGGGCCTTCACAGATGGGAGTTGTAATACAAACAAAGAAGGTGGATCTCAGTCTATTGGAGCAGGAGTCCACCACCCACAATTTAACAGAATCACCAAAGTAAGGTAAGGTCAGGTTACATCACTATATATGCCTCAAAGGGCATCTCAGCGGAAGTTTGGAAAAGGCCTGAAACTACACCTGGCCAAACAAAAGAAACAGAAGCTAGAGGAAACATGAAACAGATGTATGTAGAAGAGAAAGTGTAAAGAGAAAGAGAACGTTTATTCTGAAGAAGCACGAAGAAAAGGCATCAAGGATACGAGAAAAAGCTATTGATATGTCTCAGGACGTGTGCATAAGAAGCCTCAGTCAGAAACAGGAAACAAGAGGCTGAGAGAGCCTCACAAAACTAAGAGTACCTAGAGAACAAGAGCGGAGTAGAAGAGAGAACAAAGGACACATGCTGCCCCCAAAAACAGCGCCTCTCTCTCCTCTCTAGCTGCCCACCCCTCCAGCTCACCCAGCTACAGCAGACCAGTCCGATGCTGTCCTCCACAGCTTGCCAATTGAAACCGTGAGCCAGGGCATGCCTCCTGGCCGCGAAGGGAGCCGGTGCCTAACTCGCCAGGAGCAGGTCGCAAGCTACAGCCGGTCCCTGGTTGTGACTGCTGCCACGGCTACCACGCTGAGGGCTGCCGTGTTGCTCCGCCGTATGAGTCTTAGCCGCTCCCGAGTATTTCCGGGCGTGTGCGCGGAGGCACACGAAGGCGTTTCCCAGGGTTTACAGGGGGCACCACGTGGAGGTGCTCATACATCGCCCCCCAAAGTAAAACCTGGAGGCACAAGCATCAAATGAACCACAAATAGAGCCGAGCTAGCAGGAATTGCTGCTGCTGTTGTGAACAAACATACCCATGTTGCTTTATCAGACAGCGCTGGAGCACTATGGCAAATAAGAAATAGCATCCTCTACCCCCAGCGCAGGCCTGCCAACTACTAGAAACCATCATACACCACCACATCAAGCCATATAAAGACACCATCCATCTCTTCAAGGTTAAAGCTCATGCTGGCATCCTAGGGAATGGGTGCGCTGATGTATGCCATAGCAAAGTGCTCTGCGGAAGATCAAAGTGGCCATGATCTCCACATTAACACTGGCGCCCATCCCCATTCATCCATATTCTGGTCAGCAAGGATATAAAAACCCTCCTTCAGCTTGCCTACCAGATACTCTTAACACCTGCCTGCTAACGAGGGCCTCCAGCGGACAGGCTCTATCTTCATTTTCTCATATCTTGATGCTGTAAACGCACACATGCACGTCCAAAACAAACTAGGCCCTAAAAAAGGTTTCAAACCATCAGTCTGCAAAGTGCTACAAAAAATACCAAGAACTGATCAAGGAAGGCATTGTCGAGAAAGACATAATCAACTCATTTTGGAAGAATGCAACTGTCACCTCTGGAGAGAAGAGGAATGTCATGCTCTGCCGCACAAATTTGTTATACAACCAAAAGTGTGCCGCTCAGTGCAACCATACAAAAGGCCCACCAACCTGCCCTTTTTTTTTTTTTTTTGGGTGGTGTTACAGCTACGGCCCCCAGCAGGGACCTGACAGACAAAAAAAAAAAAAGAGGAGAGAGGGCTCAAGCAGAGGAGAAAGCAAAAGGAAGCTGCTCAAGGAGACCCAGAACCAAAGAAAGGAAACCAGGAAAAAGAAAAAAAACCCCATCTGCCAGAAGCTAGAAGCTAGACGGCATGTACCACATGCTGTCAGGCTGCAGTCATCCCATTATAAATAAAATGATTATTAACAGGCACAATGCTGCTGGACAAATGATTATTATAGCGATCCAACAAGGTGCACAGGTGCCTGCCTGCTAGCACAAGCAGAGGATGTAGGGAGTGCAACAATGGTATGACAAGTGACAAGGCATCATACGCCCTTCTGAGGAGATACATATAGGAGTGATTCCAACTTGGCTCTTACCTTCCAATTTCAATGCACAACAGCCTGAGCGGCAGAAATCTAGCAAGCCAGATGCAGTCATAGTAACTCTAACCCAGCAACCACGCCTCAAAAGAAACCCAACAAACACGTAACAAACTAGGTTTGCCAATAATGCAAGAAGAGCTGCCCGTGATAACCTAGTAGAGGGCCCTGCCAATCCACACCCCCTGGCTATGAAACCAAGAGACATACAACTAAACAACACAACATACATTTGATCGAAGTTAAGTAAGTAAACAATTCCCTACTCAACAAGCAAAAAAGGCACTAGAACAACATAAACCGCTAATGCCTTGCTTACTCGGACGCCGTAAAAACCGTCACACCATCCTGCTAGGAGCAACAGGCACCATCTACAGTAGCCACACGAGGATCCCACTCCACAGTCCCAGAGTTACTGGTTTACGCGTGGCAGAGCATGATATTTTTCTTTTCTCCAGAGGTAACACTTGCATTCTTCCAAAATATTATTGATGTTTTTCTTGACAATGTCTTCTTTGATCAATTTTTGTGTGGTGTAGTATTTTGTGTAGCATTTTGTGGACTGATGGTTTGAAATTTTTCTGATTTAGGACCTAGTTTGTGTTAAATGTGCATGTATGGTTTGAAATATTTCTGATTTAGGACCTAGTTTGCGTTAAATGTGCATGTATGCTTTTATGCTTTTTTGGTATCAAAATCTGATAACTTAGAGACTTTCTGCCGGAGGTTCTGGTTGGCAGGTGTTGTCTGGAGTAGCTGATAGGAAAACCGGGAGAGGGTCTTCATCCCTTGCCGGCCAGAATATGGATGAGTGGGGATGAAGTCAGTGTTAATGTGGAGATCATGGCCACTTTGATCTTCCGCAGAGCACTTTGCTATGGCATCAGCGCACTTTGCTATGGCGCACTTTGCTATAGCACACTTTACTATAGCGCACTTTGCTATGGCGCACTTTGCTATAGCGCACTTTGCTATGGCATCAGCGCACTAGGATGCCAGCATGAGCTTTGACCTTGTAGAGATGGATGGTGTCTTTAGATAGATAGCTGGATGTGGTGTAACATGGTTTCTAGGAGTTTGGCATGTTTATGCCGTTTTGTGCGCTGGGGGTAGAGGATGCTAATTCTTATTTGCCATAGTGCACCAGCGCTGTCTGATAAAAGCAACATGGGTGTGTATTTCACAACAGCGGCAGCAATTCCTGCTAGCTCGGCTCTATTTATGGTTCAGTTGATGCTTGTACCTCCAGGATTTACTGTAATGATTCAGTTACGTATTTTTGAGGGTGGTAGACTCCAGCTCCAATAGACTGAGAACCATTTTTTTGTTACACATTTTTGCCATTCTTGGCAGTATCCTTTCAGTTGGTGGAGTTGGTAGTTCAAAAATACGCATGCTGCCTGCGTTTTTAAATTGCTGCTGGTGTTAGGTATTGTTTTGTTTTATCTAACCAAGACGGGCTGCTTGTAATAAGTTGCTCCCTGGGAGCTTTGTTCCAGACTACTATGCTGTGTATGTCCCATGTTGCTTCTAGCAGGGGTGGTGTTTTGCTTTGCTGGTACAGGAGTGGCATGTAGCGCACTTTTGTCTTTAAGAATTTTTAAAGAACAGTGCAAACATTCTTGTTGTCGATACAGGTTTTGTGAAAAGCGATGGTGCTGTTTTCCATCCAGTTTGGGAGTAGTAGGAAGGTAGCGGTTGCCTCTTGGTTGTTCAAAGGCAGATGCGGTTGCATGTCGCACTACTTTGAGCATATGCTTATCATCATACATTGGATGGCAGATGGAGAATCCAGTGAACTGTGTGGAGAATGTGTCTGTCCTGGAACTGAATACCATGTCTCTTGGATGGGCTGTCCAGATTTCTTGAAGCTCTGGGTTAAAGTCTAGAGGTGATGCCATTCTTTCTTTGTTGACCAGGGCATGGTTGCAAAAGGCTGGCATATATTAAGTGGGCAGAGCTCAATAATTTGAGCATTCAGCTTGATTGGTATCGTTGCCTGTCGATGAAAGTCGTGGGAGTCGGCGAAGTAGTCCACGGAATTTGGTTGCAAGGTCTTGGACAGGGGGATTCAGCAGGGCGTGTGCGCCTCGATGACGAGCAGAGTTATATATGCATCCTGTAAAATGCTGAGGCGCTGAGGGGTGATGGTGCCGGAGCATTTACCATCTACGCCGTACACACATGTTACCTCTGGGAGGGTCTGGAACTTGGGAAATGTTACTTTTGTTAGCCAGTCCTCTGCTTGTGGCGGTTGGCTAAGTGTATCGTATTGCTCACTTTCATGTGTTGCCTCTTGTCTGGAGGGGGTCCGGTAAGATCAACCCGTCTGTTCTCTGGTTCACAGTTGCCTGTGCCCTTGATATCAATTTGCGTGTGTGAAGAGCAGTTTTGCTTGAGTGAAAAAATTAAGGGTAGCTTGTGGCCAACATTGAATTAATGTTTGAAAGAAACAGTACAATCAGCCAGCTTGAAAGCGATGACAGGAGACCAAAAGTACAGGGAACGAAATAATAAAGTAATCCTACAAGCGTTTTAGCGTTTTAGCACTTAAGCGTAAACGCAAGACCCGCGCATTGTCTCATGGCACCACTGCGTACTGGCATCAAGTATCATGTCTTTGCAATGAAACCTGTACAATGCCTGGGAGCCCATGACATTTGAGCTCCCTGTCCTGTAATACAGTGATGCTCGGCCGTGTTTACTTGCTACCAAACATGTTTGCTCTCGCCTCCAGCTTGAGCACGCGTCTTCAATGTCTGCAAACAGAGGAGGGCATAAGCAGATAATTAGCGTCATTTAACCCTAGAAGGAGTGATGTGCAGCAGAGTTTGTGTGTTTGGGTGAAGTCAACATATTGCTCATCCCCCTCGAAGCCTGCTGGTCACTGAACTGCTCTTCTCTTGGTCTTCTGCTATTCCTTCCCACTTCACCTACCTCTGGCTTCTTTTATTGCAATGTAGCTGCTACAACTACTGCAGCTAAACCGTCGTCCTTTTTCTTGGCCGCCCCGCCGCACTGAGTTGGGCAAGATGATATGATCAAATCATATTCTGTTCTTGCTTCTTTAGTTGGATAACAAAAATGTAGCGAAGCCATCTAGTAAAAGTGCCAGCGGTAGCATCGTGCTAAAGCTTAGTAACAAACCACTCGTAACTCACCGTTGTATACGAGTTACGTACGCATACAATTACCATTTTTTCTCAACTCATTGCTTACCTTGGCAGACTTATTTCCAGCAGCAGATTTTTGGTACACTGCATACAAGGAACCCACAGCATATCCGCTGCCGCTCAATGCTTCCCATCAGCTCAGACTCACACACCACCTTATTGTCACAGCACCGCTTCATTTGCTCCAACCGCAATACAGCCTTGCCATACACTTGGCCTGCTGGATGGCAGAGGTAGACACGGTCACGCTGCGTTACTGCAACTGCGATGCCGCCAAGGCAGCTGGAATGTTGGGCAGCTTGTAAAACCCAGGTACACTTGCTGCTTGAATTTCGAAATGCCCCTGCAGGGCTACTGCTACCATTATACCCTACTTCCTACACTCCTAGTTGTCTAGTTTTTGTGGACTTGATGCGCCTCTGCAGCTTGCAGCAACTTGCTATTGGTCAAACTCAGGCAAACCCACATGCTGAGTCTCCCACTGGACACTGGCCAGCTTGCCCATATCTCACTCCCAATCAGCCCGCACTTGAAGCCCAGCTGCACCCTTGCTGCTTGCTTCTTTAAACAGCTGGTGTGCTAGGTTGCGCATATTGAAAGTATATATATGCCCCCCTCCTTTTCTGCGATTGTGAGCATCGCCCATACAACGACAGCATTGGACACATTTTGCTCAGTCCACTACCGCAAGTCGCGCAGGCTGCCCCATGGTGCTAGTGCATCTGCTCTGCTGTCAAAGTAGCCAGACAGCGCACAGCTGAAGTGCTGACCTGATTTGCTGCTGCTGGTGATGCTGTGAAGCTGCGAGCTCACCAGCTGGCTGTACACTGCTGCGTTGTACCAGCATAGTGAGCCAAGGGCTTGGAGGGTATTGCTTAAGTTGTGGGGTGGCAAGTGAGATGATCTGCTGCTGAGCTGTGGCATCTGTCGAGGCGTTGATGGCACCAGCATTGTACCAGTCAAGCTGCCCCAGTGCCCATAGGGTGTTAGACCGCCTAAGGCTTAGTTGTGCTGATGGCCTTCACCATGACAGTAACCAGTTTGGTGAGGGTGCTGTCATCACGGCTCCAGCCAAGAGCTACCAGTGCCTACAGGGTGTTGGACGCAGCTTGCGGCACAGATCTGCTGCCAATCTACGCCACAGCTGCTGATCTTTTGGCTGTGATGACACTTACGTTGCTGCTGTTCTCCAGGTCCACCTCCTTCTCTTGCAGGGCTGCAGAAGGCCCCAGATCAGGTTAGAACAAATCCTGCAAAATGGTTCCTTTGGCAGCAATTCTTCAAAAACCTCATGTCACCTGATTTTTGGGTTGGCAAACACTGCACAACATCAAGAACACAAAGTTAGTATCCAGTTTAAACTGTGAGTTTGCAGAAGTTCAGACAAGTTGATCATAAATCCACTTCCTTTTAGCTCAATGAGCTGTGAAATAGAAGAGTTGTATACTTTTCTTTGACCGGGCACCTGATCTTTCAATTTGGCAACGAAGATCATCGGCAATCCGACCGTTGTTACACATGGGCCCCTAGGGCCTGGCCAAATTAACATAAGGCCAACCATGTTACTTTGATAAATTGCACTGCTGCGTTCTTTCATCTTTGCTGTCACGGCCTATTCAATTTCTGATGGATTGCTTTTCAGCGCCTAGTATTGCTGGCAAAGACGTCTTTACGTGTAAGGGGGAATTAGAGTGGGATCAGGAGCCCCGCCTGGATCTTGATTCATTTTATTGTTAGATTTTACACTGTAATATCAGAACACGTTTTTGTGGTGTTTGTGTCACTGCCAAGGGTCACCTCCCTTCATGCCTCGATAACCATACCTATTCGTCTTCCTTACCTCTGCTTGCCTCGGGAGCGCGGAAGCTGAGTGTGTGCAGGACTCCTTGAAATGATTTGGAGGCATTGAATTTTGCTGCCAATAGAGCTACCTGGTAAGGTCCCTTGTGTTCACATACAGAAAAGGCGGACCCACCACGAACATACATGTTAATTTCTCCTGCCTGGGCACAGCGGTTTGACTGACTTTTTCATCCGGCTTTAGACACCTTCTTAGATACAATATTATAGTTTAGTAGAGTAGGCATATTACGTAACTGTAGGTAGAAGGTTAGACCCCAGTTAGCCTGTGTGAATGTCTCAGTCAGCTGCGCAGCTCTTCATTGCACCCCTCCAAGTGACCAGCTTCCACAACGAGGATGAAGCCTCCAACAGTCTAGCACAGACTGTGAGTATGAGAAACCAGTAGCGGTGTGGTGTTTGTGTCTCTTGTTTTTCCTCCATCAAGGTCAACTCTCCCCCCTCTTTTCTCCCTACACGCACAGCCCGACAGCCTGCAACAGCATCAGCAGAACTGCTTCCTATCCTCACTGTGCGCTGCACCTCCCCAAAGCAACGCCTTTTTCAACGAGACGGGGCAGCAACTGATGGCGCGGCCCTCCTCCTCCGCAACGACCCATTCAGAGGCCCCTGCAGCAGCGCCTCTGCAGGCACAAAGACCTCGTGCTGCGAGTGCTAACCAAGACGGATTCCAGGTGCGTGTCGTCGAGTGTTTTTGAGGTCGAAACCCTGACTGGGTGGCTGGCATTTGTGCTCACTCTCTCTCTTCCGTTGCATGGGCTTGGATTTCCTCATGGACCAAACTCACCTGAATAAGAAGTCTGACTGTCGAAACTAGTCCCAAATTGGGTCAAGGGGCAAGACTGGCCTAGACGGTCAACTCCTTGCTATAAACCTTTTTGCGAAACGCTGTTGACTTTTTGCTCTCTCTCTCTCTCTCACACACACACACACACACACACACAAGCACACACACACACACACACAAGCACACACAAGCACACACCTACACACGCGCACACATACACACACACACAAACACACACACACACACACACACACACACAAACACACACACACGCAATACACAGAACTCACGCACGCAGAACATGTATACGTACACTCACATGCAACACACTCGCACACTTGTAGTGGAGGAAGTACGGTGAGAAGATTGTCAAGGGGAGCGTGAACCCACGTAGCTACTACAAGTGCAGCAACCAGAGCTGCCCTGCCAGGAAGACAGTAGAGCGGGCAGGCGGGGAGATTGTGGCGACTGAGTACAAGGTGCTTACACACACACTCAAACACACACACATACATACACACGCTCAGACACGCACGCTCACACACACACACACACACACACACATACACACATACACACAAACACACACACATACGTTTGGTTGCGCAAACACACTCACTCACTGATCCACGTTTTATGTTTGACTGCTTGACGGTAATTTGGCATTGTTGGGTTTTTAGGTCTGATGGCACCTGGTTAGCTAATCTTTCGAAGGCCATCTTTCTTATGGTTGCTGGTACTTCATAGTAGAAGAATAAAACTCCCTGGTTTGCGCTTTCCGCCACATTGTTCAACATTTCATATGAAAATTGTGTACGATGCTCCTACAAAATCACAACGAAATCAAGGCACGAAATCCAAACATATTCAAACATATCCAAACATATCCAAACATATCCTGACATGTATTAAAACATATCATAGGTTTGACTGTGATCCTTCTGCCACTCGTGCCTTTACAGGGACAGCACAATCACCAAGCCCCAACGCTGAAGGCCGTCAAGCAGCGCAAGGTGCGTGATCCTCTCAAAAATGGTAGTCGTGCTTCAAAAAGCTCGTCCAAATGGAAGTGGAAAGTACGAAGAGTTCAAGGCACTTACTTTAATAAACGTGGCCCCCACCCAATATAGGAGCTGCAATCCATGCACACACATGAATACAGCAGTTTTAAGTGCACATGGAAGCGGTATATCATCATGATCACTCTTATTTCCTCGTGGAATAGCAAGCTTTTTTATAATTGTATCACGTAAGACCTCGGGTACCGTGCACCGACGTAAAATGGCAGGTGAGATTGTTGTGCACCATAACCCTTGGAAAAGCACCCACCTTCTATGTTGCATTCCTTGTCATGGCATGTTTTGTATGCTTTGAATAATTTGCGCTTTGGTGCTAGTTTCCTTATTCCTTGCCTATCCGCAAGAAATGCAGACATTGCATTTTTTATGAAGTGTCGCCCTTGTATAACGTGCAACAAGGCTACAGTCATTGGGGTGTTTTCAATACCTGCATGTGACGAGCGTTCATGGTTGTCCGATACAATCAATTTGCTTATTACTCATTGACACTCATCTGGACTAGGTCTATGCCCCCTTTTTGAATGCCAGTCACCTTAAACGCGTGTGCTGCCCTTCTACACCCCTCACCTCAAACGCGTGCGCTGCCCTTCTACACCCCTCCCGCCACCTTTTCTTTTTCTCTCTGTTCCCTTTGCAGGCCCTGCCACCAAAACACACGCAGCCCAGCAACAAACACGGCTCCCTAGCGCCCCCCCAAAGTACCCACAACAACGGTACGAGCAGTGCCGTGATCAATGGGGGCAACTATTTGCACAGGAAGTGGTTCTAAATCTTGCTTGTTTTTGTTTGTCTAGTCATGCATGCTAGTAGATTTGACAAACTAATAGTTGGTCCAGTGCCCGCATTCTTGGGATGAAACACGCTTGCAGTAACTACCCAAACGTTTCTCATGTAGTTGTAGGGCAGGGAAAACGTGTTGGATTTTCCCAGTTTAACTGGCCGATGTTAGATAAGTTTTGACCTTCTTGCTTTGCTAAATCTGTGTAAGCACTTCAAGTAAACGGGCATGCATGAGAAGAATTAACTTACTTGCATTATGTTGTTGGTCACTTTATGTAAAGACACACGCTTTGTTGTACACCTGCATTCACTTGCAATCCGTGTGTCAAAACTGTAATTTTTACGGCACGGCTCCTCTTTGCTGTTTCTGTAACGGTTGGGGCAGCAACCACAAACGTAGAACAGGAGGGGGGGCAGGCCGTCCCACGCATCCCCCCTTCCCTTTCTGGCCAGACGGTGTCTGGCCAAATGTCTATAACCTAACGGTGTCTACATGCTGGAATCAGCCATGTCTATCATCCACTTTATCGTCACAGGGCCTGGAAGTTCTGTTGAATTGTTGAATGGCTACATTTTTATTTGATTGCCTGCTAAGAGGGCAGGCAGAAAGACGTAGTAGTGGCTCGCAGTTTAAATGTTGTGATTGTGTAGTCAAAAACAAACATCATTGCTCACGCACTGCACCAACCTGTGCCCTTTAAGCTCACAGGCCTTGGTAATTTGGTATGCAACGGCGGTTGGGGGTCACAGGAAAACACAGGCAAGCCCAGTGAGAAGAACACTGTGTACTACGCTTCAAACATTCCTACCAGATTTCAAGCAGGCCGCCAATTGGCCTCCTTTATTTTTACTATTCTTTTTGCCTTGCCCACAACTGTCGGAGCAAGAACCGGGCTGATACAACCAGCAATGTGAAGTGACAATCTTGTTCTGCTCTTTCTGTGCCTCCCACTCTCAGGCTTTCCCTGTAACCATGTCCCATATTCGACATTGCGGCACTGATATTTGCATGATAATGCTTGTAGACCATACGGTACTTATATCACCGCATACTGCGAACGTTTTTGACCCCTCGCAGTGTGTTGCAGCACTAAAATAAATATATTATAACTGACGAAGCTCTTATTGGGCATCATTAGTTGAATTTTGCAAGCATGAACGGGAAGGGGCTGGGAAGGCCCCACAGGCACAGCTTTGTTATGGGCAATCTTTTTAAGCCCAGTAACGGGACTGCAAGTCAGAAGGCGGCAAAACTGTGCAGCATTGAGCAGATAACGCGCGTGCAGAGCGGGTTGGAGAGGACAGGGCAGCAAAGGATGCAGCATCAAATTCGAGGCCACCTAATAGGCCTAGCTTGACCTCAGGCATCAGCAGCAGGGCCTTTTTTTGGGGAGGAGCAGCAATGTATGCGGGTGCCTTCCTTCACACGCATGCACACGCTCGCACATATGCATGCACGTGCAGCTCAGTGGGCCAAAAGGCCCTCGCATGGGCTCGCATTGTGTCTGTTATTGTATTAAGTGTTGCCCCCCGCGCATTTCTTGCATTGGGATTTATTATTTGCAGGGATGGGTCATACAGACTTCAGAGACGTTTAATACGGAAAAATACGTGTAAAATACGCTACCGTATTTAATGCAAATTTGGGGTGCCAATTTTTGACCCAAAATGGACCCAATTCGCCCCAAAATCACCCAAAACGTTTCAAGTCATTTTCCAATATATAAAATGTAAATAAACCAGGTAATAATGACATCGGAAGCTCGCTGGTAGGTCGATTCTGGGCAGGAATTTGTCTGAAAGGCAAAAAACGGCAAAAATCGGTTTAAATTGTAATCGTATAGTACGGCCCGATTTGTCCGATACAGTAAAATACGCGTTAAACACCATACAGCGTATTATACGATTACGCGGTATGACCCATCCCTAATTATTTGGGTATCTTTAAACCTGGCATTGGCTAGGGTACCATACGGTGTGAAGCAGAGATTGATCAGTGTAAGTTAGGGAATGGACCCAGCTAAATTGAATATAGAATAGGCACCAGGCCCCACAGCTACCCAGAATGCCAGTTTTCCTGCAAAGCCCTTTATCGTCTGATGTGGGAAGCCCGTTGCTTATAGGTTAGGTAGAGGGAGCTTTGAATTAGGTGAAAAGTTTGTCGGCTCTATTTGGGGGGGCTTTGGCACAGGGACGACTGGCAGTGCATGCAGTTACAAGCGGTAGGCGTGTTTTCACTTTTTGCATGTGCATGCACGCAGGTGGGAGCAGCTACACAACAGGCAGTGTATAGCAGTTTACACGGTTACGTGCAGTAAGCATGTGCTCATTGCTTGTTCATGCACGCAGGTGGGAGCAGCTACGCAGTCGCCACTGAAGCGTCTGGAGCCTCGTCAGCTGCCACCAACGTAAGTGATAAGTGAGCGCAAAAAAACATCGTCCGTTATCAGACTACTTCAATGATATCAGAGGTTGTGTATACCAATCACACTGTTCCAAGTTTGTTTTGCCTTGCAGGCCGGAGTAGGCCGTGTCAGATCGCACCATTGAAAAATAAGCTGCCCCTAGCTTGTTTCTATCAAGCACGTGCACTCAGTAACCGGTGCAGCAAATACATATCATTATGGGCTTAGACACAATTCTTTTCTTGTGCCGTGGCAAATTCATGCTGAGTGCTCTACCTGACTGGCGCCACCCAAGGGTTCAGGACTCTAAACCCTTCATCACGTTAATGATACCTTCATGAAGGAGCCATGGCTTCAGTGTCAGAATTATTACTCAGCAACTGACCAGCACCTGGCTCGCAAAATGGCCACGCCTCCTCCTCCGTTCACACAAAGGCCACCTCGTGCTTGTTTTTGTGCTCCAGCTTGCCTCTATTCTTAGGTGTAACAAGTAACCTTCCTCCTCATCCGTGCACAGATGGGCAGCGATGCATGGGGTGGAAGCAACTTCTCCTGGCAGCTCAGAGGCGGGGAAGCCAGCCAGCAGCCTCCGCAAAAGCCCCCCCCCTCCCTTGACCTGGGTGCCCACGTTGCAGGAGCCCCACATGCAAGCATTCCCCCTGCCTCCGCTCCCCATTTTATGCACAGCCTTTGCCCCCACCTGCCTGCCATCAACGCCCCCAACCCCCTAAAGCTGTACGCCTCTGCCCACCCGCTCAACCACAACCCCAGCAGCAGCTCCCTGCAGTCCCTGTCTGCAGGTGGCAGCGAGCAGCACACCCACCATGGCTTCTCTGTCCTCTCTGGCCAGCAGCAGCAGCAGCAGCACCAGGAGCAACAGGAGAGCAACAACTGGGTCCAGGTGTGTGTTTGTGCTCGTATCTGCTGCGCTTGTGCATGCGTATGCATATAAGTAGGCGTCTGTTGTTTGTTTTTTTTGGTGGCAGAGCTTCAACTTCGTACACTCCGGATGCTGCAACGCTCATGCTGCAGCGCAACAGGATGTTTTGTAATGAAGTCCTTGCACACAAGCAATATCACCTGCATCACCTGCATCACCTGCTTGCCCTGCCCAGGCCCTGATGCAGCAGATACAGCAGCAGCAGCCCCTCCTGCAGCTGTTGCAACCCCCGCAGCAAACCTCTGGGGGGCAACAGTCCCTGCACTCCGCACTGTGCAACCCCGGAAGGCTGCAGCTGGACCTGCAGCAGCAGCAAGGAGGCAACAGTGGTAGTGTTGGTGATGGTAACGACCCCGGAGGAGGAGGAGGAGGAGGTAGCACTTCCAGCGACAGCACTGTGTTTGCCTCGCAGCAGCAGCAGCAGCAGCAGCAGCAGCAGGCCAATAATGGCCCCCTGGTGCTTGGGCGGAGCGTCCTGGGCGTAAACACCTCTGCCCCCCACCCCAACCACAGCAGCAGCAGTAGCAGCAGCATGGGCCTTGGAGGTGGGCTCCTCAAGAACTGCGTGGGCGGCGGCCACCCCCTGCCTCTGAACTTCCGCGACATCGGCCTGTTGAAACCGCGCAGCACTGGGCACACGTACCCTGGGGGCAACGGCTCAGGGTTTGAGGGGGGTCAAATTGAAGGCCTCCTGCGGCCTAACAGCACTGGCCACCACCAACTGCAGGCCGCCCCTCAGCTTTCTTTTGATGGCAAGCTTCCAGGTGCGCACGGAATACCGGGTTACAAATAAGCATGCGTGCAGGCAGGTACATAATAGTGATAGCACAATAATCAGGGATGGGTCATACGGCGTCTTCGTATATACGCCGTATGGTATTTAACGCGTATTTTACCGTATTGGACAAATCGGGCCGTATTATACGATTGCAAAATATGCCGTTTTTGGCCGTTCTTTGGCCTTTTTAAGCAATTTCCGCCCCAACAACGGCCTTTCGGTGAGCTTCCAGTGCAAAGTATTAATATACTAATACAATTGATGTTGAGTTATTTTGGGGCGAATCAGGTCCATTTTGGGTCAAAAATCGGCACTCCCAATTTGCATAAAATACGGTACCGTATTATACGCGTATTGCGTATTAAATGCGTATTTTACCGTATTGAACGTCTCAGAGGTCCGTATAACCCATCCCTGATAATAATGGTCTTGTTCCTTTCCTATTACTATTAGTAGTATTAAATCACAGAATGGCTGATGAAGGTGGTGTTGTTTTTTATAGAAGAGCGCAGGCTTGCTCCCTTATACACTGGGTACAAACAAGTCAGTGCTGCTGTACGTCAAGCGCTTGTGTGGGCCTAAAATAACACCCTGGGATTGCAAACGTATTACGAATTCATTGCTTACCGTACTGGAAGTATATCACCGCCCCCTATTATTTTTTGGTAGGGCGGTGACGGGTGGTGGTTGAATATATAATTATTTTTAAGGGGGCGGTTGTGGGGCGGTGGCGGAATTTAACGTTTTGAGCAGTGCGAGCGATGAGTGGTCAGGAAGCCTTCCGATGAGTGGAATTCCCGCACTCACCTTCCCCCCCAGACCCAGCTCCACCTGCCCCTGCCCCTGCACCCCCAGCCCCAGCCCTGTCTGCACCCATCAAGAAGTTCCAGTGAGGGATATTATTTTTTCAGGGGGGCGGTGGATCCATGGACGTACGGTATTTGCAAGAGATACAAATTGCTTGCAACACTCATTTTTTGTTTTGTGTATGATTGTGCAGGAATTGATGTTGAGCAGCTCGCAAGCAGCAGCCAGCTGCTGCAACTCCAAGCTGCTTTGGCTGCTCCGGCTGCAACACTGCCAAAGTAGACATGTTTTAGTTGCTGTGACTCTCGTGCGGCACAGAAATCATAAGGGTGCAAGTTTGTGCTGGTTCATCTTTCACTAGTAATGGTGGTGGTCACTAGTAATGGTGGTTGTCACACAAACTCGTGATGCTGGACATACAGAGGAGCTCTGAGGACATTTTGTCGTTTAAAAATCCCTTTACTCTGTGCATAATTCCATTTTAACTTTGAGAATAAGGTGCATTGTTGGTAGGTAGCTCAGTAGATTACATGGTCCGCAGTAAAAGCAGCTAGCTTGCAAGGCAAGAATGCAAGTAAGTACTTAGGCCCTTATCGGTGTATGTGCTTAGATTGGCAGTAGTTTAGTCTATGATATTTTATACTCTGCCTTGGTGATGATGTAAATGCTTGGTGTGTTACACACACCCTTTCCACAAACTGCCTGAAAAAAAACAATTACAACTTGTGGCCAGGAGCAGGCAGGCCACAAATGAATTCATTAGTTATAAAGGTGGACAGATACTTGGTTTCAGCTGAGAAGGGAAATCAAACACGTTCACCTCAAGCGTAGTTAGAAAGATCATTGCGCACACAAGAGAGGGAGGAAGTTGCACTCATAGCTGCAGAAGTAGTGCGCTGAAGCCAGGCTATGTAACAGGCTGAGTCGTATAAAATCCCAACAACAAAGATGAGGAGCAGTCGTCTGCTCACAAACTCAAGTGTTTTGGCAAAAAAAGGGCACCTTGCCCTGAACAGCTTCGTCTCCACCAATACTGATCACAGCTTTAGATATATATCTACATTTGGGGACCTTCAGCCAGACTGATCGGCCTGTAACTGGTCCTCGTCAGTCAACAATAAATCCATAAGACACAAAAGGAAAGAGTTTGTTACTGACTTGCCATACGGCAACTGATCACAGGCTATCTAAAAACTAAGTTTAATTTAAAAGGCCAGCCAGGTGACACGGCTGCTCAATCATTAGTAAGGGCATTATGGAATTTTACTAACATGGGGTTTGTTAAAAGAGGTTCATCTAAACTGGCCAAACAACCAAATAACTGTAAAACCGTTGAGCACATTATAAATCCCATGGAGAATCATACGGTTTGTCCACGCCACTGATTTAACATGACCGGACGGCATACTTTTCCTTGAACTGCCAATTTCTATGGTGTTGCCAAGGATGGTTGAAATATACGGCTCCCCAGACACGTTTCTATGAACAGTGGTGGCACCACAGAGGTGCGCACCAACAAATTGCTAGAAATCATTGTATGCAACAGTCTGTAGTGCAGTTCCCAGCCTTTGCTCAAGAGAGACTCGACCCTGGCTTAATACAATTCTTCAATAAACTGGCTTCTCCAGCTTTTTGAACGAGACTAGGCAAAACAACCTCAACTGAAAAGCCAACTAACCAAATCACACGAATCGTCACTGCCAACTATTGGGCGTGACAAAACCTATAACAATTAATTTGATGAACTAAAGACACAGTTCATTTTTACAAGCCTTGAGCCCTGAGGTCAAAGCTCATGTTGACAATCTAGGTCATGAGTGTGTTGGCGATTTTTTTCACTTTGAAGGTATTCGTAGATCAAGGGGAGATAGCAAACTCCCTACTACGCTGGAAAAAGTAGGGAAACCGAGAGGAAAAATGGCAGCATGAGGGGCCAGTCGTATGAAAAAAGGAGGCACAAGGGGAGATGTTTCGGAAGAAAAAGGTTAATAATGCGGGGAAAGTTGGATCCAAGCAAATCATAAAAACTGCGTGAGGAAGACTGAGTGGCAGAGCAAAACAGAGGGTTGACTAAAAAAAATGAGGCCTGGATACCTACACTACCGAAAGAGCAATGCATAGCAAAGCATGTGCTCTGCGGAAAACCAGAATGGTCAAAAAATCAAAGGACGTTGAAAAAGTTATGATGGACACCACGTGTGAATTTGGGGCAGACACCACAAAGAAACTTAGCAAACAACATATACCAAACTCGCTCGGCCACTAATGCAAGGAGAGTTTTCCTCTTCCTCACAGATAGCCCTGCCAATCCTTTTTCCGCTGGCTATTAAAGCAGCAAAGGGACACGCAGCCAAATAAACGCACTACTTATTTGATCAAAATGTGGGGAGTGGTTTTTCACTGCCATGTACTCTTTTCTTTTCTTTTGATCAAAATTCAGCACTATGTGAACACTTATCCTACCCAACAAATAGAAAAGGCACAAAGACACCACAAAGCCTTTCATAACATCCTGCTGGGAGCAACAGGCACTAGCAGGCCAGCATGCCACATCACCAGCCAGCTAATAAGCTCACATGTATGCCAACAAGTCCGCAAAAATGTGCACGCCAGACGCGACTCCCGACATAATCCCCCCTTAATAGCTAGCAATTCTTCTGATGGTGTGCAGGCCTCTGCTCCCCAACCATGGCCCTCAATGAAAAACGAGTTTCCATGTAGGTTGAGGAGCGGCTTTGCATTCATTGATGATTTAACTCGCATTTTTCCTAGTCCATGTGTTTGCACTCTTGAAAGTGCTTTGTAACTGAATGGTCCGTTAAGTAAGATAGGATTATTCTCACACGAGGCGGAAGGAGGTAAAGAGGTAAAGAAGTAACAGCCAGACCAAACCAATTCTGCAAAGTAGTTGTTACCTAAAGTAATATGGAGAGTTTCCCCTGTGAATTTACTTGCTGCTTTTCCTTTTTCTTTACAGGTATTTATCATTAAAACATACCATTACACAGAGACAAAAAAGTAAGCGGGCAGGGTGCCAAATTTCAATCTGGCAAAAAGAATTGGCACGAAGTTTTCATTTTTGGTTCCGAGAAAAAATTTGATGGGGAGAGAAGGAGATGTATGCAATTGGAACCAGGAGGCTTAAATGAACTGAAACAACTTGCGGCATGCGATCAAATCGCCCGAATTTTTCTTCAAGGATACTGACATGCACTTGTACGATATCAAATTAAATTGACATTATTACTTTATAAAGTGGTGTGGGGTCGTCCCGTCGTGAGAGCGGCACATAACACTCGGGAGGGCAGCACCTCTAGGTGGTCTGGGGTTGCAAATTATCAGTCAAGTACGATTGTTTTGATTTATTTAAACACGAAATGCAGGTCCGCCCAACCGGTTTGCCTGATATCATTTTGCTTTGGATTTCGAAATACTGGAAGGAAACAAAAGTAAATTCCATGGGTTGTTAGGCTGTTTCACCTGTTGAGTTCTCCCAATGTTGCCGTTTGCCCGGATCCTGGTCATGATACCCTTCGTGCTTCATGTCGCTGTGACGCTGGCTATTGCAGGAGCGTTGGCCGTGGTGGGTAAATTTGTGGGATCCCACAAGGCTTTGCTCCTCATACGCACCGCGCGTCGAAAACTTTGAGGAACCTCCCCCACCGCCCCACGGAATTGTGCATGCAGGCCGCTTTGTTTCTTGTGGGCAAGCCTCAGTCCAAACAGCAGCAGAGTGCGGCTAGGCATGCGGCCTCAGGTGAGGAGCAGTCGTGGGTGGCCCTCAAACCTCCAGGCTTGCACTCCCTGTTATTGACCCAAAGCTTCAAGCCTCAGAACACATCCACTCTCCCTTCTCAGCACAACTCTCCCTGTCTGTACACACACAGCTCCCCGTCCGCGTGCAGAGGTAACGCAGCAGCAGCAGCAGCAGCAGCAGCAACAGCAGGCGAGGGCAGCGCCTTCCCCTGCGCCTGCGCCTGCAGCAGCACAACCAACACCAGCAGCACAAGCAATTACAGCTCCTGCGGTCCCCAAGCAGGCGCCCATGACCCCTGACCAAGTGCTCCCACTCTTGACTAGCCTGTTCAATGAGCGCATCGCTTTCATTGATGGCGCCATGGGCACCATGATTCAGAGATACAAGTTGGAGGTGGGTGTTTGGCTAAAATTCTCCCATGGACTATTGACCTGCAATTTGACGTGGACAGGCGAACAAATAAGAGGGCAATGTGCTTCTTCCTCTGACACTTATATTTGAAGGCTACGACATGACACGAAAGGATTTCTGTAAATTCTTTTAGTCATGTGGCAAATGCTCAGGTATGCGTGACATACATGCTTGCAAGATTTCTGACAACAAGAAGCAGTTGCCCCAGCACGCAATGAACTGGAAACTTCAGCACAAGTCCTGTCTAAATCCTTGGCTTTTAACTTTATTCCTAGATATACAACCTCTGCAAAGTTGCATTGATCCGCAATGCTGACTCATCTAAACATTAAACAGGAGGCTGACTTCCGCGGCGACCGCTACAAGGACCACAGTGATGAGCTGAAGGGCGACAACGATCTGCTTGTGCTGACCCGCCCTGACATCATTGAGGCCATCCACATCCAGTACCTGGAAGCTGGCTCTGACATCATCGAGACCAACACCTTCAACGGAACCTCCATCAGCCAAGCCGACTACAATCTGCAAGCCAAGGTGGGTCAGAGGTTCAAGGAGCAGTTCCGGGGTCAGCCTCATTACTAAGTTTGTTTTACTTTTGCAGAAGGCAGCTTTTTCCTTGCTTGTCCTTCACGGATTATTAGAAAATAAGCATTTGTATGTGCTGGTTCTATAAGTTTGCAGCTCAAAACCTATCTGCCCCTTGCTCTTTTCAGAACGAGGTGTACGACATCAACTTTGCTGCTGCCAAGCTGGCCAAGTCTGCTGTGGCCAAGTTCCTGGAGCAGCACCCAGACCAGGGCCCCCGCTTTGTGGC
>Ga0307968_1000441_pt1 | contig 29098 bp, 27 predicted proteins | sample OrgLakmetagen650_FD_201834 | JGI IMG/M metagenome (GOLD analysis project Ga0307968, IMG submission 201834) | Saline water microbial communities from Organic Lake, Antarctica - #650 | ecosystem: Environmental > Aquatic > Non-marine Saline and Alkaline > Saline | place: Antarctica: Organic Lake...
GGTTTGGGGGGGGGGGGTATTCTGGGCCGGAGGCCCAATATTTGGACGTGCCTGTCTACGATTTTTGTACGCCTCCTGCGCAGGCCATATATTTTGTGTGTGTGATCTGCAAACGCAGGTCATGATTTTGGGTTTGTGATCTGCAAATGCAGGTCTACTACATGGCATCCTTTAGCTCAGCCTCCTTCCCAGACTCCCTGGCCCTAGCAAAGGTGCGTGTGGGGAGTGGGGTAAGGGGAGTTATGCGCGCACGTCAAATTGTGCACGTCAAACGTCAAAGTGTGCACGTCAAATTGTGTATGTGGCCCTGGCAAATGTTCGTCTGTTGCCCGTCGCCATTTGTGGTGAGCTAACTGTGTGTAGTAAGAAGCATTGCGAAGGCAGTGCACTTGTTTGCCACTTCTGTGAAGTTAAAAGTTATATATGCATTTTAACTGTACTGCCTTGGTTATTCACAAACACACACACATAACACACACACACAACACACACAAGCCTTGGTTATTCACAAACACACACACAACACACACACTCTCTCTCACACACGTGCTCTCGGAGGACACCACTTTTTCAAAAGGCACAGGGCAGCTTGCTATCCAGGCTTGAGGAAGGCACTCCAGTATGATTGCGATGTCGTGTTGGTGCGTGGCGAAGTCTGGGGGGCTGGAGCGGGGGAACTTGACTTGCAATAAAGAATGGGCAATGTTAACTGGCTGGTGGATTGCTTTGGCAATGGATTAAGAACATCTCCCTGGATGTGGTGGCGGTGGAGGCTTGGATGTGAGAGCTGCCTTTTTATTTAGTACATGAGGTTAGGCTATCTGTGGCTATTTGGGAGGCTTGTGATAAGTGCAAGGATGTTCATGTAATATTCAATTCACAAGCAAGAGCATCTGTGACACATCCCAAGCTGTACTGCACTCTCTCTCCTCAGAGAAGTGCAGCTGCGTTGCACATCCAGCTTGCACCTGATTTTAAGGCAGTTTTAAGGACAGTTTTATACATAACGGTAGTCGTGTGTGTGATCAGTTGATGTCCATTGTGATTTGTACCCAAAGGTATCGGAAAGGGACCGTCAGGCTAGCGGATCCGATGCTGCTTGACCTTGTACTGAGACCTTGCTTGTTGGCCAACTGATGGTGTACAAAGCCACCCATGTGTTGCCACACACTTTGTTTTCATCGTGATGGTCTTTTTGCCTGAGATGATGAGGTGCTCGTCACGGTGAGCCCTATCTGCGCGTGCCCCAGCCTCCTGCTGCAGCTGCTTCCCCGCCCTCAGCGACAGCTCAGCCTTCAATTCCTTCAGCCCCACTAGCCCCAGCTGCAGCAGCTGCTGCTCCACTCTTAGCGACAGATCAGACCTCAACCCCCTCTGCTCCATTAGCCCCTGCTGCTGCTGCTGCTGCTGCTGCTGCCCTCTCAGGGCCAGCCCTGCCATCCCCTCCCTCTGCCCCTGCAGCCCCCTCTGCCCAATCTGTGGGTATCTCCTCTGCGCCTGCTGGTGAAGGCCGTGCCTGGTGGTCCTCACGCTGGGGAGGTGCTCATGGTCTGGACGGCCGAGACCTGGCCGTTCCTGTTGGTCAACATCGTGGAGCATCTGACAACAAGCCCTCTTTTGAGGTGCCTAGTGAGTTGGCCATGCGAGCTCTTGTGGCCACTTTTGTGCAAGAAAATGAATGCTCAAGCTTCCCCTGGTTTCGACTTGATTACTGCCCCGTTCATCGAGTATGCAATTAAGCAGATCTCTAGAGCGTCTGGCAAGGGCACTGAGCGCTTCAATGTGCTTTTTTAAGGTTGTTCATGCGCAAGGCTTGCATTCGTGATAGGTGGAAGGTCGCCAAGATTATTCCTCTGTATAAGAAAGGACAGTTGCTTGATCCTGGCAACTATAGGATGCTTGCAGTTAGTGGCACCTTGTACCGTCTAAAGGCTAACGTGCTGCGTGAGGTTGTCGCCGATTGGTGTAAAGTTGGGCATAAGATTCCTGATGCACAGTTTGGTTTTTATTCTGGAAGGGACACTGCAGCCCATGTTTATTTTGAGGCACCTGAAGCATGCTGCTAGATAGATTAAAAAAGAAGCAACTGCATGCAGCCTTCATCGACTTCAAGCAGGCATATGATACTGTCCCTCGTGCAAAATTGTGGGAGCACTTTCGGTGCATTGGCTTGCCTGCTCACATACTGTTCATCATTCAAAACCTGTATGCAAGAGATGAATATGATTTGGTGGATGGTTTGAAGCGTGCTAGGGTTGCTCCTGCAAGGGGGGTCAAGCAAGGCTGCCCTCTGTCCCCTCTCCTGTTTTCTCTGTACATTAATGACATTGGTTTTGTAACAGATAAGTGCGCAGGGGCGGTGGCTGGTCGATCTTTGCCTCTTGAGTAATGACCCAGACCAGTTGCAGAGTATGCTGGAGAGTAAGCTTGGTTTTTATGCTGCCAGGAATGAGGTTGTGAATGAGAATAAATCGGTGGTGATGTATTTTGGCAGTGATGTGCAGGTCCCTGTGCTGAAGTACCGTGGTTCTGAGCTCGCTGCAGTTGATTCATTTAAATATCTGGGCATGTCATTTACACGAGCTGTGAGTATGACTGCTGCAGCAGAGCAAGTGGTTCCTGCCATTCAGGGGGGTTGCTTGCGCGTGAGGAAGTTTGTGAGCGAGCATGGGCTGGTGGACAGGCCGCACACGCTTTTGTGGCTGGCCAAAGCATATGTTATTCCAGCTAGCTATAGTATGTATGGCAGTCAGATCTGGGGCACTGATTGTATGAAGAAGGGAGCAGAGGTGGCCTGTCCCTTGCAGACTGGTCATCTTTGCTTTATGAAGCGTGTCCTGGGCGTGAAGCGTACTGCTTACAATTGGTCTGTGCTGAGGGAGTGTGGTCAGGAGCCTCTCCAGTTCCTTGGTTTCGGGCTGCAGTGCGGTGTTCGATGATTGGGTGCAACAGTGAGTTATTTGAGAAGGTTTGGCGTGCAGACAAGGATACGTGTGCCATGCCGGGTGCCACGAGCTGCTGGACGGCTGAATTCATGGCTGCTTTTGAATGAAGGTTTGCAGGGGAGAGACCAGTATAGGAATGCTGTGCGCTTTGGTTCAGCTGTCAATGTTAAAGAGTTTGCAGTTGATTTGCGTGCTCGTTTGTGCAAAGTTTGGGAGGAGCTGAATGATACTGAGCCTAGATAGTCTCAAGCGTGCGACTTATCATCGCTGCTTTGCTTCTCCTTTGCTGCCACTGAAGAGTGATACTGGCCCGTATTGTGTTCCTAGATACCTAAACTTGGATTTGGGGAGGCACGTGCAACGCAATATTGCCAGATTTAGACTCCGTGCGCACACCAAGGGTGTTGAAAGAGCTTGTTGGCAGGATGGTGAACATGGATTTTGTGACAGATGTGATTTGCAGGACGTAAAACATGCTTTGTTTCTTTGCAGTTGTCCAGAAATTTGTGCTGTGAGAGCCAAGTATGATCATTTGTTTTTGGGCGCTTCTTCACAGACATTTGTATCCCTTAGTGCGAATGGTTTCTACATTTCTGAAATTTGCAATTACTCGTTTTCTTGAACAAGAGTCGAATTGTGGACATTTTTTTTTTTGGTGCTGGCAATGACCAGCGGGCTGGCTGAGCAGTCAAACTACCTGGCTGAAGGTCAAAACCCTATGTAACCTAACCAAACCTAACCCTATCTGCGTGTGGCCTGTCGCCTGAGATTTTGGTAGGAGCCAGAGAGACAGGTGCTCTCTGGCTCCTACCAAGACAGGTGCTCTCTGGCTTAAAAGGTCGTCCGCAAAAGCCCCACTGTTAGAAAAAAATAATTAATTAGTCGGCAATGAAAAGCCACTTACCACAGTAATTAAGGAAAAGGTGCCACTTTGGTACTGGGCACCGCGAACCCCCCTCAATAAAGAAAAGAGGAAATAACAATGAGAACCAGGAGGGTAGCCCACTCAGACTAAATTTTCTTTGCTCTCCTCAATTTGAACAGGCACACATTGCTGTCATTGCAAGTCCCCGCTTGTTTGCTTTCTAGTATGACCAAGCCAATGGAGATCAAGAGGATTCTCAACCTAGATTTGCTACCGCTTCCTAATGATAGGTATTATCAGTACTTGAAAGCAATGTCTAATTTATTTACGCTGGACACTCCAGCATCAGCCTCTGATAGCCAATAATTCTCTTTTCTTTTTGCATCCTATTCGCAGTCAAGAAAAGCAGTAGGGGGCAGCCATTGGAATTGGGCCCGTGCATTCAGCACCTTCTGAGCAGAGAAGCTGATGCCACATGCGGCGCCTAGCTCACTCAGGCGACGTTCTGAGCCTAAGCCCCATGCACCCCCTTCTCTCCAACTCTCTGGGACCCGATCATTGTCCTTGTAGGACTTGCTCCTTAGGCCTTGCTGTTGCTGCTGCTGCTGCAAGGCTGAATCATGCTGCTGCAGTAAGGTGATGCCATCAGGCTGCTGCTGCTGCTGCTGTAGGGCGATACCATCATATTGCTGCTGCTGCTGCTGCTGCTGCTGCTGATTTAGGGTGAGGCCATCAGGCTGCTGCTGCTGCTGCTGCTGTAGGGTGACCTCCGCAGGACACCTCTCCTGCTGTTGAAGGTAACCTTCAAGATGCTGACAGGTCATGCCCAACACTGCTCGTACTCTATCCAAGCTGGCTGCTCTCTGCTGTGCTGCGGAGGCCTCTGCCAAACCTTCTGCAGCCTTTGCCTGTCACATGCGACATGTGGAAAGAAAGACAGAATCATCACGACAAAACATGAATATGCTGTAAAAGGGGAACTTGATCAGCAAATGCTCTAGAAGCCAACGTTGGAAAGAGACCAGCTGTGTTGAAGGAAAATTTTCTTTCTGAAACGACAGTCTTGGCGTAGAGATAGACTGAGCCAGCCAGCTTGGACAGAGGCGTCTGGATGGCGTCTGGTTGGCTTAGGAGGCCAGCCAGATGCCTCCTAACAAGATGCTTCAGACAGAGAAAGGCCATGGGTTGTTGCAGCAAAGAGTAGTGGATCCTTAGTTTAAAGGCTTGCACTCCTGCACCACCACGGATTATACGTGAGCCGGAGGTGAGCTGCTGCTGAAATGCACAAGTGCTGAAAATGTACGAATGTTGCCGAGCCAAAGGGAGTGTGCCTTTATTTTATTTACAAGTGAAACTAGGAAAGGGGTTTGCACCAGTGAGTGATCAGGGGCATAAAAAAGTTTCCAAGCAACCTGGGAAAAGCTACTGAAATGTGTGTATGCAGGCAAACCCATGAATCAGCACAACCCTTACTTTCTGGGGTGTGTACTCTCGTGCGCTGCGGCGCCATTGATGGAAGCAGATGGGGATGCCAGGGCAGTAGGCATCCCAGCCACGAGTGAACAGCCTTGCCAGCATGTAGGTCTCTTCTCCTGTAAAAGTACAAGTGGAAGTCCACGCTGATACAGATCAGGGTGCATTAAGGGAAAACCCGCAGTGCTTACACTAGCCTAATGGCTGAGCCAGAGCCCCACTGGCAAACCTGTGAAAGAAAGTACACGTGAAGTATGCACATTGATCAAGGGGAGATCCGCAGTGCTCACACTAAACTAGTGGCTGAGCCAAAGCCACACCAAACTTGTGAAAGGCAGTAAACGTTAAGTATGCACGTTCATCATGGTGTATGCACTCAGGTCATGCATGTATCATATCAGGAAAATAAAGCAAGTGAACTGATATCGGCAGGATTTGAGCATGGCAGCAACCGTTTCGTTCCTCTCCATAATTACACACGTTCCGTTGCTGAAGTAGCCACCAATTCCTCTATCATATCATCTCAGGACCAACATTTGAATTTAAACTAAACTTGCTTCTGAAGCATCAGCCGTACCTAAAAACAAGTGGGGAAGGGACCTGGGTGGAGGGTAGGGAGTATCATTGATGAGGGCGGCAGACCTACTGAAGCTGAAGCCAGCAGCCCACAGATTTGTGAGCATGGGGTCTCCAGGCCGCTGCTGTGTAACAGATGTGGAATTCCCGTGCTGCTGCTGCTCTTTGTGTGGTAAGACACCTGAAAAAGAACAAGTACAACGGTGGATAATGGGATGGTACGGAAGACAGCTCCCTGAATAATGTTGTAAGAGGGCATCTTCTGACAGTGTGTGACAGCTGGCATCGCCAGCCTGGCATAAAAACAACGCCTGCCTCAACTGGCTCTGTAAACGTTTGTTGCTGTGCGTGAGACACAGCTGAAGGCAAGTTCCTACAGCTGAAGGCAAGTTCTCTGTTGGATAATACTGAATAAATAGGAAAATTAATTTGGAGCAGAGGGAAACGCCTCAGAGACTTGGTTCTGGTGCTGTCTGTGCCCAGCTGTCTTTCGAAAATTAGATTGCAATATTGAATTAATTCAAAATTCGCAGCTGTTGGTTCGCAGCTGTCAGTTGGACCTGCTTGCCGACCATGGCAAAAGGCAAAATAGGGGTAATATTTTCACTACTACCAACTATCAAGGCCACCAGCCTTGGCTCTGCCTGGCTGTCATGTTTCAACATGGACTAGCCTGCCTCCTGCTCCTCGCGCCCCCCACAACGAACATCATTGGCTGAAAGCTGAAAGATCCCCAGGCACATGCTAAATGGAGCAAAGAACAAAAAGGGTGGTCACCAAAAGGATTGGTCTGGCCAAGACTCAAACCTGGGACCCCTCCGTGACTAGTTACGTACAAGTATCCCTGTATTGTACACCGGAGTGCACAGGACACCACGCACACACTTCCCGCCACGTTGAGTTTACACCACATTTTCCCAAATTGATTATACATAAAGTAAGCTGTCCCCATGGACGGCCCACCCCTTTGCAAACCAAACAGTTCCATTCAACTTTGAGTCACCATATCTCTGTAACCCCTGCACCGTTTAAGACCCGAGACATGAGTTGGATAGAAACTTTGGATTGACTTGAGACATGAGTTGGATAGAAAACATTTCTTCACAAGTCTACAAAAAAAGCAGGCAAAAAGACCATGGGTGGCCCGCTAGAGAATGTTCATTCAGAATTACATCCATGATGCACATGCACAGAGGAGAGTGAAAACATGAGCTGCAAACAATGGTCCTTGCTGAAAGTTTCCTAGAAACACATATATGTGTATATATGCCTGCAGATTGAGATAGGCAGTTCTGGGTCCCAACAATTGATAGCATGACAGCACACACACATGCACGGGCACGCGCAGGCATGCATACACGCACGCACACAAACGTACGCACACACACACGTACTGACAAACACGCACGCACATGCACGCACGCACGCACTTACACACACGCACGCACGCGTGCACCCACGCATGCACGCGCACACACACACATACCCACGCAAGTAAACACACACACACAAATGCACGCAAGCACGAATACAAAGATTAATTCAAACACACAGTGCACACCTGCCAAACGACGCCCACGTGTGCGCAGCATGCCAGCGTCATCAGCGATCCACACAAAATATAATTTAAACACAAAGTGCACACCTGCCAAACGACGCCCGCGTGTGCGCAGCATGCCAGCGTCATCAAAGCGATCCACACAAAGCAGCACTGGTTTGGGGTTGCAAGGCAATGAAGCTGCGGCCCCTTCACCCTCATAGCCCTCTGAAAGTCAAATATGTGGGTGAATGTGCGTATGTATTGATTTTAGTTGCAGAGTGTGCAAAGCGCTTTAGCTGACCTGAAGGAAGTCTGACATGCTAAACCCTTCTGTTCTCAATACTTAAAGCACAAGCAAGGACAGCAGCATGACGTGCACACATCCGCACCTGGGTATGTGGACAGCACAACCCCCTTTGCGTGTGGCTTGATGTGGGAGTGCACTCCAGCAAGGTGCTCTGCGCGCTTCAGCTGAGCAATGCAGGCCTCGTCCCAGCCTTGCACAAACCTGTATGAAACATGTGCTTGTGTGCGAGTGTGTAAGTGTGTGTGTGTGCGTGCGTGCATGCCGTGCATTTGATACTTAACCTAATAGTCATAGACCAAACGTGTCTAAAATGGATACACAGCGGCTATTTACTGATGCGTTATCAGAGATATTGATTGGCGGTAAGAACACTCTGACAGCAAAGCAGGTTAGTCTGAAGCAGAAATCAGTGGCCAGATTTGGCAGGCGTGTTGCTGATCTCAAGCATGAGCGCATACGGCGCGTGCGCTACAAGCAAATGCAGCTCAGCATCACACATGTAGGCTACGTGTATGTGTGTACATGTCTGTGAGTGTTGTGCGTGTATATGTCTGTGAGTAATGTGTGTGTATATGTCTGTGAGCTGTGTGTGTGTGTGTTTGTCTGTGAGTATTGTGTGTATATGTCTGTGAGTTTTGTGTGTGTATGTCTGTGAGTATTGTGTGTGTATGTCTGTGTGTGTGCGTGCTGTGTGTGTATGTCTGTGTGCGTGTGTGTACGTGCCCTACCTCATGTGGGCATCAACCTGCAGCATGTACTCCTCCCCATTCCACAAAGACCCTGCCAACGCTCTGGCCTTGCAGGGGCCCTCTGCTTCTCTCCAGTGCAGCCTGATCTGCACGTGATTGTGCATGTCTGGAACGTGACTCACGCTCCCTATAATGTTATTTGCTGTTCTTCATACCTGCTCTCCGTTCCACTAAGACTTGGCCAATGCTCTTGCCGGCCAATGGTCATCTGTGCAGGGTTCTTTTTATATGTAGAAAAGACCACGAGATGCACCAATTTGGTTGCACACAACTTCATTCGTCCAAACAAAAGAATACACTTCTGAGTGCAACGCTTCAAGTCAGCCCTTCTCAAACACCCCTCCACACGATTATATACGCTAGGCACCAACTACACACACACACGTCCACACCTACACACGCACCTCACGCACTTGACCCCTCATAACTGCGGCAGCGGCAGCAGAGGGCTGCTGCACGGAACTATCGCTACCAGTGCCCCCTTCCATTGCTAGGGTGTTCCGCTCACAGCCTGCCACTCGCACAAAGTGCGTGTCTGCAATGGGGTCTACCTACAATGTACGCGTTGTGCACAACAGAGTGTGTGTGTGTGTAATGGGGTCTACCTGCAGTGTAAACATTGTGCACAACCAAGTGCGTGTCTGTAATATAGTCTACCTGCAGTGTAAAGAAAGAAGAAGGAATAAATTACGCAGGCAGTGAACAACCACTCCCCATATTTATTCAGGAAAAGGAGCCACTTTGGTACTGGGTACAGTAAAACTCCTCCGCCAAAAGAAAAACATGGGGGTGTAGTGTAATGGAAAAACATGGGGGTGTAGTGTAATGGAAAAACATGGGGGTGTAGTGTAAACATTGTGCACAACAGGGTGCGTGTGTGTTATCAGTGGGGGTTGGTCGTTGGTCAAGGAGTGCAAATGTGGGTACACTAACACATGGCACACACTGCTGCGCGTGGTGGGGTCATCTACTTGCAGAGCAACGCCTGTGTTGGAATCAGCATCTGGTGTGACGGCCAATAAGATCCCCCTGCAGAACAAACAGTGTAGGGATCAGCATCTGGTGTAACGGCCATTAAGATCTCCCTGCAGAGCAAACAGTGTAGGGATCAGCATCTGGTGTAACGGCCATGAAGATCTATCTGCAGAGCCAACACTGTGTAGGGATCGGCGTCTGGTGTAACGGCCATCAAGATCTATCTGCAGAGCAAACACTGTGTAGGGATCAGCATCTGGTGTAACGGCCATTAAGATCTCCCTGCAGAGCAAACACTGTGTAGGGATCGGCGTCTGGTGTAACGACCATCAAGATCTCCCTGCAGAGCAAACACTGTGTAGGGATCAGCATCTGGTGTAACGGCCATGAAGATCTATCTGCAGAGCAAACACTGCACACTCTGTAGGGAGTGGCAATTATGAAGGTGAAAGGCGGTGGCAGCACTTGTGAATGTACGTGCAGATAGTAGCAGCACCTGTGAATGTGCGTGCAGACACTTGTTGATGCTAAGGTTGTGAGTGCACGCAACTTTTGTGTTTTAAGAAGCGTGTGCAGACAACCTTTGCATTAAGAAATGAGTGCACGCAACCTTTACAAGAAAGAGTGAGTGCACGCAAGCTTTGTGTTATCAAGTGAGTGCAGGCAGCCTTTGTGATATCAAGTGCGTACAAGCAACCTTTGTAATACCAAGTGCGTACACGGAAGCTTTGTGATACCAAGTGCGTACACGCAACCTTTGTGTTATCAAGTGCGTACACGGAAACTTTGTGTCATCAAGTGAATACAAGCAACCTTTTGTGATATCAATTAACGCAGGCTTTGTGTTATGAAGTGAATACAAGCAACCTTTTGTGATATCAATTGAATACACGCAACCCTTTGCGTTATCAAGTAAGTGCACGCAAGCTTTGCTTCAACAATTGAGTGCAGGAAACCTTTGTGCTATCAGGTTATTACACACAACCGTAGCGTCATCATGTGTATACACGCAACCTTTGTATTATCAAGTGAATACACGCAACTCTGCATTATCTAGTGAGTCCACGCAAGCTTTGCGTCAACGATTGAGTGCAGACAACCTTTGCGTTACCAAAGAGTGTAAACAGCTATTGCATAACCAGTAACGACAGTCACGGAATCTGTAGTGTCGGAAACGCTCGCAAGCACAAACACAAAACACCTCTGCACACCATGTGCAGGCATTTTTACAATTATTCGAGGGTTACAGGCAGTGGTTCTTGATATGATCTCTTTTTTGGGTCACATTCAAACAAGTGCCCCAACCATCCTCTACTCTTACAACCTTGGCACACACAACCCCACACAAACGCCCATTTAAACAAATTGCATAAAGCACTAAAGCGGTATGAATTAGTGCAGAGCCACACACTCAGGCAACAAAACGAACCAAGGAAAGTGAGCTACGTATCACACTCGCGCATGCACCCTTTTAGTGTATGCATAATGATCGAGCAAGGCACATGCTTAACACACCTGCCACGCGCGTGCGCACAAGTTGTACACGCTCAAGGTGTCTCATAACTCATAAAACATACTTGCCATTCCACCTACAATCACACGCTCAGGGCGTCGCTGTATCTACGACTAAAAAACACAACTGCCACACTATGCCCACAAACTCGCGCTCCGGACGTATTGCTCGCTTTAAAGAGATAACGCACAGTCCATTGGCAAGTTGTGGTAGGCAGCGATGGATACAAGTTTGCGCTCAGAGGGCATTGCTCCATTTCATGACATAGAAGAACAGTTGCCACACCACCCCACAAGTGCACGCTCAGGACATTGTGATGCATTGCATGACATACAAACACAACACACCTGCCACACCACGCCCACAAACACGCGCTCAGGGTGTGTTGCTTGCTTGAACAGATCACGCATAGTCCATTGGCATTCAGGGTCACGGTAGGCAGCGATGGAAACATATATGCGCTCGGATTCAGGTGTGGGCTGCACCTGGTTATGCGGCTGCTGCTGGCTTGCTTGCTGCTCTGAAGAAAGCTGCTGAATGTGTGGCTGCTGCTGGCTTGCCTGCTGCTCTGAAAAAGGCCGCTGTGAGGGCGGCTGGCTGGGCTGTGCGTGGAAGGTGTCAGGCGGCTTTGGTGGTGAAGCGTGGAACCAAGCAGTGAGAGCAATCCTGCACGGTATTAGGTTAGGCAAGCAAGAGCAGCACACTGTAACCTCAGTAAACGTTTTACGTACTCCCTGCCTACTGCAGAGGATGTGCATGTAACAGTGGCTTGCAGATACAAGCAGCACAGAAACACACACACACACCAATTCATACACACGCGCACGCACACACACACACAAACTCACACTTTCACACACGTGCTTACCTGTTGGCATGCGTAGGCAGAACTTCATGTTCAACGTGGCTTTCAAACACAACAAGGCGGCCCCCCAACGGATCAACTTTGATGTCTGGAGAGTTGGGAGGGTACAGCACAAGCTGGCCGCCATGTGCCTGCATGCCCACATGTAGACACAGAAAACATTATTGCAACTCCTCACTTAAATGCAGAAGCGTGTCCTTATCTCTTGACTTCCAATTCTCAACCTCTGATTGCTTGCTTCAGGCTCAGATCATGATGGTATTTTACAAACCCCATCGGACCTCGAAAATTTACTTCTAAGTTTGTGTTTCATAGAAAATCTTCTGTTGCTGCTCAATTGTGAGTTGTGAGGTATGCAGTGCACGCTTTATACATAGTTGATACATGACAGCTCACGCTGGGATCCCAGTCAAGGTTGAGATACACAATCGCAGTGATGCACTATGAGGGGGTAGGGGCAGAGAGATCCCTACACGTCAGTGACGCAGCATGCAATGAAGCAACAGAACAGCTCACCTTGGGATCCCAGTCAGGGTTGAGGTACACAATGGCAGTGATGCGCCGTGAAGGGGCGGAGGAAGACAGATCAGCATGCCGCACATAGCGTGCACCGTTTCCAGGGTAGTGGGCCAGCTGGTATGTCATGCTGCCACCGCAGTCGTGCCTGTGGTGTTCTAGGAGAAGGGAGGGTGTGGAAGTTTAGCAAGTGGTGGAGCGAGGTTAATACAAACACGCACGTTACAGGGTAGTGGGCCAGCTGGTATGTTGCGCTGCCTCCGCAGTCGTGCCTGTGGTGTTCTAGGAGAAAGGAGAGTGTGGAAGTTTAGCAAGTGGTGGAGCGAGGTTAATACAAACACGCTGCCACCGCAGTCGTGCCTGTGGTGTTCTAGAAGAAAGGAGAGTGTGGAAGTTAAGCAAGTGGTGGAGCGATATTGGTACAAACACGCACGTTACAGGGTAGTGGGCCAGCTGGTATGTTACGCTGCCTCCGCAGTCTTGCCTGTGGTGTTCTAGGAGAAAGGAGAGTGTGGAAGTTTGGCAAGTGGTGGAACGAGGTTAATACAAACACACACGCCACAGGACAGTGGGCCAGCTGGTATGTTGCGCTGCCTCCGTAGTCATGCCTGTGGTGTTCTAGGAGAAAGGAGAGTGTGGAAGTTTAGCAAGTGGTGGAGCGAGGTTGATACAAACACACACGCCACAGGACAGTGGGCCAGCTGGTATGTCATGCTGCCTCCGCAGTCATGCCTGTGGTATTATAGTAGAAGGGAGGGTGTGGAAGTTTAGCAAGTGGTAGAATAAAACTGGTACACACGTTCCAGGGTAATGGGCCAGCTGGTGTGTTGCACTGCCTCCGCAGTCGTGCCTGTGGTGTCTAGGAAAAGAGAGGGCGTGGAAGTGAGATCTGAGGAAAAGGAGAGGTTATGTTACACTTAGGTTTTAAAGCACGTAGCTGCACAGACCTTAGCATGCCAAGGCATTTGACAAGATTACCTTTATAAAGATGCCCATAATTGGCTAGAACATAACACCAATACAGACCGCAGCAATCGCGCGCATATTACTTGCACATCTGCAAACCTACCCCTGCTGCAGCAGCTCCTCTCTCAGGTCCTGCAACTTGCGCATCACCGCCAATATCCCAGATCTCCCTGCTGATGCCTCCTCAGCTTCGTAGAGCCACCGTGCAAGGTCGCCTCGGGCCTACGTACATGTGTTACAACGTTACAACGGACTTGCTCGACACTAATGCCTTTGCCCCCCTTATGGGTGTACAAAGGGAATGTTAATGTAAATGTAAAAGATGATGCTCAGCGGGCACAGCTTTTGTGCATTGCGTTTTGAAGCATAGATCATAGATCAGTATACAATTTTAAAAGGCTTGGAGTGTGCTGGCATTTGCTCCCAGGCAATACTTGTACGCAAGGCTTATGTTTAAATCGGGATAATGCACTACGGGCAGTTGATTTTTAGGAACAAAAACTCCCCTTCATTGGCAGTGCTTTGAAGACCCTGCCTCGTAACATAGTTGTGCAAAGTAGAACAAGAACAAAGGACCAAAAAATGGAGATCAAACGAATTCTCTCTGTGTGCTTTCAAAGTGCTGTAAACGAAGAGCAGTATAGGTATGACACCTGGCTGATTCCTGCCAATCGCTTTGTAAGACATTGCCGTGCGTGTGCCATTGAGGTAGAGGTATGACACCTGGCTGATTCCTGCCAATCTATTTGCAAGACATTGCCGTATAAGCCATTGAGGTAGAGGTACGGCACCTGGGTGATTCCTGCTAATCGCTTTGTAAGACATTGCCGTGCGTGTGCCTTTGAGCTACCTCTCATGTGGTTATTGAGTCACCCAACCATTGAGCTACTCTTGGGCTGCCATTGAGCTATCCAAACACTGAGCTGCCCTTTGAGTTGCCATTGAGCTGCCCTACCATTGAGCCATCTTTTATGTAAGTCTGCTGCTCTTACCGCACTGCAGACAGAGCCAAGATATCAAGAAGTAGACAGAGCCAAGATCTCTACTGCTCTTACTGCACTGTAGACAGAGCCAAGATCTCAAGAAGTAGACAGGGCCAAGATCTCTGCTGATCTTACAGCACTGTAGACAAATCCAAGATCTCAAGAAGTAGAAAGAGCCAAGATCTCTGCTGCTCTTACAGCACTGTAGACAGAGCCAAGATCTCAAAAGGAAGTATCAACAGCTCCCCCTAGCCAATCACGTTTTAAGAATGAATGCCTTTGGATGCTCCTCTACCCTTCTATGCTCTTACTCTTACATCTTTAAGGCACTAAGACACAAAAGATGGATGTCATGCAAGCCACCTTTCTAACTTATAACCCAAACATCAAATAGCGAACACCAAACGTAGCCCTCACCGATTGTGCATGCCATGCCTCTATGCTGCCCCCCATGCCAGCTGCGCGATGCTTCTGGGCAAGAGCCTCCTCGCCACATGTTCGTGCAGCCTGTGTTCAATTGTGCAGCCATACGCGAGATTGTGCACGTGTTCCATCTTACAGCAGAAGCTTAAACTCTTTTGAGTTTAACATACGAGATCATGTTGTTAATTCAATTTGCCGTCCACACATTCAAGATCGTGCAAGAAGCTGCAGTACCTGCAATTCGGATCCACTCAGGTAATCATCAGCTATTTGATAGGGCGACCCATCACGAAGTTTGCCTAGTACACACAGGATTTATATGTGTGCATGTTTACACGTGTGTATATTTTGCGTGTATATTTGAGTGTGAGTGTGAGTGTGCGTGTGCGCATGTACGGACGTGTGTATGTGTATGTGTGTGCGTGTGTGTGTGTGTGTGTGTGTGTGTGTGTGTGTGTGTGTGTGTGTGCGTATGTGTGTGTGTGCGTGTGTGTGTGTGTGTGCGTGTGCGTATGTGTGTGGGCGTATGTGTGTGGGCATGTGTGTGTGTGTGAGTGTGTGTGTGTGTGTGTGCGTACGTGTGTGTGTGTATGTGTGTGTGTGTATGTGTGTGTTGTGTGCGCAGTGTGGATGTGCGCTGACGGCGGCACGGTCACTTAACTACTGAAACAAAAATGACCCACACCTGAAACTTGACTAGGGTCTCTTTCCCACTGTGTTTGAGCCTCTGCGTGACTCAATATTAGTTCTTGAATATGGGAAGGGAGTATCTGCAGCGGCAAACTCATCCTTTTTCTCTAATTCTAGTCGGACCACCTACAAGTCTATTATGCAGGCCCAGGCATGATGGTTGTAACTTTGACCGCTGTAATGTCGTTATTATTAATATTATTGATTATCCAAGATTTTGAATCGATTTATCCCTCGGGGATGCATCTGAACATTTAGGCACATGTTGTTTGACGCCGGTCCCACTTCCAGGTGTGCCAGCATACTCACACTATCACACATACACATACACACAACACACACACACGCTCATACACATACACATTCACGTGCACGCACGCAATCACACACTCACACACACACACACACACACACACACACACACACACACACACACACACACACACACACACACACACACCACACACACACACATACACACACACTCACAAACACACACACACACTCACACTCACACACACAATCAATCCAGGAGGGGACGGGTGTGCTTCAATGTCTTGTTCATCGTGCTGGCGTGCACCCTGGCTGGCTTCCTCTCTTATGAGCTCACCATCAGTAAGTGCGGTGTACGTTTCGTGTGCAGGAGTGCTTGCCATTTTTAGTTAAAGTGCTTGTGTGACAGGAAATGCTGAAACACTTTTGTTTCTTGTGAGTGTGGTCACAGCTCACAGGTAAATGGGGGCACACACACATACGCACATAAACACTCACAAGCACGCATACACGCACACACACGCACACGTACACACACACGCACACACACACACACACACTCACATACACACACATTCACACACACACACGTACGCATCCACATTCACACACATGTGTGCACACACACATACACGCACGCATATATACACACACACACAAACAAACACATGCACACACAGGGAGCATGAAGTCACCTCAAGTCCCACAGCCGGTTATAGCAGTGGGGGGGCAGGCACCGACCGCAAGTGGGGCATTTGCAGGGTAAGGGCAGGACGTTGTGCATTGGTTTGTTTGACAGCTGTTGCATGACGCGTCGTTACTTACCGTCCGTTTTGTGTAGCTCCTGTCCCTAAGCTCGACGCGTCGTTTTAGGCGTGTCCCCTTGCACGACGCGTTTTGTTACAGCTGAGCTTGTGCACTTGCGCTGTGTTGGAACTGTTCCTCTGCCCTTCTGCGTCGTGTTGGAAGTGTCCCTTTGCACGAGGCGTTGAGCGATGGCCTTTCCTCTGCACGATGTGTTGTGTGGTGGCTGTTCCTCCTTACAGCAGGTTTTGTCAGAGCTGGTCCTCTGCTCATGTGTCGCTTTGCACGGCGCATGTGTGTGTACGTGTGTGTGTGTGCATGTGCATGTGTGGATGTGTGTTTGTTTGTGTGCGTGTATGTGTGTGTGCGTGTATGTGTGTGTGCGTGTGCGTGTGTGTGTGCGTGTGTGTGTGTGTGTGTGTGTGTGTGTGTGTGTGTGTGTGTGTGTGTGTGAGCGTGTAAATGTGTGTGTATGCGAAGCACCGGCGAGGCCCTCGTAACCTGTAATCGCTGGAAAGTGTGTGTTTTCCTACATCCCTTCTTTTTATGTCATGTACGGGCAGCAGCAGCAGCAGCAGCAGCAGCAGCAGTAGCAGCAACAGGGCACACACCACTTCAGCTCGGACGTTTGCCTGGTTGCAGCTGAAAATGGCAGCACCGAGTTTGGCTTGCTTTGCTTTAACCCAACTTGTTTTCGAATTATACAGGGGTTTATGTGTGTTGCGCTTTGTACAGGCAGCAACCTGAGCTCGGGCGTTCTCTGGGATGCAGCTGAAAATTGCAACACCCTTCCAGGCAACTTGTTTCCAAAATATACAGGGTGTTGCGCTTTGTACAGGCAGCAACCTCAGCTCAGGCGTTCTCTGGGATGCAGCTGAAAATTGCAACACCCTTTCAGGCAATCAAAATATACAGGGGTTTATGTGTGTTGCACTTTGTACAGGCAGCAAACTCTTCTCGGGCGTTCTCTGAGATGCAGCTGCAGCCCAAGGTTACAAAGGTTTACGGAGGTTTACACAAAAGGCCTTCAGTCAAGAAGTGCGACTGCTAGCCTGCTCATAATAAGCAATCAGTTCATGGAGCCAAGGCTACAGAAGTTACAGATAAAGCCATCCATCAAAACGTGCTACTGCTAGGCTGGGCCCAAAGTTACAACACTCCGACTGCTTTTTGTTCAACCCGTTTCATGTTTGTGCTGTGGCAGGCAGCGACTTCAACCCGCAAGTCCAGAGGTGGACGTCGAAACAAAAGTTATGCTCGTACAATTTAAAATGATCTGTTGTATCAACAAAGGGGGGAGGCCACATTGTTTCAGCAGTACCCGGTATCAATGTGACTCCTCTTCCTAAATTATTGTGGGGAGTGGTTTTTCACTTACGTAGTTATAATTTTTCCCTGTTCACTTCGTTGTCCCTGTGTGCTGAGCACAGGCAGCATCCTCAGCCCCACAAGTCCTGGCGACAGAGGTCACATTGTTTCAGCGTTTTACCTTGTTTTCGCCCGTTGTGCAGTGCTCAGGCAGTTCAGCGTTTTACCTTGTTTCGCCCGTTGTGCAGGCTCAGGCAGTTCAGCGTTTTACCTCGTTTTTCCCATAGTGCAATGCACAGGCAGCAGCTGCAGCTGGCCAGCCTGGCGGTCCAGCAGCAGGAGCAGCAGACGGAGGAGCAGCAGCATAATCACACTGTTTTTGAAACACCATCTATGAATTTCCTCTGTGATGTGTGCAGGCCGCAGCAGCAGCAGCAGCGGTAGATGGTAACTCAGTTTGGATATGTCGTTAATTTTCCTCTGTGCTGTGCGCAGGCCGCAGGCCGCAGTCACAGCAACAACAGCAGTAGATGGTAACTCATTTTGGATATGTCGTTTAATTTTTCTCTGTGCTGTGCGCAGGCCGCAGTCACAGCTCCAGCAGCTGCGGCTGGCTAAGCCTGGCTGTCCAGCCTGGATGCAGCAGCAGCAGCAGATGATGATCGTAACTCTGTCTAGAGATGTTGTTTGAATTATTTGCGTGCTGTGCGCAGGCCGCAGCTGCAGCAGCAGCAGCTGGCTCAGTCTGGCAGTCCAGCCCGTATGCAGCAAGACAAGCAGCAGCTGGAGCAGCAGCAGCAGCAGCAGCAAGGGCAGATAGCGGAGCTACAGAAACAGCTGAAAGAGCAGGAGCTGAAGCAGCAGCAGAGGCCTGTCGCACCTCTGCCTCAAGGCCTGCCAAGGTGACACACACACACACTGCACCATTGGCATTAACACTGTGTGTCGGGTTGGCCATAAATATATATATATATATATATATACACACCGTATATGACCGTATATGACCATATATGACCATATATATGACCATATATACACCATATATGACCACATATATATACACCGTATATGACCACATATATATATACACCGTACATGACCGTATATTTAATGACTTCCCTGCCAAACATTATGTAAATGAAGCATATATAATATATACGGTTCTGGCCAGCCTTAACTATAGGCCGATCTTGTGATGCGACATTACCGCTTGGAACCTTTCTATTACAGAGTTAACTTATAAAGCCATCAGTCAAAACGTGTGACTGCTAGGTGGTGCTCCACTCGTGCTTTGGAACTTTCCTATTACATCATTAAAGTGCGAAGTTCCCTTGGTAACTACAGCAAAAGAAGTTTCAGCTTCTCATGTGCGTTGCAGCTTTGTCATCTCAAAAGCTTTGTGCCATGGGAGTTTCCGTGCTTACCGTTCATTGTTTCGTTCCTCCCAGTGCCATTGGTATTCTAGGTGACAAGTTTAATGTTGTGTCCCTACCAGTGCCATTGACATGAGAGGCGATGTGCTCAATGTTGTGTTTCTCCGTTCAATGTTGTTTTCCTCCGTTCAATGTTGTGTTCCTCCGTTCAATGTTGTGTTCCTCTGTTTAATGTTGTGTTCCTCCGTTCAATGTTGTGTTCCTCCGTTCAATGTTGTGCTCCTCCGTTCAATGTTGTGTTCATCTGTTCAATGTTGTGTTCATCTGTTCAATGTTGTGTTCCTCCGAGTGCTAGCAAAGCAACAGAGGTCTCATGCGCCACCTCTGCCTTGAGGCCTGCCGAGGTCACGCTCTGTGCTATTAACTTGAACATTAAACTGGGTGTTGAGATAAGTGCTAGCTATGCTGAGGCCTCATGCACCACCTCTGCTTTGAGGCCTGCTGAGAGGTCGCGCTCTGTGCCATGAGCTTGAGAGTTGAACTGGCTGCTGCAATACAAGAGCTAGCAAAGCAGAGGCCTAGTGCACCACCTCTGCCTTGAGATCTGCCGAGAGGTCACACTCTGTGCCATCAGCAAATGAGAGACGACCTAAGGGATGACTTTTTATTCACATTGTTTGGATGGGCAAGGACTTGGGATTAAGTCCTAAACTGGACTTGGGACCGGATTAAGTCCTAAACAAGGACTTGGGATTGAGTCCTAAACCGTGTGTATGGGTTGGCTCTTACAAACAAACTGATGCATGCAGTTTTGTGTGCGCGTGTACAGATTAGCTCTTACAAACAAACTGATGCATGCAGTTTTGTGTGCGCGTGTACAGGTTGGATCTTACAAACAAACTGATGCATGCAGTTTTGTGTGCGCGTGTACAGGTTGGCTCTTGCAAACATACCTGTGCATATGATAATATGAGCGCGTGTGCTGGTTGGCTCTTGTGAACAAACAATGCATATGTTCTTATGTGCGCACGTGCTGGTATGCACAAGAGTAAAATCAAAAATCAAAAATCAAAAATCATGAAGCAACACGTTAATTGTGTGTGCGTGCGTGATCATTGTGGCTCAAAAGAACAAAGCAATTTTTCGGTGTGCGTTCTTAGGACGGCACAGGACATTTTGTAAGCGTGCGTGATCATGTTGGCTCATAAAAACAAAACATTGGTGTAGTGTGTGTTCACAGGACGGCACAGACATCTTGTGTGTGTGCGTGATCATGTTGGCTCATAAAAACATAAAAAATTTTGGTGTGTGTTCACAGGATGGCACAGGAATGGGCGGAGAACCCCTACTCCTTCTGTTTTCAAGGTAAGGAGGTCTTCCAGACTTTCTTTAAAATCTATTTCAGACTTCCTTATCAAATGTATGGACATGATTTTTGTCTCTTATATACGGCGGCAGAGTGGCAGGGAGAGTGCTGCTGGTATTTCAGCCGCCAAGGATAGGGAGAGTCTTCAGTTTTTGGGACATCACAGCAGCAAAGACGCAGCAGTGCTTTCAGGTGTCAGGAATTCGACTGAAGTGTTTCCATGCCAGCTCAAGGGTGAGCAGCCACTTATTGGCGAAGCCCCAGTCATGGGGCGCAGCCCCTAAATTTGTCTTCTTCCCACCAAAGCTCACATCAGTGTGCGCAGGCCCGCCCAGCCCACCCCCCGCCCCCAAAACTTGCAAGGCACCTTAGACTGACCAACCAGGCAGCCCTGCGGTGTCAGGGAATGGGGAAGGGCGGTGGAGATGCTGCTGGGCGCACCGTGAAAACGAGAATTATTCACAACAGTGTGCGCAGGCCCGCCCTGCGCACCCCCCGCCCCCAAAACTTGCACAGTGACCCAGACTTACAATTCAGGCAGCCCTGCGGTGTCAGGGGGAGGGGAGGGGCAGGGGGTGGTGCTGCTGGGCGTACCCCGGAACGAGTTTTGTAAAAGTTGAGATTCAGGGCCTGGCCAGAGCCACGCAGCCAACGTCCAGGTCTGAAACTTGGCAGGCAGGCCAAGCAAAAATTTTTGACGGGGCATACAAGTTTTGGTGACAAGGGGTGCAGTGAGCAGTGCTGTGGAAAGAACTGACTCAATGTTTGGTAGCTGGAGGAAGCTGCCCGGCGCTCAGTCCAGCCCATGCCCCCCGAACATCATTTGAAAGCACAGGCGTCGACATGAGACGTTTCTAAGTGTGCCGGCTGGGTCCGGGGCCAAGGAGAGGCGCGGACGGAAAGTTCGCTGCTCCATGCAAGCACACGACTGGGTGCACGGATTTCCTCAATTCAAGTTGCAAGGGATTAAAAAATTTATGTTTAATGACGCGATGACGATAGGAGCGTGTTCTGAGAGGATGCAAGTCTCCATGTTTGACTGACAGATGTGAGCAGGTTGAAGGCTTGCATGCACGCGCAAACGCGCGCGCACACACACCCACACACACACCCACACACACACCCACACACACAAACACGCACGCACGCGCGCACGCACATACGCACGCACGCACGCACGCACGCGCACACACACACACACACACACACATGTATAAGCGCGCACAAAGTAAGCACACACAAGTTGCCAGTTCACAGCGCAAAAGACTTCGCCAACTTTTCAGCATCGCTTGCGATGCTTCCCCCCACTTGTCTTTTTGAGCGCTGCCCATAAAGATGAGGGCCAGCCATAGCCATGCATATGCTGAGAGTATTTGCATTTCACGGACAATGATGTCAATGATACAATGATGTACGGACAATGATATCAATGATACAATGATGTACGGACAATGATATCAATGATGCAATGATGTACGGACAATGATTTCAATGATACAATGATGTACGGACAATGATATCAATGATACAATGATGTACAGACAATGATTTCAATGATACCATGATGTACGGACAATGATTTCAATGATACAATGATGTACGGACAATGATATCAATGATACAATGATACAATGATACATTGATACAATGATATCAATGATTACAATGATACAATGAACAATGATATCAATGATACAATGATGTACGGACAATGATACAATGATACAATGATGTGCATAGGGTTTGTAATGTATGCCGTCAGGCAGGTGGCTGTCCTACTGTAGCATACTTAATACAAAATGGATTCCAAACAAACAGTTTAAGCCTTGCACAGTTCAAAATCTGTGCTTTGACCAGCACTGGGTGCTGCTTCACCATTGCGCTTGGGAAGCTATATAATTGAAATTTAGAAATACAGACATGCTTGGCCAAGATACGGGTCTGGACAGGAAAGAGTGTGTGTGTTGCTACACGGGCATTTAATACCAGTGATGTGTCATTTGTAGGGTTTGCCAGAACCATATATATATATATATATGGTGTATATACGGTGTATTTGGCAGGGAAATCACCTAGCTAGGGTTGGCCAGAACCATATGTATGCACCGTATATAACCGTATATTTGTTGATTTCTCTGCCAAAATTACCGTATATACACCATACATATATAAGAGTTTCTAGTCAACCCAACGTATGACACGTCACTGGAAGAAACTCATGTGGAGCGTGCAACCGTAAAGCACAGGTCCGTTTGATTTCCACACAATCTCAAATTGGTGATGTTGTGCTGTCCAGGCTCAACATTTCAGCCTCCGTGCTTGCAGTCACAGGGCACAAAAAATCAGTAATGGTGTTCGCTAGTTGTGATCAGGGATCACAATGATCAAGGAGACGGAGATCATTGCTGCTGGGCAGCCAAACATACACATGCACATGTACACACACAAACATGCACACAAACACGCACACACACAAACACAACAAACACACACAACACACATGTGCGTGCACACATACATACAACACACACGCATGCGCGCACATATACACGTACACACACATATACACGCACACAACACACACACATACACACACACATGCAAACAGGTTCTGGCAACCCGCATGGAGTTGAGCTGACCATGGTTACCGTCACCAGCGCCCACATGCGGGCTGACATCCTGTCGTGTATACGTATGAATAGGTAAAATGAATGAGCGGCAAAATGAATGAGCCCACCCCGTCGTGTATATACGCATGAACAGGTGCAATGAATAAGCAACAGGCAAAATAATGAATCCACCCTGTCTTATATATACGCATGAACAGGTACAATGAATAAGCAGCAAAATGAATGAATCCACCCCGTCTTGTATATTTGCATGAACAGGTGCAATGAATGAGCAACAGACAAAATAAATGAATCCACCCTGTCTTATATATACGCATGAACAGGTACAATGAATGAGCAGCAAAATAAATGAATCCACCCTGTCTTGCATTTACGCATGAACTGGTGCAATGAATGAGCAGGCAAAATGAATGAGTCCACCCTGTCTTATATATACGTATGAACAGGTACAATGAATGAGCAGCAAAATGAATGAATCCACCCTGCCTTATAAATATGCATGAACAGGTGCAATGAATGAGCAACAGGAAAAATTAATGAATCCACCCTGTCTTATATATACGCATGAACAGGTACAATGAATGAGCAGCAAAATGAATGATTCCACCCCGTCGTGTATATATGCATGAACAGGTGCTATGAATGAGCAACAGGAAAATTTAATGAATCCACCCTGTCTTATATATACGCATGAACAGGTACAATGAATGAGCAGCAAAATGAATGAGCCCACCCCGTCGTGTATATATGCATGAACAGGTGCAACGAATGAGCAACAGGCAAAATAAATGAATCCACCCTGTCTTGCATTTACGCATGAACAGGTGCAATGAATGAGCAGCAAAATGAATGAATCCATCCCGTCGTGTATATATGCATGAACAGGTGCAATGAATGAGCAACAGGCAAAGTAAATAAATCCACCCTGTCTTATATATACGCATGAACAGGTACAATGAATAAGCAGCAAGATGAATGATTCCACCCCGTCTTGTATATTCGCATGAACAGGTGCAATGAATGAGCAACAGGCAAAATAAATGAATTTACCCTGTCTTGCATTTATGAATGAACAGGCTAACTGCATTGTCCTGTCATGTATGTGCATGAAAGGGCACAGTGAATGCAGATCAGGTGAATTAAAGGTGGTGCAGGAAGAGTGCATAGGATGAACGGACATCAAGTGGTGTGGCAAGAGTGTGTAGAATGAACGAACAGCAGGTGGTGTGGCAAGAGTGTGTAGAATGAACAAACATCAGGTGCACTGAAGGCGAAGAAACAAAATGGCAAAATGAATCAAGGTACCCTGACTTGCACTCGGAAATCGGACAGGTACACACAGTATTGTGGGATTCACTGCAAGTGGAATGCCCTGGACCTCAATAATGGACGTGCACGCAAATGGTGTATGATATCAAGATCCTGTTTGAATGAAGGTTCGCTTCATGAAGGCGCTGTGTCCTGACAGATTCATTGCATTAGTTGGGATACACACCAGATCATGCATCTGGCCTCTTGCATAAGCTTGTGTGAGTGTGTGTGTGTGTTTGTGTGTGCGCGTATGTGTGCGCGTGCATGCCTGTGTGCGTGCGTGCATGTTTGCACTGCACAAGCACCACGTGCTTAGCATAGCAGTGTTATCTCTCTGTAAACGTAATGCCCTGAACTACTTACTCACGGCAGCATCTAGGACATACCTGAACTCTGTTTGATTTGATTGCCTGCAGCGCGCAGAATATTGTCCATGGATATTTTTTGTGTATCTGCATTGATCTCCGACACTTTCATCATTGCCTTTATTAATGATTACATTCGCATATTTAAGTTTCAAGCACTGCACAAACACCACACGTGTGTGTATCTATGCGCGCATATTTAAGTTTCAAGCACTGCACAAACACCACACGTGTGTGTATCTATGTGCGCATGTTTGTGTGTGGGCTTGTGTGCGTGTGTGTGTATGTCATGTGGTGCGCAGACTGCGCACGATATTGAGCAAAGCAGCACGTCACAAACATCCGCTCGATGCAGCACACTGGCATAATGCATCCCGTGCACAAAACTACACTCAACACCACGTGTGTGTCCACGGATACACATAAATAGGGTTGGCCAGAGCCGTATATACACACCGTATATGACCGTATGTATGGTGATTTCCCTGCCGAAAATACCGTATATACGTATATACGTATATACTTATAAATGTATGGTTCTGGCCAACCCTACACATACGCCACCTTACTCATAGGCTGCTGATTGCCCTGGAGCAAGGTGCACGCTACTGCCACTTTTACTCCATGGATCCCACCCGCGCCATACACTGGTGTGTACTGTTTCTGTAGGTTTGCATGCTTATGTGTGTGTGAGTGAAAACGTGCTTATGTGTGTGTGAGTGAAAATGTGTGTATGTGCGTGTGAGTGATTGTGTGTATGTGTGTATGTGTGTGTGGGTGTGTGGGTGCGTGTACTCTGATCAAGGTTGTACGCTACTGTTACTTTTTACTCCATGGGTACCGCCTGCGCCTTACACTAGAGTGTAAGGATAGCCACAACCGCATATCCTATATGTACACCAGGGATGTGTCATACTGTATGACTTATTCGGCGTAATCGTATAAAATGCCTCATCGTAGTTAACGCATATTTTACCGTATTGAACTTATCCGGCTGTATTATAATACGCTTGCAACATTGGCCGGAATTTGCCGATTTTTGGCCTTTTGAGGCAATTCCTGCCCTTAAACCGTCTTCCAGCGAGCTTGCAATATTATTATTTTGTACACTAATTACATATAATAATTGGAGAAGAACTGCAAACGCTTGGGTGAGTTTGGGGCGAATCGGGTCCATTTGGATCAATCCGATCGAATTGTACGCGTGTTTCGTACTTACAACGTATTTAACCGCATTGAACGTCCCTAATGACGGTATGAACGTCCCTAATGACCGTATGAACGTCCCTAATGACCGTTTGAACGTCTTTAATGACCGTATGAACGTCCCTAATGACCGTTTGAACGTCCCTAATGACCGTATGATACATCCCTGAATTGTATGTGTGTAGGGTTAGCCAGAACCATATATATGCGGTGTATACACGGTATTTTTGGCAGGGGAATTACATAGCATACGGTGTTTGGATACGGTCCTGGCCAACCCTATAAAGTCAACTGTAAAAATGATAGGGGTGAGTAAACTGCTATGCCTGGGAGGTACATCCACATAGTATTGAATGGGGTGATCTGAAAGTACCATGGCAGCAAGGCAGGTTCAAGTCCAGGGATTGAAGGATCTGATTAAACTGCCGGAAATTCCTTTAGAGCTGAAGCATGCCGCTGCTGCTGTCCATTTGCTCTTTGTGGCCAGTCCGCCTTTACAAGCACTTGTAAACCCCCCTCAGCCCTTCTTATGTGTGTAGGGTCAACAAAACCATGTGCACACACTGGTGTAGACCGTGTAATTTGGGGAACCTTGCTTTAAATACCGTACATGCAAACATGTGTTTACCCCCCCCCCCCAGCCCTTCTTATGTGTGTAGGTTTAACAAAACCATTTGCACACACTGTTTTCAACCGTGTAAATTGGGCATCCCTGCTAAAAACACCATACATGCGTACATACAAACATGTGTTAACCCCCCTCAGCCCTTTTTATGTGTGTAGGATCAGGTCATCCCAAACCATTTGCACAACTGACATTGACCGTGTAAATTGGAGTTTTGCTTGAAAAACCGTACATGCAACATTTGCCAACCCCCCCCAGCCTTTCTTACGTGTGTAGGGTTAACGGAAGCTAATTACACACACTGCTTTTGACCATGTAAATTGGATATCTCTGCTAAAATTACGATGCATACAACGTGTTAGGTTCTCACTAACCCTGGACGTCTGGTTTGGGTTCAAACTTCAGCGCTGAAGCAGGTGCTGCAGCTGTCAAAGTACTCACTCAGTCCAGATTGCCACCATATGCCTTTGCAATTTTGCCTCTGCTCTTCCTTCATGTGCCTCAGGTCCAAAATCTTAGCGCTGAAGCAGGTGCTGCAGCTGTCAAAGTACGTGCTCTGGCTGGACAGTGATGCCATCGTCACCCGCTTCGACACACCCTTGCTGCCGTACTTTTTGAAGCTCACAGACGGAAAGGACGCGGTGTTTTCATCCGAATTTGACCAGAGCCTCAATGCGCGTGATGAGCTCTTGGAAAGGAGGTGCGGGGCCTGTGGTATTACAGTAGCTTGGACTGGTGGTGGTGATCTGATAGTCAAACCTGTCGAATAAATAAGGCATCTGCGCACGTCACTATTTCTTGGAAATGAGGTGTGATGCCTTTTTAATGATATCGAAGAAATGGAAACGTCTTATCTTAATGACGAGAAGAGTGTGAGTGTGTGTGTGTGTGGAGCATCTGTGCAATGTGTGTGAGTCTGAGAGCAAGACAACTTTATGACAGGGCGTTAACGAGCACGACCAGCTCCTCCAACGAATCAAGGCACAGTGCAAGGGTCAGGGAAGTACACTGGGTGCCCAAATTATTCAGGGGGGCCCGGAACAGCCTGTAAAATTTTTCAGGGTTCCCCGGAACTGCTTTCAAAATTATTCAGGGTGTTATAAAATTTCCTCCAAGCACGATGTTGATGCGTGTGTGTGTGTGTGTGTGTGTGTGCATACGTGTGCGCGTGCGTGTGCGAGTGTGTGTGTATGTGCGTATGTGCGTGTGTGTGCTTGTGTCTGTATGTGCGTGTGTGTGCTTGTGTCTGTGTGTGCGTGGTTGTGTGTGCCTGTGTGCGTGCTCGTGTGTGTGCGTGTGTGCGTGTGTGTCTGCGTGTGTGTGTGTACGTGTGTGTGTGCATGTGTGTGTGCATGTGCGTGTGCGTGTGTGTGTATGCGTGTGTGTGTGTTGTTTGCGTATGTGTGTGTGCATTTTGTGTTTGTTTGTGTGTGTGATGTGTGAATTTGTGAGTGTGTGCATTCAGTTGTGTGTTGTGTGTGAGTTGTGTGTACGCTTTGTGCGTGTTTGTGTGTGTATTTATGTGTGTATGTGTGTGTGCATGTGTGTGTGTGTATGTGCGTATGTGTGTGTGCTTATGTGCGTGTGTGCGTGGTTGTGTGTGTGCGTGCGTGTTTGTGTGTGTATGCATGTGTGTATGTGTGCACCTTGTGTGTATGTTTGTGTGCTCGCGTGTGCTTGACATCGCTTGAGGTTCGCGCATGGCTGCTAGTTGAGGCCTCATCAGGGCCTGGGGCAGGAGGAGGGGGGGGATGCAGAGGGAGGAGGAGCGGGGGAATTCCATCTGGAGAGAATTTCATTCATCAGTTTGGTGCATGCATGCTGCCATGCAAGATGCAAGCACTCAAGCCCAGCAATCGCTTCAAAGGAAGGCCTGGTCAGGAGGGGGAGCCTCTTGCTGGGATAGCTCACCCTTGCTGGATGACCTCTCCCTCTTCTTCCCATTCCCACAGTGTCATTTCCAAAATTCACTGCAAATCACCCGGAACTACATTTATAATTTTACCGGGTTCCCCGGAATCGCCGGGGCCGTCGTTCCTGTAATTTTCCGGGGTACCCGGACCAGCTTTGGGCTACCCCTCCGGGGCAGCCCAAAAATTTATTATTTATTCCGGGCCCCGGACGGGTTGTACTTCCCTGGCAAGGGTGAATCACAGTGCAAGGGTAAATCAAGGGTTGAATCAAGGGTTGATCAAGGGTTCAATCAAGGGTTTAATCAAGGGTTCAAGGTACAGTGCAAGGGTTCTTTTTTGCTTGCATCGTGAAATGCACAGGGCTCTGTCATTATTACCAAGGAGAACACAACAACTCAGAGGAACCAGAGAAACGGAAGAAAACTAAGGACTAAAATATAGAAAAGAGGTGAGGGAGGGGGGGAAGTAAGCTAAAGAGAGAGTTGTGTTCTCCAAGGAATAAAAAGAATGGAGAAGGGAAGCAGAAACCGGAGAA
>Ga0307968_1000442_pt1 | contig 29094 bp, 38 predicted proteins | sample OrgLakmetagen650_FD_201834 | JGI IMG/M metagenome (GOLD analysis project Ga0307968, IMG submission 201834) | Saline water microbial communities from Organic Lake, Antarctica - #650 | ecosystem: Environmental > Aquatic > Non-marine Saline and Alkaline > Saline | place: Antarctica: Organic Lake...
ACCACAAGCACCACAAGCACCACAAGCACCACAAGCACCACAAGCAAAGAAACACTTACATACGTCAGCCAGCTTGGGAGTCTCCTTCTGTGGGGGAGGGCTCCCTTCCTTCCTCCCCCTCCCCCTCCCTCCTTTCCTTCCTCTCTTGCCCGGAGCCAATAAGTCAGCATCATTACATTTTCTCCGGGCAGCCCAGACATTGAATTTTAATTTAATGCGGGAAGCCTCTGGCCACTGGCTTTTCTCCGGGACGCCCGGAGTCAACCTTTTAAATTTTGGCCTTGCCCTACGGGCAATACCAAAATTTGCTTTATAAGTGCGGCGCCCGCACGGGCTGAAGTTCCCTGGTGCTTTTAGCCCTGTCATTTTGCACGTATGGCGACTTGTTTAATTCTGAGCACATGCTCGGGTAGCTTATAAAGTCAGCATCAGTTTAAAGCTAGGTTGGGTCCAATTTGATGAAGTGACGTGTGAGTAGTTGCACCTTTCAAGCAAAAAGGAGCATGTTTTGGCATTTGCCCAGTGTCCCCCCTCTGGTATTATACGGTACGGTATATACGCCGTATAATACGGGGGGGGCGGCGTAGCTATGTATGGTATTTTCCGTATCAGAAATCAAATATTATACGGCACATATACGCCTTATATACGATGTATTTCCGCATACACCGTAATTCCGTACAATAATACGGTGCAAAATCGTATTTCAAATTGTACAGGTTCGAATCCAGCAGGAACAACTTACTTCCTTTTTGCTCTTTGGAGTCGATTCTTTTCTTTGTAACTCCTTTAATTAAGCACTCCCTTGTCTTCCCACTTTCTTTAGATGCATGTTTTTGCATCAAAAAAAAGTTTTATTGGTGGTTAGAGTAGTTGGGCTTCTTTTTGCATGAAAATGGCCATTTTGTAGTCTTTTTGGCCTTGGACAGGCCTAGCCCTTGTAAATTGATTATTGGGCACAACTTAATTGGAAATAGGTGTGCAGCTCTTTAAGAGCTACAAAGTGAGCCCATTGTGATTTAAATTTGAAGGGTACCGATTTCTCCATGTATACGGAATACGGTTTTATATGGTTTATATACATACGGTATATACGGTATTTGAAAAGGTGATATACGGTTCTGGCCATCTCTATTTATTTGTAATTTACAGCAAATTTTATATTAATTTTCTGCAAAAATACGGCATACGGTACACACCATGTATATGTATGGTTCTGGCTAAACCTACTCAAATTTTCCTCTGTACTGGAAATCACATGTTACTCTCTGTGGCATGTTGCATGCTACTTGCGCTGGATCCGTGCCATGATTTTTGCATTGTTCACTGCCCTTAGGCTTACAAACCCTACCCCTTCAAACTTCTGTCTACAGCATCCCAGGTGGCACCGCACTACACAGAGCGTTGCAAGGGGTCCTCCTGCAACGCTGGTTGGTGCTCCTCAACCTGCAGGCTAACCACAGGTTGGCGCCCATGTTTAATGCCCACCGAGAAATCCCCATACCCTTGTCCAATCCCTGCCAACATCGCAGGTGGTGCGTCACTGGAGCTGCGCAAAGGGGCCCCCCTGCAATGCTGGTGTTTGCAAGGCTGGGGCATCGTAGCCTGTTTTGCTTGCCTGTGCGTGGTGGACATGGCGGGAACATACACTGCAGCGACTGTGGCCACAACCCAATCCAAGGGCCTGCCAGCTAACATCAGCGAACTTTTGCAGGTTAGTGCTTGTCAGCCAGATTGGAGCATTTGAGCGATGTTGTTCTGTGACTGAAATTCAAGGTAGACGGGTTTTAAATTACTTGTCTTTTCATCTTCCAACTTCCTCTTCTTGCTGGCTTGCAAACTTGTAAAGTCGACCAGGCCTACCTTGTAATCGTTTGAACTGTTCCTGTTGGCCGTGGTACTTTGAAATAGATGTACGGCATAAACTGCAGCGTGAAGTTCCTTTTCAGTCAGTCTTTCACTCTGCGGCTTTACAAGGAGTGCAATTGGCCTTGTTTGTACAATGCATGTGATTGGCTGATCACATTTACCGAAACATTTCTTATCCCTTTACAACAGGACGTAATCGGCATCAGCGCAGACCAGCTTACTCCTGGGCCGGCCTTTGTAGCTGCTATTGCCCGCCCGGTCCTCTTGCTCCTCCTTGTTCAAACTCTCAGGTACTTACGATATCTCTCAGTGTTTCTGTGTGATGTAGATAAGTGGTAAATCATTCTCTGTTTTAGTTACTGTTACCCGTCTTGTCCTCCTGCTGTGCTTCATATCTTGTAGCTGCCATCACATGTCGTTGCCATTGCCGCCTTGTCCTTCTACTTTAGTTTTTATTTTGTTATATGCCCTTGGGTCAACACACATGCCAAAAGAGAAACCCTCACTCTAAGCAGCAATGTCTTAATAATCTGCTCCTGACTTGGTTCATTTCCGTTAGACACTATTTTTAACAGAAGACACACTGCCCTCATCTCTTGACGTAACAGCACTGTGTGCATTCAAGGCAGCACACTACCTTCACCTTCACACAATTTACAGCAATGCCTACACGTAAACATTGGTGTCAACGTTTCAACCCACTCAGGTGGTGCATCATGCTGGACGCCCTCCTCTCATGGTGGTCGCAACACAGAGGCAGCGATGGCACACAAGCCGCACATGAGCAACATCCAGGGCAACTGCAGCAGAACCAGCTGCAAGCAGAGCAACAGCAGCAACAGCAGCTGTCAGCAGAGCAGCTTCAGTTGTGTGGAGGTTTGGGGGGGTCTACGTGCGGGCCCGGTGTGCTCGGCCTTGTGCAGCGTTTAGTGGTGCTGCACATTGACAAGCTGGTGGCGGTGCTGTGTTTGGGCATTGCTCTGCAGGTGTGATGCTTTGCTGCTTGCTCTAATCAAGCGTTGTGCAAGGGACGTGCTTTTGTCGATGCCCCTGCCCTATCCTGATGGCCTGGAGGCATTTCAAATTTTGATGTAAAATATGCCAGAGGGGGTTGACTGCCCAAATTGCAGGAAATGTTCCTTCCTGTATTTCTTTCCCACTTGCAACCATGTCAACCTAAGTTTTGTTAATAAAGATCACGTTCACCAAAAAATGGTGAAAATCGGATGACCCCAGATCACACTTCTGGCCTCAGATCACCTCAAATGGGCCCACAGCTCCGCCCTTGGACCATTTTTCATTCCTAAAACTAGGTATTTAAGACTTCCTTATACCATACGACCATCCTGCATGTTCCAAAATAGGATACAAGGAGGTCAAAAGATGACCTTTTTGGCACCGTCTTGGCTGATTTTATCATGAGTTTCTGGCTGGAATTTTGTATCTCACCAACCACTGGATCTTTTCCCCTCATTTTTCTTGCAATGAAGTTATTTATAGAATAAAGTCAAATGCAATTTTAATCACATGATTTGGTGCAGCGGTTGGTCAGATCCAGCACACGGGTGCCTGGAAAGTAGGGTTTACGCCGCGGCCGATTAGGCATAAGTGACCTCATTGGATGCAATGAAATTTAACTGCTATGGAGCCTGTGGCATGGGCTACCTTTTGAAACTAAGTCTAGTTGTGGCCAATAGGGGCACTCTGGGAACATTTGAAAACACCCCCATTTTGGGGGTCAGATAGTCCCCTCTGAAAATATGCCACCAAAATTTTGTAAAAACATCCCTATAACTGGCCCTTAATCTTCACTCCTTTCGTCCTATTAAATTTGTGTCTATCTGTTTGTTCGACACAGCAAGTTCCCTGTCATTATATGTGTAAATCTTCAATTGTAGGCCCACCGGTCGCCCCTTTCCACAGGACTCTGGACTTAACGATCTTTTGATATACCCTGTCTTGCCATACCTTGTCTTGTTTATTGTGTGCTGTTTCTTGCATGTGCCTGGAAAGTGCTCGTCCCTGCCTCTTACAATCCGAGCATTGCTATGCCTGGTCTGCTCTCATTTCTTTGCCTCACATCACACTCCTCACAGGGTCCTAAATTAGTAGGGCAGCTGGCCACTCCATTTTGAATGCAGGACAAAGCTATTGTCTCACCTACTCTCTTCAAACACCCCGCTGCTCACAGGAGCCTGGATCAGTAGGCCTGTTGGTAACTGCCTGCATGGCTGGATCCTTGCCAGCCCTGAGAGGCAGCCAAGTAGCCTTCCAACACCGTTCTGACCATGCACACAATCAGCACGCTTACGAGCGCTGGCGAGTGTATGCTGCCCGTGTTGTGGTGTTGGGCTTGCAGCTGCTGTTGGGGGGATGGATTCTAGTAGAGTACCTCCTGCAGGTGAGGCATGCAATGTGTGTATGTGTTGAAGTGGTTGCGTGACGGTGCGTTTGAGAACATTGTCGGTGCATACTCAGGCAATTAGCTGCTTTGCTCAAGCTGTAATCCCCAGACCCACCTGCCGTGTTTCTCTCCACCTTTATCGTGAGGGTGCATAGCTAGCGGATCAGAGCGGTTACTTGCTTTGTCATTTGCACACTTGATTACTCAAAGAGCAACATCCTTGATTGCCTCACGCCGGATCACACCTTACAGTGCTTGCGTATTGTATACAGCACTTTTGTTCCAGTTTTGCACCCCACGTCACTCCTGTGCGGCTGTAGGTGCCTTGGATCCGAATGCAGCTTGGCCTAGATCCTGGTGGCATCCCACCTGAGGGCCACAACAGCGGCAACACCAATACCACCGCCACCACCATTACCACTGCCACTGCTAGAAACATACTGCAGCTACAATCATTGATGCAACATACAGCATTCCGGCCTGCCCCGACGCCCATCCTGAGCCCGTGCACACGCTACGTGCTCCTCCTGATCCTACAGGTTAGCAGGTCACACAGTCCTACAGGTTAGCAGGTCACACAGGTTAGCAGGTCCTGATCCTACAGGTTAGCAGTTCTCAGTTTGTTACAGGCAAATTGTCTTTAAAATAGCCAATCGAACAGATTAAGAACGTCATTTTTCTCTTCTGCGGTGCTAATTCTGTTTGTGCCTTGTGATGAATAAGGTTTACAAATGTGTGTGCTCATGCGGTACATGTGGATGTATAAATGTTTATTGTGTTTGCACAATAGTGTACTGTGTTTGCTCAAGCGATACATGTGGATGTACAATAGTGTATTGTCTTTGCACAATAGTGTACTGTGTTTGCACATGCGGTACATGTGGATGTATAATAGTGTATTGTGTTTGCACAATAGTGAACTGTGTTTGCACATGCGGTACGTGTGGATGTACAATAGTGTACTCTGTTTGTTTGCACAATAGTGTACTGTGTTTGCACATGCGGTACATTTGGATGTACAATAGTGTATACCATGAGGTGAGTGACTGTCATGTGCTCTCTGCACTACATCTGGGTCCCACATAGCAGAACACGAGTACTCTGTCAGTGTATTTGCATCAAAAGCCTGCCGCTCTGTCACCATACACCATTTCCCTTTCAATTACCTATGTGTAAAACAACCCTGCCTCAAACCAGCTCCTGACAACCCTTACTCTGCTCATAGTCATGTTTTCAAATGAAGTGATTCTTCTGCCATGCCCTCAGACAAAGTGGCCATATCTCATCGCCTATCTCTTGTTTCACCCCCAAAATGCTGAAACGCAGTGGATGGGCCTTCCCCTGCAGCAAGCCACCCCGTCTGATGGAAACCCTCACGGCATTGGCATTGGTCAGGGAATTGCAGGCCTCCTGTTGCTAAAATCAGCGCTGCTGGCTGTGGTGGCAGTGCGGCGGCAGGCATGGTCCTGGGTGAAGCTGGTACGTGTGTGTGTGTGTGTGTGTCTGTGTGTGTACGTGTGTGCGTATGTTGCGTGTTGTTTGAAAGGCGCTAATTTGAAAGAGCACATGTTTGGAAATGTAATGCCTCCTTTAAATTTGCAGAAATGATAGATGGTGTATGGCGTGGTGCTTGGTTAAGTTAGGAGTGCGCAGTGTTTGCAACATCAATGTGTCCAGACTTTAGATTCATTTACCAGAAATTATGAAATGCATGTACAGGGTTTTGTGTGCTTTGTGTCCGTCGTTTGTGATCAGACTGTGGATTCAATTACCGGAATTAATGACATGCATTTGCAGGGTTTTGTGTGCTTTGTGGCCGTCGTTTGTGATCAGACTGTGGATCTAATTACCAGAACCCTCGACATGCCTGTACAGAGTGTTGTGTGTGTTGTGGCCATCCTTTGCGTGCGTTGTGGCCTGCCTGGGTTTTGTGTACGTTGTAGCCATCGTTTGTGATCAGTAGTATAAGAAATATAGGTAGTAAAAGATGTCATGTTCAATTTAATTTCGTAGGAAGGTGCTTTCAGGGGAAAAAACATGGTTCTCTTATTCTTAGCCCAGAAATACAGAATCCACACAAAGCGCACAAGACAGCTAGAGAGTCCGGCTACAGTGTTAACTGCCTTTGCAATTCTAAACTGGAGCTTCCTCGTAACCTCTTGGGCACACAGACCCCAGAAAGAGCACGTGATGACACAGGAGCAGGTCACCCCATCCACCACCTTGACACTCCAGCTTGTGGTCGCTTCTACCTCGCATTTTTACGACCACACAGGCCTCAGCAGACGTACTTGCTGCCACACAGCCAGGCCATCCCTGCTGCCTGTCATGGCCGTCACCTTAGCATAAATGCTAAAATGAATCAATTGTGTTCTCCACTTAATGCAGATCCCAGAGGAGGCGCGTGCTGCTGCACAGCCAGGTCGTCCCTGCTGCCTGATATGGCCATCGCTGCCTCTGCATTCCTCCTCCTTGAGCGTGTTCACCTCAAGGGTTGTTGGTCAGGATGGCAGGGGTGAGAGGTATGGGCAGCAAGGTGATGTTGAAAGAAACCAGGGGTTATCTGGAGGAAGGAGCCATTCACTGTGCACCTTGCATCACGCAGCGGGTGTAATACAAAGCTCAGAAGGCCCAGGGGAGAGTGGAGTAGAGGCTGGTATGGGGCAGGAGCGATATGGTGGAGGGCGGGCGAGGGTGAGCGCAGAAGGGGGAGGATGGGAAGATGGGGGTGGTAGTGGTAGTGCGTCGGGTACCCCGTATGATATTCCAGCACGTGAGGAGGGGGTGGCTTTTTTTGTGGAGCCGCTGCGCAGTTTTGTGAGCAGCATGGCGAGTGCTTTGGGTCAGGGCGCTGTTTCTGTGATGGGGGGCGTGGAAGGGTACAAAGAAGGGGCTGGAGTGTTGGTGGGAGAGGGAGAGGAGGAGGGGGGCGTGGGGTTGATGGCTGAGGGAATGCAGCAGGGAATAGAGCGTCAGCAGCAGCCGCAGCAGCAGCAAGGGGCAAGGAATGGTCTGGAAGGGTTGAACGAGGGGCATGACAGGCATAAGGGTGATCAGCAGCCTTTTTTTGCCGCTTCAGTAGGCACGAGTGGCGATCCTGGCAGCTCAAGCACACACACGCCTGCCCCAGGAGCGCATCAATCCAGCGGTGGTGCTCCATGTGTGTGCGATGGGAAGAGTCCTGCGCAGGTGGCTGCTGTGGTTGGACAGATGTACGGGAGGGGGCAGCATCTGAGGTGGATGATGGGGGCGGCCTGCAGGCGAGCGGAGGGATTTTGGACAGGTCCGCGTTCTTTCTTTATTTATTTTTGTTATTTTTCCGATTGCCTGTCTGGTTTTTTTATACATGCAGGAGAGGTACTCTAGCTTTGTCCTCAAGGCTTTTGTGCCAAGTAATATCCTCGTGCTTGGTGTATAAACACCTCCTTGCTCTAATGCTCTTTGTTATATTTTGTTTGCATTGTGAATGCATTCAGGTAGAAAATGGTGACCAAGGAAACCTGCGACTGCCTAAAGGCCTTCACACCTTGCTCTACCGCACTACAATATTTTCAAATAATGTGTTTCATATTGAGCTCAGCAGTTTTGTGGCACAAGCGTAAATATACACTCGCTTCTTGGAGGCACCTTCTCCTTCCCTCCCCTAAACCTAGTATTTAAGGCTTGCACATTCCATCGATACATCCTTAGCCATTTGTAATCTGACATCTCGTAAATACCAGTTTATGTCACCTAAGAATGCCCCCTTTTTCCTCCCGACCCTTCCGCCCAACTCCTATGGTTCTATTTCGCTTGCATCGTGAGATGCATAGGGCTCTGTCATTATTATCAAGGAGAGCACAACAACTCAGAGAAACCGGAGAAACGGGAGAAAACTAAAGACTAAAATATAGAAAAGAGGTGAGGGAGGGGGGGAAGTATGCTAAAGAGAGAGTTGTGTTATCCAAGGAATAAAAAGAATGGAGAAGGGAAGCAGAAACCAGAGAAAAGCAGAAAGTGAGAACATCTCACTTTATGCTACACTTCAAGAACCTGAGTTCAGGTGTTTCACATTGAACTCATAAGACCTCAACCTCTCTACCATCTCTTCCCTCACCTGCCTGTCTTTACTTGCGTATCCATTTCCAGGCTGGGGTCTGGACATCTGCCTCCTAGCACTGCTGCTGGCAGCCTTTTCCCTGTGCAATGCGTTGTCCCTCGTGTGTGTCGCAGCGGTGGTGTCAGGGTCAGTGGCACCTCACACACGCACCAGGTAATGGGGGATGTAGAGATGGTCACAGCCTGCGCTGAAGACGTGAATATATGCGTATGTTAGTGTGCGTGTGTTTTTTATTTGTGTCCAGATTATGCACAAGCAAGTAAAGGGAGCATAAAGGGAAGCTCACTCACAGCTCACATTTTCCAAGCGAATAATAAGGAAAGGCAGGGCAAATTCCAAGCTTGGGTGGCCTATTGCTTTGTGCTTGCAGGCATTGCTACTGTGCAACTTTCCAAATTTACCCACTCGGCTTAAATCGTCCACCGCCCACCTTTTGCAGGGCCGTTTTGTGGAAATGGTGTGTCGTCCCCGTGCTTGCAACCATGCTGGTCTACCAGTACGCCTCGTGGGTCGGCCTGGATGATTTAGCTAGCGTGGCTCAAATCACGTGTCAGGCGCTGCAAGGCACATCTGAGGAAGCCCCAATCCTTAATGATAAAGTGAGGTGCTGGGTCTGCTGCTGTGTGTGTGTTGTGTGTCTGTGTGTGTGTGTGTGTGTTTGTGTGTGTGTGTGTGTGTGTGTGACGCGACAAATGCTGCTGCTTCCAGCCATTATCTGGCAGTTGAGGTAGCAAGCTCTCTCTCTCTGCAGATTATTTTTGCTTCATTGCTTGCGCGTATGACGCAATAAATGCTGCTGCTTCCAGTCACTAGCTGGCAGTTGAAGTTAGCAACCTCACTTTGCCTTGCTTCATTGTTTGCTCGTGAGACGCAACAAATGCTGCTGCTTCCAGTCATTAGCTGGCTGTTGAAGGTAGCAAGCTCACTCTGCAGGTTCTTGCTTCATCGATGAAGTATATCAAGTTTACTTTTTCTTGCAAACTTGCATTTACATCCCTGCCGTACTTCATTTAGGTTTGCCACCAAGAGTCATCTGCTTGCTTTATTATACCAGAGATGCATAAACTCAGGCCTGTTTACAAAAGCATGCATCGCGTGCAAGCCCTCCTAGTATGACACAAGTAATGGGCATTGCAAAATCAGTAGCTGGCCTCCGAAGACCTTGCACCCACAACGATCTACAAAGGGGGTGTTTCAAAACCGTCCGTACCTTGAAACCAAAACTCTCATGCACCTCAACACCTTCACTCCTGTCCAGGCCCCCTCAGCCCATGATGCTTTGCTGTGGTGGCTGGGGGCAAAGGGTGCTGCTACCAGCACGCTGTGGCTGCTCCTGGTCGCCCTGGGGGCGTGTGTGATGCAAGTCCAGACCGACGCATGGACTGTTTTGCTGTCGACCTCAGCTCAGCTGCACGCCTCATCTGCAGCAGCCAGGCAGGCAGATGCAGCGCAGTTTCAGGAAAACACGCATGGGGGAGGGAGCAGCAGGGGCTGGCTGGGTCTGGGCTGGGCCATGCGTGTGTGGGGGTCAAGTGGGAGCAGTGGAGCAGTAAGGGGTAGAGAGCAAGGGGATTTGGAGGCACCCCTCTTGGGTGGTGAACCTCTTCCTCCCCTACCTCAACAACAGCAGCGGCAGCAGCGGCAGCAGCAACAGCAGCAGCAGCAACAGATGCAGGGTGGTGTGCATGGGGTTGGTTCAAGAGGTGAAGGCAGTGTGGGAGATGCTTTGCTGGATTCCCTGTTTGCGCCCTTGGAGTTCCAGGCACAGCCAAAGTGGGGCTGGCTGGATGTGGCGCGCTACCTGTCTATTAAGCACAGCATCGACATGCTTTTGGTACGGTGCTGAGATGTTGAAATGGATGTACACAAATTAAGGGGCCTGGTCAAAACTCAGAAACATTCCTCCACACTGTAATTCCTGCTGCCATGCACGCGTGTGTGGTGGCGCTATGTGCAGTGCAACATGACCTAGTGTATGTTTTCAGTCCTGCTGAAATGTGGCTGCACAACACACAAACTACAAGAGCACCTCCTTGTCACCTTTCTCCAAGTCTGGAATTGTTGTAGTTGGAATTTTCAAGCACATTCCTCCACATTCGAACGCCTGCTCCCATGCAGGTGTGTGTGGTGGCGCTATGTGCACTGCAACGTGACCTAGTCCATGCTTGCTACCTAGCGCTGGCTCTGCTCCTGTTTCGGAAGCGCACAGACATACGAAGAGCAGCAGCAGCCGCAGGCGCACAGGAAGAGGAGAAGAAGGCACTTGTTGCAGGTGTGTTCGTATTCAGTTGAAATCTGTGTTGATAGGCAGGGGCACGGGAAGAGGAGTAGAGGGTGCACATTGCAGGTACGTTGATGTGGGCTTTGAATGCATAGGAATACTCAAATGCAGTTGCATGACCGGCTGCAGTACAATCAACGGAAGAGGTCTAGGAAGCATGCACTGCAGGCACATAGTAATTTACTTGCAAAAACATTTAATTTTACGGCCAGCTGCAGCAGGAACACCGGAATTGGAGCAAATCCAGTGATTGTTTTCTCTACCTTGATGATGTACTGCTAATAAAAGCCATGCCTACTGTCTTTGTTTCGTTATGAATACTATGAGGATCAAAGCAAAACAAGCCGTACTTTCTATTAAATAAATAATGGGCTGTTGCATACTGACCTACCATACACATCCAGAGGGATCTCAACAGGAAGTTTTCAACTTGGCTTATGTCAAACCCACTTTCTTGCTGCACACCACTTCCAGGCGGGTCTCCCAGTACTGGTGCTGCCCGACAGATTAGACCAAGCATCCGTAACCCCTTCTGGCTACTTCCTGCCTTCAACTTGGCCGTCATGCTGCTTGAGCTGGGATATCAGGTGATCCTTTGTGATTGTGTACTTTCTGCACGTTAAGCTGCACGAGGTTTTATTGCAGTGCACCATTGCTTCAGGTGGTCCTCTGCAATTGTGTGCTTTCTGCACGCTTGGTTGCATGAGGATTTGTTGCAGTACACCAGTGCATCTTGACTGACAGGATGCCAGGTGCTCCTTTGTGGATGTGTGCTGAATGATTCTGTTTAATTTTTCCGTGTGTTTCCATTGCAGTTTGACTGGCAGTTCGTCCGATGAATCACAATTATAAGTACGCTTGGCCAGAACCATACAGATGTCCCGTGTTTTAAAATTTCTGCTTATAATACCATCTATGCACCTTGTATACGCATCTGTGATGGGTCTGGCCACCTCTCATAATATGCTACATTTTTGCACGATTTCTTGCGCTGTATTTGCATTGCGTTGCAGTATGCCTATGCATTGTTCTACCATCCACCACTGCGTCAGTTTGTCTGTCCCTACATGCTAATTACTGTGCTACACATTTCTGGGAGGTACTACAGATCTTTGACACACACGAGCTGTTATATCTCACAAACGCACACGAGCTATTAAATCTCACAACGTCCTGCACAGCTCAACCGCAAAGAATTTGCACACTGAGCATGCGCAACCACACACTGAGCATGCGCACCCACACACTGAGCGTGCGCAACCACACACAGAGCGTGCGCAACCACACACAGGCTGTAACAATCCATGTACGCTCTGGGTGTCCAGAGTGGTATCTCAGACAAAATAGAATGTCCCATGTACAGGCGCCCTGGGAATATGTGTTTGGGCCTCGTTGGGACAACCCATGCCGTCCTCTGAGTGATGAGAACACTCCCCCCTCCACTGCCAGCACCTGCACCCTACCAGGTGTGATGTTTTGGCACACGTTTTGTTTTAGGCACAATTAGCTACTGCTAAAGGGCAACCTATGCCGACCCCTAATTTGATGAAAATCAGCCCTCAGAGAGAAAATCTGCCCTCAGAGAGACTCTTGTTCCCTCAACCCTTGTGCCAAATATGCTATACCCTCATACCCTCATACCCTCATACCCTCATACTCTCATACCCTCATACCCTCATACCCTCATACTCTCATACCCTCATACCCTCATACCCTCATACCCTCAACCCTTGTGCCAAATATGCTATACCCTCATACCCTCATACCCTCATACCCTCACACCCTCAACCCTTGTGCCAAATATGCTAAATACAACACGTGCCAAATATGCTATACAACACGTGCCATGTCATTTGGTGTGGATGAGTGTGATGCCATCTAACTCTTAGTTCCTGTGTATCACTTTTTAACCGTGACCAATTCATTTTTTATCACCATTATGTGTAACGCCATCGCTCAAAGATGAACCTTCCCTTGCCTCATCAACATCAGACTTTTTTTAAACAATTACAATTACAATTAAGACACAAGTCAGCATTTGGCAATAGGGCGTATACAGTACCTGCAGTTAGGAGGAGCCCTCACACTTCTATGCAGCATATTTGGTATCACCTACATAACACAGCATCTATCTTGCAGGTGAAATCTATCCACCTCGGCACCCACCACTCCACCCACAAAAGAACCAATACTCCCTCTATGTGATGTTTACCCACTGCCTTCACCCCACCACAGAGCTGCTGGGCTTCTGCAAGCTGCGCAGTTTTGATGGGCCACAGGAAGACCAAGGAGGCAGCCCCACTGATGGCAGCAGCAGCAACGGCAGCATGCTGGCTGCGTTGCTGGCATCCCCAGCAGCGGCTGATTTGGTGCGCAACAGTTATTAGATTATTAGATTGTTAGATTGTTAGATTGTTAGATTGTTAGATTGCTAGATTGCTAGATTGTTAGATTGTTAGATTATTAGGTTATTAGATTATTAGATTATTAGATTATTAGATTATTAGATTATTAGATTATTAAATTATTAGATTATTAGATTATTAGATTTGGTGTGCAACACTTGTCTCATTCCTTTTGTTCTAGATGTGGAGAAGTGCCTGCATACAATCCCCTTTATGCGCAAGTCTGTGCATTCGAAACGTAGATATTATGCTTGTGTTTTGTATTCAGCCTGCAGAAAAAGATTACATGTTTTGTGTTTGTATGATAGACGTGAGAGCACACATTCATGCTGCTTGTGTGTCATGAAAGAGAAAGCACAGAGATCCTCCATTGATCTAGACTCACGTGCGTTCTGAAGAGTAAAATGTATTTTTGGATCAACCCAACCTTGCTGGCAATGGAGAGGTGTGTCACAAATCACAACTCAATTGTTTTGTTGAAATTTGCAGGTGCTGTGGGTGCTGCTGCGTGTGCATGCTAAGCTGCTGTCCACACGCTCGTACCGTCGTGTGATGTGGGTGTGTGAGCAGCAGCATGCTGTGGTGGTCGCAGAGCTCAAGGCCATTGATGCCCGCTTCACACAGCAGCACGCGCAAGAGGTGGGGTGTCAGGATAAGTTGTAGTGTTGCATGTGCGAGGCGAGTGTAGGAAGGTAAAGGACAACGTCTCAAAAACTGAAGTTTTGAACATTGCATGGCAGGAAGGCTCTGAATTTGGTTGACTGTCATCTAACTGATCATTACCATTGTACCAAGCTCACCTGAGCTAGAGATAAGAGTATTTGATCTCCCTTCCAACTGATTGTTACCATTGTATACCAAGCTCACCTGAGCTAGAGATAAGAATATTTGATCTCCCTAATTAATTTCTAAGTTGTATGAGTCGCAAGAACTTTGTCCCTACGCAAAACATCAACGTACGGCTTCTTCATATTTGGCAGCATGATCTTATTAGAGAGGCAGGTGACAAGCACGTGCTAAGAAGAAATCGAGGCTGTCAAAAGACGGTGCATGTCTTTATAATTATTTGCAGGCACTCTCAGCGAGCCAGCTGCGCGCAGCACGCCAAACCCGCATCGAGAAGCTGAAAGCTTTGTTTGAGCCCCATCAAGGTGAGTCGTGCATGCCAGAAAGGCAACAATTGAGCCGTACTTGGCGTTATATTCAAAGGCCACAGAGGCAAACAAGATATGGTCCAAGATGCCTCTTTGTTGCCTGTAGTGAAACATAAACACACGTGTGTGCACTTCAGACCTACAGGGAGCAACGTTGTGCTGCAATGCCAAGTTCAAACCCATTTGCAAGGTATACAGGAAAGGAACAAAATGTGTTGCTCTTTAGGACACCAAATATACACAGCCAGCGTAGTTTCGGAAATCTTGATCGCAGTGATGGGCATGTCTAAATGAAATGCGCTCGGCTTCATTTTCCTCTGTATTTCATATAATTTTTACATACATACATATTGTATACATACATGTATATTGTGTATACATACATGTGTATTGTGTATACATATATTGTATGTCTTTCCTTTTTCTGACCTCTGCAGGTGGGCCCCTGATGCAGCAGGATGTGAATGAGCGCCAGACAGAGGCTGCTGTAAAAGGTGAAGCTTATTAACTGGAGGACTATGTATAGGCGGTGCAAAACATTTTTCATGTTGGTGAAGGGAAAGGAGGCACTTCTAGGCGCAGATCCTCAAATTTGACAGCTCAAAATCATGTTTGCAACACACATGATAGAAATTGTAGTGCACCTTGAACATCCACACGATGTCTTATAACAAAATATTGTGTTTTGTTGTGCACTAAGGATACAACAAAGCTGATCAGAGTGTGGGAAACATCCACACGTGTTATAACAAAATGTTGTGTTTTGTTGTGCACTAAGGATACAACAAAGCTGATCAGAGTGTGGGAAACATTGGGTCACATTGCACCTTGAACATCCACACGATGTCTTATAACAAAATGTTGTGTTTTGTTGTGCACTAAGGATACAACAAAGCTGATCAGAGGTTGGGAATCAACGAGTCTTGAACATTCCTAGGTCCCCCACATCTGCACCACATGCTGCTTCATGAATCACCTTGCACCCGCCTCACGCCAACATGCTGGCTGTGTGTCAAACAAGCTGTGTGCCATACAGCTGTGAGCAGCAACACACAATGTGACACTTGACCCTACTCCCGTCGTTCATTTACAAACTGCAGCGGCAAGCAGGAGCAGAACAGAGTCCCACCAAGGGGCACACACAAGCGTGCAGGGAAGTGGCGAGGCTGCAAGGCGTACACAGCAAGGCACAAGCACCAATGCTTCCGTTCGCCAAGCTCCTAGTGCTGGTGCTGGCTCCAGCACCGATGATACTAACGCTGTGCAGGGCACTCCTGAAGGAGGAAGCAGAGGTGGTGAAAATGGTGGTGCTACTGGTTCTGATGGAGGTGGTGGGGCTGGGGCTGGGGCTGACAGTTTGATGGGCGCCTCTACCGTGGGTGGACTGGCTCAGCTGTTGGATGAGGACGAAGGTGGAGTGGCCACAAATGGCATCTCTGCTGCTGGGGCATCTGCAGAGGTGCAGGCGCAGGGGCAGCTGAGGGACCAGCGGCAGCAGCAGCAACAGCAACAGCAACAGCAACAGCAACAGCAGCAGCAACAGCAACAGCCACATCAAGAGGTTGCGTTAGAAGCACGTAGTAGTTCTAATGGTGTTGTTGTGGTAGGGGGTCAAGAAGGGGGGGGAAGGGGAATGAAAGGTAGGGAAGGTGGGTTGGGGAGGGCACTGAGGAGGCAAGGCTCGACGCTGGTGCCACCACCTCCTGAAATTGAGGATGGCCATGTGCAAGCAGGCATTATTTTAGGCAGGGGAGCAAGTGGTGTTGATGTCGCCACAGGACAGAGTGCAGGGGAAGCTGATGTGGGAAGGGGGCTCACTGAGGGTGGGCAACAGAGGACATCGGTTTTGCCAGGGCTGAGTGCGTCAGGGCAAAGTGCTAGGGGTGCAGCAGGTGAAGAAATCCAACAGCAGCAGCAGCAGCAGCAGCAGCAGGAGTCGGTGGTCAGGGGTGCACGTCCTGTTTTGCGGCTACCTGCGTACGACAGCATGGGTGGCTCTCCACTGTTGCGGTGGATGCGGAGGAGGCCTACAAGGAGGTGAGGTGCAGCTGTTTAGTATGAATGGTGTGGAATAAGAAGCAGCCGTTGAGTATGAATGGTGTAGATGGTGTGGATAAGAGGGAGAAGAGGAGAGGGTGGCAGAGCAGAGGTGTGGGTAGATGTAATTTTGCTGAGGTGGATTCAGTATGTTGTAGGAGAGTGGCTCAAGACTGTCACTCCTTGACCAGGCGTGACTGCTGCCTGGTCTTTGATCTAAGCGATGGATTCTTGTTGCTAAAAGTGCAGATTTTTCAAGTGCGATTACCTGCAGATTTGTTTTGAGCATCTATATCCCTAACATTCCCTAACGCGGACACACACACACACACACACACACACACACACACACACGCACACACACACACACACACACAGAGAAACACACATACACACACAGGGTGAACACATCGTGGGTGGTCTGCGCAGCCTGCGTGCTGCTGCTCGTGGCTGATCTGTCCTTGCTGTCCCTGGTGCTCCCTCTCTTCACCTTTGGCTTCACCCTCGTCTCCCAGCATACCCCACGTGCTTATTGGCAGGTAGAATGTTTTTTAGAATTTGTTTGCCTCTTTCTCGTAATCCAGCACACACCGCATGCTAACTGGCAGGGGGCAACTGAATCCTTTCTTTTGTGTTTCCTTCTTTTGTGTTTTTTCTTTTAACACTGACGTTCCGCTGCACGTCACAGGTGACTGTTTAAAAAAATGGAACCCAAGCTCCGCCTGACGCATGCCAAAAAACGTGTTGCAGGTTTTAAAGAAGAATCCTCCGTACATTTACAAGACCTGCAATGTATCTGACGTTTGTATTCCTTTCTTGGTATGCTCAATTCTCCTTGTCCTAGTATACACGCCCTCCTTACTTGTACCGAAAGGCGCTCACCCACGCGCGCACTCTTACAGGCTGCTCTCGTGTATGCCGAGGTTCTGCTGATTGCACAGTACTCGTACCTGTGCCTCGTACGCTGCGTGTGCGAAGCGCCCACTGCTTCCAACTCTGAAGGCGAGCTGTCACCGGGGGTGTGGAATGAGGTAGGGACTCCTCTAGCCTATCATTACCTGTGCACTGCATTCCAGAAATACACGATGTCAAGGGCTGATAGATCTATGTTGCGCTGCACTCGCGTGTCCTGCAGAGACATCCAGCAGGACACACGAGTGCAGCACAGATTAGATTGACACCCTGTTTTGCTTATACATGCTACAAGGGTGCGTGGGCTTGTATGGTGGCTTGAGACTATGCCCGCACTTACACAACACAGCTGCGTGGGTCAGCCTCAACATAACATGTCTTGCTTTGTATGCTGTTACATATAGCAGGGCGGAGTGGGCTGGTGTGGTGGCTTACTACAAGACCCGCACCTGCGCTACACAGCTGCGTGGATTGGCCTCCATGAGCGCGTGCTTCGCTGTGTGCCTACGTTCATTGCGTACCTTGCCCTGCTGATGTATACATACCACCTGGCTCAGGTGCGTGCACATTTGCATGAAGCACTGACATGAACAATGCATGGCAAGTGTGGACTGTGTCTGTTCGCGCTGCTGATTTACACCTACAGCCTGGCTCAGGTGCGTGCACATTCGCATGAAGCACTGGCATGAACAATGCATGGCAAGTATGGACTATGTCTGTTCGCGCTGCTGATTTACACCTACAGCCTGGCTCAGGTGCATGCACATTTGTATGAAGCACTAGCATGAACAATGTGTGCCTATGTTTATCGCGTACCTTGCCCTGCTGATGTACACGCACAGCCTGGCTCACGTGCGTGCACACATGTATAGGGTTGGCCAGAACCATATATGTATATATATACATACGGTGAATATACGGTATTATTTGCAGGAAAATCACCAGATTTACGGTCATGTACAGTGTATAGGTGTATACGGTTCTGGCCAACCATACATATGTGTGAAGCACTGGCATGAAAAATGCATGGCATGAATGGGAAATGGCTGTTCATGTCCCATAGCTTTTTCCTGAATGGTTTCATACGCACGCCTTATGCACAACTCCAGCACATCCGTAAGGACCCGCTTACCTGTTTTTCTCTGGACTGGGGCAGCTGAGTGTATTGCGTTATGTACTTTTATTTTGTTGTGCCATTGCTGCTCCACTTGTATCCTAGAGACTAGCGGTTTACCTTGAGCTGTTTTGAAGCTGAATGGTACGGCAGCACACTCCAGGGGCTCAAGCAAACACTTCGCACGACTTTGTTTGGAGCTGTTTTTAGCTGAATCTTACGGCAGCTCAAGCAAACACTTTGCGCGACTTTGTTGGGTGCCAAGTGATCTGGCTAGTTATTGTCCCAACTGGAAGCTTTCCTTATGGTGCAAACTGACCTGGCTAATTATGGTCCCAACTGGAAGCTTTCCTTATGGTTTAAGCGCTGACTTGCATTTTTTGGTGCAGACAACGAGCACGCCCAAGCAGGCAGGGGAACATCTGCATGGCTGCCTTCCCAGCAGGAACTCTGCTGAGGCTGCGGAGGGACAACATACTTGCTCCCCTGCTGCAATTGTAGCTGGTCGTGACGGCAGCGGTGCTTCCCATAAAAGGGGGCAGCTGGCAGTGTCTCTCCTTGCAGTGCGTCATGCTCTAGCACGTGCGTGTGAGGCGGCGGCTTGGGGCTGTGCCCACGTGTGCTTCCACGTGTACCAAGCTTACAGGTGAGAGTGCAGGAATTGAAGGCAAAAATGAGCAGGTTTGAAGCGGAAAGGCTAGGCAAAAACGTGAAAACGTTCCGCTTCATTCAGTTCAGCGCTGCTGCAAAGCTGCTGTACACGCCTAGCTAATCTCACTGGTCTGACTATCTCAAGCCCAGGCTAACAACCTCAAATTGGCAATTCATCCACCCACTCGACGCCCAAAAACTCACGCATGCACTCACGCACGCACTCACGCATGCGCTCACGCACGCACACACACACACACACACACACACGCATACACACACACATACACACACACACACACTCTCACTCACCCACTTGCATTGCAACACACAGAATTGCTGGACAAACCCATGAGCTGGGCCCCCATTGGTGTATGGTCCGCATCTCATCCCCTAGCGATTGCAGCGCGCTGGCAAAGGGAGGTGATGCCAGCAGCAACACTCCTGACGCACAGCCAATGCACGACAGAGAGTACTTGGAGGTCTTTGGCAGCCCCGCTAGCACTGGTGGTGGCAGAGGTGGGGGCGGGGGTGGGAACGGGAGCAGCACAGGCACTGTTGGCAGCGATGCTGCGGTATGGAGTGCTGGCCTGACTGCTGAGGCGGCATTGAACAAATTGCTGCAAGCGGCAAGGCTGGGAGGATCTGGGCAGGTGTGGGAGTGTTTTTGTGTATGGAGGAAAGGTAGGGAGTTTAGGTGTAAGTGTCAGCAAAACTTACGATGGCAGCTTGTGTCATAAATGTGTAGGAAAAAAGCGTGCAGGAGTGCTTTTCTTTCCAATCCATACATTTGAAACAAACGCACCAACTGACTTTGGCGCCTGGAAAGTCTCTTTTGACTTACCAGAACTGTACTTTAGTATCTGAATGTGCACAGATAGTTTACGGTCTCACCTTGAAACACCATTGTGTGAACTATCTTCAGCATGCCACATCCCAGCATGGTCTCATTGTCAAAACACCAGCATCACCTTCCCTGTCATGCACACTTGGAACCATGTCATGCACCCGTCCTGCACACACACACACACACATACAGGAGCACCATCTTATCCACACAGCATCAAGCCAACTTTCTTCCAGAAGACCCAGCACCAGCAGCGTTTCAGATGGACTGCCTGCTAGGGAGGCTTCTGACCGACCGCGGTTGCTCCGCAGCTCCCTGCCGTGGCTGTCCAACGTGCACCAGGTAAAAGATCCGTAGAAGATCAACCAGTGCACCAGGTAAAAGCATATGAAGGAAAATAGGAGGGGGTGTAAGATAAGGGAAGGACGACACTGTACGTATACAATACACAATGCACTGGCAGTGTTGCTCGTTACTTGAACTGACGAAAATCTGAGCATGTGTTCGCAACTTTCTGAGCTGACTTCTGAACGTTTGAACACTCACCTCATTCCGCTGGCACCGGAACTTTGCGATTGTTCGATTCATGGACTGTGCGTTCTCTTTTTTCTCTTTCACATTTATTGTCGCGGTCTTGTATCTCGCTACAATGTTTTCTTTTTCCTCTTTCACAGTTGTTGTCGCGGTCTTGTAATGCAGCCAGGCTGGCACTTCCGTGTAAACTTGTTTCTTACTCACAATCGTACCTGACACAATCTCAGCATGGTCCTACTTGTTCCAGAAAGAACTGTTTCCTCCTTTGTAGCCACCCAATCAAATGCTTTTCTCCCTTGTGTTCCCAGACTTATCTAACAACGGACATCCTAGACTTTTCTAACAGCAGACACCCAGACACTCATGCCTTTGCAAAACACAGCCCCTTTTGTTCCCCCGTACCCCACAGGATGCTGTACCCCATGTGGCGCCAACTTGGCTGCGTTTGGAGCATGCAGCTCCAATCTCTGGCGGTGATACCCAAGGTCATTCTTTGATGCTGCTGTTTGAGGTGCGCTCTCCTTTGAAAACAAGCAGACGTTTTGCACGCTGTTGTGTGCTAGGGTTTCATACTGTGGTCAAAGTGTGCTGCTCGTTTTGATGGAGATGCCTTTTAAGGTGTCATACCTTGCAAAAGCATGCTCAAAATATTCTATGCGGACGTCTTTGAGTTCCCGGGGACAAAGCGACCAACATGAAAGTGGTGACGCAAATGTCAAAGGTGGTTGTTTCTGGGAGCCTTGTTATGGAGGACTTACAACTTTGACACAATGCCCGTTAGGTGTCATACCTTGCAAAAGCATGCTCATACCGTAATATTCTATGCAAACGCCTTTGGCACAATGCCTAGGACCCTCCCAACACTGACATTGTCACAAGCAGTAGCATACCTTCTTCGCAGGCACTGGGTAGTATGAAAAGCATATTTGCCATGCTTGCCATGCTTGCCATGCTTGCCATGCTTGCCATGCTTGCCATGCTTGCCATGCTTGCCATATTTGCCATGCTTGCCATGATTGCCATGATTGCCATGATTGCCATGATTGCCATGCTTGCCATGCTTGCCATGCTTGCCATGCTTGCCATGCTTGCCATGCTTGCCATGCTTGCCATGCTTGCCGTGCTTGCCATGCTTGCCATGATTGCCATGCTTGCCATGATTGCCATGATTGCCATGCGTGCCATGCTCACACACACACACACACACACCCACACACACACACACACGCGCGCGCGCACAAACACACACACACACAACACACACACAACACACAACACACACAACACACACAAACACACACATACACGCTCGCAGGTGATGGCTCCGTGGGGCTCCAGCCCTCCGTGGAGGAGCTCCTCCCACACCCCCAGCACCACCTCGCCCATCAAACAGGGCCACAGGGGACATACCCACCCCTGGACAGCAGGATCAGAGTTCAGCACACACAGCACGCCCAGCAGGCACCCACACACACAACAGCAAGGCTCCCTGCAGCAAGACTCAGCACAACAACTTCCTCTAAGCTCGTCCCCACCCGAGTTTCCACCATCCCCACCACAAGCAACATCTGCACCCCACCACGACCCACCACAACCGCTGCCAACATTCCAGCCACCCCAAGCAGCAACCCACTCAACCCCCTTTCAAACACAACCACTAGCAGCCGCGTCTACATCACAGCGTCAAGACCCTCCAGCACACCCAGCTGCCGCAACAGTAGCCATGGAAGATAGGCAGGTGTCAATGCGGGATAGCTGGTTCGGAGGCTGGGCCCTCCCACGTGCAGGTGTGCTGCTGCTTCATGCTTCATGCTGCCTGTGGCTCCCTTTCTTAAGCCACCAATCAGTGCCACGAGCACACCGTAAAACACATTGTTTGCAAGCACGTGCACTTGCATGCACACGTGCACACAACGGCGCAAACACACACATGCACACACACATTAAACACACACGCGTGCGCGTGCACACACGCAGCTCGCCCTGCTCACATGGCCGCCTCCATCATCAATCGCGCGTCTGAAGCCCAGTGCAGTGCAGCAGCAGCAGCAGCTCCCTCTCTGATCTCAGATGAGAAAGCTTTGCAGCCCATCAGCAGTGGCGTTGTTGGGCACAAACAATCGGTCAGTGCTAGGAGGGGTTTTGTAATGCAACCGAGTAGCGCTGATGTGATTGTGTTGTGAGCTGGACCTCTGTGCACACATGCAGATGCAAGCCCAAGGATGAGGCTTTTACATGGAGTTTACATTTCGAAAAAAACAACTACGCAGGCAGCGAACGACCACTCCCTACGTTAATCAAGGGAAAGGAGCCACTTTGGTACCGGGTACCGTAAAACTCCTTCACCAAAAGAAAAAGAAGAAGATCAATGGGGATCAGGAGGGTTGCAGGCTTGACCTATTAACAGCTCCCGATGAAAGTTGATAATAGTGCTGGAAATTGCGCTCACATTCCGATGATGCTCACGGATCTCTCACTTGTATTTCACGTCACACTTCAATCTCCTGTCATACCTCACATTCACACAACACACGTACACACATGAATACACACTCGCACACACATGCACGCACATACGTACGTATATTACGCACAGGTGGATGTTGCAGCAAACGCCCTGCCTTTTAGAGTGCTGAAAGCTGAGCGCCACAGTCGCCGCCCTCAGGACTACTACACCCTCACATTGCTGGCTGACGTAGCTGCCTTTGTTTATGCAGCCATCACCTACAGAAGTGAGAAAAGGGGGGGGGGGGAGGGGTAACTTGTCAAAGCATGATGGGAAAAGGAGGAGGGAGGGAGCGCTTTCGTAGGTAGAATGGAAAGATGGAGAGGAAGGGTTTGAGTTTTAAGGTTTAAGGAATGGCTGTCCTCGGTGGTTCTGGAAGCTTGCCGTGGATTTTGTTCGTACACTCTGCTTCAAAGTTAATGCTGGGCATCGGCACTATTCTCAAAGGTCGATCATTGTCAGTGTGCGCGTACAAGGAACCCTGTTTTGTTGCTGTCTTCTGTACGTCAATTTTGTGCATGCTATAAGTGGACAACTATGCTCCACCAATATGTTTCATTGCTCGCATCCTTTGCCGGATCATTGCCTGAACCAAGCATTTAACCAAAACTGTTTGAGCTCTTAGAGTAATTGGCCTCGTTCTGTGCTCCTACTCTCTCAAAATGTGAAGGCCTGGTCCTGTGTGCCAACTTTCGAAAATGTATTTGGCCAAGGAAATGTTGTCAAAAGGAACGCATTGTTAATACCATAACAAGTGGTGAAACACACACACACACACACATACACACACACACATACACACATACACACACACACGCGCACACACACACACACATACACACACACATACACACGCCTGTACATACGTCAGTGTCCAGCGCCTTTTGTACCTTTTATTTCTCACACATGCCTGTAAATCACGTGATCAATTACAATGCAAATGTTTTTTTTCTGACACAGACAAGTGCACAGACATTTAAATCTTCATCTGTCCGACACATACGTTTGCAACACCTGTCCTCTTGCAGTGGTCGTGAGTGTTGCTTTTGGGGGAGGTGCCGGCTCAAACGGAAGCAGTGGTGGAGACACGTTCAATGATCTGGGAGACAACTCAGCCACGGTGCTGCCCATCGACTATGTTCTTGCACTGATGGCGCTGTTTGGACTCATGGTGGCAGACCGCACGGTGTGTTTTGGTGCAGCAGCTGCTGCAACAAACGTGCGGCTGGGTCGAGAGGCTTGAGCCTTAGAAGTAGGAGTTCTGGCAACAAGGCATGGTGGCACACCTATTGTGACACACTTATGGTTTTGGAAATAAGGGTACATGCCCTAAAAGCCTAGTGCTCCATGGACAGGCCATGCTCTTTGGGGTAACGGGTTCAAATCCAACTGCTGGTGTGAGTTATTTGCTGTCCGATAGCATCGTCTCGATTTCCTTTGTCCGTGCTTATGGTGTTATCACCGCTTGCTTATGACTTTCTGTACAGATGGCTAAAATACCACGACCGGGGGTTGTAGCTGCAAGGCCTGCTCCTCTACAAATCCGTTTGCAGCATATTTAGACCATTTAATCCATTCATAAGTCACATGCCACACAAGCGATTCGAAATTACAACGCTTTCAGAATAGCTACCATTCCTCACAATCATAACCTCACAAACATGCACACTCATAACCTCACAAACATGCACACACCCCCAGTATACACACGCCCACACACATGCACAATCACACAAACACAAGCACACACCCTCACAGATTAGCACCCTCACGCCCTTATACATACACACATGCTCACACACATGTACAAACACAAATGCGTACCCTCACAGACTTACATGCTAGGCAGCAGAAGTGCCAAAGTTCTACATTTGACCACCCCTACTTTGCTGACACGCTCACTCATTCATGCAAACCTACACCCTCACAGACTTACACGCAAAGCAGCAGTGGTACCGAGCTTTCAGTACAACAGTTTCAACCACCACCCCTACTACACTGACACACACTTACACACACAAACACAAATACATACTCTCGCAGACATACACGTTAGGCAGCAGTGGCGTCAAGCTAGTCCTGCACTGGCTATCCATGGCAGTGCTGCTGCCTTGGTGTTTAGGCCTGATGTGGAGGCTGGCAGCTAACGGAGCAGGTGTGTGCGGGCCTGATGGCTGGATCATGCGCTACTGCTCTGATTGTTGGTGCGTTGCTGCCTTGGTGCTTGGGCTGATCAGACGATAGTGAAATCATCATAGAGCAGGGGCATGAGTAGCTGTCCAATTTGTTTGTTATGAGTTTGAGTGGACCTGAGATGCGTTATCAATGCTGCCTTGGTCCACAGGCTTGATGTATAGATCAGCAGAGGTAATAGCCAAGTGTGTTGGTCCTATATTGCTCGTGCCAACCCCGCGTATGAAAAATGCTAAACGTTTAATGAAGGGAGAGGTACTGAAAGTGGCTGAGCTGCTTGGATTGTTGTTTCCTCCTTCAACTGTGCAGGAGCAGCAGGAGGAGTGGGAGGAGGACCGGTAGCAACCCCCGCAATCACCAAAGCTGCCCACGCAGCTGCGCAGCACTTGCGCGTTTTCCTGGCTTTGCGATGCATCAGTTTTGCTTTAGGTGTGTAAAAGGCTCTCGTGCGAGCCTACCTCCTCGATGCCTCACGGTCACTCTATTTTAATTTTTATTGCTAACAACATTTTACAAAAAGACGCTTGCGTATCAAGGCAAAATCCAGTGCCCTTCTAGCAAGTAAGTAGAGGAACCCATCAAAGGTTCAGCTGTTGGTAACTGGTTTCAGGTCAAGCCTGCAACCCTCCTGATCCCCATCGACCTTTTTTCTTTCCTTTTTGGTGGAGGAACTTTACAGCACCCAGTAGCAAATGGCTTCTATTCCTTACTTCGGTTTTACTGCCTGTATTTGTTCTTTTCCTCTATCTGGCAACAAACCGATAGACCCCACAAAGTTTCACCTTTTCTTGCTTAATGGCGTGTACCAGCTAAGTATTGGGTAACTTAGGCACAATTCACAAATAAGCACATTAGTGATCCTTCAGCATCACTGCACCATATAGTGCGTGTTCCACTCTCAAAAGCTGCTACGGCTGCTGCAGCTGCGTAATGGGTACCCCGTACCGCACCCTGTTGATTGATGTATCATAACACTCTGTCTTTTCGTGCACACACAGACACAGACACACACAAACACACACACACACACACACGCATACACACATACACACACAAACACACACACACACTGCAGCTGTGTGATGGTGCGTTTAAGAAGCTTGTTAGTTCAGTGTTTAACACTTGAACTCCAATGGTTAGATTCAGGGATCCCGTCCCTGTTTTTCTTCAATTTTTTCCGTATCTTTAATCAATTCACCGCCAATTACGTTGCAAATAAAATAGAACTGATGCATTAATAACACCTTGAGTCTATGACCCACCTCGAACCTGTTTCTTCTTGCACAGGTGCACTGCAGTTACGTGACGCATACACCTCTTCTTGCTCAGCTACGTGATGCAGACACCTCTTCTTGCACGTGTGCACTGCAGCTACGCGACACCTACTCCTCTTCTTGCGCAGCTACGTGACGCAGACACCTCTTCTTGCTCAGCTATGTGACGTAGACACCTTCTTGCACATGTGCACTGCAGCTACGTGACACCTACTCCTCTTCTTGCGTAGCTACGTGATGCAGAGACCTCTTCTTGCTCAGCTATGTGACATAGACACCTCTTCTTGCACATGTGCACTGCAGCTACGTGACACCTACTCCTCTTCTTGCGCAGCTACGTGACGCAGACACCTCTTCTTGCTCAGCTATGTGATGCAGACACCTCTTCTTGCACGTGTGCACTGAGCTACGTGACGCAGACACCCCCTTACACACTTTTTCTACCTATCAATTTGCATCACTATACTCCTTGCACAGGCGCAATGCAGCTGAGTGACGCAGACACCCCCTTACACACTTATTCTACCTAAATAACTGCAATTTTGTGTCAGATTTAGTTTCAATTTTCGACACTGGTTGATTTTGTTTCACCAGCCAATTGCCATCAGCCAGAGTCTCGGGCTGTAGGCCATCCTTGTAACCCCCTTGTAACCCCAAATAACTGCATTGTTAGAATTACCATTACCTGTACAGGAGCACTACAGTTGCGTGATGGGTACCCCCCTTTATCAGCACACGGCGCTGTGCCTGGACGGCACGACAGCCTGTTCTACCGCCGGCCTGACGCCCTGCACTTCATGTTCTTCCAGATTTACTGCGCTGGTGGGTGGTGCGTGCGTGATGAATGGACGGAATGAAAAGGAGATGGTGTGCACTTAGGGGAAGTACTCCCAGAGCGGATTGCCTACATCTGGCAGGTTTTGTGCGTCATGACTATAACTTGTAAGTTGTAAGATATGGAGGGGCTTTACGTTGTGTGCCTGGCATTGAGTCAATGGTTTGTATCGAGGGTGAAGTGTGTTGGGTGATGGGTTTCAGGGTGTAGAAGGAAGTCAGAGTATCAGTGGCTGAGGACGTTGATAGCCATTGAGTCCATCATACTTTCGATCTGTGATTCTAAGCAGGTGCTGCTTGCACAAGACCTACAGTCAACCTTAATTATTACATTGTAGCCTTGCAGTTTTAAATCCTCATATTTCAGTGCTTCACAGTTCCACGCAATCCTTCTGCTCGGTGTCTGTAAGGATGACCCTCCTAAGAAATTGAATATGACACTTGTATACAAAGTGGTGCAAAGCCACTCCTGTGCAGCAACTTTGCTTTGAGTTGTAAGTGACTCCAAAACCTGTACCTGCTCAGTTTTGATCATCCGGTGCGGTGGATCTGCTTACCTCTGAAGTGCCCTTCCTTCAGTCTGATCGTGCATCAGCTTAACTCTGCAGTTTGATCGTGCAGTTTGATCGTGCATCTGCTTACCTCTGCAGTGCCCTTCCTGTACGAGCTGCGCACCCTCTTAGACTGGACCTGCACAGCTACTACCCTGGACTGGTAAGGCATGCTTATTTAAGTTTCAAAACGCATGACAAGTGGTGTGGGCATAGTCATGTGAATCTGCGCTCAATTGAAGTTCAAACGGGGATTGGGGACGCGTCATCTTGGCTTTTGTCGAACTGTTTTGTCTAACTGTTCGGAGCAGAAAATATAACGCAGCGATGAAAAGGTGTCGATTCGGCATTAATTGCACAAGCCTTAGGCGCTTCCTGTTTTTTGCCGTTGTCCCTGCAATGCTGCAGAGATGCGTCCTCAAATTGCTGCTGACTAGACACAGCTAGCTGAAGCATATACAAGGAATTTCGGATTGTGAGACTTTTTAATCCCCTTGACGGAGCAAAAGCTAATTTTTTGTTCACTTGACCACTTGCACAGGTATAACTGGTTGAAGCTAGAAGATATAAGGGCCTCTCTATTTGTGGCTGCCTCCAGACGTCTTGCACTTGCAGGCACGTGTTTGTTTGTGTGTGTGCGCGGGCGCGTGTGCGTGTGCATGCGTGTGTGTGCGTCTGTGTGGATAGGTGGGTATGTGAGCGTGAGTAAAATTTGTGGTTTTGCGTATGCATGCAGTTGCATGTGTGTGCATGCATGCTCGTGCGCCTACGTTTGCATGTATGTGTGCAAGTACGTATGTGGGTGCGGGTGAAGCTGTGTGCGCACGTGCATGTAAATGCACAATCGTGAAGCAATAATGGAGCTCAGCTTTAAAAAAGTCGAGCATTAATGTAACTGTGTGTGCGTTGCAGGCAGAAAGCCAGGGCAAAAGGTTCCACGCGTTTCCAAGGTTTTCCAGGTCCGTATAAGTGTAATCGTATGTGTAGCCATATGTGTGTGCATAAAACTGCATTTCAGGCAACTTCAAGAAATGAAACCACCATGCAATAATGGGTGTATTCAACTGCGTGCACGCCTGCTTCTCAATCTGCTGCTACTATCGACATTTTATTATTGCTTTGTCCTTGTCTTCTTCCACCTACTCTGCTCGCACTTTTTATGCAATCATTGTCCTTGCTTCCTCAATTTTCTCGTGCTCCTTCTCCCACCCAGAATGACCCCCCCCTTCACTGTACCCCTCCTCATCCAATTCGCTTTCACTCCTCCTCTTTCCCAGGGTGCGGTCATCCTATCCCTTCTGCTGCTGGTGCTGTGGCTGCCTCCGCTGATCTTCAGCTCTGGAGCTCCAACCTACACCACGCCTGGCATTGTAAGCATCAAGCTCAACGTCACTATATCTCAGGTGGGGGGGGGGGGGGCGTAAATTTT
>Ga0307968_1000443_pt1 | contig 29091 bp, 29 predicted proteins | sample OrgLakmetagen650_FD_201834 | JGI IMG/M metagenome (GOLD analysis project Ga0307968, IMG submission 201834) | Saline water microbial communities from Organic Lake, Antarctica - #650 | ecosystem: Environmental > Aquatic > Non-marine Saline and Alkaline > Saline | place: Antarctica: Organic Lake...
CATGTGTGATTGCTGCAGGTCAGCTTGTCAGGAGAGGCCTCAAATGGCTTTGCTAATTCCTCTTTCATGCGTGATTGCTGCAGATCAGCTTGTCAGGAGAGGCCTCAAATGGCTTTGCCAATTTCTCCTTCATGCGTGATTTCTGCAGGTCAGCTTGTCAGGAGAGGCCTCAAATGGCTTTGCCACTTCCTCCTCCATGTGTGATTGCTGCAGGTCAGCTTGTCAGGAGAGGCCTCAAATGGCTTTGCTAATTCCTCCTTCATGCGTGATTGCTGCAGGTCCAGCTGTCAGGAGAGGCCTCAAATGGCTTTGCTGATTCCTCCTTCATGCGTGATTGCTGCAGGTCGACTTGTCAGGAGAGGCCTCAAATAGCTTTGCTGATTCCTCCTTCATGCGTGATTGCTGCAGGTCCAGCTGTCGGGAGAGGCCTCGAATGGCTTTGTTAATTCCTCCTTCATGCGTGATTGCTGCAGGTCAACTTGTCAGGAGGGCCCTCCTATGGCCTTCCTGAGCTCTCCTCCATTTGTGGTTGCTGCAGGTCGAGCTGTCAGGAGAGGCCTCAAATGACTGTCTTAAACCCTCTTTCATGCGCAATCGCTGCAGGCTGACTCATCAGTCAGGAGAGCCTCAAAACCTAAACCTAAGCCAGTACGATTTTCCTGAGCCCTTTTCCATGCATGGTTTCTGCATGTTAAACTGTACAGAGGGGCTTCTAACAGAGTTTACAGATAAAGCCATCAGTCAAAACGTGCGACTGCTAGGGGGGCTTCTAACAACTTTCCTAAACTCTCCTCCGCGCATGGTCGCTGCAGGTCGACTTGTCGAGAGAGGCCTCAAACCTGCAGCAATTCAACTACAACTTCAGAAACACGCTGGCTGTGGACTTCCCTGTGCCGCTGTATCCCCTGGTATCCAATGAGGTATGGGGGTGCGTGTGCGTGTGGGGGTGCGTGTGCGTGTGGGAGTGGGGTGGGGATGTACTCATAACATGACTAGGTATGGGGGTGGGTTGGGCGGGGGTGCGTGTGCGTGTGCGTGTGGGGTTGGGGTTGGGGATGTAATTATAACATGACTAGGGTTGGCCTAAACGCTCAACCATATGCATGACACGTGCACACATAAGTAGGGTTGGCCAGAACCGTATCTACACACCGTATATGACCGTGTGTATGGCGATTTCCCTGCCAAAAATACCGTATACACACCGTATATACCTATAAATGTATGGTTCTGGCCAACCCTACACATAGGTAGAGATCGGCGTTGGGTGATACCTGTATGTATTATACAGGTATCTACAGATGGGGTTGTGTGTGTGAGTGTGTGTGCATGTGAGTTCGGTGTCTTAGAGGTTTGTTAGCGTAGTAAATCAACGCGTAAGGCACACTGCCCATCGTTTGTTAGAACAGAGTGTACTCATAGTAGCATTTGGGAATTTGATACAGAGTGCACTCATAGTAGCATCTGGGAATTTGACACAGAGTGCACTTATATTAGCATCTGGGAATTTGATACAGAGTGCACTCATAGTGGCATCTGGGAATTTGATACAGAGTGAACTGATATTAGCATCTGGAAATGTTCATTCGACCCTAAAACGTTCCCATCAGCACGCTCACACACATCTTAGCTCGCTGTTCACTGTCCTTCCTTGGTTCCACATGGGTGCTGGTAACATTGTGTGTGAGCGTGCTGGTGGAAATGTTTTAGGGTGCTGGCTGGTAAAGATGTGTGTGAGCGTGCTGATGGGATTGTTTAAGGGTCCTGGTAACGATGTGTGTTAGCTTGCTGGTGGAATAGTTTTAGGGTGCTGGTGGAAATGTTTTAGGGTGCTGGCTGGTAAAGATGTGTGTGAGCGTGCTGATGGGAACGTTTTAGGGTCCTGGCAACGATGTGTGTTAGATTGCTGGTGGAAAAGTTTTAGGGTGCTGGTGGAAATGTTTTAGGGTGCTGGCTGGTAAAGATGTGTGTGAGCGTGCTGATGGGAACGGTTTAGGGTCCTGGTAAATATGTGTGTTAGCTTGCTGGTGGAATTGTTTTAGGGTGCTGGTGGAAATGTTTTAGGGTGCTGGCTGGTAAAGATGTGTGTGAGCGTGCTGATGGGAACGGTTTAGGGTCCTGGTAAATATGTGTGTGAGCGTGCTGGTGGAATAGTTTTAGGGTGCTGGTGGAAATGTTTTAGGGTGCTGGCTGGTAAAGATGTGTGTGAGCTTGCTGATGGGATTGGTTTAGGGTCCTGGTAACGATGTGTGTTAGCTTGCTGGTGGAATAGTTTTAGGGTGCTAGTGGAAATGTTTTAGGGTGCTGGCTGGTAAAGATGTGTGTGAGCGTGCTGATGGGAACGTTTTAGGGTCCTGGCAACGATGTGTGTTAGCTTGCTGGTGGAATAGTTTTAGGGTGCTGGTGGAAATGTTTTAGGGTGCTGGCTGGTAAAGATGTGTGTCAGCGTACTGATGGGAACGGTTTAGGGTCCTGGTAACGATGTTTTAGCTTGCTGGTGGAATAGTTTTAGGGTGCAAGTAGAAAATGTTTAGGGTCTTGGCAAAAACGTGTTAGCGTGCTGGTGGAAGTAATCTAGGGTGCTGGTAAAGATGTGTGTTAGCGTGCTGGTGGGAATGTTTTAGGGTGCTTGCGAAAGCGTGTTGGTTTGCTGGTACCAACATATTAGAGAGTGCTGGTGGAGGCGTGCTGTAGACAGCAACAAGCTGCAATGTAAACGCAGGAAGTACACTTACAGAAAATAGGGTTGGCCAGAAACGTACACATGCACCGTATATGACCATATAGTTGGTGATACCCTGCCTACAGTACCGTATATAAACCACACACATATATATGGTTCTGGCCGACCCCGGCAAAGAACATTTTGACTTGCATACCTGCCCACAGTTGCTGGCGTTGATGAGACTATTAGGGGAGGTTGATGTTGTGCACTATGGAAGCAAAACGCATTGAGCACATCACACATTTCCCTCCGCCTGCGCACTGCACGCAGGTGCTGGTGGAGACACACACACACACGCACACACACGCACACACACACGCACACACACACGCACACACACACGCACACACGCACACACACACGCACACACATACACACACACATACACACACGCATACACACATGCACACACACAGGTGCTGGTGGAGACATTTGAGGAGGGGGACAACATTTCACGCTACATCCAGTCCGGCCAGAGCCCTATCAACCATCGCCTCTCGGTTATCGGCTCTGGCACGATGCTACAGGTGTGTGTGTGTGTGTGTGTGTGTGTGTTTGTAACTCGGTGCAAAAGTTGTGACGGTCTCGTTGGGTTGTGTTTTTGCTGTGTTAGTAAGCTGGTGTGCGCGTGTTGCAGGGTTGTTTGTGTGTGTGTGTGTGTGTGTGTGTGTGCGTGTGTGTGTGCATGTGCGTATGCGTGCGTGTGTGTGTGCGTGTGTGTGTGCGTGTGTGATTTGTACTGTATGATTTGTTCAGGCATGCTGACATATAGTGTGCTTATGGCACACACGTATTGCCGCCCTCTGCAGCCCCCCAACATGCGCACACGCACATGCACACATTTCCTCCGAAGATGATCCTTCTTGGCAGCCTTGTCCCCCACGACCTGCAATTTAATGTGTCTGTTCTACCCACAGCTGCTGCTGCTGAGCCCTCACCCCCCGCGCGCGATATAATGATTTCTTGGTAAAATTGTTTACCGCGCTGTCGACTCATAGACAGACTTACAAACACTGTGCACTTCTAGATGACGATGGTGATGATGGTGATGATGGACAATTTCAGCCATTCCAACCAGCACCCTAGCAACACCTTTTGCACATCAAAGCTTACTTCTTGCATTCAAAGCCCACCAAGCCACGCATTTGCACACGCTTTCACACACACACACACACACACACACACACACACACACACACACACACACACACACCACACAAACACACACACACACACACACACACACGCAGATGATGTTACTGGACAACCTCATCCACTCCGACCTGCACCCCGGCAACATCCTCGTGCGCCTCATGCCCCCTGGCAACCTGATGGGCGTGCTGTACGGGGGATTGGATGGAGTGAAGCGCAGCAGATGGGTGAGTGTGCAGTAGCCAGACACAAAAGCGCAGCAGATGGGTGAGTGCGCAGCAGCCAGACATAGAAGTGCAGCAGATGGGTGCGTGCGCAATAGTCAGACATAAAAGCGCAGCAGATGGGTGAGTGCGCAACAGCCAGACACAAAAGCGCAGCAGATGGGTGAGTGCACAATAGCCAGACACAAAAGCGCAGCAGATGGGTGAGTGCGCAATAGCCAGACACAAAAGCGCAGCAGATGGGTGAGTGCGCAATAGCCAGACACAAAAGCGCAGCAGATGGGTGAGTGCGCAATAGCCAGACACAAAAGCGCAGCAGATGGGTGCGTGCGCAATAGCCAGACGCAAAAGTGCAGCAGATGGGTGAGTGCGCAATAGCCAGACACAAAAGCGCAGCAGATGGGTGAGTGCGCAATAGCCAGACACAAAAGCGCAGCAGATGGGTGAGTGTGCAATAGCCAGACGTAAAAGCGCAGCAGATGGGTGAGTGCGCAATAGCCAGACACAAAAGCGCAGCAGATGGGTGAGTGCGCAACAGCCAGATAAAAGCTCAGCAGATGGGTGAGTGCGCAACAGCCAGACACAAAACCACACATGTTTAGGGTCGGCAAGAACCGTATATGTACATGACCGTATTTTTGGTGATTTTCCTGCCAAAACTGCCGCGTATACGCTGTACATATATACACTGTACATGTAAATGGTTCTGGCCAACCCTACACATGCTCATCACATGTGCACGTCACCTGCACTTGTAACACTGCTTACGCAGGTGTTCAACCAGACACGCGCCCTCGCTGATTTGGTGCAAGGGCAGTGGCATCTTTCTCAGATATATACTTCAACCCGACACGTCACGTGCACTCCTATTTGTGCAGCTGTCCAATTGAACACGCGCCCACATTGATGTGCTGCAAGGTTAATATCTGTCTAACATCCTTTCCTCTACCAATCACGTCACGTGCATTCCTAACTGCACAGTTGTCCAACCAAACGCCCACAGTGATGAGCTGCAAGGTGTCTGTCTTACATCCTTTCCTCTACCAATCACGTCACGTGCATTCCTAATTGTGCAGCTGTCCAACCAAACACGCGCCCACATCGATGTGCTGCAAATGTCTGTATCCTATCCTTACATCCTTTCCTCTACCAATCACGTCACGTGCATTCCTAATTGTGCAGGTGTCCAACCAAACACGTGCCCACAGTGATGTGCAAAAAAAAATTTGTCTTTATCCTATCCTTACATCCTTTCCTCTACCAATCATGTCACGTGCATTCCTAAATGTGCAGGTGTCCAACCAAACACGCGCCCACATCGATGTGCTGCAGCAGCGATGGCTCCAGCCCCAAATTGTGTTGCTGGATGTGGGCATGGTAAGGCAGGGCAGATCGTGGAATGATAGTGCGTGTGTTTGTGTTCTTTGCATGTGTGTGTATGTGTGTGTGCAGAACAAGTTGTGAAACCAAAAGGCGTGTGTGTGTGCAAGTAGGCAGGGCAGATCGTGGAATGATAGTTTGTGTGTTTGTGTTCTTTGTGTGTGTGTGTTTGTGTTCTTTGCGTGTGTGTGTGTGTGTGTGTGTATGTGTGTGTGTGTGTGTGTGTGTGTGTGTGTGTGCAGAACAAGTTGTGAAATCAAAAGGCATAAATATTTGCAAGTAGGTAGGGCAGATCGTGGAATGGTAATGTGTGTGAGTAGCTTGCTCTATTAGGTGTAGAAAGAACGACCCAAGGGGAGTGCAAGTGTGTTTGCACAAGTAGGGAGTACAAAGTGCTTTGCAATACAAACCTGAACAATATACACTATGCTGTTTGCGCACGTATTTACACGCACCACTTACGTCTATTATGTATGCACACCCTGTCATATGTACACACACACACATGCACAAACTCACAAACACATGCAAATACGCGCACAAACACACACACACGCACAAACACGCACACACACACGCACACACACGCACACACACACTCGCAAACTCACACACATGCGCAAACACACACACATGCGCAAACTCACACACACACACACACACACACACACACACACACACACACACACACACACACACACACACACACACACACACACTTCTTACAAGGGTACCGTTTACACGCACGCTATCACACCTACCTGCCCACACCCAGACCACCGAGCTTTCCGACGAAGACAAGGCCAACATGGTGGGCCTCTTTCGCTCCTTTGCTGCAATGAACGGCAGAGATGTGGGAGAGTGGGTGCTGCGCTTCTCAGGCAAGTTTCAAACTATGTGGGGGAGTGGGTGCTGCGCTTCTCAGGCAAGTTTCAAACTATGTGGGGGAGTGAATGCTGCGCTTCTCAGGCAAGTTTTAAACTATGTGGGGGAGTGGGTGCTGCGCTTCTCAGGCAAGTTTCAAACTATGTGGGGGAGTGGGTGCTGCGCTAATCAGGCAAGTTTCAAACTATGTGGGGGAGTGAATGCTGCGCTTCTCAGGCAAGTTTCAAACTATGTGGGGGAGTGGGTGCTGCGCTTCTCAGGCAAGTTTCAAACTATGTGGGGGAGTGGGTGCTGCGCTTCTCAGACAAGTTCCAAACTGTGTGGGGGAGTGAGTGCTGCGCTTCTCAGACAAGTTCCAAACTGTGTGGGGGAGTGAGTGCTGCGCTTCTCAGGCAAGGTATAACCCGGGCGGCTGTCGTGATGTCCATGTCATATTTTCTGGTTGGCCAGAACCATATATGTACGGTGTATATACGGTATTTTGGCAGGGAAATCACCAAGTACACGGGCATATATACGGTGTGTGTATATGTACGGTTTTGGCCAATGCTACACATTCAAGGGAGCTAAATCATCTCATCATGACATAATGTGAATTATGACACCTGAATATAATGGAAACTGTTAGGAAATATCTCAGTGAGCTCAATCATCTTATCCCTCTCATCGTACTCTCTCATCGTAACATATAATTACAATTTAAATGCTATAAAAACTCTTATGGAATAACGTGCGATATATTGAAACTAGAAGGTAGGCTGTCAGAAGAGCGCAGGGGAATGGCTGCTGTGCTTTGCATGTAGGGTTGGCCAGAACCATTTATGTGCACCGTGTACGGCCGTATACGATTGCATGTTTGGTGATTTCCCTGCCAAAAATATTGTATGTACACCGTATACAATATATGGTTTATGTTTTACACCGTTTACATATGTATGTTTTTTACACCGTATACATTTATATGGTTTATTTTTTATGGCCAACTCTATTTACAAGTAAAGTAACGCTGCCAAGGAACGGGAAGTGAAGGGGCTGCTGTCACCATGCTAAAGCACCACATAGGGATTTGATCATCCCTAGGAATCGGCAAATCTATGACGTGGGGAGTGTGGGTGCACTCAGGGATAAGCCGAGGCTGCGATTGTCAGGCAAGCGGATGAGTGGGACGGTCTTAGGGCTTTCCATCTATGAACGCAAGTAATGATTGTTCAAAATGCAGACATCTTATTGTCATACTAATCATTTTGATTGCAGACCTTGGGGTACAATGCTTTGTAAGCAGTAAAGGGGCTCAAACTCAACCGTCAAGTACAATGCTTTGTAAGCAGTAGAGGGGCTCAAACTCAACCGTCAAGTACAATGCTTTGTAAGCAGTAGAGGGGCTCAAACTCAACCGTCAAGCACAATGCTTTGTAAGCAGTAGAGGGGCTTATACTCAACCGTCAAGTACAATGCTTTGTAGGCAGAAGAGGGGCTTATACTCAACCGTCAAGTACAATGCTTTATAAGCAGTAGAGGGACTTATACTCAACCGCCAAGTACAATGATTTGTAAGCAGTAGAGGGGCTTATACTCAGCCGCCAAGTACAATGATTTGTAAGCAGTAAAGGGGCTCATACTCAACCGCCAAGTACAATGCTTTGTAGGCAGTAGAGGGGCTTATACTCAACCGTCAAGTACAATGCTTTGTAAGCAGTAGAGGGGCTTAAATCCAAATTTTCAACAATGCTTTGTAAGCAGTAAAAGGGCTCAAACTCAACCGTCAAGTACAATGCTTTGTAGGCAGAAGAGGGGCTTATACTCAACCGTCAAGTACAATGCTTTATAAGCAGTAGAGGGGCTCAAACTCAAATCTTCGAGTACAATGCTTTGTAAACTTTGTAAGCAGTAAAGGGGCTCAAACTCAAATCTTCAAGTACAATGTTTTGTAAGCAGTAGAGGGGCTTAAGTCCAAATTTTCAACAATGCTTAAGGGGCTCATGTCCAATCCTGAAGTACAATGCTTGGCAGGCTGTAAAGGGTCTTGAACTACAAGACGTGGGACCATGGGTTCCGTACGTGCCGTCGAGTATTTCTAGCTTAACCTGTATCATCGGCAAAAATGGTGGAAGAAGTGAACTCGAGCACACATCTTGTGTGACATTTGTGAATGCCGTGTGTGTTGTGCAGTGCATGTACCTGGTGTGCTTACAAAACGACAATCGTACACACACACACAAACACACACACACACACACACACACACACACACACACAACCACACACACACACACACACACACACACACACACACACACACACACACAAATACGCATACACACAAATACGCACATGATCACACACAAACACACACACACACAAACACACACTGCATCCCCCCAACTGGTTGTGGCTTACAGGTCCCGAGCAGTACTGCCCCACCCCCGCCAGGTTTGTGGACGCCATGTGTGGTGTGTTTGACGCGCTGCGCAAGGCGGACGAGGAGGCAGAGGAGGCTGGCAGTGATGGCTGCAGCTCAGCCAACAGTGCCGAAACGCTGGCCAACGTGCTGGAGATGGTGCGCCAGCATAAGGTGTGTGTGTGTAAATATGTGCACAAATGTGGTGTGTGGCGTGTGGTGTGTGTGTATATATACAAACACGCTGTGTGGCGTGTGGTGTGTGTGTTAATATATACAAATGTGCCGTGCGGCGTGTTGTGTGTGCGTGCGTGCGTGCGTGATGGAGGCATCGTGTGTGAGCGCAAGTTGTAAGAAGCAGCAATGCGCCTGTAGGCATCAGTGCAGGGATGCTGGCTAACGTGCTGGGATGGTGCGCCAGTGCTAGGAGCGTGCGTGTATTGTATATTGTATGATGCTGTGTGTGCTTCATTCCATGTCGTTTTAGAAGGAAGAGTTATAGGAAGCACCAACACATTGAGGCAGAGACTCTGGCCAATGTGCTGGCGATGGTGCGCCAGTGCAATGTGCGTGTGTGTTTGGATTTACAAATGTGGCGTGTGGCATGTGGCGTGTGGTGTGTGTTTGTGTGTGTGTGTGTGTGTGTGTGTGTGTGTGTGTGTGCGTGATGGAGGTATCATGTGTGAGCGGTATTTGTAGGAAGCATGTGTGTGCTTTGGGTTAAGGGCGCACGTTGTACGCATGGCCATAAAGTGAAAATGGGTGTGGTGCATGGTTGATTTAGGACAACAGCTAACGTGCCCAGCTGACGGTGTAAGTTACCTGGCCTGTATGTTCTAGGTGGAGCCAGCAGAGCTTTACAATCGACTTATGTTTGAGAAGAAATAAGAGAATAGAAACAAATCCACATGGTTTGTCCTGCAGGTCAGTTTGAACATGCCACCACACTGGTGTACCGTGGCAGTTCACCATGCCAGGCCGAACGTGTGCAGTGTGCAGTGAGGTTGAGAGTGTCTTGTCACAACACTGGTGTACTGTGGCAGTTCACCATGCCAGGCCGAATGCGTGCAGTGTGCAGTGAGGTTGAGAGTGTCTTGTCACAACACTGGTGTACCGTGGCAGTTCACCATGCCAGGCCGAATGCGTGCAGTGTACAGTGAAATTAAGAGTATCTTGTCACCACACTGGCGTGCCTAGGCAGGCCACCATGCCATGCCGAATGTGTGTGGTGAGAGCGAAAGTGTTGAATGGAGAGCCAGTGAATTGAGTGCCGACTCGTCACTACACTGGTGTGCCGTGCAGGTCACCATGCCAGGCCAAATATGTGCAGTCATGGTCACGACTCTGGTACTTGAGGGCTGGTCCAACAAGCTGGACCCCTCCCACAGTGTTTTGGTGCAGGTGCGGTGTGCGGTTGCGTGTGTGTGTGTGCGTGTGTGTGCGTGTGTGTGTGCGTGTGCGTGTGCGTGTGTCCCACAGTGTTTTGGTGCTGGTGCGGTTTTCATCGCTTATGTATTTGTGTGTGTATGCGTGCATGTGCGTATGTGTATGTGGGTGTGGGTGAGGGTGCGTGTGGGTGCATGTGTGTAGTCACATATTTTGTATGCTTTGGAGGGTGTATCTTTACAATTTAATCCTAGATTTCGTGCACACACACACACATAATACATACACACACATTGGTTGTATTTTAGTTTCTGCAAGCCAATCCTGCAGCTCCTGCAACCAAACTGTTTCGCCACTCCCTCTATCCATACTTCGTTGCTGTTTTCATGCACCCCTTTGTCAGCAAATGATTGTGCATTATCAGCCAATGATTGTCAGTCAATGGTTGCGCATTGTCAGCCAATGATTGTCAGTCAGCCAATGATTGTCAGTCAATGATTGTGCATTGCCAGCCAATGATTGTCAGTCAATGATTCTGCGCTTGTTTTCATGCACCCCATTGTCAGCAAAAGAGTGTGAAAGGATGCGGATGGTCACAGAGCTCTTTGCTAGTAGTGCCACCAGCAATCCTTGAAGCGCATGCATTGTGATCTGAATAATATCACATGTGAGCACGCAGGTGTTTATAGGGAAAGTGTTAGGGAGCTTGTTTGATGCATGTTTATTGTGTATCCGCCGTCTCTGGAATGTAGAGTAGATGAAGTCACACAACTCATGCTCTGTCGCGTGTGTAGGGTTGGCCAGGACCGTATATATGTACCGTGTACGACCGTATATTGGGTGATTTCCCTGCCATAAGTATCGTACATACACCCTATATATCTGGTTTTGGCCCACCCTACTCGTGTGTCGTTGTGTGGCCAACCCTACTCGTGTGTGGTTGTGTGCATGCAGGTGCAAAGGATGTTTGGGAATGCGACTCTGCCATGGAATCGCCGCATCTGGAATGCAGTGGATGAAGTTATGATGGAAGGCCAGGAGGGCATTCTAGCCATGCATTAGTTTGTCGAGCCCCCAAATTGAGTTCTGATAATGAAGAGTGACAGGATTCTTCTGTGATGCAGGATGTTTGAATCGGTGTTGGCTCTTATACTTTTGGGAGTGACTAATGCGTGCTCCTGCATTGCATTGTCACAACATTTATAAAAGGAACTGTAGTTGGCGCTGTAGTTACAGATGGTTAAGTGGTGGTAATCTGAAAGCATCATTTATCTTGTGAGGGGCGTGAAAGGCTTATAGTAGGCTATATTTTTTGCACAACTTAACCAGGGTTTTATTTGAGGAGTGAGAGCGAGTTCGTGGGAAAGCCTTTTGGCGTGCAGAGAGGAACACTTGTTGGACTTACGTTGTAGTTACCAAAGTGTGTGCGTGTGTGTGTGCAAGCAACCTCCAATTTGTGTTCACTATCTCAAAGGAAGGGATGGCTTAATAATTTGCGCCTTATTGTCCCTCATCTGTTGTGAATGGCTTGTTTTAATGGCTACCTTTTGGTATTGTTATTAACTTTGAGAAAAGGTGTTTGGCTGCTTTGGTACCAGGTGAAATCTCATATTCCGTTATCATTGACACCAAAGCAAGCAGACCACTGCCAAGATTGTAAAGCAGTTGTTAATCATTTTTTGGCAAGCTACTCACTCCCATTAGCTCATTACCCCTTTCACGGCCCTGTCCTGGTTACTATGGCTGTGTCTAGTAAATGAGGTAGCTCTTGTGCAGGTGAACTACGAGCACTTCCTGACTAAATTGCAAAGATAGCTAGTATGTTGCCAGAGGATACCATAAAATATCTGGACATTGCCTTGTTGTCACTAGTAAGGAGAAAACTGGATTTTTACATGGATTACGTAGTGGAAAAGGAGCCACTTCGGTATCAAGTACCGAAAATCTTCTCCGTCACAGAATAGGAAACGAATGGTTTGTAGAGTAATAGAGACTCCTTTAAGGATGTTGCAGAGGTGTCTTGCTTCTTGCTGATACGCTTGATAATACTGATGAAGGGCTGGCTCACAGAAGAGGACATGTGCTGTATTCACATTCGAGAAAGGTTTCATTCATGTTGACGCTTGCCTGAGCATAATTCCTATATAAGAACAGCAGTGTGCTTTCCCCTGTGAAGAATGTTACGAACAAACATCAGTTCATCTTGGCTGCAAGGTTGCTGTTGGTTCCGAGGCAGAAATATAAGTCAAAATACACTGTTTCAGTCAAACAAGCCCTTGGTTCTAATTGTGCTTTGCTGCGTGAGGTGTAGAATCATGACAAGCAACGGGAAGTGCCTGCTAAACTGCTTTACCTCTGAATTCAATTTAGCTCTTTATACACGATTCAACAGTCTTAGCCAGGCAAGTGCTGGTTCAGAGTTCATCAAACAGCAGGGCCCGCAGCAAAAGAGTGATGAACCAAACCATGTCCAATGTTCCAGACCCTTTTGTTGCACACGTGCTGCTCCTCACACATGAGTTTTAAGTATGTTAATGTTTGCCTGCATCATTCTTGGTATCCTTAGTGTGACAGTCCATATTTTTCATGTGTCCGAAACTCACAGATGATTCCCCCTTTCAATTCATTGCGGTCAATTGGTCCTGGCAGATGCTGTACACAATTTTTGCCTAATCGCATTCTTATTAAGGTGTGTTAACACCCACAGGTCGTGTAGGACATCCTGTCCAATAATTGTAACGCGGAACGTTATGCAAACCTCATCCCACAGAAAGTGCAAGCACAATGTGATTACAAAGACGCGCATTCTGTAGACATGGTCAAGAAAGTACCCATTCTGATAAATACAACCACTGCAATGCAACAAGTCAGGCAACAGCTTGCTTTGTTGAGCGGATCAGACCCTGCAAGGAGTTCTTTGACATTTGCTTATAACTATTGACAACTATCACAGTCGTGACTTGCACTTCCCTGGACTGGGCCATGATAGGACATATCTGAAAGTGTTGCAGATATTAAGTTTGATAGGGAGTGGAAATGGGAGCACTTGTTCAGGCTAACAGAATCTTGCTGGCGAAGATTTAAATAACCACAATTCGTTCAGACTACTTGATTCATATATCAAACCCTCCTGGAAAAGGATAAAGTGACCTACTGCAAAGATCCTGGTGCTTATGCTCGTATCAATTTTGTGGTCAGCATAGACATGTGAGCATACAACTCACACTACCAAGCTCAAATGTCCTACATTTATGACGCCTTGTACATAGCAGTTAATAATTTCCAGTCAGGGCTTTTCACACCACCACCACCACCACCGGATCCTGCAAATACGGATGCAGTCCCCACAACAATGCTCACATGCTTTGCACGGCTCAGGGCCACACAAGCCCTCCGCGGATCCACAAAGAATGCACTAAGGTCAGGCCGAGTTTTGACTAGGCTCAGGACAGTGGCATCAGCCTCACTGCCCTGGACAGCATCCACAGAAAGCGTCTGGAGGCAGCACAAGAAAGGACCTTTGTTTACAAAACGTTTGCAACGCATGTTTAAAAGTCTCTTGATTACATTATTGGCAATCCCAGATAACACGACAAGCATGGGTTAAAAAAGTGGACGTTGCTGTTGGACAGCATATTGCTCGCGCTGCCAGACAGATTATAACGCCCAGCCCTGAGGAGTCTAGCCTGACCATGGACCAACAGGCTTAAAGGGTAGCTAACCAGAGAGCTTTACGGATGTCTCGAAATCTACAGAGTACTCTGCAGCCTGCCTGGATGGTTGGCCATGTGTAAACTTCCCTCCAACATTCGGTGGAGCTGAGCCGGAATAGAATTACATTTCAATTGTAAATTTAGCTCTAGTAAGCAATGTGCTCACCTGAATAGACAAATCCGGTATGTCTGGACGCTTGGCAAGGCACATCTGGAGCTCGTTGGACAGCTTGTACTTCTGGGGGGGTATAGTTGTGTGTGTATGTCATACTGTTTGCCCTTGGGTATTTGTGTAAAGCATTTTTGTTCTACCTTGATGATGACTGCAACACTCTACCTTGATGATGATTGAACGCTCTACACAGATGATGTTTAGCACTGAACGGAACGTATCCAAGCTGCCATTTTTACAGATTAATTAATGCAGACGATCTTTTTGATTGAATTTTGTTGGGACCTGTAGGTTAAGCAGCCATGCCAGGCTGGAGGCCTTTGTAATCCAAACTAAACAAGCCGCCTTTTTTAGTAATGTTTCAGGGGCCTGTTTCGGGCCTGCAACCATCCTGTTTTTTTAAAGAGAAGTCAACGATAACGGCGCTCCTGACTCATCGTTTTTCAGGAGAGTGTTCACGCCCTTCTTTTCAACTAATGTAAAGGGTGTTTTTGTTTTTTTGCGTGGAAAATGGCGGTGCATTACTAACTAGGAACGATCACAACTGCTCGCAGATGTCCAAGATAGAGAAAAGTCTCAAGCTAGGAAATATAGCAAGCATAACAAGAGAACAAAAAAATGGAGGAAACACGGACAAAAATCTAGAGTAAAAGAAATAATGTCACCCCTCTTGCTTCGTTGCAAAAAAAGGAGATTAAACGCTGCACACTCGACTCAGCCTCCAATTTTTTTTTTTGTGACAGTTAATGTGATCGGTTCTTACCTGCTGGTTGTAGAGGGTCATGATAAAGACAGTCGGGCTTGTGATCTGCATTACGGAAAAGAGCGTGGGAACAGAAGACGTATTGCAGTTGAATGTGCAAAGATGCGCAGAATGTACTGAAAGCGCTGACGTTGAGGCAGTGAGTATGCGGTCGTATACAACTTAGGCAGACCTGCTCGTCCTTTAAGGCGTCATATACATGGATGGCTTGCTGCACAACCCTGTGGTCACAAAGAAAAGGTTTACCATCAAATGTGTGCATCATGAAAGCCACTTGATTGTTTGTATTGAGCTATAAGCTGTTAGCATCATAAGCGGTCTTGTCTTTGGGGTTGATAAAATGAGTTTAACTACTTTTTGGTATTATTGGTGATCTAAAAATGAGATATCGCTGTATAACTCACTGTGTGGCCTCACAAACATTGAAGAACCCTCCTTCCGTGTGCTTCTCCTCTGTGCCCTCAGATTCCACCCACCTGAGAGGCTGTGTGATTTGCATACATTCCAAATGTGTAAGCCTTTTGTAGCTGCTTATTGTCAGCAAAGTCATCACAATTGCTCAGATATTCAGTCGCAACTTGTAGTACCGCGTTGATTACCTTTAAGCCGGTCCAAGCAAGGATGGGAGAAGTCATAACCTTGGAGTCATAAAAAACAGTCGATACAGGCTCACAGATCTGCGTTCATCACAAGCACAGTAAATGTTTTTTGCAGTAGGATGAATCTAAAATACCATTAAAGCCACATCATGTTCGGTCTTGCAACTAAAGTTACGCACAAGGGTCACATCGGTTATTATAAAGGATACAGTGACCATTGTATCTGAGTAGCACTCAAACTGTTACCGGGTACAAAGTTGCGGCGCTATACTGGCAACGATTGTCTTTATCCACATAGCAGCCCTATCCCATGCCCAGTAAGGAAGACGCTTTCCTTTCTTTCTTGTTGCTTCTCACCTTTGCTGCCATCCTGAATTGCTCAGAAAGCATTGGCACATGGCAGCCACAGTCCACCATTCGCTGCATCAGGGATCTGAATTGAATTGGTTGTCGTTCAGTATGCACGCTCACGTGGTACAGAAAATATTGAGAAAATATCAGGGGATCATTATGCCTAAGCAAATCATCCAGGGAGAAAAGTTCACCACGCCTTTAAAAGCGCACCTTGTGTGGTTTTTTGGGTTGTTGGTGTCCACAACGGCTGAGAAGCAGGGAAGCTGCAGAACACGCACATGTGCTGTAAGCATTATGTCTGTGAGAGACATGAGATAAGGTGATGATCATGATATGGACTGGTTACATGTGTAGAGTAAAAGGTGGGTGACTGTTTACTACTCCTAGTAGTATCCTCCCCTGCTCATGCTGTGTTGCAGCACTAGTAGAAGATTTCATCTCACACCTGCTTGTGATCACCCAAAAGAACCATGTTGGTCGGCAGTAGGGCCAACAGTTGGGGAATGGCGTATTCAGGCACGCATCCAGCCTCATCAACGACCACTGTGTCAACACACAGCTCAAACTGCAAAAAGTGTTTGAGGCCATCGGTTGCTATTTCTTTGTGCAGCAAGGTTTTGGTCAGTAGGTTTTGCAGCAAGGTTTTGCAGACAAACTTGTACATGCTGCTTTGTTAAAACACACCTCAACTTCTTCCAGCTCAGCAGCCATGCGTGCAGATGCATCGATGGTGGCAAGGAAGGCTTTGGTTGTCTGCAAAATATCAAGCGTAGCGAGCTCCTCTACTTTTGGCAGGACCTTGAAGTGGATCTTCGTGATCTGGTTCTGAAGGAAAGAGGAAACCTGGGCCAGGAAGAACTGCATAGGACAAAGAGGATTTGCAATGGCCAAACATTAGAGGAAGTCTGGAACAGGTAGATCGGCATAGGAAAAAGAGGTTATGCAACGGCCAGAATCTAGAGAAGGTCTGGGACAGGAAGAACATGTGGTGAGAACAATAGTGTGGTGAATAGTGTATGCTGATGTGGTGAGAAAAATAGTGTGGTAGATAGTGTGTACTCATGTGGTGAGAACAATAGTGCTCATGTTGCAGTGTTCAAAAGGCAAGGATGAATAACCAACTCAGATAATTCCTAACTGCAACCCAAACGTTGCTCATGTGGTGAGAGCAATAGTTTTGTATGCTGGCTGGTGGAACAACAATTTCATTACTTGCACTCTACATGCCACCTCTAACCAAGTGTACTCTACATGCCGCCCTAAAGTTTATTTTTGCCTCAACTTGTTGCTTGGTGTGCCCAGCTTACCATTGGGTTTTTGCATAAAGTTCCCGCAATCTTGATGCGCTCTTTCTTCAAAAGGCTCTCCTCAACCATTGAGCGTGTGAGAGCTTGAATTGCAAGCCTGCAAAACAAGGGAGTGTTGCAACTTAAAATGCCTTGAACGTGCTGCCTTCTTTCCTCTTGTTACTTTCCTTTTTCAGCGTAGTAGGGAGTTTGTTATCTCCTTTACCCTCGAAATAAAAACAAAATACTACACTCATAAAAACGTGACCACGCTCATGACAGCAGAATAAACTGACTCGCATACCAGGACTTCCGCTGGGACGAGTTACGAACTTGAGGATTCATGCCAATCCTGAAAAACGATTTGATGAGAATGTGAACAAACAGATGGCGTGAACATCACCTTAGCTCTAATTTTTGAGCAGCAATGCAAGGTGGCCTCGATGCCCTGATGCAAGCTAGGTTAAATGCATGCTCGGCAGGAAAAACCTACTAGGTAAGCAGGGTAAGCACTACTAGGGTAAGAACCTACGCAGGATAAGCAGGGTAAGCAGGTTAAGAACCTACTCAGGGTAGGCACTCTGAAGTCCTTTGGCAAGCGCCTTGCTGACATCACGCTTCAGGCGTACAAGGATGCTTGAGGTGCGTTTCCACCACACCTGAATCATTGATTGAGCCAAGCTGGATATAGTTTACAATGTCTACTATACATCTAGAACCTGTTGTTTGTGCAAGTCTTGAAGGAGCTGCATTATATGATATATGTATTCTTCATCCAAGCACAGATCTTAGTGGCAAACCAGTTCATCAGCACAGACATCTTTACTTTTTTCTAATTTCATAGCTCCTAACGAGAGATTAAAGCCTTAACAGTGCCAAGTTCAGATTAGCAAGTGGACTAAGTTAGCCCACAAGGCTACTGCAAAGGCGGATTAAACGATTACTTACCAAGGCTGTTTTACCAAGGCTGTAATAAACGAAGGCTGTATACTTACCACTTCAGGATGGCGAGAAACACGATTCTCCAGGGTGAAGTACTTGGCTTCCTCACAAAGGCGCTTCTCATTTCCAAACACCAGGATTGATCCGTCAAGGCATGAAAGCTGCAGGGGTGTGGGTTCGAGTTAATATGACATTTAAGGTGACAAGATAAGAAGAATTGGGCTCTTAAGATGCTTGCATTACACATTTTCTACATAAGGCTTAAGGTAGTCGACGCAAATAATCAGGGTTTTGAACATGCATAATTCCGAGGAAAACTACATGTGTGTGGGTCGTGATTTGTGTGTACATATGGTGCACATACCTTCCCTGCAACAGCATTTATGGCCTGGTTCCTTGTGCCAGTCACAAAAACCTGTGGCGAGCAATAACGAATAATGCTGTGTAAAGAAGCAGCAGCCACACGTAGATTGTGCGAGAAAAGTTGCAATTAATTGGTGGCAGCGAGTCTCTTTTGCTTGATGTGCGTTACAAACCTGTCCGAACCTGTCCGAAAGGTACAAATATTCCGAAATTGGGGCAGTCAGTATTCTTTTTAGAATAGTTTGAAAGCACATCCGCGCTGCTTGCGGTTTCAAACCCGCCTGCCTCAATAATTTCTGTTACATTTTGGTGGAGTTGCAGGGTCAAACCCTCACCTTTTCACTCTGGCGCACTTTGCTGTTGATGATGTGGAATATGGTGGTGCTCTTTCCTGTGCAGAGCATAAGAAGCAGTGGGCGTTTTAGGGAACGTAACCACGCACATCAGAGGCATACATCGTAATAATTTTTGCAATTATGTCAATAAGTTCAAGTTGTACTAGTGCCTGAAGTACCGCAACCTTGTTCTCCATGGGAAGACGCTCAACGTTTTTGAAGTGAAAGGGTTAACAAGAGATGGCACAAAATTGGCATGGCAGCGTTGAATTCAGGTTCTCTAAAAAGGGCAGGCACACCTGTTTGAGCTGTAAGGTGGCAGCTTAGTTTATATTTGCACAAGGGAACGGTTTGTGACTTTATATCCTGCAATCTCCTGATGAGCTGTGAATGACAGCGATGTGCATCTCGCAATGTAAATGTGAGGGTTGCTCACACCTGCCAAATCTCAGCAGTGAAGGCTTCTCTTTTCGGGTTTAGTTTACGCAGGCCAAAACAATTACAAAAATACCAACAAAGATAGCTGTGCTACCTAGGCATACAACGGCAAGGCATTCCTTACCTGTGCCTGGGGGGCCCTGGATAGCTTCTAGGCCTCCACCTAGTCCACACTACCTTGGCGTACAACCTAGTCCACGCCACCTAGTCCACGCTACCTTGGCGTACAACGGCATTCCTTACCTGTGCCTGGGGGGCCCTGGATAGCTTCTAGGCCTCCACCTAGTCCACGCACTACACTTTCTTGCGATGCATCGGCAGGCACAACACCTGACAGTCAGGCAACGGGAGTAACAGAGCTCAAGGCAAAAAGATACGCCTACAAGAAAAGGGAAAGGCGTGACTGTGCAAAACCAGATGTTGAAACAGTTTGACCACCTCACAGATCTAAACATGCTCAAGCTATTGAGTTTGTCCACAACATGGAACCATTAGTACTAGACCATCTGCAATTTTTGGACCATCAGATGCATAGAAAAGCCTTACTTGTATCAAGCTTTGTGGGTGCTGCGTAGGTGCAAGCCGTGGGGGATCCACTGTTTGGGCTGATGATTTGTTCCAGCAGTGAATGCGTGCCAGGCTGCAATGAACCTGCCTTTGCAAGGGTTTTCACTTTTCCTGCTAGCTTGTAGCAAAGTATGTCTGGAGCAGGAGGTAGGTGCATGCGTAAGTGAGAGCCTGTCAGCTTGAAAGAGGTTCACGTTGTACGTTTTAATGGAGTTTTGCTAGGGAAAGCATCAATTTGGCGAAGGTGAGCATTCATTGTAAATTGGTGTTTGATGTACAGTGATTCTGATTGGAGCAGACGCTTTTTCTAAAACGCAAGTGCTTTTCCATATTTGCTACTGAGCTCTATTGAGTGCTCTAGTAAGTGCTCTAGAAATCTGGCAAGTGTGAGCAAAGTTCTGGAGCGTGCTGTTTTAGTACCTTAAATAACCACTTCTACTTCTGCTTGCCATCAGGGTGTGTACTACACTAGTAGCTTACACTAGTAGCCTACACTAGTAGCCTACCTGACCCAACATACGCAACTGGCCGAAGCTTGACTATGCTGCGTTGCAGTAGGCTGTACATGGCAAGTGCATCGAGTGAATACGCATTTTCAGTTGTGAGGAAACTGACTATGCTGCGTTGCAGTAGGCTGTACATGGCAAGTGCATCGAGTGAATACGCATTTTCAGTTGTGAGGAAATTAACTTTGCTGCGTTGCAGTAGGCTGTACATGGCAAGTGCATCGAGTGAATACGCATTTTCAGTTGTGAGGAAATTAACTTTGCTGCTTTGCAGTAGGCTGTACATGGCAAGTGCATCAAGTGAATAAGCATTTCCAGTCATGAGGAAAGAATGAAGCAACATACCAGTAGACCTTTTTTAACGGGGATTACTTTTTGTGCCGCATAGTTTCATTCTGCTTAAAACTGATACACTTATTTTTACCTACTGTGGGGACGGCAGAAGGCATCTCGCCACAGTTGTTCTCAGGACAATTTACGTCAAACGATTGCAAAAAATACTGCCGTGCTCTTGTACTGCTCAGTGAAGGGCTGATGAAGCGACTTCTGCCTTTGGTACAGCACCTTGCCTTTGGTCACGCCTCTTAGAGCCTGTTCATGTACACTGCCTCATCTGATGCTGCATCCAGAGATCTTGAACTTTAGTGTCGCTCCAGATCCCTCCTGTGATGCTACCAGCAGGAGTTTGTCACAACCTTGCACCTAAGATGGCAATTAAACACATGAGAAAATTATAAGTGGAGTCCAAAGTAAGGACTGCTTGGTTCTTTTCCGGCTCGGCTTTGTTGGAAGGAGAATGTACACATGGCCAACCATCCAGGGCAGAAAAACACTGCACAAAAAACTGAGCAGAGAGCTGCCTGAAAAAACTGAAATGCTGAACAGGCTAACAAGAAAGTTAGCAGGCTGGGCCGTTGACACCCATACCTGCCAACAAAGCCAGCAAGAAGCGAAAGTCGAGAGGAAGAGGGGAAAACCAAACCTAAACGCTGTCTAAAGACCAGGTGTAAAAAGGATAGTTCCTACAGCGCAAGCTGTGGCAAGACAGTTCCAACTGACTTTTGGTTGCACTCGCCTCCAAGAACGTGAGTACATCTGCAGGCTGTAGAGTACTCTGTAGTTTCTGTGTCAATACACATAATACACTTTCTGTTACAATGCACTGTTTCCGCAAGAGATTACGCGTCCATTTCTTGCTTTCTGGTCGAGTTAAGGTGCCCAATAATACTCACTTAATTATAAACAGGTAGACACGACAGACCTGGACAAGAGACTTGGCCAACGTAGCTTGCTCTTCTTCTGCCAACGTAGCTTGCGCTTCTATGCCAGCCTTCTTTTGGCATTGCAGCCACGCAAACTTGTCATTCACCTCCAGCACCTGTGTGAGGGCGTATACAGTACAAGATGGCTCAAACAACACTCAGATATTGCACAAGGCATCACTGTTGCCTGTATCTTTGTAACTGCTTTTACATTACCAATTCAGGACAGGTCCTTTCTTATAGCAAATAGTATAGGGAAATGCTCAATTTATTAAAGCCGATCCTCATTTCACGGTGGAAGCATACTGTTCCTCTTGTTTTCTTGGAGCTGTATCAAACATATTCACCATGTACTCCTTGAAAGGGGTGACTTCTGTGCCATCACGTGCCGTCCTATTGAGCGATTTTACAGAGCTGTCAACTGCAGCCTGTAAAGCAGAAAGGGCATACACATCTCTTTGCATCATCACCTCCTCTCCCAATCTCCATTGGATGTCACGAGGATGTCAAATTCCATTAATAGGGATGTCAGAAGCTCAGTTGTTGTGTTCACCGGCAAAGAGCAAATACTAGCACTCGGTACAGTTTCACATAGACAGACGACTAGCCACTCACCATGTACTCGCGTGCTGTGTGCTGCTGCATTGCTCGAAGGTAAGAGCCCGCACTGTCATACATGTCTGTAATAGATTGTGCGTCCTCTGACAGACCACAGCTGCTCGTCATCTGACTTTGCGTGTCTCGATCCAGAGAAAAGAGTGTGATGGTATGCAGGGCAGGTATGGAGCGATCAAATCCCTGTGTACAAACGGCAACAGAATAGATAATAACTTGCTCGTCCGGGTGCAAATTGCGCAAGCGGGAGGCAGGAGAGGGGTGGGACAGGGTAAATAGACAGCCTCGCTTGTTGATTGCTGAGATAGAGCTCTTGATTGTTGATAATGGATATACATACTATTAGTACACGACGAGTTTCTTCCTGCGCATGCAGACCCGATCCTAACCTAGGAAACACTCACCACTGCAGCACGTGTGCTGGTTAGAGCTGAGGTGCCAGAAGACCTGCCTCCTCCCGTGGACAGCCAGGAGCTCCCGCCTCGTTTTCTTCCACGTCCATAGGAATTGAAGGGCATTTTCGCAGCACAATAATAGAAATTATTACCGCACGATGCGTTTTCCCATTCATCTCCCGTGAAATCAAACCGATTCGACGGATCCGAGGTTCTCATTTTTTCTGTTCAGCGTCTCAGTTTTACTTGTTTGTATTTGCATGTAAGCCGCACGAATCGCGATGCAAAATCCTGGAAAAAAACACACCTTGCTCCTTGGAATTCCGTAAAAACACAATGGGTTCTTCGAAATGCCAGGAGGCAATTACAAGACTGGGACCACCAGATCCACTCCCAGAGCACTGACCCAAAAACTCAGCATTCTTCATCGCGACATTCACCTCACCGATGTCACGCCCAATTGTTGGCTGTGACGATTCGTGTTATTTGGTTAGTTGGTTTTTCAGTTGAGGTTGTTTTGCCTTGTCTCGTGCAATAAGCTGGCGAAGCCAGTTTAATGAAGATAGCATTTTCTGTTTTGACATTGCGGTATTCAATTAGCTCAGTAAACTACACAATGCTCAGCCAGATGGTTGAGTAATCTTCCCAGTCCTGGGGAGGAGAGGCGCGGCAGCCGACTAGAGTGTGTGTGGTAAAGTATACGTCAGTGTGTCAAGTAAGTCGGATTTGAGAAACAGCAGAGAAAGAGAGAGAGAGAGTATCAGGAGAATTGCAGTCTGTAGTGCAGTTCCCAGCCTTTGCTCGAGAGAGACTTGACCCTGGCTTAAAACCATTCTTCAATAAACTTGATAGATTGTTGTGCTGAGTCTTATACTTTGCAGTGACAGTGATTTTTTTTTTCTGGTGGGGGTTGTTACACGGTCCTCAGCAAGGGCCTGACAGAATGAAGGAAAAAAACCTAAAAGACTGGGAAAAGGAAAACTCCTGCCTAAAACAGAAAAACCATCCTTGAAAAAACCACAGTCTGAGAAGTTGGCCCACGCTCGCAAGAGCACAAGCTAAGAGTGTGTCTGAAGAACAGACAGAAAAAGGCCTAACCTTAAAATTTGCTATGACATGCCGCATGATCTTAAAGGCTATCAGGAAAACAGGCTCCTTAGGATTATGCGTTGTCTCCATAGATATAGGCAGCAACGAACGGATGACCATGCAAAATCTCCAGATTCCTGAAACAGCTGAAAGTAGAATTGTGCCCAAATGGCTCTTCCCACCCTGCTTCTCAGATAAAGACATATTTACCTCCAGCCGCCCAGATTTTGTGCTGGTTACTCCTATCGCTGCAAAAATACAAAAACAACTAAGTAATGTAGGGGGGTGGGTTCTTCGAAGTGGCAGGGGGCAATTGAGGGAAACTGGGAGCATTCCAGCAGCACCGCCAGCCACCGGTAGAGCCACCAACCCCAGACAGCACCGACCTAAAGACCTGAGTAAACCTCGGCGTGACATCCACCTCGTCGAGATCAAGTATTGTAAGGACACCAGACCTCAAAACCAGCTGAACGCCGCAAAGGAACAGCACAAAGACCTTTGCAACATTCTCCATGGAGCCTCCGTTATTCTCCACATCATCCTTTTGGGTGTGGGCGGCACCATCTACAACACTCACACCCTGAAGCCTTTTAAAGAACTGGGTCTCGATTCTTGAAGAGCTAAGAAGCCTGCCCCCAAGCTCCATGTGCACTCTGTGAACTTTGCTGCTAAACTTGTCCATACTAGGCGTGCCCTTTCCAGTACTGTTATCAACTCTCATCAGGAGTCGGTTTCAGGGTAAGCCTGCAACCCTCTTGATCCCCATTGATTTTTCCTTTCCTTTTTAAGTGGAGGAGCTTTACGGTACTCGTACCAAAGTGGCTCCTTTTCCTTAATTAATGTGGGGAGTGGCTTACACTGCCTGCGTAGTCTTTCTTTTTCTTTCTTCTTCTTTCATCAACTCTCATCAGGAGCTGGTTTCAGGCCAAGCCTGCAACCCTGATCCTCATTTCTTTACTTCCTCTCCGGTGGAGGAACTTTACGGTACTCGGTACCAAAGTGGCTCCTTTTCCTTACTAGTTTCCGGGTACAACAGATCAAAAGCACAGTCACTGGCGATAATTAGACTGCTTCTCAAGCATAGGCATGCAGCGGTAAGCACACATAGCCTAAAACAACAGAAGGAGGCAAACACATGGCCTCCTCCACCAAGCTCCTTCCTGCACCCTCTACTCCTCTAGTATGTTGCTGCTCGCCTGCAGACCTTGTTCCTGGATGTGAGGCGCGGCCAGAGCCACTTTGGTCATCTACCCCTGGGATGCAAATGCAAAAGTATTTTCAGAAGTGATTTGTGCGATTGTGTGTGTGCGCACGTATATATTGTGTGTGTATGTGTGTGTGTGTGTATGTGTGTATGTGTGTACACGTGCGCGTGCGCGTGCGCGTGTGCGTGTGCGTGTGTGTGTGTGTTGCGTGCGTGTGTGTGTGCGTGTGTGTGTGTGTGTGTGTGTGTGTGTGTGTGTGTGTGTGTGAGTATATGTGTGTGAGTATATGTGTATGTGCGTGTGTGTACGTGCATGTGTGTGTATGAATGATGGCTTAGGGATGGCTTATTTGCAAACGTAGCTCGTTTTAGCAAGCATTGCACACAATCTGAGAGCAGACAAAAGCATACATAGCGCTCAGCTTTTGAAGAGTACACACACACACACACACACAAATTCTGCAACAACTGGTATTCAAACTTGGGCCTAGGCACAGAGCCCATACCCTCCGGGTTTAAACCCTGCTAGGTAGGTTGCATACCTGCCAAACTCGGGAAATGCGTCTGCATGTGCTGGGGGGGCGTTGAAGCTCGTTGCCCGTGCCCCTGCTGCTGTTGGTGGTGCTGCTGCTGAGCATGCTCAAATCCAGGCCCCTGTGAATAGTTCTGTCCCCCAGGCTTATGTGGACTGAGACCATGACTTTGGTTGTGAGCAAGCTGGCTCCCTTTAAAAACCATCTCGTCTGGTGCATACATTGGTGCATACACCTGCTGTTCCATTTCACTCCCTGGCTGGACCTCCCGAAACACCCCTTCCCTACCTCCACCATCGGCTGCATGACTCGAGCTCACGACACTTGCATCTTCCCTCTCTACAGCCGCCTCCGGCATGAATATCATTCCTATGTCTGAACCGTCACCGCTAACACTTCTCTGCCTCGACCTCCTCGCTACACCCTCTTGCAGCCCCACGACCCCGATATCTCCCCCCCCTACAACCAACGATTGAGTTTCACTGCTGCCCCCTACTGCCTCCAACCCCCCACCCAACCTCCCACCACTACCAACACGCTGCATGCCCACAGCTGTACGAGGGGAGGTGCAGTCGCTGTTTATAGCACCTCCATTCCGAGGGCTCAAGCCTTTGCCATTCCCTCCTTGTGTGCCCAGCTGCTGCTGCTGCTGCTGCTGCTGCTGCTGCTGCTGCAGCCTGCGCTGACGTTCGAAGGAGTTGGCAGAACGAGCATCTTGGGACTTTCTGTCAATTGAGCTTCGCCTATCTCCTGACATGCGCCTGCTTGGCTGGCGCTTGGTGCTCAGCTTGGGTGTGTCTGCGCATGTGTTGTGTTGTGTGGTGTGCGTGTATGTGTGTGCGGCATGCGGACGCAAGGAAGAGTGTGCATACACGTATGGTTTAAGGTGATGCACATGACTGGGTGTGAAGGGTTGGTTTATGAAAATTAGAAGCCAGTCCTGTGCTGATTTATTCATTGCAGGGCGTGCTGCTGTTGCTCTTCATCTCCTCGCAGGAACCCATCCCTGTACCTTGTATGTTCAGACACTCAAATGTAGTTTCCCTGCACTGCCAAGGAAGCCGTGTTTACATGTTGTACACAAAGATCTGATTGGCAATTCTTGTGACAGAACTTTCAATTAATTTGCCAGCACTGCCAGGGAAGCCGTGTTTACATGTCGCACACAGGGACCTGGATAGGGCAATCACTGTATCACTTACAGGGCAATTACTGTGTTACTTATAATACCTGTTTTCAGTACCAGTACCAGTATCAGTATCCGTATCCGTATCCGTATCAGTATCCGTATCCGTATCCGTATCCGTATCCGTATCCGTATCAGTGTTGTGCACCTGACGCTTGACGGCGTCAATAATAAATGTCGCTGACGGCGTAATTTATGTCAAATTGACGGTGAAAATAGTAAATTACGCCGTCAAGCGTCAGAGTCTAGTGACGGTAACGACGTTATTTACGATCGTTATTTACGGTGCCATTTTTGAATGACGCCGTATGTGCACAACACTGATCAGTATCCGTATCCATATCCGTATCCGTATCCGTATCAGTGTCAGTATCCGTATCAGTGTCAGTATCAGTATCAGTATCAGTATCAGTATCAGTATCAGTATCAGCATCAGTATCAGTATCAGTATCCGTATCCGTATCAGCATCAGTATCAGCATCAGCATCAGCATCAGCATCAGCATCAGCATCAGCATCAGTATCAGTATCAGTATCAGTATCCGTATCTGTATCAGTGTCAGTGTCAGTATCAGTACCCGTATCCGTATCCTTATCCGTATCCGTATCCGTATCCGTATCCGTATCCTTATCTGTATCTGTATCCGTATCTGTATCCGTATCCGTATCCGTTCTAATACCTGTTTCCTGCAGTAAACGGCAAAAGGGACCAGTAGCTGAAGGAGACGGTTTTTGTGCAAGGCTTGACAAGAGACTGACTGCAAGGAAGGCACTGTGCATGCAACGTTCCCGATCAGACAAAATGGCTGCCAATTTTCAAGCAGCTTTCGTTGCTAGTGCAAAGTTGGTGGCCTGGCCTAAGATAACACTGCTTAACACCACTGTGTATGCCACGTTCCTGATCAGACAAAATGGCTGGCAATTTTTAAGCAGCTTTCGTTCCTGGTGCAAAGTTGGTGGACTAGCCTCAGACTGCACTGCTTGGCAAGCAGTGTTGAATCCTGGTCTCCTTATTACGAGCTTGTCCTTGCTTTCTTCCAAGGGCAGGTCATCCAGCACTTGCGGCCATCACTCACTTTTGCATCAGGACAAAACAAGATACAGCCTTGCACACGCATATGGTGCGATCAACCTCACCAGCACTGTTGGCAGGCATTTATATCGCAGGGGCAGAACAAACGCTGTGAGGACTGTTCACACACACACACACGCGCACACACACACACACGCGCACACACACACACGCACGCACACACACACAATTGGTCACAACCTTCCCAGCAGTTGCGCCCCTCATTCCCTTGATCATCCTGACAGCAGGGGCACACCATAAGTGAGTGTCAATGGACTCACCTTCATCACTGCTGTTGTCGTCCAAGGCCAAGGTCCGACACGAAGGGGAGAAGGAGCTGAATTGAGCCTTGCTGAAAATGGTGGCATGCCGTTGTCTGAGGGTCATCGGGACGTGCTGCGCGTGGGGGGCCTCTGTCTCTACCACAGGGCGCCTGGATTTTTAATGAAAGCATTCAACATGAAAAGGGGCCGTGCTTAGCAATTGAGGACTATGAGTTACTTAATGGAAAGTGGGCGTGCTGCATGTATGGGGCCTCTGCCTCTACCATTGAGTGCCTTCATTTCAGTCGACAGGATGCCGGACAGCAGGAACAGCAAGTGCCCTCAGTCATTGGCATTTTGGAGCAGCACGTTGCTTGTGGGTGACCTAAGCTTGGCAGGACTGTCGCTACACAGAAGACCTCCACTTCAGGAGTGCTACATCCAAGCGCAGAGCACGTGGTCTTATGGCGCATGGTCACATGACACATAATGTATAAAAGCTATGGTCACATAAGTATGGCCACATGACACACAATGTATGGTCACATGACACAAAAGCTATGGTCACATAGTGTATGGCCACATGACACACAATGTATGGTCACATGACACATAATGTATGGTCACATGACACAATTTATAAAAGCTATGGTCACATAATGCATGGCCACATGACACAATGTATGGTCACATGACACAAAACGTATCGACCTTACATACACCTCCTTGCCACATATACCCAAGTACTCAGACACACACAAGTTCACGCCCACGCGCCCACAGCCGTCTAGCAATATGGCGTGATGACCTAAGATTACCAACACAACATCCTTCCAAACCTGCAACGCTGCATACACACATGCAGCAGCTGTTGTATACCTTGCGATCTCAACACGTGGCCATGCCTTCTCATTAGGAGGGAGCACGTTCAAGGGTGTGGTTGCGTTGCTTCCCTGCAGCACACACACGTTTTAGCACCTACAATTGTAAGACACTGACTAGCCCTCGCGTGCTAGTGGTTGTGCGTGTTCGCAGTTGACAGCAAGCGTGGAGCGTTACGCATAGGCAAACATGCATACATACACACACAGACATGCAAACATAGATAAACACACACATACACGTGCATGCACACACAACACAAGCACAGCCATACCCACATTCATGCCTTCCTTCCCAAACTCACACCAATCCCCTCACTTGCACCCAAACCACACCCATACCCATACCCATGCCCCCCCCCACCCCCACACAACACATGCACGCACGCACACAAGCAAAGATA
>Ga0307968_1000445_pt1 | contig 29082 bp, 35 predicted proteins | sample OrgLakmetagen650_FD_201834 | JGI IMG/M metagenome (GOLD analysis project Ga0307968, IMG submission 201834) | Saline water microbial communities from Organic Lake, Antarctica - #650 | ecosystem: Environmental > Aquatic > Non-marine Saline and Alkaline > Saline | place: Antarctica: Organic Lake...
TAGGAAAGCATCCATCCCTAGGAAAGCAAAAACAACCCATCTTATTGCAACACCACCCATCCCTAGGAAAGCATCCATCCCTAGGAAAGCAAAAACAACCCATCCTATTGCAACACCACCCATCCCTAGGAAAGCATCCATTTCTAGGAAAGCAAACAACCCATCCTATTGCAACACCAAGCATCCATTCCTAGGAAAGCAAACAACCCATCCTACTGCAACACCAAGCATCCATTCCTAGGAAAGCAAACAACCCATCCTATTGCAACACCATCCATCCCATCATACGCAACTGCCATGATCATACCTTTTTGATAAGGTAAGGCAGATTGTAAAATATCCTTTTCTAAACTGCTACAAACTCACTTCCTGTTGAAAACAAAAGAACGGGCTACCCTGGTGTTGTGAGCACATCCATCGTGTGATGAAAGAGGATGCACTCAGGTGCCACCAGCACGTAAAGCTCCCAGGTGCCACCAGCACATAAAGCACGCAGGCGCCACCAGCACATAAAGCACCCAGGTGCCACCAGCACATAAAGCACCCATGTGCCACCAGCACATAAGCACGCAGGTGCCACCAGCACATAAAGCATACAGGTGCCACCAGCACATAAAGCACCCATGTGCCACCAGCACATAAAGCACGCAGGTGCCACCAACACATAAAGCACCCATGTGCCACCAGCACATAAAGCTCCCAGGTGCCACCAGCACATAAAGCACGCAGGTGCCACCAGCACATAAAGCTCCCAGGTGCCACCAACACATAAAGCACGCAGGTGCCACCAGCACATAAAGCATACAAGTGCCACCAACACATAAAGCACCCATGTGCCACCAGCACATAAAGCACGCAGGTGCCACCAGCACATAAAGCATACAGGTGCCACCAGCACATAAAGCACCCAGGTGCCACCAGCACATAAAGCACCCAGGTGCCACCAGCACATAAAGCTCCTAGGTGCCACCAGCACATAAAAGCTCCCAGGTGCCACCAACACATAAAAGCACCAATGCGCCACCAGCACATAAAAGCACCCAGGTGCCACCCAGGTGCCACCGGCACATAAAGCTCCCAGGTGTCACCAACACATAAAGCTCCCAAGTGCCACCAGCACATAAAGCACGCAGGTGCCACCAGCACATAAAGCTCCCAGGTGCCACCCAGGTGCCACCAGCACATAAAACTCCCAGGTGCCACAAGCACATAAAGCTCCCAGGTGCCACCAGCACATAAAAGCACCCAGGTGCCACCAACACATAAAAGCTCCCAGGTGCCACCAGTACATAAAAGCACCCAGGTGCGACCAGCACATAAAGCACCCAGGTGCCACCTAAGTGCTAGCACATAAAGCTCCTAGGTGCCACCAGCACATAAAGCACCCACATGCCACCAGTACATAAAGCACCCAGGTGCCACCAGTACATAAAAGCACCCAGGTGCCACCAACACATAAAGCTCCCAGGTGCCACCAGCACATAAAGCACCCAGGTGCCATTAGCACATAAAAGCACCTAGGTGCCACCAGCACATAAAGCACCCAGGTGCCACCAGCACATAAAGCACCCAGGTGCCACCAGCACATAAAGCTTCCAGGTGCCACCAGCACATAAAAGCACCCAGGTGCCACCAGCACATAAAGCTCCCAGGTGCCACTCAGGTGCCACCAGCACATAAAGATCCCAGGTGCCACCAGCACATAAAGCTTCCAGGTGCCACCAGCACATAAAGCATCCAGGTGCCACCAGCACATAAAAGCACCCAGGTGCCACCAGCACATAAAACTCCCAGGTTCCACCTAGGTGCCACCAGCACATAAAGCACGCAGGTGCCACCCAGGTGCCAGCACCTGATAGCCCTTAGTTATTAACCCTTCCATCTTATCATGTACTTTGCATCAAAACGGCTGCTTCCCTTTGTGTTCACCGTCGGTATCCCTTTCCGCACATTTTAAAGTTCTCTCATTCTTCTACGCCATCACTCTCTCTCTCTGCCCACCAACCAAACTCTCTCAAAACCATCACGTATTCATCATTCTCTTTATGCCCCCAAAAAAACCTCTTCCAGCAAAACCAACTTGTATTCATCATTCTATTTATGCCCCAAAAAAACCTCTTCCAACAAAACCAACATGTATCCATCATTCTCTTGATCCCATACCATCACAAACTCTCTGCCCAACAACGTTTTCTTTCAAAATAACCAACATGTATCCATCATTCTCTTGATCCCATACCATCACAAACTCTCTGCCTAACAACGTTTTCTTTCAAAACCAACATGTATCCATCATTCTCTTGATTCCATACCATCACAAACTCTCTGCCCAACAACGTTTCCTTCCAAAACCAACATGCATCCATCATTCTCTTGATCCCATACCATCACAAAATTTCTTCCCAACAACGTTTCCTTTCAAAATAACCAACATGTATCCATCATTCTCTTGAATCCATACCATCACAAACTCTCTGCCCAACAACGTTTCCTTTCAAAATAACCAACATGTATCCATCATTCTCTTGAATCCATACCATCACAAACTCTCTGCCCAACAACGTTTCCTTTCAAAATAACCAACACACACGCCGCCCACTCCTCAAACCCTGTGAGAGTTGTTAAGCCACCTCATTCTCCTTAGCCGCCCCAAACATTATCTTCTACGACATTGCGCTCACCACTCTCATCACCTGGCGCCCAACCCCCATCGGCCCTCATCATCTGTCACTCACCCCCCATTGGCCCTCATCGCCCGGCACTCACCCCCTATCGGCCCTAAACCCCTGGCACTCACCCCCCATTGGCCCTCACCATCTGGCACTCACCCCCCATTGGCCCTCCTTCCTCTTGAAGCATCACCCAAAGGTCATGCGCACTGTATCCACAATAGCTTGACGTGGCCGGTAGGCGTGAGTCGCCTTGTTGCCCCCCCTGCTGCTGCTGACGCTCGTACTGATGAGTCTGAGGGCAGGGTGTGCCCCTCTGCGTAGCTGGAGGTGCAGCAGCAGAGCTGATGGTCAAAAAGCGTCTTTCTCCTACTCCCTGTTGGTTGTTGTTATGTGTACGTGTTTGTGTGTGTATGTCTGTAAGTATTTGTGTACGCGTGTGTGTGTGTGTGTGTGTGAGTGTGTGTGTGTGTGTGTGTGGTGTGTGTGCGTGTGTGTGTGTGCGTGTGTGTGCGTTTACGTGTTGTGTGTGCGTGTATGTGTGTGTTTGTGCGTGTATGTGTGTGTTTGTGCGTGTATGTGTGTGTTTGTGCGTGTATGTGTGTGTGAGTGTTTGTGTGCACGCATCGTGTGTGCCTGGCTCAGTAGTTATCCTTGTGAGCATGCTGACACATGTCGTGGATGCGGACATGCTGCATAGTGTTTTGGTACACAATATGTTTGCTGGACATGCTGCATAGTGTTTTAGTACACAATATGTTTGCTGGACATGCTGCATTGTGTTTTGGTACACATTATGTTTGCTGGACATGCTGCACAGTGTTTTGGTACACAATATGTTTGCTAGACATGCTGCACAGTGTTTTGGTGTTTTGGTACACAATATGTTGCTGGACATGCTGCACAGTGTTTTGGTACAGAATATGTTTGCTGGACATGCTGCACAGTGTTTTGGTGTTTTGGTACACAATATGTTGCTGGACATGCTGCATTGTGTTTTGGTACACATTATGTTGCTGGACATGCTGCATTGTGTTTTGGTTCACAGTATGTTGCTGGACATGCTGCACAATGTTTTGGTACACAATATGTCTGCTGGACATGCTGCACAGTGTTTTGGTGTTTTGGTACACAATATGTTGCTGGACATGCTGCATTGTGTTTTGGTACACAATATGTTTGCTGGACATGCTGCATAGTGTTTTGGTGCTTTGGTACACAATATGTTTGCTGGACATGCTGCATAGTGTTTTGGTACACAATATGTTTGCTGGACATGCTGCATAGTGTTTTGGTACACAATATGTTTGGCTGGACATGCTGCATAGTGATTTGGTACACAATATGTTTGCTGGACATGCTGCATAGTGTTTTAATGTTTTGGTACACAAGATGTTTGCTGGACATGCTGCATGTTGTTTTGGTACACAATATGTTTGCTAGACAAGAATGAGCATGCCTCTGTGCAGAGGTGATGAGGTGCGTAGTGATGCCCGGATTGAAATTGCGGCGTGATGAATGTGAATGCGCGACTGCAAAATAAAGTCATTTGCTTTGCCTAGTGCTTCCCACACACACCGCAGTTGGAAAGCAGCCCACTTCAATTGCATAATGTTTCACAAGATGCTGCCATACTCCGCTTCAAACAAACCCTTGAGCCCATTGAATATACAGCAGTCGACTGAGCTTGTTACACCTTCATGTGTGCGCTACTAAAAGTACTTATATATCCTTGACACGTGCGCGTGGGTGCCTTTAAACAAGTCCTTTTGAGGTGAGCCTCGTCTTTTCTCATACCACACATACAATTGATACAGAAAGAGTGGTGGAGGAATTTTACCATCCTCGGTTCCAAAGTGACGCCTTCACCATACTTATTGTGAGGAGTGGTTTTCCACTGCCTGCATAGTTTTTTTCTTGTTTCATTTCTTCACAGAGGTGGACACATAACGATAACCTGGCTCTCACTAAGAGGGCCATGCTGTTCCTATTTCCATGTACATCACGACAATAAAGACCTGACCATACACACACACGCACACACACACACACACGCACACACGCACACACAAACACACACACACACACACACGCACACACACACACATCCACCTGGCTCTCACTCTGCAGCCCTGACTTCTGTCCCAACTGATGCAGCATCGCACGGCCCGCCTTGGACACTGCTGCAGGAAAAATCATGTGTGCCCTACAGGAAATAAGCAAGCAGGTACAGGCCCAGGTTGAGAGTCGTTTTGTAGATGTGCACAATCGCTGAGTCTCTGCTTGAGTAGCCTAGCAGGGTGGGGGAGGTAGAAGGGCGGCACAACAAAAGTGGGGTGTGCGTAGATGTGCGTGCGTGTTGCTTGCACAACAAATCACGTGCTGGAAATGCACACAATTGCGAGGTAAGTGAATGCAAAAGGCTCGTTTTACTGCGTGAGTGAGAGGGACATGGCATTTGCTGAAATCACCACCAGGTCGTCTACCATCATCATGGTCGTGCACTGTGTGTGTCAATCGCTTACCCCCGCAGCGCAGGTCGTGCAAGCCAAGAAATGGTGTCCTCCCACTCCGTGATACTCGCCTCGCTGCTGGGTATTTCAAAGAAATAGGAACTGCAAAGTGGTGGTTAGGCAAAGTTAGGTAGATCAACGCTTGCACGGACTCCAAGACAACACGCACCCACCTTTCTCCCTCTTTGAACAAGAGTTGCAGGCACGAATCAAGTGGCTCTTCTTCTTCTTCTTCTTCTCCTCCTCCTCCTTCTGAAGTGGGCAAAAGGAGCTTGACCTGCCACACGGAGGGAGCACTGATGGGGGATGCCGCGCCATGGGCGTGACTGTTGGCGTGCCTTCGCGCTGGAGGAACATAGACTGGCATCTTCAAGGACTACACCTAATTATATACATATATAGAAGAATATACATATATAGAAGAATTGCAAGAATAGGCAATAATTGCCTATTTTACACAACATTACCGTCCTTTGTTAAATTGTTTGGTTTTCTTGCTGTTTTGACCCGAATCAGTGCGATGACCAAAATCACACCAGAGGAGCGCTTTCTGAATACCGCACTTCAGCTGTTAATTCTTTTTTTTGTTCGAATCAGTAACTGATTCGATTGATATTCTTTTAAGTGGGGGGTCGACACCCGCCCGGCGGTAACTGGGCTCAGCACTAGCGAAATTGAGCTCCCAGGCCCAAAATTGAAACTTCAAGGAACTATCTGAAATTGTGTGTAGGGTAATAAGGGTGTTTTGAGAACATCTGCAAGCTCATATTTATGTATTTTGGCCAATTTGGTGTTGGGTAGGTTGAGCTGTCTGTCCTGGGCCCCTTAAAAGCACCCTAAACGGCCAACAGTTTGCACTCCACAATTTTGTGAGATCATTTGCAAGCTCAGGTTTTTGTAATTTGGGGTTGTGTAATTTGGGGAGGGTGCTTTTAAGCTTAAAGAGGTTGAAAGCAGCTCTTGTTCTGGTGCCACGAACTTTTCTACTAAGATTATAATTCAAATCCAGCCCAAACAAAAAAGCCATGATCCTGATGAGGACAGAGAGCTGAATGCACTGCGTATCGACGTGTTGACAGAGTTATTCCAAGATAAGAGAACTTGCTCAGCACGTCAGCTTAAATTTCCAATACATAAGGACACAAGTATAAAAATTTATCCGACTCAATTGTATCTGGACTTACAATTGTGGATTCTTGTGAAACAAATCATGAGGCGCCACAGAGAAATGTTGAGGCGTGATTCGTATTGACCAAGCAGCTATAGATAACCCAGGTATGCCTGGAACCTCAGATGATGATGCAGTTCTCATACATGTACGTAACAAAACGTATGCACTTCCTTTCCAGGGCACAATTTATTTTATCGGCCTGGTGACGGTCCAAAAAGCCCAGTATCCATGTTACTAGTTCACCAGACCCCACTTCAATAAGAAATGCTGGCCAAAGACGGTAACACTATTGTTGGGATGGATGCAACTTACAAGACAAATGTTTTCGATCAGCAGCTGTGAGGCCTCATCCACCATCACCACCTCTGTCACAACTTCCTCTCCACTTGCTCCTCCTCCCTTATCACCTTTCAACCAAACCACATCCATACCATCGCCTTTAGCAACTGATCATCTTGACCCGTCACCTCAGCACCCTATTCCACCTCAGCACACTTTTGCACCTCAGCACCCTTTGGCACACAACCAAGCAACATCGCAGCTAGCTCCACCACCTCCAGATTCAGCTGACCTCAGGTGTGATTGCTTTCTTGGTTTCTGTTGATCTGATTACGAGCCAGCATGCTTGTCTGTTCAGCTATGTTCAGGGGAAGCAGCAACACCACCATTTTTGGCTAATTAGCTTGTTTTTCCCACCCGTAGGTTGTTTAAGGAGAGGTTGAAGATGTTCGAATCAGCTGTCTACAGCGAGACCGATGTGTGCCTCTTTGCAGCCAAGCTAGATGAGGGCCTTGCAGCAGTTGGAGCAAGCTTGCCTTCCAGCCAATTCTCACAGCATTTTCCAGCATCAGCTGTAAGGGCAGCAAGCAAGCGTCAGCAAATCCAGCCAATCAAGCGGCTGAAGCGGCAATGTAATACTATCAGCTCCATTCCTCCCTCATTCTTGCTTCTGTTGTGAGCAATTTAGAGCAAGTGTGCACTCATTTGGCCTCCAAGCACATACACACACACACAAACACACACACACACACACACACGTCATTTTGCCTTCTCAAGTGTCTGTGCACAAGCAGGGTCTGCATTTTGTTCGCAATGATCACCCAGTCTTACATGGCACCCTTTCTACTTTTTCTACGTTCACTCTAGCAGCTTCTCCTGATGCACTATTGCAAGGAGTTGGTTGCAAGGTATTGCTAGAGATCAAGTGTGCATGCTTATACATCTCTTGGGATGATGGCAGTTGGGTGTGTCATCCCACCAGGCTATCAGAAAGATTAGTCAGAAAGAAGAAAGCATCAAAGTTTAGCATTTTGTTCAGTGCCAGGTTCAGATGTTGGCTTCTGAGGTTCCCCGTTGTTTGCTGGCAGGATGGGATGCAGGTGGGTGCACAATTGTACGATTGTATATGTGCCATATAATGAGGCTTGGTGCAGGCAGATGATTTGCATCCTTGCGAGTATTATTATTGCTTGCTCAGCCAAGAGGATTTGGCCACTGATTTTAATGTGATTGAAGGCCATCGCGAATTCTGTGTTTACACAAAAAATCTTGCAAGTGAGTGCAGTGCTAAATATCGTATCAAGGGCGCAAGGGGTTATAATGGTACAAGCTGGCTATGATAATTAGTGCAAGTGCAATGTTTTAGTGTCAATTTCAGTGTGATTGAAGGTGAATGGATGGTGGAGTTTAACTTAACAAAAGTCCAGGTGCTGCTTATTTAACATGAGCTGGATGGATAGAGGGGGTGCTTGTTGTAAGGTGAATGGATGGTGATTTTTGTGTCAAATTCATTGTGATTGGAGGTGGATGGATGGAGGAATTAGCGAGGATTCCAGGATTGTTGAAGGGATGTAATTGTTACACTTTGTTACGCCAGCCTAAACCGAAGTTTGATATGCCGTCACGAATTACACAGTTATGAGCTTGCAAATGATATTAAAACACCCCTAAACAACACACACGCTTTCAAAATATTGAGTGCCAACTATAGGGGCCCAGAACAGGCAGCTCAACCGGCACAACCAGGAGGACCAAATTACAACAATCTGAGCTTGCAAATGATCTCACACAATTGTGGAGTGCAAACTGTTGGCCGTTTAGGGTTCTTTTAAGGGGCCCAGGACAAACAGCTCAACCTATCCAACACCAAATTGGCCAAAATACATAAATATGAGCTTGCAGATGTTCTCAAAACACCCTTATTACTTATTACCCTACACACAATTTCAGATAGTTCCTTGAAGTTTCAATTTTGGGCCTGGGAGCTCAATTTCCGCAAGTGCTGAGCCCAGTCACCGCCAGGCGGCTGTGTTCGGGGCAACCCCCCACTTTAAGAATGTCAGTTGAATCAGTGAGATCTACTGATTCAAACAAAAAAGAATTAACAGCTGAGGTACAGTATCGAGAAAGCGCCCCTCTGGTGTGATTTTGGTTATTAGATACAATCAGAACGGAGGCAATTCAATTTCTTTAATCAACTTCCGTTAATTCAAAACAGTGCCAATTCAGTTCTACTACTTAACTTTCAATTTTAAAGGTGCGTATAATAGGGTGTACACTGTTTGAATCAATCACCCCTGAATAATCACCTTGCGTTTACAGCGGACGTAATTAACCCAGCAGAATCAGGTCGTAGCCTGAAGCAGGTTATAGCTGGCTGAAAGGCTGGAAGGCTGGAGCTCCAGAAATGTTTGCATTGCGCTTGCATGCACTGGAGAGCGCTGGCAACATGTGTACACCCTTCCAACCTTTGACTGAGTACCTGGAGCCTTTGATTGACCTGCTGGAAATTTCTCCAGCCATTCTCCCTTCAACTGGAGCTTTCCCAGCCTTTAATAAACCACTTGGAACGTTAAACTGCCACCCAGGAATTTATCACGAACGAAATAATCCTTAATCACCCCCCCCCTCCAGGATTAAGCCCTGTCATTCTGTACTCAAGGCGGCTGTATATGTACTTCTCGTCAGACGTGATCTGGGACAACGATGTCATAGTGACGCCTCAGCTCTGAGTACGCACTTTGGGGGCTTGTTCAGTAGCTTTAGTTTGAGGCTAGGCCGGTTTTAATCTGGTGAAGTCGCATGTGAAAAGCTGCCCCCAAATGCAAAGTAGCTACCTATAGGAGTACCTTTTTGCCCAAAGTTGCCCCTCTGGTGTCGTGCTTAAAAAGGCAGACCCTGTCTATTAGCTAAGTGGGTCCTCGACTGTGCCTAACGCCCGTACAATTACTCCATTCCATTTAATTCCCACACTCGTAGATAAGTGTATTCCGATGGCACCATTGTAATCCCTTTTGCCTGTAAATTTTCAGAGGGGAACGACTGACCTCCCAAATGGGGGTGTCTTTCAAATGTTCCCAGAGTATGCGAGCCCACTTTTGCTACAGTCAAATTTGGCTCCAAATGGTACCATGGCAGTTGAGTTTCATTGTAGCAAACGTTGGCTTTTATGCCTAATTGGCCGCGGCGTTAACCCTACTTTTCAGGCGACCGTGTGCTGGATCTGACCAACCGCTGCACCAAACCATGTCATTAAAATTGCATTTTACTTTGTTCTATAATAAATATTATTGCAACAGAAATGAGGGGAAAAGATCCAGTGGTTGGTGAGATACAGAATTCCAGCCATTTTCCTTGTCGAAAATCAGCCAAGAAGGTGCCAAAAAGGTCATCTTTTGACCTCCTTGTATCCTTTTTTTGAACAGGCAGGATGGTCGCATGGTATAAGGAAGTCATAAATACCTAGTTTTGAGAATGAAAAATGGTCCCAGGGCGGAGCTGTGCGCCCATTTGAGGTGATCTGAGGCCAGAAGTGTGATCATCCGATGTTCACCATTTTTTGGTGTACGTGATCTTTTTTGACAAAAATTAGGTTGGCATGGTTACAAGTGGAAAAGATAATCAGGAAGGAACATTTCCTGCAATTTGGCCAGTCAACCCCCTCTGGTACATTTTAAACCTGTGTTTACAGCAAGAATACTCTAATTGTATTTCAAATTTTGAACAAAATGGTGCAGGGCACAAATGAACGTCACCATCTGTGTCAGCAGTTTTGCGTCTGTTTGATCCAACCTAACGCCTCATAAGAGACACCAAGTCATTGCGGACTCACATACTAGCCCGAAGGCTGCATCTTGCCCTCTTTTTTTCCTTGCTTCATTTAAACTGATAATTTCCACATTCATCTTTGCTCAAGCCTAGCAGTTGCTTTTACCTTGTAACCTTAACCCTTTTTGGGAGATTGGGTCAAGCATTTTTTAAAGATATTAATAAGTTTAATGGCAATCATCTGATTTTCACACATTTCCAATGCATCCAGAAGCTACAGTACAGAAAACAAGCATACTAGTTCCAGTAAGCGGCGTCAGGATCGGGCTTCCCGCAGTCCATCTTTGCTTTCTCAATAGCAATGAGGCACTGGCATCCTGCATGCAAATTGATGTCTCTACTGTTTTCATGGTTGAGGTAGGTTGAGCTATTCCAGCCTGAGACTGGCCAATAGGGAGAAATGTATTGGGAAAGAAATGTTGGTAAAACACGCAGCTCGCTCACTAGCCTTCCTTGAATCGGGCTAATATGTGGGTACTAGTCTGGAACTTTATGCAAGTTAATTAAAACCAGCCAAATGTGACACAACAATTTCTAAGCAATAATCCTGGTAGTATGCAGGCCTGCTGATCCCCATTAAAAAGACGCTTTCTCTTTCAATTTTCAAGTAGGATGTTTGGCTCAGCATCCAGGCCATTGGGTGGTGCAGAACACAAAGCAACCCCCTTTCCTTATCCATGTCTAATGTTTTTTTAACACTGCATGGAGCTGCTTTGAGGGAGCATGGGCCATGCCCTGTCTAGGGAAAAAAGGGGGGTCATCATTGGAACCAGGTGTGGTTGAGAGGCAGAAATATACACACCATTAGGGACCATGCTAATCGTATGTCTACATTAATCTACTGTTGCAGACTTTATGTGTGTAAGTGAATCAGTCTCCCATGATGGCATGCACGCTGTTACTGTTAACTTCTTGATTGTGCAATCAAGGCTTTGCTGCGGTCAATTTTGTGTCCATCCTGAGTGATTATCAGAACCCTTCTGAATCTGGAATCGTATCACCTGGGGGAACATGGTAGGAGGCCATGGTCGCCTGCTCGTTTTGCATGCGCTGTCCTGTGCAGATGGAAAGTTGTGAATACATATACAGGGTAAGCACAATTTTCTTAAAAGGCAACCATTTTGGGTTCAGATCTCGTTAGCCAAGTTGTTCAAAAAGTCGCCTTATTAATTTGCCTTCATAAAAATGGGTGTATCGATGACAAAGCCTAGTTTGATTAAGCTGCTTGTTTATATGCATAAGCACAACCCTCTGCATCAAAATGCTGTGCGTGCCTGTTAGTGTCTGATATTCAAATATCCACCGCAGGGACCACACACAGTACGCGCTTAAAAAGGGTGGCTATACTGACCAGCGTAGATGAGTTCTAGGTCTTGCCATTTCTGTAGCCCTGGCGTGCTGCGCCGTCCCTCTGGAGCGTTGGCACGCTGGATCCCTCCTTCCCACAAAGCCTGCTTGACCTGTCAGTCATGGAAATGCTGTACCAAGTTCAATGAAATGGCGATGTATGGGCCTGTACATAGACTCGTGCACCCGTCTGCAGCAAAGGATGTACACAGAGAATCTGAACGCTTCCAGCAGGCAATGCTTCTAGCAAATTATGGTTCACCATCTGTTTCCTATTGTTACCAGCATTATTTTGAAAGCACTTGCCCAGCACCAGAGAGCGCCCTGCCAAAAGCCTCACCTTATCGACTGTCCAGTCTGGCTTGGCAGTCACACGGTAACGGCAACCAGCGCAGAAGAACGTCTGGAAACGGCAAGAACTTTAGAAGGTCAGAGATGGGTGTTTGGTGAGCATCATACATCTGTGCTCATCATTATTTGCTTCATTATGCGCATATGAGCTGAGCTGCAGCAGCGAGATCCATCCAGATCTCCTGCCCGAGCTCTACTGTTTCTCGAGCTTTTCTTACCAGGTGGTCAACGTCCTTGCGAGGAGGCACAGTGGGAATACCTTCGAATGGGAAGTCCATGGTGGCTATCTCCTCGAATACCTCGGCCTGCAGATGTCCGCAGAAATGCTGTTTTCATCGCTGGTGAACGAGTGCAAGCAATCTGTCCTGAACCTCCCTATCACCCTTTCACCTCCTTGTCCACGGGTATCTCACAGTTCCTGTCACAGTCCCAAGCTCCCTTGCCCAGCGCGACCCCACTGTCTGCCATTTCGGCCTACTGTTAGATCCAAAAAGTGGGCAATGTCTAAGAGATTTTAACCTTTACGCTGATTCCTTTATTTTGTTGTTATGGGGTCACAACAGGAAAGGGGGGGAAATATTCGAGCGATCCGAGGAACTGAATAAAGGTGGATACAACAAGAAATGCAACCGTTAGGGGGAATTAAATATAATTCTTTAGCGCCACAATTTTGCTGCCTGCAGGCACAGGTTGCTGACTCTCTAATTTCCACATATATTTCACATAAAATTTATCTAATTAAATATACGAAAATGTTTGCAATGAACAGACTGCCACAGCAACATCACGCTTGCAACGTGCATTCCTGCACTTCTTCCCTGCCAACAAGGAGCCTGAGCAGTTTGACATGTAGAGGTATTCTTCCTTGCCAACCAGCCAGGTTTGTACTCCAAAACCAGGCCATCGGCCAGGCTTGCACCGAAAAGCACATACGCGCCCACTGCACTGGAGTGGCTTTTTCCCCTCTGCATGCACAGTTTGACCCTCCTCACACACCATCACAAACTCACAGGCAAGGGGCATGCCAGATGTCCCACCAGCCACAACTGCCCGGCACGCACCCAACTAGCTCGTGGCCATCCCAACAAAGGCGCCACAGACGCGCGTGGCCCACAAGGCCGTCTGCAGGTGCACTAGATGTCATGCCTGCATGGACGCTGGACCAAATAGCAGGGCTCCTGTTCGGGGTGAGTGCAAAACACACCAAAGCACACGTAAACATGCGTGTTACGTATTTGACCACAACAAATAGCAGGGCTCCTAATTTGGGAGTGAGCGCAGCGCGAATGAATTTCACGTAATCGACCACAAGCCCATACAATATTCATACATGCAGCGTACTATTTGTGGCCTAAATTGACAAGAATAGGTTGAGTCATCCCTTGCGCGATCCACGGGCTTTGTGGCTGACGGGCTTGTTTTTGCATGTGACTGTGAAGGAGTTGTACATGTTGGATACATATTCACATCTGGGGCGAGTTGCTGCAACATGTTTTTCTATTGCTGCTTTTGTGAATGCTCCAAAAAAGGGTGAATTGGCAGATACTGACACATACAGGAAATGGTTGCTGCTATACGGCCACAACGTTAATGAGAGGCAACTTGTTTTTTAGCACCTCATCTAATACGCTCTCGGCATTAAGCATGAGTTGCTAATTTTCACTGATTTACCAGGAGGCGTAAAAAAAAGAATCATGACAGCCATGTGTAAATTTTGGGCCTCCGGCCCAAAATACCCCCCCCCTTCCCAACCCTTCTGACCCCCCACACTAATGAAAAGGGTGTCAATCTGCTCAGAATTTAAGCAGCTATCTGCCTGCACAGTTCTCATGCCAAATAATGCAATACCTGACGAGCTGTAGGGCAAAAACTGGTTTGCGCACGCTCTTCCACTGACCACCTGTTTAGTGCACAAATCCAGCCAAAACTTTTGCAAAGCATTTTTTACTTCAATCATGCAACTTATGCATAATGCAATGCATAAACTGCAAGTTTGGAATCAATTGCTGGTAATTTGCCTGAACACACCTCCGCAGCCTGCTTGGGGACGTTTCATGCATTTCTATGACCAGGCACCCAGACCCCCCCCCCTTTAATCAAATCACCCAACAAGGGTGCCAATAGACTGGGCTTGAGCTAAGGATTCCAAAATATATTTATATTTCGTGAAAGTGGCCCAGTAAATTTTTAAAGACCCCCCCCCCAATTCCCTGACCCCCCCTGGACCCCCCCCCGACCCCCTTAGAATCGACTCATTTATATACCAATCGATAGCTCTCGACATCATCATTTCAATCGACACTTGACGCCAAAAAGTTATGATCCTTGACGCCTCCTGGATATACCTACATGAAACGTGGCAAGCCTTTATAAGAGTCAAGGTCGTACAGGCCGGCAATAATGTCGTCGCATTACGATGCAACTGAACACATCCTTGATATAATCGTGTGCAAATGCTGCTTTCCATTGTCTTCGTTTCAGTGATGCACACCTGTATTTTTCGTTTGGCAGTACTTCTTGTTGCTTGCAACATCTTCATGGAGTCGAAAATGTATGGCGTGTGACACCCTTACGATGCAGGCGATCATGCTTGCCTCTGTGCTTGGAGCAAAGCAGCTGGACGTGTATGTAGCAAAACAGCAGAGAAGACAGCTTGGCCTGTGTGAGGAATGTGGTGGTGTGTTTGAACCGTCTACATGCTCAGAGCAGCGGTGCCCTAACAAGAACAGCCCCTCGGCATCTTCAACGTTACAACAACAGCAGCCGGACCAAACACCTTAGCATGTTTTTGCATGTACCTACATTTTTTGACCTGCATGCAAGTACGTAGTTAAAGCTGAACCTCGTTGCTATTTATTTATTATTTTTAACAATGCTCGGTCCCATCAAGAGGCTCCAACTTATTTCACTTTGGCAAATTTTGGATTCGGCATATCTCTCTTATTATTTTCCTGTGTGCTGTGTACATCGTGTGACTGCCGGCCTGTTTTCTGTTTTCCTTGAGAAGCTTTGTATAGTAGAAATGGCTAGTGGTAGGACATCCTGTGCGAAGCTCCTGTGTGAAGGAGACAGTTTCTGAAGCTCCTGTGTGAAGAGGTTAGGTAAGGTTACATCGCTATATATGCCTCTGGGGGAGCGGAAAGACACTTCCTGAAGCTCCTGTGTGAAGAAGAGTTCACTAGAAAATGGGAATCGAATCCAATTTATTTGTTAAACAAATTATATATTTACTTTAAAACTGCATGGCTCAAATGTGTGCGAAATCAAATTCGAGGCTTTGAACTTAGCTACAATACTAGAGAGAGTTTGAACCGATTTGAACTGACGAAATAAAAATGGACGAATAGCTCGAAGGTTTTTAGAAGGACCCTCCTCTTCTTGGCCTGCCCAACTTCTTTCGGCAAGATTATAACTTGCCTCCCCAAACTCGAATGAAGCTCCTCCTGCCTTTGGTTCTGCTGGGCAGCGCTGTGGTTTACGGACTCTCTGCCATGCCAGCGAGGTACATATGTGTGGCTAACCTTGATTTTGATCTGAGGTTGTTTCGAGGAAACAACAGGGTTTGCATTTCAGCTCTGATGCTGCTGCTCATGATATACCAAATACGCCTCGTGTTAGGGAAGGAAACGCTTCAGGCAGCGTTCAACAGGATGGTGCTGCCCAGGAGGAGGACAGCTTGCTTCTCCCTTCGTCCCTCCTTTCCTTCCAAGACTACAGCCACCCCAGCAGTAGCAGCAGCGTTTACGGCAACACATGGAACAGCAACAATTCAGCAGAGCCCTTGTTTGATGATCTTGGGGGAGGACTCCTTGACCAGCTAGGTCGGCAGCTCCAGCAGGCCAGGGAAAGAGCGCAGAGCAACCCTGGAGGTGCCGAGCCAAATGAATCTGAGGCAAGAGGGATCAGTGAAGACGACATCCTACGCATCGTGGGTGGCAGCGAGGTGGAGGACAGGGACCGGTATGTCTGTTGTCTGTTGTTCGGATCATTCCTTCGCCGTTTATCCTTGCAGCTGGTGGATCTGATCAGACCCTATAACTAGGTTGGAAAATACAGAAAGGCTTGTCAGCACCACAGATGGTCCGATCAGACCCTGAGAACTAGGTTGGAACATACAGACAAACTTGTCAGCACCACATAACTAGAATGTTCACGCTTGCTTATGTCAATGTAGTAATTCTGTGACAAGCGAATGCCACCTGCATTCGTCATAATGGTGCATGACTTAGATGTCCTCCCTCTTGCGTCATTGTAGCGACTTATGTGACAAGCAAATGCCTCTCCCTTCCGTCACAATGATGCAGGTACCCATACATGTCCTCCCTCAGAGACCCCCAGAACGGTGCTCATTTCTGCGGTGCGTTGTGTATCATCAAAATTGTTTATAGGACCCGTCCAGAGCGGAAAGCATACAAGGTCAATAGGAGTCCTATTGTGGTAGTGACGTTCCACAATTACTTGGCTTCTTAACGAATGTGGAAGGTGGTTCCAAGCAAACAATAAATAGTCATAAAATATTTAAACCCATAGACGTAAAATCCAGCACCACGCAGATAGATAGATGCCTGTGCGTGTGTTTAATTCTGCAGGCGCTAGCTTGATTGCTCCTCGTGCTGTCTTAACAGCAGCCCATTGCTTGGAACAAGGCATCATGACCAACCGTTTACCAGACGTGCATGTTGGACGCTTTGTCAGGTACTTATGAGGAGGGTGGCAAAGGTGTGTTGGCAGAACTCGTGTTGACGTGTTACGTAGGTCAAGGAGGGATCATCAAGGTCTTGCAGAAGGAAGTATGAAGGGAACAGGTTTCCTTTCTTTGTCATTACTAGAGCAAAATCCCTCCTTTTAGGCTGAAAACAAGCTGAGACAGGAATAAAGAAGAGAGAAAAATCAAGATGACGCACAAGTTGATGTCTGGACTCCAGATCTGGAAAACAGTTTGATTTTGATTTTGAGATTATAGATCAAGGGGAGATAGCAAACTCCCAACTACGCGAGAAAATTAAGGGAAATTGAAAAAAAAAGGGCAGCAGGAGAGGCCTGGTGCCTGGTGGACGGGAAAAAGGGGGCAAGGGGGCTTTTAAGGGAAAGAGAGAGTTGTGGCATACACGCGGAGCAAAGGCAGAGGGAGGGGAAAATATGTGAGTGTGTGTTTGTGTGTGTGCTTGTGTGCGTGTGTGTTTTTGTGTGTGTGTGTGTGTGTGTGCGTGTGTGTGTGCGTGTGTGTGTGTGTGTGTGTGTGTGTGTGTGTGTGTGTGTGTAAGAGAGAAGAGAGTTGTGGCATACACGCGGAGCATACAAAGGCAGAGGGAGGGGAAAATGTGTTGCACTTGAAATGTCTATGTACCGAGGGGAAAACTTACAGGCAGTGGAAAACAGCTCCCCACATCAAACAGGGAGAAAAATTGCGATGGTCGGTAAAGATTCTTGACTCAAATAGCCCAAAGGCGAAGACAGAAACAGGATGAACACAGAGGCACGGGGGAAAAAGCAACCCAGAGGACCTTCAATTAGGCAGATCATGTCGCCATTTATAATTTCTTTTGCATGCACACCACGTTCCTTTCCACAAATCTCAGTCAGGGTGAAGATGACAGCCGCTGGTTTCAAAGGAGCTGCGTTCAGAGATACATTCACCCAGACTGGAACTCTGTTTCTGGGAGGGGCGATATTGCAATCTGCATCCTTAACGAGGCAGTTGACGTACAGCCTGTGCAAGTCCCACCTTCAGGTAACTTCCAATCATAACTTTGTTTAAATGCAGTTGACATAATTCTGATACAAACTTTGCTCTGGAAGCGACAAAGAAAGGAAACCTGTTCCTTTCACACTTCCTTCTGCAAGACCTTATAATTGGTGCTATCTCATGAAGCAGATATTGGCTAACTAGCTGTTTGCAATGCAATTGGCTGGTTACCAACTTTGTTGATGCAAGAGGTGGGCGAAAATAAGGTGTGAAATAGGGAATGAGGCTAGGCAACATCCGCCCAACCTGCTATTGCCTTTTTTGCGGTGCATGCGTAACGACTGCAGATCTGGCCGTTCCCTCTGACGATACAATTCCATTGACTGTAATTGGATGGGGGGCAAAGAAGGAAGGCGGCAGCAACGTTGCCAACCTAGCGGTAAGTAAGCAAACTTTCAGGCATGCAGTTTGGGACTTGATTTGAAAGAGTTGTAAGTGAAGCTTTGTCAGGGTGTTCAAAAGCATGCACATTGTCCGCTATTCTTAGGGTCTTCTAGACCATTTTGTCGTCAAATGTGCTGGTTTTACGTGTATTGTGCCTTTTTGTATTGAAGAGTAAGAAGCTGCGTGCAAAGATAGCTAGCCCTCCTCAAATCACGTTGACCATCTCATCTCTGCCAATGCACTTTTGCACGTACTGTCTGTGCGTGTCCACAGTAAACCCTCCTCACACTGCATCTTGTTTCTGCCAACACACACAGTCTATGCTTGTCTGCAGTAATCCCTCCTCACACTGCATCTTATTTTTGCCAACACACACAGTCTGTGTGTGTCTGCAGTAAGCCCTCCTCACACTGCACCTTGTTTCTAACAACACACGCAGTCTGTGCGTGTCTACAGTAAGCCCTCCTCACACTGCATCTTGTTTCTGCCAACACATACACACAGTCTGTGCGCGTCTACAAAGTTGACCTGGGCTTTTGCAGAAGGGTTTATGGACGCGACCGTGTTGATGACACTATGTTGTGCGCAGGTTTGTGGCCTTGGCTCCTTACAAAAGCAAACTAAAACGTGGGGTAGGCCGTTTTTTTTAGAGAAAAAGGAGCGCAGATAGAGTAAACATTATCGGGACGGGTTAGAACAACTTTTCAGAACTTTCTGACGTGCGTCAAAGGGCTTCATAAGGTTTTGCTGTTCCCAGACAGCCTGCAAAGCACGAATTAACGCACTGACAGAGTGTTGTAGACTGCCAACATGCAACGAAACCCTCACTGCATGCTGGCTCATGTCAGGTCTTACTGGAGGAGGTGCCGATGCGTGTCAGGTGGGCGCTAGCTGTACAGCCACAAAAAAGACTTACTAACACACAAAATGCTGAAAAAGCAGTTGAAAGGGTATTGCGCCCTGTATAGCCTCTCCCGTCTTTTGCAATGGCTTGAAAAAAGTATGATAAGCAAAATAATCACATTTGCAGGGTGACTCGGGTGGCCCTTTAATTCTACAGAACGAGCCAAGCAGCAGCAACAAAGAGGACGTTCTTGTTGGATTGGTGTGTAAATGCTTCCATAAACATGTTTTGAAATATACACTTGACTTGGACACAGACTGCTCATATGTAAGAATTTGTTATTGCATGTGACATTGTGAGTATGGTATTCCCAAAAGATAGGCACAACTTGTTTCACACAACTGCCTCTGGGCAGGTGTCTTTCGGAAAAGGGTGTGGTAAGGCCGGCTTCCCAGGCGTTTACACACGAGTTGCAAGCTACAGGAGCTGGATTGACCAGAAGCTGCAGGTGATTTTTGTAGGGGAAAGCTGCTTGCTCGTTAACGAGGTACCTCTCAGCTTGTACTAAGCATGCTATGATCGCAGATGTAAACAGGCATTAAGTGTAATGCCACTGATATCATGAAAGAATAGCCAAATCTTTGTCAAACCCTGTATTCTGTACATTGGCTTGCAGGGAACATGCACACGTCCTTCATTGTTTTTCTGCAGAGCCACACTGGATCCTCTGCCTCCATCATCAATGAGTAATCCATACGTAAGTGTTGTTTGTGAAGGCCTCTTTTTATCAGTCCTGTACTTGTTAGGGTTTAAAAGGCCACCACAGCCAGAGATTAATGATAGCAAGATGGTTAGCAGGCACCTAACAGCAGCCTTCTTACTCGTCGTTCAGTCACTGCGACTGTTGTTTTATTCAGGTTAACGTAAACAGAGTTGTGCATAACGTCAGGGCTGGCCTAAACCACATACACGGTGCACAAACGGTGTTTTTGGCAGGACAATAACTGAGTTTACGGTCATGTAAGGTGTATATATACGGTCTGGCCCATCCTAATATTGTGTGGTCCCTGCAGTTTGATCCTGATGGTCCTCCCTCCAATCCGATTGAAGCCCCAGAGCCACAATCCCCTCCCCCTTCTGGACTGCTTGGGAATGGCTTTCTAGCCCAGATCGTAGACTGGTTATTTTCAATTCGAAGCCAGCGGTCTTCAGCAAGCGAGCAATTTCTTAACGTGACAGAGAGTGAGGCACAGCAGCAGCAGCAGCAGCAGCAGCAGCAACAGCAGGAGCAGCAGCAAGAGGAAAGTACCCCCACCAAAGACGAGATCCAAGAGGAGTGCAAGTGTACTGATGATGGTATAAGCGGGAGTGTGCGCGTGCAGCAGAGGGGGTGTGCAACACACAGCAGCAGTGACAGCCACACCTACTGTTACGTAGTGGGTGGCAGGCAGTGTGAAAATGCTGTTGCATCAGCTGCATACCTAGGAGCTGCTTGGAGAGAGTGTGAAACAGAAGCAGCGGGAGTGAAGGCCGGAAGAGGAGAGGGAGAGGAAGAAGGAGATAGGAGTGCGGATTTGATGAGGGCTGACGATATTGGAGCTGCTGACGTGAAAAATGCTGATATTGAGGCCGCCATGCGGCAAGCACTTGTTGGTAGAGAAGGAGAGTAGTTTTGTAAAGGTCCGCAATGAAAACTACACTTACAATTAGGTCTGTGGCACGTCATTATTCTCTAGCAAGCGATCAGATTTTGCCCTCAAATCTGTATTTTTTTATCTTGTTAAAAACATTTCAAATCGTAATTGTCATATATAACCACACCTTTTGCAATCAAGGGGCAAACCTTGGAGCGAAGAAGTTAAGTACGATAAGACAGAACCCTACTTTTCACAGAGTCCTTTCATAAATAATAAAACTACGCAGGCAGTGGCACCAAGCTAAGCGAAAGGCGCCGTTTATTTGGTTGCTGAGCGCAGTAAGATTCTGCCAGCACTACCACGAAAAGAAATAGCGGCAAATCAATTAGAATCAGGAGTGGCTGCAGGCTGCCAGGCCTGTAATTGGCCTCTTTATCAGAATTGGTAACAGTAGTGCTGGTAAAACAAAGGGCACGTCGGATGCAAACATGGTTAGCAGCAATACAGCTGACAGAGTGCACACGGAAGTAAGGCTCCAAAATTTGGCTAATCCCACCCGAATTTAAAAAAATGGAGTAGCTCCTTTTGGGATGTTCCTGAGCGGCATCACGCTTTTACAAAAGCAGTCAACGCGAGCTTATGGCAACCCTGATTTGAAGGCGACGAAAACCTATAGTTTCTAGTATTAATGTTGAAAATATATTAAAAACCGAAGACCCATTAAAAAGAAGCAGCGCTCTGACAGGAATCCCGGGCGAGACGACATTCGCTGCAGATACTTTTTAATATAATAAATGAAAATTTTGTAATGTAAATGTTCTCACCTTTGTTTGGTCAAGTGGGTGTCCTCTCGTTTCTACTTTTCGTGTTGCTTGCGCATTCCACGGGGGCACAAAATGCCAGTGAAGGATTGTTCTCTGACTGGGGGATACCAAGTATTGGCATGTTCGGGGTGCTCAAAGCAAGCGGCCGGGAAGACAACACAGGCTTCTTTGGACTCAGAAATGACGAGGGCAGCATACTTCCTGGGTTGATTGCTACGCTAAATCCATTGTTTACAAGCCAGGGATTTGACACAGCGGAAAGGGGGGGGTAAGATCTTTCATGTCAGATCAAGCGTTTGCAAGCAGAGCTGAAGCCTGCCCGTCCCCACTTCATTTTGATCAGCACAAACCTTCACCACCTGCGGTAGTATTAAATGTGTTGAAATGCTTTCATGTTGCCTCACAATTTTCAACAGGGCATCCTCACCACAGCAGCGTGCTGATGACACAAGTTTTCGAATTGTGGGAGGTGCCCAAGCAGAGCAAGACAGGTGAGTTTATTCGAGCAGAGAACGTAGCATAACACGTGCTTGCACCACGCAAAAACCTACTAAGGAGTTATCTGGTCTTGCTTTGTAACGATAAGCGATTCTTCCTTATTCTAGTGTGGCTGGTCTTTCTTAACGCACCGGCTTGCTTACTAGTGAACTGCGACCTAATCACAAGCTTTGATGATCGCTCTTCCTTCCTGCCCGTCCATGTCACACCACATTTGTTGCTGTAGCACTTTTCATACTGCTATATCTGTTGCATGTTATCCATGCTCCACCTTCACTTCTATACATATCTGTCTACCCTGCCAACCCTTTGCATACCTACCTGTTATATTTTAATACCTGTTATATCCTACCTGTTATATCCTAGGCCAGTTTTACTGCTGCTTTATCAAGGGACCTACCCAAATGCACCACCCAGTTGCATCATTGCAATGCTCACTCAATTGCCCTCTACACATCCTCTGTGCTTCACAGGTTCAATTACATGGCCTCGTTCCGTAGCCAATCAAATGAGCATATCTGTGGTGGTACGCACAGCACCTCAACAAGCAAGCAGGGCCAATACCCCTTTTTAATAGTGATATGTATTACTTATACTGCATTACTTATACTGCAGAGTGTTGTGTTATGGCAGTTTATTTACAGAGAGGAAAACAGACCCAGCAGGAAAATCAAAAGACCGGATCAGACTAACCGCTAAACTGTCTGTTACCTGCTGAGAAGTAGGGTTGGCCAGAACCGTATAAATACGCTGTATATGACCGTATATGTGATGAAATCCCTGCAAAAAATGCCGTGTATACACCGTATATTTACATATGGTTCAGGCCAACCTTACTCACGTCACTTTGTTATGTAGGGCAACAGGCTCTTGAGTACTAAGTATCTCCCACTTTTACACTGTGTGTACAAAGTAATGGCCGGTTGCGTGGCCTACACAACAGGGGCACTGGTATCTAAATCAGCCGTTTTGACAGCGGCACACTGCCTTGAGTCTGGGGACATATACAAGGTCCACATTGGGCGGTTCAACAGAGTCCAGTGAGTAGTTTTCCTCCACTCAGAAATTTGCTCTTACATAGGTATTTATTGCTACATCTCTGAAGAGCATTGCCAAACACGTGGCAAGCAAATTTACGCAACACCTGGATTACCAGTTGTGTGCCGAGTCATTGACTCATGAAATACGCTCTTTTACAGTTTGCTACCTCCCCTTGACCTATGTGACACGCCAAAGCTCAAAAATTCTTTGAAATCAGGCAAGCTGGTGAGGTCAGCAGCAGTGACTGGTTTGCACGAGACTGCGCCAGTTTGGTTGTGCATCCACAGGTGGGCTGAGTGAGGCTGAGTGAGGCTGAGTGAGGCTGAGTGAGGCTTAGTGAAGGATTTGAACTTGCTTAGGTTGTTCTAGGAAAGGAAGCACAGGCACCGGCAACAATGATTGCAACATTCCTGACCAAGGGAGTGCCTGCGGGTCCATGCTTTTAGCCCCTTAAACCTTCGGCATCACGCAAGCTGTAAATATATATTTTCCACATGATGAAGGGACAAGAGGGTGTTGTTAATTGTCAGTAGTATAAAAAATTATTGTGGAGTGTGGAATTCCAGTACTATCATCAATTTTATCAGGAGCCGGTTACAGGTCAAGCCTGCTGCCCACCTGATCCCCATTGGTATTTTTCTCGTACTTTTTGGTGGAGGAGTATAACGGTACCCGGTACCAGCGTGGCTCCTTTTCCTTAATCAATGTAGGGATTGATTTTTACTGCCTGCGTAGTTATCTTTTCTTTAATTCATATTCTATTATAAGGTGGTCAACAAAAAGTGTGCCTTTTTGGAGGTGAGTACAAAATCCCAAGGGCCCATTTCTGTTCAAGATTCCAGTTATAGAACTGCAAAATGTGTATGTACACCATGTATATTTAATTGCAGTGGTCAACAGAGACCTACACTGGGGATCTGGGATTGTGCATTTTAGACGAAGAAGTGGGAGAGATCAAACCAGTGGCAATTTCGACAGGTATGTACTTTCAGTAATTTAATTTTAAGCGGTTTTTTGAACCCTGTGCAGACTAGTTCATTTAGGAGCTGCAATTTTGAACACTTTTTCCATGCACAATGAGTATGTGTCACGTATGTGTCTGAGCCATGTGTCTTTACGCAACTCAGGAAATTTTAGCTTGCCAAAACAAGATGTACCCCTAACTGTCTTGGGTTTTGGAGCTCTGTCAGAGGATGGAACCAAAGCAGATCAGCTGCAGGTAAGAGGTATATTTGTAGATTTGCTGTGGCTTAGACATTTTGCCTCTTGACATTGTATAATGCTTTCCAAACAAGACCCCTCTTAAGTCAAAATTCATGCAGACACATAGAGTTGTGAGACCTGATTTTGCCGGCACAATCCAAAGGCTGCCTTTAAATGACATAGCTGTGCAAATTATGTTCACCCCTTGCTGACGCAGCATACAGATCGCACAATTGCGTTGGTTTCACGCACACAATGCACGGCTATCTGAAGAAGGGCGGTGTAGGCCTGAAGGCATTTCAATACCAGCAAATGCTCACTACCCTGAACTCATTTTATTTTTACATTTGTACAAACATGCAGAGTGTCAATGTCTCCAACTTGGGCCTTAGTGCTTGCCGCTCGGCTTATGATTACATAAATGCCACCCAAATATGCGCAGGTTCGTGCTTCGGGCTGTCTTGCAAAGTTAATAGGTCTTTAGGCCGGAAAGATCATACGCTTTGCACGTTCCAAGCCAAACCTATAAGTGCAGCTGCCTCATTGCCTCATATAATGTACATTCACACTCACACACACATGAGCACACACACAATCTGCAGTGCAAAATATTGATTAATGTGTAAGCTCAGTCTACCACAAATATTTACACAGGCTCCTTAGATGGAGGAAAGGACGCTTGTCAAGGTACGGGCAACGTGATGTTTACAATTTTAATTCTTATAATGTCCACCCCTTTCACCGTCCACGCATCACCCTCCTCCTCCTTCATTTTTTCTAGATCAGTATCCATTCACAAGCATCATCTCTTGCTGCTCCTTCCCTACATGGTCGGTACTTTGAATGAAGGTGACAGCGGCGGACCTCTCATCCTTCTCGACCAAATTGGCAACGCCACGGAAGACGTCCAAGTTGGGGTAGTGTCTTATGGGCGTGGTGAGTCATGTGGGCATGCTTGCTGTCTTATGTGAATTGTGAATTGTGAGTCATGTGGGCATGCTTGCCCCCAAGCTGCTTGTCCATGGCACCTTGAGTCCATCTCTAACAGATAAGGAAGCATACAAATAAAAAATACAAATATACAAAGAATGGCCCTAGAACTGTGCACAATATACATGCCACGTGTCCAGGCTGCGCACGGGCGGAGGCTCCGGGAGTTTACACTCGAATTGCAGAGTACGCGGCTTGGATCACTGAAACACTACGCGCGCAGGTAAAATATCAGTGAGGGGGACGTGCTTTCACCACAGCTAGGTCAGGTCAGGATGAAGCAGGGCCCCAATGTGCGCTGCAGATAAGTGCAATCGAATGCAATCAAGTGCAATCAAGTGCAATTAAGTGCAATTCAATACTCTAAGCTCTAAGAGCCTTAGCGTTGCAATCAAAACGGGTATTGAGCTACAAGACTGCTGCTCCTGATACAGACGGAAAAATTATAAATCCTCCAAACCTACAGGAGGTAGCCGGGCCTAAGGCCTTGACTGTCTCATTCAGCGCCTCTAGCCCATCGCTTGAACCTGAGAAGCCTGGTGGTTCCAATCGTCTGTTCAAGGGTCTGGCTGATCTGCAAGCTACACCGCCTTTGCCCTTGTTTGGAGGTCTTCAGCTCTTTCGTGACACAGAGCGTGAAAAACAAGAAAAACAGCAGGTGAGGTTTTAGGCACCACTGTCTCCGGTGTTTCTGAAGTCCACACAGTCCACTGTTACATTAGGAAATCCATCTACCTCTACCGCGCTCTAGCTCATCTGTACTCCACTGCCTGCTGTTGGCTGAGCCAGCGTATTTGACATCAGAATTGAAAATCACCTTAAAGTAAAAAGGATGATATGATGTTATATCCTAGTTGCCCTATTTTTCCATCCTGAAATGCTGTGTGTCAGCTTCCTACACCTAAAAAGAATATAAAAAAAGAAAAGAAAACTCACTCACCTCATGAGCTAAGGAAAATGAAACTATTCTGGTACCAAGCACCATAATACTTCTGCACCATAGCACTCCTTCATAGGGTTGGCCAGAACCATGTATATATGATGTATAGGTATCCGGTATTTTGGCTTAGAAATCACCAGATATGCGGTCATATACGGTGTATATATACGGTTCTGGCCCACCATGCTCCTTCACCATAGCACTCGTTCACCATAGCAGATAAAAAGGCACCAACAAAAAATGCTGGGTCCATCAAAGTGCCATAAGGAGAAAATAAGACACGGACTGGAGTTCTAGGCTGCCTCTCAAATAAGCAGTTATGCGTCAAGCACCAAACAATATATATTAATCTGCACTCATAGATTAATCTGCAAATCACATAACCTGCCATGTTTTCCACCAATTACCCAGCTGCTTTTTTTCTACTCCTGCACAACCAAGTGCCCTTTTCGCTCGCTTCAGGTTCTGTTTTGTCCGTTTATACTCTTGCACAACCCAGTGCCTTTTTTGCTCGCTTCAGTCTGTCACACGATTACCCAGGTGCCTTTTCAAAAGTGCTTTGAAGCTCATACACAACACCCCAGCTTGAACGCAGCATCTCTCCAACTGAAGTTAATTCATCATTTCTTCAGGAAGCACAATCTGCTGCATCATCTAATGGCAAGGCGGTCAAACCAGATCAAGGAGAAGATGCGTCATTGCTGGAGGAAGGAAAGCGGCAGCCAGATCTGAGGGGGTTGCCGGCAGGAAACGAAGACAAAATAAGAGAAGTAGAGTTTGACATCGAAGACATTGATGCTGCCGTGAGGGCGGCACTTTGTTGCTGATGTTTGTGGTACTTTGCGTTGTCTATGGCTGAATGAGGATTGTAGGTGATCATCATGCATCTGTATTTGGTTCGTGAGCTGTGGCACCTGTGACACTTCTCTTTTATCTTTATGCGGGAGATCAGGGATGGAATATTGAGGCAAGTCATCAAGACAGCATGCCATCTGTTTGAACTTCCCTCATTCTTTCTGGAATTCTTTCTGGAATAAGGCTGCTTGTTACAGCCCTTCTATATTATGCTCAATTCATTGTTTTTGATCGCGGTCTGCCTTCAGCTAGTATGAGATCCAGTTCAACATTGGTCATTTGATATTACTATAGATCGAATCTACATCTCTCACGCGTGACTTCATTGTGTAATCGATTCTTGCTGCTACAAAAGGGGCGCGAAAGACCTGGGAAAATATCACGGGACAAAGTGCCTGAAACAGGCTTGATTTTGAGCCTTAAGCCTTAAATCAGGCCAGCCATCCCTATAAAAGTTCTTGCCCCAAAGCAGGAAAGTACATTTATTTAAGTATGTAGGAACCTTAATTAGACATATCTAAGCACCCCTGCACACTCAGTTTGTGGCGGGAGGTGCCCAGGTGGGCAGGGTGAAATTGGTTGAAAATTCCTGCAGTGGAGTTTCAAAAGCTCCTCCCAAGTACCATCGACAGGGGTGTTTGCAATATTATCGGGGACGTTTTGGCAAAGGTCCAGGGGTCTAGGGTGAAGGTCCGATTTTGGACCCCCTTTTGGCAGGGAGTGGTATTTCCAAAATAACAAAATGCAAAGGCTTTTACCACACTTGCTCTGGCCGGCGCCTTGGTGGAGGGGTCTACGCGAAGTTGAGAGCAGATGAAATTTTTTTATCTCAGCTGTCGGTGCCCACCACGGCCCATCTCCAGCATTCCAGACCATAATACTTGACATGGCATGCCTTGGGAGCATAATGAAGGGCTCCCGACACTCAGGTGATGGCCAGAAAGCGTGTTTTCAGGGTTTCCAGGAATGCACCATTTTTGCCCAGCAAACAGGCCCACGCACTTGAGTCCTTTAGAGGCAAAATTTCAACCCCAGTTTTTTGCTTTGATAGGTATGGTTTGACCCTAAACCTATCTGGGAACAAAAGAATTGGTGGATTTCGGACCAAAACCCGCATTTCTACACCCACACCACCTTAAGCGTGATGGCCAAATTCACCCCTTAAGGGCACTTTTCACACACTGCACCTCAACTTCTAATTGTTTTTTTGTTTTAATCAGTAGATTTTACTGATTTGATTGACATTCTTAAAGCGGGGGGTTGCCCGATCACACCCGCCCGGCGGTTACTGGCTCAGCACTTGCGAAAATTGAGCTCCCAGGTCCAAAATTGAACTTCATGGAATCATTTAAAAATTTGTGTGTTGGGAAATAAGGGTATTTTGAGAACATCTGCAGGCTCAGATTTATGTATTTTGGACAATTGGGTGTTGTGCAGGCTGAGCTGCCTGTTCTGGGCCCTCGAAAAGCACCCTAAACGGCCAAAAGTTTGCAAATTTTTAAACTGTGTGTGGGTATTTAATGGTTGTTTCCTTTGCTTTCACACTGCACATCACACAATTCTCCGGCTAGTTATAAAATGTAATAACAAAATTGGCCAAAGACCACAGTCAGTTAAAAGAAGGCAATACATGGTTCTCAATATTTAGGTCTGCAAAGCATCATAGCCAACGAGCATTCACCGCCCCCTTCACACTTTCAACGCTGCACAGCTCTTTGAGAACACTACTGCGTTCTTTTGTGCACTGCACAAATTCGTCATGGCCTGGCAACTCAGAAAACGGTGGCCTTCATATTTAGGATGAAGACTGGCCCTTATGCTTGCAGCACAACCACATCCCTTAATACTGGCAGCACACTCACTACTGGCAGCACCCTGCTTTTCCCAAGGGGCTTTGCCATGCCGCCTGCAAATATATGCAAACAGGTTTTAGAGGGGTCTGAATATTTATAAAAGAGGTGG